>RCMY010001097.1_pt1 | contig 25669 bp, 25 predicted proteins | sample 2041341 | NCBI WGS metagenome assembly RCMY01 (sample SAMN09708234, study PRJNA481090) | Marine sediment metagenome, whole genome shotgun sequencing project.
AACCAACGATGCCAGAGTCAGAGTCTGGAGCCTTACCACTTGGCGATATCCCATTAATGGTGCGTCTTAAGAGATTCGAACTCCTGGCCCACGCCTTAGAAGGGCGTTGCTCTATCCAGCTGAGCTAAAGACGCATATCCTTTTATCTAAGGACTATGCCCCCGATAAAATGGTCGGGGTGACAGGGATTGAACCTGCGACCTCATGCTCCCAAAGCACGCGCGCTCCCATCTGCGCTACACCCCGTCAGTCATCTGTTTTCGACGACAATAATGATTCTATACTAAAATCCGGGGCCCGTCAATAGCTAACTTGGAAGATTTTTTGAAGATTTTCGCCCGGGAGGCTAAACTCCTTAAGACTCAATCTAAAAATACGAACAATTTTTTAAAGGACTCACGCCTTAAGACACTTTGTGCTACCTGATGGCTGAGTTTTCTCAATCCGCTCTTCAGGAGTCAATTATGATTATAACCCAACTTCCTGAAGTTGAAAAGGCCAAAAAAAAGAAAATTCCCAGAAACCTAGGAATTTCCATCCACCTTATCTTGAGGCACCGCTGTGATCATCTGCTCTTTGTTCCTCAGAAACAAGGCCAATGGTTCTTTCAGGAAAACTGAAAAAATACCGACAAATTTTCCGATGAGAAGTGCGGAAATGAGCGTGCCAACACCAATCCCTCTGATGCTGTCCAGGAAAAACAAAGAAAAAAGAACACTGACAAGGAGCATAACCAGATCAAAAATTACTTTTACCTTTGAAAAAGGCTTCTTCACTTTTACGGAGATCACCTCTGTGAGGCCTTCAGCAGGCAGCGGCATCACCCGGGCACCCACATAAAGAAATATGCCAAGACCGCACACTGCAGCGCTCAGAACCGCGAGAAAGAGCCTCACAGGAAGATTCTCCGGCACCTCTATAGAAGAGAGCAGCGTATTGGAGAAATTGACAAAATAGCCGAATACTACAGAGCAAAGCACCTGAAGGGAAGACGTGATTTTGAACTCTTTTCCCAAAAGAAGAAACTGCACCAGAATAAACGAGATGAATACACCCATGGTGAAATACCCCATCTTCACTGGAAAAATCAGGCTCAGCACGTAAGCCAGAGAGCTGACGGGCGAGACCCCCAGATTGGATTTCACAGAAATGGATACACCAAGGGCAAGGATAAAAAGCCCCAGAACATAAAGGCCAATTTTTTTCAGCATGATTTCCCCCAATTTAAACTCTTATTTTACAGATGAATAAGCCTGAACGAAACCGATGTCCCCACCGTCACCATGGCAAGGCTGGGCTTCTGCCCCCTTTTAGGCAGAGCTGCGCTGCCGGGATTAAGAAGAGTCACCCCATCCACCACACTCTCATCCGCAATGTGCGTATGGCCGTAAAAAGCCACCTGTGCGCCTCTTTCTTTGGCATGACGGGCAAGAAGTCCTAATGTGCTTTTCACCCCTTGAGCGTGCCCGTGGACGGCAAGAAGCGTCAGGTGCTCTGTCTTTACGAGAAGCTCCTGGGGTTCATGAATACTGTAATCGCAGTTTCCCGGAACCCTTCTCACTTCTCTCTCCAGAATGGCCTCCATAACCTCAGCATCGTCCATCACATCCCCCAGATGGATGATGAGATCCGGTTTCTCCTTCTCGATGATTCTGCAGGCTTTTTCCACAGAAGACAGGATATGGTGGGTATCAGACACCAAAGCGATCTTCAATCTTTCTCAGCTCCTCCTTCAGTTTCATGAGGGCATTGGCCCGGTGGGATACCGCGTTCTTTTCCTCTGAGGTGGCCTCTCCGAAGGTTTTATCAAGATCAAAGGAATAAAACAGAGGATCATAACCAAATCCGCCGCTTCCTGTCAGCTTCTGAAGGATCCTTCCTTTGGCGTATCCTTCTACCCGGATGTCCACCTCATTTCCTAAAAACACAATGGCAGAAACAAATTGTGCGGTTCTGGCTTCTTCCTTCACAGAGGAGAGCTCTCTGAGCAGCTTTTCATTGTTGTCTGCGTCATTATGACCTTCTCCCGCATACCGCGCAGAATAGACCCCTGGCGCCCCATCGAGATAATCCACCGCCAGACCTGAGTCATCAGACAGCACAAAAGACTCCGCCTTTTCCTCTTCACTGAGTGCCTCGTAGAGCTCAAAAGCCTTTTTGTGGGCGTTGCCCAAAAAGGTCTCTTTATCCTCCACCACATCCATGTTGATTCCAGCTTCACTCTGGCTGATGATCCTCAGTGGAAACTCCTTCAATATATCTTTGATTTCCTCAATTTTATGTGCATTATTGCTTGCAATGATCAGTGTCTTCAAAATTCTATCCTCCCTAAATCGCTGCCAAGGGTCTCTTTCACAAAGTTCTGGAGATCCTTGTTTCCTTTTTCTCCAAGCGTCAGAAGCGCTGTGAGCTCTTTGGCTGTGAAAGGACGTTCTTCTCCTGTCCCCTGCAGCTCGATGTATTCTCCTTTATGATTCATGATGACATTCATATCCACCATGCAGCTGGAATCTTCCACATAGTTGAGGTCCAGTATCGCCCCATCCTCATGGATGCCTACACTGACGGCAGAAACCATTCCCTGCAAAGGGTAGGTCTCAAAAGGCGTCTCCTTGTCGATGGCATTCAGTGCGTCCACCAGGGCTACAAAAGCACCTGTGATGGAGGCGCATCTGGTGCCGCCATCTGCTTGGATCACGTCACAATCGATCCAGACAGTTCTTTCTCCTAACGCTTCCAGATTCATCACAGAGCGCAGTGAACGCCCAATGAGCCTCTGGATTTCTGTGCTTCTGCCATCCAAGCGAAGCTTTGCGATGTCTCTGTTTTTTCTAGTTTGAGTGGAGCTTGGGAGCATGGCATACTCCGCTGTGACCCATCCTTTTCCTGAGCCTTTCAGAAACATGGGTACTTTCTCTTCCACCATGGCGGTGCAGAGCACTTTGGTATCTCCCATTTCTATAAGCACAGACCCCTGAGCATGTTTCGTGAATCCACGGGTCATCTTGATCTGTCTTGTTTCGTCACTCTTTCTTCCATCAAATCTCATTTATCATTCTCCTATCAAAATTATTCATCATACATCTTATAGATCTCATCCCGAAGAGGTGCCTCCACTTGGTGCTCTATACTGCCGGACACAAGAGAAGCCCCTTCTTCAGTGATTTCTCCGATGACTGTCGCTTTAATTCCTTCCTGTGCAAGAAGCCTCAGTGCTTCCTTCTCATCTTCCACGGTGATCAGCATGCTTCCGGAGGAAATAAGCCTCAAGGGATCCAAGGAAAAATGAGCACAAAGCTTCTTCGTGACCTCTGTTACAGGCAGGAGCTCCTCAAACACCCGAAAGCCTTTGCCCGATGCTTCCTTCACTTCCCATAGGGCGCCCAGAACTCCTCCTTCTGTAATATCATGCATGGAAGAGGCGGCTTTTCCCATGAGGCTTCCCTCCGGCAGTACGGATAAAGCGTGTCCGTAGCTTCTAGCCTCCTGATATTCCTCCTCTGAAAGAATCTCCAATGACTGCTTCTTGAAATCAGATACCAGTATAGATGAGCCTTCCAGTCCTAAGGTTTTGGTCACAAGGATCTTGTCTCCCGCTTTCGCTCCACTGGTCCAGGTGACTTTCTCAGAAGAGCTCATGGTGCCCAGGGCAGTGACCGAAACCACCATACGGTTCACAGCGTCCGTCACTTCCGTATGGCCCCCAAGAATCATCACCTGATGCTTACTGGCCTCCGAAGAGATTTCTCTCATGACGGTTTCAATGTCGGTGATTTCAGCGCTGGGTGGTGCAAGAATGGTCACCATAATCCCCAGAGGTTTCGCTCCGGTGGTGGCAATGTCATTGATATTGATATGGTAGGCAATCTGCCCGATATTCTCTGAAGCCGCCGTAACAGGATCTGTGGAGAGAATGAGCCTTCCCGCTTCCAGGGAAACCACAGCGCAGTCTTCCCCAACGCTTCCACCTTTCTCCACTTCCTTACGGATTGCTCCCTGATTCTCATGAAGGAGCTTCTTCAGCACATCCCAATTGAGTTTTCCAGTGTTCATCTATATCCACCAAACTTTCCATAGTTTTACAAATCTCTTTTCATTTTATCACAGAGAGAAAGAAAGAGAAAAGAATCATAACACGTCAAAGAGCCTGGGCTTCCCCAGGCTGCTTCTCATTTACTGTATTCTTCTGTCCAGCTCTTCTTGCACCAGTTTGTTGATGATAGCCGGATTTGCCTTTCCTTTGGTGGCCTTCATGGTCTGACCCACAGCAAAGCCCATAATCTTGGTCTTGCCGTTTCTGTAGTCTTCCACCACATTGGGATGGGCATCCAGAACTTTCTTCACTTCGTCAAGAATATAGCCCTCATCACTGTTCTGAACCAGGCCATGCTCCTCCACGAGGACCTTAGGATTTTTTCCTTCATTCATCATGAGCTCCACCACTTTTTTAGCGATGGCTGTGGAAATGGTTCCTTCTTTAATAAGCAGGAGAAGATCGCTGAGATCCTGCGGGCTGAAAGGAAGGTCCTTCGCCAGGATATCCTTTTCGTTCATGAGTCTTGAGATATCTCCCATGAGCCAGTTGGATGCCCCCTTGGGATCTTTGGAGATCTTTGCGGTCTCATCAAAGAAGTCCGCCAGGCTCTCCTCCAGAGTCAGAACCATGGCATCATACTTCGGAATGCCATACTCTGCCACGAATCGCTCTTCCTTTTCATGAGGCAGCTCTTTGATGCTGGCTCTGATGCCTTCAATCCATTCCTCACTGATCTTTAAGGTGACCAGGTCACCTTCTGGGAAGTAGCGGTAGTCATTGGCCATCTCTTTGGAACGCATGACCACAGTTTTCTCTTCCGCCTCATCCCATCTTCTAGTCTCCACTCTTAAGGTTTCCCCTTCCTCCAGAGCTCTCACCTGACGGTCAAACTCATAACGGAGGGCTTTCTCCAGAGCTTTAAAGGAGTTCATGTTCTTGATTTCTGATTTCACCCCTAAGGCTTCGGCGCCTTTTTCACGGATGGAGATGTTTCCATCGCAGCGCAGGGATCCTTCTTCCATCTTCACGTCTGAAACACCTAGGGAGAAGAGGATGGACCTTAGCTTTGTCAGATACTGGGTCGCTTCTTCTGGAGTTCTTAAATCAGGCTTTGAGACAATTTCAATCAGCGGAACACCGGAACGGTTAAAATCCACCAATGTGCCATTTTTGGAATGGAGCTGCTTTCCTGCATCCTCTTCCATATGGATTCTCTCGATGCCAATTCTCTTTTTACCGCTTTCTTCGGTTTCCACGTCAATATATCCCTCATAGCAGATGGGGAAATCATTCTGTGTGATCTGATAGTTTTTAGGCGCATCAGGATAAAAATAGTTCTTCCGGTCAAAACGGTTCATCCTGTTGATGCTGCAGTTGAGAGCCAGCCCTGTTTTGATGGCTTTATTGACCACTTCCAGGTTGATTCTTGGCAGTGCGCCAGGAAGCCCCAGACAGACTGGGCAAACATGGGAATTGGGCTTTCCGCCATACTCTGTGGTACAACCGCAGAAAGCTTTGGTTTTTGTGGATAATTCTACGTGGACTTCCAGTCCGATGACTGCTTCATAATGCTTCATGAGGCACCTCCTAAAGGGATTTTGGGGACAAAGTAAGAGACAGTGCCTGTTCCACCGCATAGGCGATGTTCAAGATTTCCTGTTCCTTAAAATAGTCTCCCATAATCTGAAGTCCCAGCGGCAGTCCGTTCACATGACCTGAAGGCATGGAAAGGGCAGGTATGCCGGCGATGTTCACAGGCACTGTGTAGATGTCATTGAGATACATCTGAAGGATGTCCTCTTTATTGTCTCCAATCTTGAAGGCCGGAGTAGGCGTTGTTGGAGAAATGATCGCATCATAGTTCTTGAAGATGCTGCTGTACTCCTCCTGAATGAGCTTTCGCACTTTCAGCGCCTTGGCATAATAGGCATCATAGTATCCGGCGGACAGCACATAGGTCCCCAGCATGATTCTTCTTTTCACTTCTGGACCAAAACCTTCACTTCTGGATTTTGCGTAAAGGTCCATGACATCCAGAAGGTCTTCTGCTCTCTTTCCAAAGCGGACTCCGTCAAACCTTGCGAGATTTGAGGAAGCTTCTGCTGAGGATACGATATAGTACACAGCTAAGGAATAGTGTGCCAGGTTAAGATCAATAAAATCTACAGTAGCCCCCAGATCCTTCAGCACTTCGATGGTCTCCATGAGGTTTTTACGGACTTTCTCATCCAGGCCTTCTCCAAGGAAATCCTTGGCGATGGCAATTCTCTTTCCTCTAATGTCTTTATTGAGACCTTCATAAAGATTGACGGTTTCTCGTTTGTTTGTTGTGAAATCCATGGTGTCATGGCCGCTCACAGCTGTAGTGAGAAGCGCCAGATCCATCACATCCCGTGCAAAAGTACCCACCTGATCCAGGGTGGATCCGAAGGCGGTGACGCCATATCTTGAAATATTGCCATAGGTAGGCTTCAGGCCCAGAATCCCGCAGAAAGATGCAGGCTGTCTTACAGAACCACCTGTATCTGTACCTAATGAAAGAGGCACTTCCATGGCCGCCACAGAAGCTGCGGACCCGCCTGAGGACCCCCCTGGAACTCTTTCCAGGTCATGGGGATTTCTTGTGAGCTTATATGCGCTGTACTCTGTGGAAGAGCCCATGGCAAATTCGTCCATGTTGAGCTTTCCAAGGATCACCGCACCTTCTTCTTTCAGCTTGGTGGTCACCGTCGCATCATAAGGGGCAATGTACCCTTCCAAAAACTTTGATGCACAGGTATTCTGCATCCCCTTGACGGAGATATTGTCTTTGATGCCCACTGGGATTCCGCCAAGAAGGGCATCTTTGTTGCCATTTTCATCAAAGGCTCTGGCACTCTTTACGCTTTCCTCCCGGTCCACATAAAGAAATGCACCGACTTTATCCTCCACCTGATCCACTCTGTCCAGATGGCTTTTTACGATTTCTTCACTGTTCACTTCGCCCTTTTTCAGAAGCTCTTTGAGCTCATGGGCTTTCAGGCTGTATAATTCCATCTACACTTCCTCCCGATCAATGACGCTGGGCACTTTCAGGTAGTCTTCCACCCGTTCCGGCGCATTCATTAGAAAATCTTCTGAAGTGAGGGAGCTTTCCACCACATCTTCCCGATAAACATTTTCAATATACAGGGGATTCACCAGCATCTCCACTGCATCGGTATCTACTTCATTGAGCTGGTCCACATATTTCAGGATGCTGTTGAGATCTTTCACAAGTCCCTCCGCTTCCTCTTCACTGACTCGAAGTCTTGCCAGCTCTTTGATATAATCCACGTCTTTTTTGGATACTGACATTGAGCACCTCCATAAATTTCTTTCCATAATCATGAGGAAGTTACAACCTGCTGTCATAACTTCCCCAAAAAACCTTCTATTATTTTAGCATAAGATGACTTAATATACACCTGCAAGGAGAAAAATTAACTGAATCAAGGCAAATACAAAAGCAAAAGCGCTGTATCTCAAATAGCTGGGATATTTCCTGGAATTGAGATAGAACCGGATGCCCCAGACAAAAAGTCCAAAGAAAATGGACAAACTGAGAGGGAGATACGTATCAAATACAGGCCAGGAAATGATCCGGTTGAGGTTCAGTACGGTAAACACCAGAAGAAGGAGGATCACAATGAGCATGAACCAGCCGAGTCCACCCAGAATCCACTCAAACTTCATTCTTTTCTTCTGATTCTTATCCATGGTTTTCACCGCTCATTTCGAGAAATTCCGCTTCTGTCAGGGTTTTCACCCCAAGGCCCAATGCCTTGGTCAGCTTGGAACCCGCTTCTTCCCCATAGATCACATAATCTGTCTTCTTCGACACAGATGAGGTGACTTTAGCACCAAGGCTTAAGAGCCTCTCTTCTGCATCTTTTCTGGTGAACTGCGTCAGAGTTCCCGTAAGAACCACGGTTCTTCCTGTAAAAGGACTCTCCGTCACCATGTTCTCCTCATACTGCAAAGTGACATACTGCAGCAGTTTTCCAATTTCTTCCCGGATTTCTTCTGATTGAAAGAAATTAAGAATACTTTCCGCAACAATCTCACCCACATCTGGCACCTGCAGAAGCTCCTCTTTTGTTGCCTTCATCACTTCCTCCAAGGTTTTGAACTTTGCTTCCAGATCTCTCGCTGTGGAGATGCCCACATTGGGAATACCTAAGGAGTAAAGGAAAGCATGAAGAGGTCTTTCCCTGGATGCATCAATGGCACTGAGAAGGTTCTCTGCCTTCTTGTCCTTCACCTTGTCCAGACTCAAAAGGTCTTCTTTTGTCAAAGTATAGAGCCTTGAAAGCTCTTTCAGATCCAGCTTTTCAAAAAGCTGCTCCACGGTCTTCTCGCTGAGGCCTTCAATGTTCATGGCGTCTCTTCCGGAGAAATGCACTATGCTCTTGATGAGCTGAGGTTTGCAGGACAAGGTGTTTTCGCAGAAATAATGAGCACCATCCAGAATCAGAGGTGTGCCGCAGGACGGACAGTGTGTGGGCGGAAGGATTTCTTCCCGCATGGTCTCGTCTTCTTCGTCTACAACACCCATGATTTCGGGAATCACATCATTACTTCTTCTTACCAGTACATTGGCTCCAAGATACACCCCTTTTCGAGCAATATCATCCATGTTGTTCAGGGTGGCTCTTTTCACAGTGACACCGGAAAGCTCCACAGGCTCCAGCACCGCCGTAGGATTCACCCGGCCGCTTCTGCCCACGTTCCATTCCACAGACAGAAGCTTTGTCACTGCTTCTTCCGCTTCGAACTTATAGGCAATGGCCCAGCGGGGGAACTTGATGGTATATCCAAGAAGATCTCTCGTCCGCATGTCATCGATGGCAATGACCACCCCATCAATGTCGAAGTTCAGGGAGGAGCGCTCCTCCTCAATCTCCTTGACATAGGATTCCACCGTGACAAAATCATCCGCTTCTTTAAAGTAGCCGTCTGTGTGAAATCCCATCTCCTCAATAAATGCAATCATTTCTCGATAAGTCTCAAAGGGTTTCCCCTCTTTATACCCGATGTCATAGAAAAAAGCTGTGAGGCTTCTTCTTCTGGTCTCTTCGAGGTTGAGATTCCTCAAAGCTCCAGCAGCACCGTTTCTCGTATTTTTCAGTGGAACTTCCGCTTTTTCATTGTAAGCACGGAGAGCTTCTTTGGTCATCATGGCTTCACCATGGATTTCCAGCACATCTTGGGAAGCAATTCGTAGAGGTACTGAATAGATGGTCTTCACCTGAGCGGTGACTTCTTCACCAAGCGCTCCGTTTCCTCTGGTGGCTGCTGTTTCAAGAATTCCTTCCTGATTATAGGTAAGGTTCACCGTGAGACCGTCAAACTTCCGGGTAACAATATACTTCACCGGCGGCAGTTTGTTCTCATGGTCTTTATTGTACTCTTCCACAAAGGAAAGATTTCTCTCATGCCACTGTAAAAGCTCCACAAGACTCTGGGCCTTATCAAGGCTCCAGAGCTTCGCCAGATGCCTGTGTTTGGGCATGGCCGAGAGCACCTCATCTCCGACCCTCTGGGTGGGAGAATACGGAAGCCGGTATCCTGTTTCCTTCTCCAGAGCCACCAGCCGGTCATACAGGGCATCATATTCTTTGTCTGAAATGCTTGGCGCATCCAGTGTATAGTATTCTTTGGCATAGACATTGAGCTTCTCCACCAGAGACTCAATCTCTCTTCTCAGATCTTCCATACAATCACTTCCAAAAAGGAAAGAAAGACACCAGGTCCTCTTCCCTTTACTCCTTTTCTTCCTTTTTCTTTATGCAAGCTCCAGAGGAGCCATGGACAGCATCAGGTTCTTGACCCCCTGGTTGTCAAAAGCGATGGTCACCTTCAGGTCTCCCTTGGCGTCTGCTGTGGCCACCACGGTGCCCACACCGAACTTCGGATGTTTCACCTTGGCGCCCGGTACCACATCTTCCTTATCGAGGACCTTCTTATCCGGGAAATCCAGAATCTTCTTCGCATCCTCCAGGGCTTTTTCCACATTATAGTCCACATACTTCATATTTTTGTCTTTATACTTGATGGTATGGGGATTCACATCCCGGTGATGCACTTTCTTCTCTTCGTTGAGATGTTCTTTGATGTTCGATGGAATATCCAGAATAAAATCAGACACCGGATAGGAAACCATACGGCCAAAGACCATGCGGTTCTCCGCATAGGTCATATAGAGCTCTTCCATGGCACGTGTGATCCCCACATAAGCAAGTCTTCTCGCCTCTTCCATCTCATTCGGGTCTGTGAGGCAGCCGGCACTTGGGAACAGTCCATTCTCAAGCCCCACCATGAAGACCACTGGAAACTCAAGACCTTTGGCACTGTGAAGCGTCATAAGAGTCACGCTGTCATCGGCTTCATTATACTGGTCCACATCGGACACCAGCATCACGGATTCCAGGAATTCCTGAAGAGATGGCTCATCAGTCTTCATTTCATACTCCAGCACCACATTGAGGAACTCCTCCAGATTTTCCACTCTGGATTCATCTTCTGGATTTTTGGAGGTTTCCAGTTCCTTCATATACCCGGAGGTTTTCAGGATGTATTCGACCAGCTCTGACACTTTCAGCTCCAGCTGTTTTTCATTAAAGTCCAGAATCATCTCTCTGAACTTCACCACAGAAGCCTGGGTTCCGGAGGCGAGCAGTTGGTACTCCTCCAGATTCATGATGGTGTCAAAAAGACTCTCTTCCTGACGGTTCGCATTCTCCTGAAGCTTGTCCACCGTGGTGTTTCCGATTTTTCTTTTTGGCACATTGATGATTCTACGTAAAGACACTTCATCAAAAGGATTGTTCACAAGACGCAGGTATGCCAGAAGATCCTTGATCTCCTTTCTGTCATAGAACTTCAGTCCACCGATGAGTTTATAAGGCACTGCTTCCTGCATGAGGATGTCTTCAAACTTTCTCGACTGGGCATTGGTCCTGTAGAGCACCGCCATTTCTTTATAATTTCTTCCATCCCGGTAAAGCTTTTGCATCTCCTTGACCACAAAACGAGCTTCCTCGAAGTCGTCGTATGCCCGGTAAATCTTGATTTTACCGCCCTCATCCTTGGTCTTTTTCAGCGTCTTCTCTTTTCTGTCCCGGTTGTTCTTGATGACAGAGTTTGCCGCCGCCAGAATATTTCCCATACTGCGGTAGTTCTTTTCCAGCTTCACCACTTTGGCATCGGGAAAATCCATCTCAAAGTCCAGAATGTTTCGGATATCCGCACCTCTGAACTGATAAATACTCTGGTCATCATCTCCCACCACGCAGATGTTCTGGTGGTCTTTGGTGAGAAGATTGATGAGCCTGTACTGGGCATGGTTCGTATCCTGATACTCATCCACCAGCACATAACGGAACTTTCTCTGGTACTTTTCCAGAATCTCCGGGAACTTCTCGAAGATCTCCACGGTTTTCATGATGATGTCATCAAAGTCCAGAGCATTGTTCTGCTTCAGTTTTTTCTGGTAAAGAACATAGGCATCCGCCACTTTATTCATACGGAAATGGTACTCATATTTCTTTTTAAAATCCAGAGGGGTCAAAAGGGTGTTCTTGGCAGTGGACACATGAGAAATAACTTCTTTCTCCGTAAGATCTTTCTCATCCACAGAAAGCTCCTTCAGCACCTGCTTCATCAGGGACTTCTGGTCATAGCTGTCATAGATGGTGAAGTCTTTTTTGTAGCCTAATGCTTCGATTTCTCTTCGGAGAATTTTGGCGCAGCTGGAGTGGAATGTGGAAATCCACATATTGTCTGCGGTTTCTCCCACTAAAGAGCGCACTCTCTCTTTCATCTCACCTGCAGCTTTGTTGGTGAAGGTGATGGCCAAAATTTCATAGGGCCTGATGTTCATCTCTTTCATCATATACGCAATACGGTGGGTCAGCACTCTGGTCTTACCGGAGCCTGCTCCGGCAAGAATGAGAAGCGGTCCTTCTACGGTGGTGGTGGCCTCATATTGCTCTTCATTTAAAAGTTTCTTTAAGTCCAAGGGGAATCCCTCCTTTTCTATCACTCATAATTATATCACAGAACCCGTTGCCTTATGAAGATATAATTTGAACTTACGTTCTATTTTGAAGCACAAAAAAACCTAAACGACAGGCGTTTAGGCTCTCAAAATCGCTGCCCTCTGATAATTGGGGGGAACCAGAGGGAGTAAAAGGCTTTCATAAGACCGATTGGGGGGTGGTCTCATGTCAATAAAAAGGGGCTATTCATCTTTTTATTTGTCCTTACAGATATGATTATAATGCTTTAAACTGTTCATTTTCAACGGTTTTCCAGAAGTTTCAGAGGATGGCATTTTGAAACCTTTACATTTTATGAAACGCAACCTGTAAACCATTAACTATTTTCATTTCTAAGAAGTCTGAGCTCTTCTTCGGTGAGTTCACGGAACTCTCCTTCCTCCAGATCCTCTGGAAGGGTCAAGGAACCAAAAGAAATTCTCTGAAGATACTCCACTTCATTTCCTCGGGCATGCCACATCCTCTTCACCTGATGGAATTTCCCTTCCCGAAGGGTCACATACACTTCCCGTCTGTCCTCTTCCCCTATGGAAAGACCTGCCGGCATGCATTTATAGCCATCTCCCAGCACAATGCCTTTTTCAAAGGCTCTGATGTCCTCTTCCTTGGCTTCCTCTTTCAGATAGGCATAATAGACTTTATCCACATGGTTTTTGGGAGACAGAAGCTTATGGTTCAGCTCTCCGTCATTGGTGAGAAGAAGAAGCCCTACCGTATCTTTGTCCAGTCTTCCCACCGGAGCAGGCTCAAAGGATTTATAGTCAAAGGGCAGAAGGTCCACCACCGTCTGGTCGTGATTGTCAAAGGTGGCCGAGACCACACCTTGAGGCTTGTTCATGAGAAGATAGATGTATTTCCGATAAAAAACCTCTTCTCCTTCTATGATGATCTCTTCTTCCTCGGGATCCACCTTGAGCCCTGGATCCTTCACCAGTTCTCCTCCTACGGTCACAAGGTTCTTCTTGATTTTTTCTTTGATTTCTTTCCGGCTGCCATAGCCCATATTGGACAGCACTTTGTCAATTCTCTCTTTTGCCATATCGTTTCCTCCTGCATCGCATCTGCGAAATCCGCACCTGTGATTTAAGAAAGGCCCGGAAAATTCTTCCGGGCCTTTCTTCCAGGTTCTTTCGTCTCTTACAGTCTTTCTTCCAGTTCTTTCTTCAGCTCTTCATATCCAGGCTTTCCAAGAAGAGCAAACATGTTCTTCTTGTAGTCTTCCACGCCAGGCTGATCAAATGGATTGATGCCCAGCATGTAACCGGAAACAGCATTGGCCAGTTCAAAGAAGTAGACCATATAGCCAAAGCTCTTTTCCTTCTTGTCCTTTAATGTCAGAACGATATTGGGCACACCACCGTCAATGTGAGCCAGAAGAGTTCCCTTGAAAGCGTTCTTGTTGACTTCATCCATGGTTTTTCCAGCCAGGAAGTTCAGTCCGTCCAGATTGTCCTCATTCTTCTCGATGGTGAAGCTGGAGTTCATTTCCTCCACGTTGATCACGGTCTCGAAGATGTTTCTCTTTCCATCCTGAATGAACTGTCCCATGGAATGAAGATCCGTAGAAAAGTTCACAGAAGCTGGGAAGATGCCTTTGCCGTCCTTACCATGGCTCTCGCCAAAGAGCTGCTTCCACCATTCGGAGAAATAGGTGAGCTGAGGCTCGTAGTTCACAAGAATCTCAATGTCTTTTCCCCGGTTATAAAGCGCTGTTCTTGCTGCTGCATAGGCATAGCATTCATTCTCTTTCACAGAGTCCTTCTGATAGTCCCCATGGGCAAGCTTTGCGCCTTCCATCATTTCATCAATATCAATGCCCGCTACTGCAATGGGCAGAAGTCCCACTGGGGTCAGTACCGTAAATCTTCCACCCACATCATCCGGTACAATAAAGGTCTCATAGCCTTCTTCATTAGAAAGACTCTTGAGCGCTCCTCTCGCTTTATCAGTGGTAGCAAAGATTCTTTTTGCTGCTTCTTCTTTTCCGTACTTCTTTTCCAGATAGTCTTTCATCACACGGAAAGCCACTGCAGGTTCTGTAGTCGTTCCGGATTTACTGATGACGTTCACAGACACATCTTTTCCTTCCAGCATTTCCAGAAGATCATTGAGATAGTCTCCTGAGATATTCTGGCCCAGGAAATAGATTTCAGGCCCCTTTCTTTTAGCCTTGGGCAGAGCATTGTAGAAATGATGGCTCATCATCTCTATGGCTGCTTTTGCACCAAGGTAAGATCCGCCGATGCCGATGACCACTAGTACATCAGAATCCTTCCGGATTTTCTCCGCTGCTTTTTTTACGCGGTCAAACTCTTCCTTATCATAGTTCAGGGGAAGATCCACCCATCCTAAAAAATCATTTCCAGGACCATTTTTTTCTCTCAAAAGTGTATGGGCAGCCTTCACAAGAGGATCCAGGTACTCAATCTCGTGGCTTCTCATAAATCCGTCCAGTTTCTTCAAATCTACTTTTAACATAGGGTTTGCACCAGCCTTTCATTTCTTTGGTTTTAATATCATCTATTTCTATAGTATACCATAGGGAATTATAGCATTTTTTGAATGTTTCTAGAATACAGCTTCCCTAATTTTAATTTTTCCGTGACAGCAGGAGGATACTTTCGTTCTCACAATCTTTCTCACCGCATCAATCCTGCGCCTTCTGCCGATGGTTTTTCCGCAGCTTGCACAAAGAAGAAGATATCCCTTTTTGGGGACCAGTGCCACAAACTCCCTGAAATACGTGTGGTCACTGATGCCAAGAGAGCGGCAGGCTTCCTTGAACACCGCATCATGATGATGGTTCACCTGATCCCGCATATTGACATAATAATGGGCGAACTCATGAAGAATCACCTGCTCCACAATCTCCTTTTTGTAAGTTCCATCCAGAAGCTTTGATGAAAATCGGAACGAATGGGGTTCCATCTTTCCACCACGCATTCTGAAATAAAAAGAACCCATGGTTTTCTCCATCTTTGTGCTGACGACTACGGGCACCTCATCACAGGGAAACCCTTCTTTCTTGCCCGTTTCAGCCAGGAGCTTTTTCACATCCTGCAATGACCAGACCTTATTCATACCATTTCTCCACGAAAGCTACTTGATCCGAAAAATCAGTTCCAGCGCTTCTTCCAGCTTTTCTTTGCTTACTTCTTCCCCATCCTTGACGACACAGTTCATGAGGTTTTCCGTCACCATAAGATGGATGACTTTCTCCACGCTGGCCTTTACAGCTGCCAGCTGAATGACCACTTCTCGACAATCCCTCTCTTCTTCCAGCATTTTTGTGATGCCACGCAGCTGTCCTTCTGCTCTACTGATTCTATTGATCATTTTCTTCTTATCTACCACTTCACTTAACTCCTTTTGACTGCTCAATCTCTTCTCATTATATCAAATAGATCGTAAAACGGGCAGTAAAAAATGCACCTGAGGGGTATATGCCCATCTGGTGCATTCTCTTATCTGCTTTTGAAAATCAGCTTCAGCGCCTGCTCCACTTTCTCCCGCTGGTCTTCGGTATTTTCTTCCGCCACACAGGTCAGGAGATTTTCCGTCACCATCAGTGCCATGACCTTATCAATGCCCGCCTTCACAGCGGAAAGCTGAGTCACCACATCCTGACAGCTGCGGTCTTCTTCCAGCATTTTGGAAATGCCCCGAATCTGACCTTCCAGCCTGGAGAGTCTGTTGATATAGCTTTTCTTATCTTCCAAAAATCACATCACCCCTGTACGCGGACATGCCTCCCATCACATTGACCACCTTGAACCCGTTTTGAGCTAGGTACTTGGATGCCATGGCGGATCTTGATCCGGAGAAACAGACCACATGGTATTCTTTACTCTTGTCGAGCTTTTCTAGACTCGTCGGGATTTCTCCCAGCGGAATATGCTGTGCACCTTCAATGTGACCGGACTCAAATTCATCGTCCTCCCGCACATCAAGAATGTTCAGGTTACCTTTTCTCAACAGCTGCTCAAACTCCATCATCATGACTGAATTAAACATATTACTTGATCTCCTCACTTTTTACCATACTATAAATGTTGAATGCGCCGGATAAATTCATCGCTTTGTATCCTTTTTGCTTCAGCAGTCTTTCCGCCATATAGCTTCTCTGGGCACTGGCACAGCTGATCACAATGTCCTGATCCTTTGGGATCTCGGAAAGTCTGTCTCTTAAGCTGTTCAAAGGAATATTCACAAAGCCTTCGATGGATCCAGACCTTTTCACTTCACTCTCGTCACGGACATCCAGAAGAAATGCCCCTTCTTCTCTCTTCTTTTCCAGCTCATGCCACTGGATGTTGTCAGAGAAGCCTTCCACAATATTGGTGGCCGCATACCCCAGCATATTCACGGGATCCTTTGCAGAACCAAAAGGTGGAGCATAAGTGAATTCCAGCTCCATAAGATCCTCCACCGTGAGGTGTCCCTTGATGGCGGTGGCAATGATGTCAATTCTCTTGTCTACTCCCTTTTCTCCTACACCTTGAGCTCCATAAATGGTGCCGTCTTCGGGGCTGAAAAGAAGCTTCAGATAGATGCTGGTGGCTCCTGGAAAATATCCTGCATGGTCATTGGCTGTGACATGGACTGCCTTATAGGTCTTTCCTGCCATCTTCAGCTGTCTTTCATTAAGGCCAACGGATGCTCCAGAAAGATTGAACACTCGCACAATGGCTGTTCCGATGGAACCACGGTTCTTTCTTCTATATCCGCTGATGACATCCGCCACTTGGCGTCCCTGACGGTTGGCCGGGTTTGCCAGTGGAATCATGGTGTCTTCAGAAAGAATCTGGTTCTTGACGATGATGGCATCCCCCACTGCATAGACATCTTTCACACTGGTCTCATAGGATTCATCCACAAGGATGCCCCCGCGCATGCCAAGGGCAATGCCTGCAGACTGAGCCAGTGCATTTTCTGGAAGAACGCCCACGGACATGATGGTGAGATCACTCTCAAGCTTCACACCATTTTGCAGCTCTACAACGTTTCCTTCTTCTAAAAATCCGCTGGCAGCAACGCCAGTATACACATCAATGCCATTTTTCTTCAGTTCTTTCTGAATGAACATGGCCATTTCCTCATCAAAAGGAGGCAGCACGTGAGGTGCCATTTCCACCACTGAAACATGGATTCCCTTATGCTTCAGCGCTTCAGCCATTTCTAGACCGATAAATCCAGCACCGATGACCACCGCTTTCTTTGGATCGTTTTCTTTGATGAAACTTGTCACGGCATCCACATCGGGTACATTTCTCATGGTGAATACATTTTTCGCTTCTTTAAGACCAGGCGTGTTTGGTACAAAAGGTCTGGCACCAGGAGAAAGAATCAGTTTGTCGTAGGACAGAGCATACTCTCCCTCTTCATTCCGGACAAGAATCTCCTTCTTCTCTCCATGGATGGCCACCGCTTCCGAGTTCACCCGGACATCAAGATTGAATCGGGCTTTCAGCCTGTCTGGGGTCTGCACCAGAAGGTTCTCTCGTTTCACGATCTCTCCCGATACAAAATAGGGAAGTCCGCAGTTTGCAAAAGAAACATAGGGACCCTTTTCCAGGATGATGATTTCCGCATCTTCCTGCAGTCTTCTCAGTCTGGTCGCTGCCGACATTCCACCCGCTACGCCACCTACAATTACAATTCTCATCTTTACTTTCTAGCTCCTTTCCACATCATCATGCCGCCTTTGACATTGGTTGCATCTACGCCCATTTTGGTGAGCTTCTTGGTTGCCTGGGTGCTTCTTCCACCCGAAGCGCAGATCACATACACTGGACCTTTTCCTGTATAGGTGCCAATGGTGCCCAAGGGTACATTTTTTGCTCCAGGAATATGCCCATTCTTGAATTCATGAGGCTCTCTTACATCCAGAATCACCGGTTTCTCTTTCAGTACACTTTGAAGCTCATCGGTGGTGACAGATTTTATTTTTGTAAAAAACATTCTTCATTCCCCTTTATTTATATCATTTCAATTCTTCATTTTTACGCCAAAAAGGATACCCCCTCCAGGCATATTTAATATACCATAGGGGGGTATGTTTTGTAAAGAGCGTTTTCAAAAAATAAAAAAGAAGAGGGTACCCTCTTCTAGAAAATCCACAGCAAAAGTGCTGCTGCGCCTCCGCCCACAAGAAAACCGCCAAGAATTTTATACACGATTCCCGTCCTAAGCTTTTTCTTTCGTTCGTAAGGATCCATGGGTTCTGTTTTTCTTCCTTCCATGAATTCCAGGATTTCTCCATAGGTCTCCACCTGATAAAGCTTCTTCTCCTTTTCCACCAGAATGGATGCGCCAATCATAAGCAGCGCAAAAATCACCATGGGGACCATAAAATAAGAACTCACCCTTTTTACAAAAGGCAGCATGGATACCATGAGCACAAAAAAGAGGACCATGGCATAGCTGCCCCATTTCATTTTTTCACTGCTGATTTTTTCTTTCATTTCTTCCACATCTCCTTTTATCAGTTCATCCAAAGAGATGGAAAATATCTCAGACAGCAATAAGAGACTCTGAAGATCCGGATAACTCTTTCCATTTTCCCAGCTGGAGATGGTCTGCCTCGACACATAGACTCTCTCTGCAAGGTCCTCCTGGGAAGCGCTGATCTTTTTCCGGTTCACTCTAATCTGTTCACTGATGTTCATGTTCCTTCTCCCTTCTCTTGTATGAATGATTTTAGGATACTTCCAATGCATCATTTATGCTGTCAAAATCCTTTGATAACTTATGAAAACCTGTATCAAAATATCTTTACAACACACTTTTACTTAGATTCTCAGTGTATTTCACAAACTATAGCATTTCAAGAAATTCCTTATGGATAATCTTATCCGGATGAATCCCTAGGGTTCTCAGGGAAGCATCTTAGGCTTTCAAGGCGTGATAGAGCTTCTCTTCCCTGTCATTCTCACCCATATGTCCGATTTCTAATGCCTGATAAAAAAAGAGAATCAAGAGCTCCTGCCAAAAGAACTCGATGACTCTCCACCATTTCCTCCTAAAGAGCATCCATAGCTTCATTCAGCGCATAGAAATCTGATAGAGGCTGTCTGCAAGAAAACCACGTTTTCTCATAATAGACCTTGAATATCAGAAGATTGAGGTAGAAGTTCTATCTTTCCACTTCTTCTTCTTTATTATAATCATAAGCTTTTCCTGCGCAATACGCCAGTATTTGGGTCCTAGGGTCCGAATCCATCTGGTGGTTCTCATTAGAAATCCAGTTTATTTTCTCATAATCAATAAAGCACTGAATTTAAATCAGTTTGGGTCATGGCGATACGGCACAGCATGAGGCTAAGAGGGGTGAATCAGATGATAGCAAAGATGTTGAATAATTCTTGAGGAAGTTCAGGCTTCCCATAGCTAATACGCTATTTTCTTTGTATACTTAAGGTAAGTCCAATGTTTTCCCAAGATATACCCATCTTTGGCAACTTTTTCGGGAAAATATCGGCGACTATATGGAAAGGAGCCCAAGGTCGTTTTATTGAGCCTCTATTTTATCTGTGTTTATAGTAACCGCTCAATTTCAGCCTTGGAAATCGACGAAGATGGAACTGGATCAGCGAGTCATCTCCCTTCAAAAAAGCACTTCCCAAGAGAAGGAAGACTTCATAAAGGAATTTACTCCTTTCATACTCTCCACCACCTCCCAGAGAATCGGCAGATATGTTGAGATGGAGAATGATGAGGCTTATTCAGTGGCCCTTCAAAGCTTCTACAAAGCCATTCTGAGCTTTCAGGAAGAAAAAGGACACTTTCTTCCGTTCGCAAAGCTTCTTATAGACAGAGATCTTGTAAACCATCTGAAAAAAGAAAAACCCTTGGAGCCTTCTGTGGAGGAGATTTCATTCAGAGAGCCTCAGGAAGAGCTTCTTGAGCATCTGCTCCTGAAGGAAGAGATTGAGGTGTTTATAAAAGGCCTGGAGCAGTTTGGCCTCCAGCTGGAAGATCTGGTGGAACTTGTGCCCAAGCACCGGGACACCAAAGAAAAAGCGAGGCAGCTGGCTTTTGTTCTGGCTGAAGATGAGGATCTCATGAAAGTGATTTTTAAAAAACACACACTGCCCATGACCAGAATTTCTTTAAAGTACCAGATTTCCCGTAAAGTGCTCTATGGCAGCCGGGAGTACATCCTCAGTATTCTGGTGGTACTGAAAAATAATCTGACTCTTCTTTGTAAATGGATCTGAATTGTACCCTAAAAATAATCACTTCTCTGTATTATATAACAGAGGAGTGATTATTTTATGTTTGAAGGAATTGTACTAAAAGTAACCAGTGAATACTCTATCGTGAAAACCAAATCTGAATACCTGAAAGTCCATACAAAAACCCTGATGGAACCAGGACAGAGAATATATTTTACCAAAGAAGATATCATCCAAACACCAACAATAAAAAAGAAACCCGCACCATATCTTCTGCGCTATGGTGCAGCAGCCGCGCTGGCTGTACTTCTTCTTTCATCTCCACTGCTGGAGAAGAAGAGCGTATACGCGGCAAAACTTCTTGTGGAAGTCAATCCCAGTATTCTCCTCGATATTTCCCAGGATGGTCTCGTAGATGAAGCATTGCCTTATAATGAGGAAGCTTCTTTACTTCCTCTTGACCGATATAAAGATCTTCCTGTGGAAGAAGCCATCGAGGAAATCCTTCGGGATGCTGTAAAAGAAGGACTTCTCAATCTGGAAGATGAAGAAGAGGACTTTATCATCCTCACAGAAATCCTCACATCTGGGGATAGGCTTTCAGAAGAGATCTTTACAAAACTTGAAGAACAGACACTGGCAGGAGAGCTTCTGTCTGAAACCAGCGTGATCTTCACCTCCGCATCTGAAGAGCATCTCAGTGAGATGAAAAACCAAGGAAAGGCCCTTGGCCTCATGAGACTGCGGGAAGAGTTCAACCTCGGACCGGATGAAAAGCTTGGAGATTTCTTTAAAGACCCGGAAAGACGGGAAGCTTACAAAGAGCAGAAAAGACTTCTGAAACGAAGCACCTTGGAAGAGGAAGAAGATCTTGTGGAAGATTTTCCAGAAGAGATTACAGACGCCTTTAAAGAACAGCTTGCTCTCTTTAAATCTTCTATCGAAGAGGTGAAAGAGGCTAGAAAAGCTTACCAGGAAGCCCGAAAAACAGGTGATGGAAAAGCCATAGAAGAAACCCTACAAGCTCTAAAAGAGGCAGAAGAGAAGAAAGAACAAATGGAAGATCTGAAAGATCAGCTGGAACAGGCAAAATTGGAGAAAGAAAACTCTGAAGCCTCTGGAGAAACTCCTGAGAACAATGGAACTGCGCCAGAGAAACCTGGAAACAACGGAAACTCTACTGGAAATAATGGCACTACGCCAGTAAAACCAGAAACTCCTGTAACTCCTGGAAATAATGGAAACACTTCTGGAAACAATGGTGCTGTGCCAGGAAAACCAGAGACCCCTGGAAACAGCGGAAACTCTACTGGCGAAACTGAAACACCAGGCACTCAGAAGAATCCGGAAACACCTTCAAACTCAGGAAAGAAACCGGAAGAAAACCCAAACTCCACGGAGAATCAAGGCAAACCTTCTGAGAATAAAAAACCAGAAACACCTGGAACACTACCATCTGACAATAACGGTAAAAACCCTGCCAAAGATGCACCAGGTAAGAACAAATAGAGAAACCTCAGCCAGCAAAAAGCCCTTTCTTAAACTATAGTGCTCTTCGCTGTATGAGTTGAAACATCTAGGGGAGGAACAAACGATGATATATGCAAATACTGATAAAGAAATTATGGACGAAATCAAGAAAAAGGCCATCGAGATCTTCGCTGCAAAAGGATATGCAGCCACAAAGATCTCGGATATAGCCGACAGTCTTTCCATTTCGCGCGGACCCATCTATTACTACTTTCAGGATAAATTCGGGCTGTACACATCGGCTTACGATCATTTTGAGAGTGAGCTGATGAAAATCCACAATGAAATATTCAGCACCAAGGATGACTTCCAGACCAAGATGGAAAGAATTATTTTTGAGTTTTCCAAACACATCTCTCTCTTTGGACACAATTTTTTCTTCCGGATCAAAGAGATCCCGGAGCTTCATGATATCAATGTACGATACGAAAAAATGAATACCCTGTTTTATGAAGAAAAATGTGCCCTCATCCGAGAGGAACAAAGAAACGGAACCCTCAGCACATCACTTCCTCCAGATGAAATTGTGAAAGGTGTCTATCTGATTTATCTTGGTATTCTGGAAGCACTGAACTCAGAACTCTTATCAAGAGATCAGGAAGAAGAGATTAAGGACTGGATCCATCTTCTCTTTGAAGGATTACATAAGAAAATGAAGTCAAATTAGTAGCGCAATCTAAAAACCATGGTCTTCTCACTTTTCAGTGAAACCATGGTTTTTCTTTGCGTTCAATGACGAAACTATTAGAAGGAACGCTTCTCGTAGCCTTTTAAGGAGAACAGGAGAGAAGTGCCCTGGACTACACTCCAAACAAGAAAAGCAAGGAGAAGAACGAGGCCGAAAGACTCCCGGAAGAAAGTCTCAGCATTCATAAGAAAAGAAAGGGGAATCTTGTCAAGAAAACCTGACAGAACCACAAAGACTCCACCCAGGAGCATAAAAGGGAGATAAGAAACGGTCTTCGCTTTCATATATCCTAATTTGAAGAAGAGCGGGAACTGAAAAGCCTGCATCAGGCTGAAAATGAAGAAGAGCCCCAGCAGCATAGCCCCTGCTTCTTTAAAGTCAAAAGGCAGAGACAATAGAACAGACAGAAGAAGCGACAGGAGCACTCCAAAAAGGATGCCTATGAGATTCATGGAAAAAGCCCACAAATATCTCCCCAGAACCACTTCCTTTCTGGTAAGTCCAAGAATCCGATAAAGAGGATCTATGCCATTCTGCTCACCCACTGCAAAGGGATAGCTCAGATAGATGGTGACAAAAACGCTGACCATGGACAGTGGAATCAGGGTGTTCTTATTGACAAAGGCAAGGAAAAATGTGACCCCCAGCACAATGAATAGATTTTTCAGTGTCAGATAAGGTTTTATGGTTTTATAGTCCAGCACTGCTACTTTAAGAATCATAATTTACTACCTCCCCGATGAAAATAGATGATGAGTTCATCCAATGAAACAGGTTCTACTAGAATTCCTTCCGGCAGATCCACAGTCTCCTCTTTCTTCACAAGAGCTTCAAATCCCACACTGTTTTTCTTCAGTCCGATGAGATGGACATGGGAAAGGAGTGTAAGATCGGAAAGCCCCCCTTTCAGAAGTCCATAGGCATCCATCAGGTCTTCTTTAGGGCCAGCGTAAAGAATCTCTCCTTGAAGAATGAAGACGATGTAATCCGCAATGGATTCCAAATCCTTTGTGATATGGGTGGAAAAAAGCACACTATGATTTTCATCAGACACAAACTCCTGCAGGAGTTCACAGATTTCTTCCCTTGCCACTGGATCCAGTCCACTGGTCGGCTCATCCAAAATAAGGAGCTCCGCTCCATGGGATAAGGCAATGGATACAGAAAGCTTCACCGTCATGCCTCTAGACAGTTCCCGGACTTTCAGAGACCTGGCAATGCCAAACCTGTTCAGCAGACTACTGAATCTTTCATGATCCCAGCTGCTGTAAAAGGGCATCACTGCTTTCTCCACATCCGTAATGGTCCAGTCTTTCACAAGATAAGGGGTATCCATGACAACGCCTACCTTTTCCAAGGCAGCTCCCACTTCTTTCACCTTTTCCCCCAGCAGTTCCATGGTTCCTCCATCAGGTCTCAAAAAGGATAAAATGGATTTGATGGTGGTGGTCTTTCCTGCTCCATTGGGTCCAATAAACCCTGTGATATATCCCTTTGGTACTTCAAATGAAACACCTTTCAATGCAAAGGAGGGATACGTTTTCTCCAGATTTTCTATTTTGATTGCACTATTCATTCTTTTCCGCCTCCAGTAATGTTTGAATAATCTCCATAAACTCCCTGTCATCCAGATTCATCTTCTCTTTGAGCGCTAAAGCTTCAAAAATCAGCTCCTCCATATTTCCCATGAGCTTTTCGTAGACCAGCTCCTGATTCTTCGGCAGCACATAGCAGCCCTTCCCCTGAACGTTTACCACATATCCTTCTTCCTCCAGATCCTTATAAGCTCTGGTGGTAGTAATGACGCTGACTTTCAGCTCCTTCGCCAGCTGTCGGATAGACGGCAGCTGGGTATCTTCTCTCAGCTCATCCGAAAGAATGGCTTCGATGATTTGTATTTTAATCTGCTCATAAATCGGTACTGTAGACCGGTTTGATATGATGATTCTCAAAGCTTCTCCCCCTCTCATTATGTACACATATATACAGTAATACCAGTATAAGCTTTTGTCAATAAAAAAACCTCACTCCGTTTTATAGAGTGAGGTTTTTTATGAAAGTCAAACAATGGGAGCCAAAATAGAAACCGCTCCGAATGTTTGGTCCTTCTGACTAGCCAAAGAAATTGAGAAGCACGCCTGCAGCAATGGCAGATCCGATGACACCAGCCACGTTGGGTCCCATGGCATGCATGAGAAGGAAGTTTGATGGGTCCTCTTCCTGACCCATCTTCTGGACCACTCTTGCAGCCATAGGCACAGCAGATACTCCAGCCGCACCAATCATCGGATTGATCTGTCCCTTGGTCACCTTGCACATGAGCTTGCCAAAAAGGACACCACCGGCGGTGCCAATGGAGAAGGCAATGAGTCCTAAGGCGATGATGCCCAGGGTCTTGGGGTTTAGAAGGGTCTCCGCATCGGCTTTTGCCCCTACGGTGAGTCCGATGAGGATGGTCACAGTGTACATGATGGCATTTTTCGCCACTTCCACTAAGTTTGGCACAATGCCCACTTCTTTGATGAGGTTTCCGAACATCAGCATACCGATGAGAGGCGCTGCACTGGGCACAAGAAGGATCACCACCACAGTGACCACGATGGGGAAGAGGATCTTCTCCAGTCTGGATACCGGTCTCAGCTGCTTCATTTTGATCTGACGCTCTTCCTTGGTGGTCAGAAGCTTAATGATGGGCGGCTGAATCACAGGCACCAGAGCCATGTAGGAGTAGGCAGCCAGAGCGATGGGACCCAGCATGTGATCCGCCAGCTGGCTGGTAAGATAGATGGCCGTAGGGCCGTCCGCGCCGCCAATGATACCGATGGACGCAGCTTCCAGCGCAGTGTATCCAAGAAGGAGCGCACCCAGGAAAGCGAAGAAGATGCCAAGCTGTGCAGCGGCACCCAGGAGCATGCTCTTGGGGTTTGCAATGAGGGGGCCAAAGTCAGTGGCCGCTCCAACTCCTAGAAAAATCAGGGATGGATAAATACCGTACTCAATACCCATATAGAGGAGCTTCAGAAGTCCGCCGGTCTCCATGAGACCGTTCTTTGGCAGGTTCACCAGAAGCATACCAAAGGCAATGGGGATGAGGAGATAAGGTTCATATTTCTTATAAATGGCCAGGTACAGGAAAAACAGCGACAGGCCAATCATG
>RCMY010001099.1_pt1 | contig 25644 bp, 26 predicted proteins | sample 2041341 | NCBI WGS metagenome assembly RCMY01 (sample SAMN09708234, study PRJNA481090) | Marine sediment metagenome, whole genome shotgun sequencing project.
ACGTCGTGGCAGAAGTACTTGCCGCCGAACTGGGCGCCGATGCCGAAGGACTGGGTGAGCTCGAAGACCTTCTCCTCCAGCTCCACGTCACGGATGCCGTGGGCGCTCATCGAGCCCTCGGTGGGCAGGTCGTCGAGATAGTGGGCGCTGGCGTACTTGGCGGTCTTCAGCGCGAACTCGGCGCTCGTGCCGCCGATGACCACGGCGAGGTGGTACGGCGGGCAGGCAGCTGTGCCGAGCGAGCGGATCTTCTCGTCGAGGAACTCCATGAGCCGCGTCGGGTTGAGGACGGCCTTGGTCTCCTGGAAGAGGAATGACTTGTTGGCCGAGCCACCGCCCTTGGCCATGAAGAGGAACTTGTACTCCGGCACGTCCTTGGCCGGGGTGGAGTAGAGCTCGATCTGGGCCGGCAGGTTGGTGCCGGTGTTCTTCTCCTCCCACATCGTCAGGGGTGCGAGCTGGGAGTAGCGAAGGTTGAGTTTGGTGTAGGCGTCGTACACGCCTTCGCTGATGGCTTCACCGTCGTCGGCGCCGGTCAGCACGCCCTCGGACTTCTTGCCCATCACGATGGCGGTGCCGGTGTCCTGGCACATGGGGAGGACACCGCCCGCAGAGATGTTGACGTTCTTCAACAGGTCCAGGGCGACGAACCGGTCGTTGCCCGAGGCCTCGGGGTCATCGATGATCTTGCGCAGTTGAGCCAGGTGGGCCGGACGCAGGAAGTGAGCGATGTCGTGCATCGCCTCCGAGGTCAGCCGCCTGATCGCTTCGGAGTCGACGCGCAGAAAAGTTTCGCCATCGGCTTCGAAGGTCGACACGCCTTCGGTGGTGATCAGGCGGTACGGCGTCTCGTCCGGCCCGAGGGGCAGGAGGTCGGAGTAACGGAACTCGGGTCCGGCAGCAGCATTCACAATCGCTGAGAGTACGCCGTCGGCCAGATCAGTCAGGTGCAGGCTCCGGGTTATCGGGGTCCAACTTGCGCTTGGTGGATGCCGCTTCAATGTCTCGCTGGCGCTGCAGGCGTGCCTCACGCTCCGTCCTGCGCTGGGCCTCTGCCCGTTCTCTGACCTGCTTAAGAAAGGCGTCGTCATCGTCGGGGTTGGTTGCTGCCTGGCGACCCAGCCGGTCGTACTCCGGGTAGGCGGGGGCCGATCTCTCATGAGCGCGCGGTCGCGGCGCGCCTTGGCGCCCCAACCCGATCCACATCACGGATCCGATGAAGGGGAACAGTAGAACAACCAACAACCATCCCCACTTGGGCAGGAGCCGGCAGTCCTCCTCGCGCGTCATCACCACGGTGATGACGCTGTAGACGAACAAGGCGAACAGCAGCGGTGCCAGCACGATGCTCAGGCGAACCATCGGATCACTCCCACGAGGAGGGGCGGGGTTCCGCCCGAATGTTTGAACCCTAAGCCGCTGATGGCGCCGAAGGAACCAGATTCCGAGTCCGCATTCGCAGGTTGTTCAGTCGACGCCGGGAACGATCCGGATCTCGCGTCGTGCGCCGCCGTCGAGCGCAGCGAGCGCTTCCTGGTAGGCCTCGCTGTCGTGCGCGGTCTGTGCCTGCGCGACCGAGTCGAAGCGAATGAGGACGACCCGACCTTCTCTGGCGTCTTCGTAGGTCAGGGCCGCGTGATCACGCGCCAGGAAGGTGCCTCCAGCCTCGATCAGAACCGGACCGGCTATCTCGGCGTAGGCGGCCATCTTTTGGCGATCAAGTATCTCGTTGTAGGTGCTGATCCAGTAGGCAGACATCCCGCGATCTTGCCTCAAGTCGCCTCGAGACTCGAAGTAACTCTCTCAGGCGCCGGTGGCCACGACGTAGATTGCTCAGCATGACCGGTGACGTTGAGCGGCCTGACCCGTCGTTGCGAATCTCTGATGCCGACCGTGAGCAGGTGGCCGAGGTGCTGCGCGAGGCTGCAGGCGAGGGACGTATCGACTTCGCTGAGCTGGACGAGCGACTCGACGCGGCCTACTCGGCCAAGGTGTACGGCGACCTGTTGCCCATTGTGGCTGACCTCCCGGGCGCTGAGATCGATCTCCCGCGAGGGGCGCGCGTCCCCGTAACGGTCGGCCCGACCCCGGCCGTTGAGCAACGAACAGGCGCGGACGACCGGAGCATCGCCATCCTGGGCAGTCAGAAACGGCGAGGTGTCTGGCATCTCGGCCGGCAGCACATGGCCTTCGCTCTGCTGGGCGACGTGGTCCTCGATCTGCGACAGGCCACCCTCGCGGCGGCGGAGGTAGAGATCACCGCGAATGCGATCTTCGGCGACATCGACATCATCGTCAATGAACACACTCGGGTCATCGTCGACGGAACGGCTGTGCTCGGCGACTTCGGGCACGGTCGGGATCGCGCGGAAGCTAACTTCACCGATGTCTCTCCGACGGTCCGTGTCAAGGGCATGGCGCTGTTCGGTGACGTCAAGGTGGTACGACGTCCGCCTGCGGGCAGCGCTGAGGATCGATGGTTCCGACGCAGTCCGCGGAAGGGTCGCGAGACTCCTTAAGCCTTGCGCGCCGCGGCCGGGATCTCCCCAGCGTTGTCCAGATCGACGGTGAGGTTCTCCCCGGTGGCCGGGTCAAAGAGGTGCATCTTGGAGGAGTCGACCCAGATCTCGGCCTCCTGGCCCTCGGCGATCGTGGTCGCTCCGTCGAGACCGACGACGAGTTGGGTGCGCACCGACTCGCCGTCGAGGTCGCGCTCGAGTTCCTGGAGCTGCTTGTGGACCTCGGGCGGAGCCTCGAAGGGGATGTAGGCGTAGGCCTCGTTGCCGAGCCACTCGACGACCTCCACGGTCGCGGTGAAGGTCGACCCGGCGGTGTCCCGCTGCGTCGACACGACCGAGGCGTCCTCGAAGTGCTCGGGCCGGATGCCAGCGATGAGCAGTCCCTTGTCCTGGACCCGCTCGGCTTTCTCAGCGGGGATGGTGACGGTCCCGAACGGCAGCTCGACCTGGTCTCCGGTCACCTTGGCGGGGAGGAAGTTCATCGGGGGGGAGCCGATGAAGCCGGCGACAAAGAGGTTGCCCGGGTTGCCGTAGAGCTCGCGGGGAGTGGCGAGCTGCTGCAGCAAGCCGCGCTTGAGTACGGCGACCCGGTCGCCGAGGGTCATGGCCTCGGTCTGGTCATGGGTGACGTAGACGGTCGTGATGCCCAGTTGCTTCTGCAAGCGGGCAATTTCGCTGCGCATCTGGCCGCGCAGTTTGGCGTCGAGGTTCGACAACGGCTCGTCGAAGAGGAACGCGTCGGCGTCGCGAACAATCGCGCGGCCCATCGCGACGCGCTGGCGCTGACCGCCGGAAAGGTTGGCCGGCTTGCGGTCGAGGTGCTCGTCGAGCTCGAGCGTGGCCGAGGCCGCCCGCACCTTCTCATCGATGGTGGCCTCGTCGGTCTTGGCCAAGCGAAGCGGGAAGGCGATGTTCTCGTAGACCGTCAGGTGGGGGTAGAGCGCGTAGTTCTGGAACACCATGGCGAGGTTGCGTTCACGCGGTGCGAGGTCGTTGACCCGCTTGTCCCCGATGAGCATGTCGCCCTCGGTGATGTCCTCAAGACCGACGATCATCCGCAGCAGCGTGGACTTTCCGCACCCGGACGGGCCGACCAGGATCACGAACTCGCCGTCGGCGACATCGATGCTCACGTCGTTGACCGCAGGAAAGCCGTCGTCGTACTTCTTCACGATGTTCTTCATGGTGATGGAGGCCATCTGGATCAACCTTTCACTGCGCCGGAGGTCAGGCCGGCGACGATCTTGCGCTGGAATATCAGGACGATGACGACAATCGGCACGGTGGCCACCACAGCGGCTGCTGCGAGAAGCGATGCCGGTCGGTTAAACGGGTCCGCGCCGACGAAGAAGGAGAGCGCGGCGGGGATGGGACGGGATGATTCGGTCGAGGTCAGCGAGATGCCGAAGACGAAGTCGTTCCACGCGAAAAAGAACGTCAGGATCGCGGCCGTGAAGACACCCGGCGCAGCTAGGGGAACGATCACCCGTCGGAACGCCTGCCACGGTGTCGCTCCATCGACCTGCGCGGCCTGCTCGAGCTCCCAGGGAATCTCGCGGAAGAAGGCCGACAGGGTCCAGATGGCCAGCGGAAGGGTGAAGGACATGTACGGGATGATCAGGCCCGGCCAGGTGTCGTAGAGGCCGAACGTGCGCCACATGTCGAACAAGGGCCCCACCAGCGAGACCACCGGGAACATGGCGATAGCCAGGGCGGTGGTGAGCACGAACTTCTTGCCGGAGAACTCCAGTCGGGCGATGGCGTACGCCGCGAGGGTGGCCAGCACCACGGAGAGCACGGTCGCGATCAGGCTGATGCCGATGGAGTTGATGATGGCGCGGCGGAACTGTCCGTCGGCCAGCACGTCGGCGTAGTTGGCCCATCCCGCACCGTCGCCGTCAGCGGGAAGGAAGCCCGGGCTGCCGTTGGTGATGGCGGCTTGGGACTTGAACGACAAGGAGATGATCCAGGCCACGGGCAACAGGCACCAGACCAGGATGAGACCGCAGCCGAGTGCGATTCCGATCTTCTTCATCTCAGCCCTCCTGTCGGGCGGACGCTAGGTCGACCTTGAACAACTTGACGATGAGGTAGGCGATGACGAGTACCGAGAGGAACAGCAGCACCGAGAGCGCTGAGCCGATGCCGAGTTGGAACTGTTCGATGGTCTGCCGGTAGGTCAGGAACGAGATCGACTCAGTGTTCACTGCGCCCGCGGTCATCACGAAGATGTTGTCGAAGATCCGGTAGGCGTCCAGGGCCCGGAAGAGGATGGCCACCATGATCGCGGCCCGCATGTTGGGCAGGATCACCCTCCAGAGGCGTTGCCACCAGGAAGCTCCGTCGACCTTCGCCGCCTCCACCATGTCCTCGGAGACCTGCGCCAGCCCGGCTAGGAGGAGCAGCGACATGAAGGGCGTCGTCTTCCAGATCTCCGAGACCATGATCGCCACCACGGCCGGGGTGGTCTCCCCGAACCAGTTGAAGTCCGTGCCGATGAACGGCAACCAGTCGTTGATAAACCCGTTCTGGAAGCTGAACGCGAACTGCCAGGCGAAACCGGACACCACGGTGATGATGCCGTAGGGGATCAGGATCGAGGTTCGGATGATGCCGCGAGCGAAGATCACGCGGTGCATGACCATGGCGAAGATGAAGCCGATGACGAGTTCGAAGGCCACGGTGACGAGCATGTAGAGCACCGTCACCGCGGTGTCGCGCCAGAACAGTTGGTCGGTCAGAGCGGTGACGTAGTTCGAGAGCCCGACGAACTCCCGGTCCTCCGGTGCGGTGAGGGAGTAGTTGAACAGGGAGAGGTAGAGGGCGCGGATCATCGGGAAAGCGGTGACCAGAAGCATCAGTGCGATAGCGGGTGCCACCAAGCGGTGACCGAGGCGGTTCTCCGAGCGGGCCCGGTCACTGAGTTCGGCCTTGCGTTGGCGGTGCTCGGCTGGCGAGGGGGCCACGGTGGTGCTCATAGCAGCGCCTTTCCGTCGAGGACCTGCCGAAGGAAGGTCGCTGACTCCTGGGGTGTGGTGTCCGGATCCACGGAGCGCGGCGAGTGCCAGACGCTCTGGATCGCCGCAGAGATGGTGGCGTAGTAGGCGCTCTTGGGGCGTGGGGCGCCGGCGTCGACCGACTCGCTGTAGAGCTGCAGAAGATCTGCCGGGAAGGCCTCGGTCAACTCCGAGTTTTCGTAGGCGCTGGTGGTGGAGGGCATCAGGCCCTCGTTGACCGCGAGGGCCACCTGGGCCTCGGGGGAGGTGACGCACGCGGCGGCCGCCAGGGCGTAGTCGACGTTCTTGGAGAAGGCCCCGACGCCGATGTCGATGCCCCCGATCGGGGGACGCGACTCCTGACCCTTGACCGTCTGCGGATAGCGGGCCCAAGCCAGATCCTCGAACTCCTCCTTGGTCAGGTCGCCCGAATCGATGAGTCCCTCGTAGTTCTTGTAGACGAAGGTCCAGTTCGTCATGAACTCGCCAGCGCCGGAGTACATCTGGCCCAGGCTGGTCCCTTCGTTGGAGGTCGTCAGATCCGGTTGGGCGGCATCGGAGGCGGCGAGTTTGGCGATCACCGCGGCGGCGGCTCGGCCAGCGTCGGAATCAATGTCGATGGAGGCGTCCTTGCCGGCCTCGTTGTTGGTGATGATGTTGCCTCCGGCGCCTTGGATCAGCGAGTTGATCCAGACGACGTAGGCCTCGTACTTGTTGGCTTGGACGCCCACCGTGCCGCCGTTCTTCGCGGCGCCCTCGATGATCTCGTCCCACGTGACGGGTTGAGTCATGTCGAGTCCTGCGGCCTTGGCCAGGGACGCGCGGTACCAAAGGACCTGGGTGTTGGCCCACTGTGGGAAGGCGTACACCCCGTCGTCCCAGGTGACGGTCTGTGCGGCACCGTTGAGTACGTCGTCACTGGTCGCGACCTGCGCCTGCTCCTCGGGCAGTTTCTCCAGCCAGCCCGCGTTGGCGAACTCGGCCACGAAGACGGGGTCGAGGCTCATCAGGTCGGTGGAGGAGTCCTCGGCAGCCAGGCGGCGGGCCAACTGGGTGCGCTGATCGGTAGCTCCGGTGGGGAGCAGTTGAATCTCGATGGCGTAGTCCGTGGTGCTGCACTGCTTGGCGAGCTCAGTCAGGGTGCCCACACCGTCAGGGTTGACGTACCAATTGAGGGTGGGCTTGCCGTCGTCATCGCCGCAGGCGGTGAGCACGGCAGCGCTGAGCGTCAGCGCCGCGACCGAACCCACGAAGCGGCGCCGGCGGGTGCGTACTGCCTGATGGATCGGGGTGCGGCGCATGGGTCAACCCTTCGTCGTAACCGTCATCACGTGTCTAGACCAACAAACAGTAGATGACCGGCCGGTACCCCCACCAGAGGGAGTCACGCGATGAGTGGTTGTGATCCAGGTCACATATCAGAAAATTCGGGGTGCGCGTCGAGCCGTCCGCTGAATCGCTTCGACGTAGGTGTCGAAGAGCGCAGGAGGCAGGTCGTGCCCCATGCCGTCGATTAGTAGGAGTTCCGCTCCGGGAATCGCTGCCGCCGTGGCGCGACCACCGGAGACGTGGACCATCCGGTCGGCCAGCCCATGCACCACCAGGGTGGGGATCTTGATACTGCGCAGGCGGGGGCCCCGGTTCGGTTGGGTCAGCACCGCCAGCATCTGCCGCATCACGCCGCTGGGGCTGACACCGCGGTCGTAGGTCTCGCCGGCGCGGACGCGCGACTCCTCCTCCGGCGTCGGGTAGGCGGGGGAGCCGATGAGTTTCCACACCTTGGCGCTGGCCTTGACGTAGGTCTCCCGGTCCGCCCGGGGGGCCAGCAGAGTGGGAAGCAGGGCCGGGTGCTGCCAACCCACGGTGCGCTTGCCCGTCGTCGACATGATGCTGGTCAAGGACCGGACCCGAGTGGGCTGGGTGATGGCGAGGGTCTGGGCGACCATGCCCCCCATGGAGACACCCACGACGTGCGCCGAGTCGAAGCCGAGGTGATCCATCAGGCCGACCGTGTCAGACGCCAGGTCGGTCAAGGAGTACGGCGCCCGCACCCGCCGCCCGGTGAAGGCCCGGACCAGGGTGGTGCGTCGAACCCGTCCGCGGCCTCGACTCGACCGGCCAGTGTCGCGGTTGTCGAACCGCACCACGTGGAAGCCCCGTTCAGCCAGCATCTGGCACATCTGCGGGTCCCACCACGTCATCGGGCCGCCAAGGCCCATGACGAGCACCAGAGGCTCGGCCGCGGGGTCGCCGAATGTCTGGTAGCACAACTCGACCTCGGGCCCCACAGGAGCGAAGAGCTCCTGGGACGCCACCACCGGTGCGGGGGTGGGGCTAGGGGCCGAGGCCAGGTGGTCCGACTCGTCGGTGCTGCCACGGGGGGAACGGGGGGTCATGAGGAGCAGTCTTACATTCCTTGAAGTTTCACGGGCTTATTGAGCGATTCTGCCTTCACAGGATATTCACGCGGCGTACCGTCGCTGGTATGCCTGCTTCCCCACTTGCACCCTTCCTCCTTCCCGAGGGCTTCACGAGGCCTACCGCTGCGGCTGTCCTTCGTGAGGGAAGTGTCGTGGCCGAGGCCGGACGCTTGGCCCTACGAAGTGTGGGAGCGCGACGCAGCCGTCGATCGCTCTCCTACGCGCAGCGCCCGGCGCCGCGCCAGGCTGAGCCAGTCCTGCTCGTACCGGGGTTCCTCGCTGGCGACGGCAGCCTGTCGTTCATGTCGCGCTCGCTGCGTCAACGAGGCTTTCGGACCTACCGTTCCCACATCCACGCCAACGTGGGATGCACCCGAAGCGCGGCCGAGGAGCTCGAGACACGCTTGGAGGCGATCGTCGCGCGCAGGGAGAGCCGGGTCCAGATCGTCGGGCACAGCCTCGGGGGGATGTTGGCCCGTGGAGTGGCGGCCCGCAGGCCCGACCTGGTGTCCGGCATCATCACGATGGGGAGCCCCATCCTGGCGCCCGGCGCCCACCACGTCGGTCTGAGCCGAGGTGTGGAGATGTTGGTGCGTCTGAGCGCCGCGGGACTTCCGGGTTTGATGGCTGAGGACTGTGTGTCCGGGTTGTGCGCCCGTCAGAGTTTCGATGAGTCCAACGCTGCGCTACGACACGACATCGACTACACCTCGATCTACTCCCAGCGCGACGGCATCGTGGACTGGCGAGCCTGCATCGACCCGGTCTCCACGCAGCTCGAGGTCACCGCGTCGCATATAGGGATGGCGGTCGACCCCCGCGTCATCGACGCCGTCGATGACACCCTGCGGCGGCACGGGGCCGCCGCCCTGGGGTCAGTGGTCGAAATCGATCGCGGAAAAAGCGCCTAGCTTCTCCAAGCGGTGCTCGGAGGTGATCGAGCGGATCGTGCCGGATCGTGAACGCATCACCAGCGAGTGGGTGGTTGCCCCACCGGCGCGGTAGCGCACCCCGCGCATCAGTTCTCCGTCGGTGATGCCGGTGGCCACGAAGAAGCAGTCGTCTCCGGTGACCAGTTCGTCTGTGGTCAGCACGTGGTCGGGATCCAATTCGAGTCCGGCATCGAGGGCGCGCTGGCGCTCAGCGTCGTCCTGGGGCCACAGGCGACCCTGGATCGTTCCGCCGAGGCACTTCATGGCGCAGGCTGTGATGATGCCCTCGGGGGTGCCGCCGATCCCCATCAGGAGATCGATCCCGGTCTCGGGGCGTGCCGCCATGATCGCGCCGGCAACGTCGCCATCGGAGATGAACTTGATCATCGCGCCGGTGGCCCGGATCTCGTCGACCATCTGGGCGTGACGCGGACGGTCGAGCAGCACCACGGTCACGTCCTCGGCCCGCGAGCCCTTGGCCTTGGCGACCAGGCGGATGTTCTCAGCGACGGGGAGCCGAATGTCCACCACGTCGGCGGCCTCAGGTCCGGTGACCAGCTTCTCCATATAGAAGACCGCAGAAGGGTCATACATGGTGCCTCGAGGAGCGACCGCCAGCACGGAGACTGCGTTGGTCATGCCTTTGGCGGTCAGGGTCGTGCCGTCGATGGGGTCCACCGCGACGTCGCATTCGGGCCCGGTGCCGTCGCCGACCTCTTCGCCGTTGTAGAGCATGGGGGCGTTGTCTTTCTCGCCCTCACCGATCACGACTGTTCCGCGCATCCCGATGCTGGAGATCATCACGCGCATCGCGTTGACGGCCACGCCGTCCGCACCGTTCTTGTCGCCGCGCCCGACCCACCTACCCGCAGCCATGGCGGCGGCCTCGGTCACTCGGACCAGTTCCAGGGCGAGGTTACGGTCGGGGGTCAGCGGGGACGCGGACGAATCTGTCATGGGCGTGATGGTAGTCGGCAGCGACGACGCTGCGGTGACGACAGACCGCGGTGGACGGTGTTTGCGCAGTGTTTGCCGCCTGTTCACGGGTCGGAAGACTTGCCCCCAGGTTGACGCGACGTGTACCTCAAGCCGATGAACAGTGGCCTGAGAGGATGGTCAAGTGAGCACCGCACCAGAGCAGCCCGAGAGCGCTGCCCCGTCGAAACCCGGCCGCTACGACCGCAATGCCAACGGTCTGATCGCCTCACTGATCGTCACGGTCGTGGTGGTTGTCCTCTTCGTGGGGCTGCGGACACTGGTCTACGGCGATACCCCCGAGTTGACCCCCGAGAACGTCGACTACTCCGCCTCGGTGGCCGAGGTGCAGTTGAGCGGAGAGACGGTGGTCTATCCCGCTGCGCTGCCTCCGGGTTGGATCACCACCAACTTCAACATCGATAGGGACCGGCGTTCGACGTACGGCTTCACGTTGCTGACTCCGGAAGAACGGTTCGTGGGGGTCCAGCAGGAGACGCGCTCCACCCAGGCCCTGCTGGAGCGGCTGATCAATGAGAATCCCGTCGATGAGGACCGCACCTACGCCGCCGCGGGGTCCGTTGCTCCGCAGTGGGAGATCTATTCCGACGAGGGCGGCGATCTGGCGTACGTCGCCAACCTCGGCGAGCAGACCATCGTGGTTTACGGCTCTGCGGGTGCGGACGCCATGGAGGTGGTCGTGGAGTCACTCACGACCACGCCGATTCCGCGCTAGACACCCGGCCCGGACGCGCCGACGTCAGTCGGTGGCGGACTCTTCGATGACGGTGTCGAGCCGCTCGCGTGCGCCGTCGAGCCAGCTCTGACAGGCGGTGGCGAGGACCTCTCCTCGCTCCCAAAGGGCCAGGGACTCCTCCAGGCTCGTGCCGCCCGCTTCGAGGGTGCGAACGACCTCCATCAGCTCTTCGCGGGCTTCTTCATAGGAGGCGGGTCTGGGGTGCTGGTCCTCGGTCATGGCTGCTCCAACTCGTCGGCCTCGGTAGTGGGGGTGGATGGTCCAGATGCGGACGGTTGTCCGGGTTCGGTGCTGGTGACGGTCGCCAAGATGCGGCCATCGGCCACCCTGACCCGCAGGGTCGAGCCCACGGTCGCGTCCTGACGGGACCCGACGACATGTCCGTCCTCCGATTGCACCACGGCGTAGCCCCGCTGCAGGGTGGCCAACGGTGAGAGTGAACGCGCCCTGGCCCGATGGTGGGCGATGTCGTCTCGCTCGCGATCCAAACGGTGGCCGATGGTGCGGCGGGCTCGCTCGCGTAGGGCGTCGAGCTCGTTGCTGCGTGCGTCCAGCAGGTTACGCGGGTCGGCGAGGGCCGGGCGTGAGCGCACGGCATCGAGGTGGCGCTGCTCGCGATCGACCCAGCCGATCAGGGAACGGCGGATCCGGGCACGAGCCTCCGCCACGCCCGCTGCCTCGGTGGCAACGTCGGGCACCGCGATCTTGGCTGCGTCCGTGGGGGTCGAGGCCCGAGCATCGGCGACCAGATCGAGAAGAGGCCCGTCCTGCTCGTGACCGATCGCCGAAACGACCGGGGTGCGGGCCGCGGCCACCGCGCGGATCAGGCCCTCGTCTGAGAAGGGGAGCAAATCCTCCACGGCGCCACCGCCGCGAGCAATGATGATGACGTCGACGCCTTCGGTGCGGTCCAGAGCATTGAGCGCCTCGATGACCTCGCCAGCGCAGCGAGGGCCCTGCATGGTGGCGTGGCGTACGACGAACCCCACGGCCGGCCAGCGGCGACGAGCGTTGTCGAGCACGTCGCGCTCTGCCGCGGAGTTTGGTGCGGTCACCAGACCAATCGTGCGAGGTAGGAAGGGTAGGGGGCGCTTGAGCTCACTGGCGAAGAGACCCTCTGCGGCGAGCAGTTGCCGCCGCTTCTCCAGCTGGGCCAGCAGCTCGCCGAGTCCGACCATCCGGATCTCGCGCACCTGGAGGGACAGCGTCCCGCGGCTGGCGTAGTAGGAGGGCTTGGCGTTCAAGATGACGCTGGCGCCTTCGACCAGTGGTGGGTTCATCGAATCGACCAGGGTGCGGGAACAGGTGACCGGAACCGACAGATCAGCGACCGAGTCACGCAGGGTCATGAACACCGTCTGCAGCCCGGGGCGACGGTTGATCTGGGCCAGTTGTCCCTCGACCCACACGGGTCCCAACCGATCAACCCAGCCGGAGATAGCAGTGGCAATCTGCCGCACGGGAGCCGGCGATGCGGCCGAGGTCTCGAGTGCCATGGCGCAGACTCTAACTGCGCCCACCCCCGAACTCGTCCGATCCACCCGCGCTGGCTGGGGTCGGACTCTGCTGGTCCGTAGACTGCTCCGTATGAGTACCGATCTGGGCACCCCGGCCATCCTGTCCCCGGCCGAGGCCGAGCGCGCCGTCCTGTTGGCGGCGCCCCGTGGTTACTGCGCCGGAGTCGACCGGGCCGTGGTTACCGTCGAGAAGGCGCTGGACCTGTACGGCACGCCGGTCTACGTCCGCAAGCAGATCGTGCACAACAAGCATGTGGTGGCGGATCTGGAATCCCGCGGCGCGATCTTCGTGGAGGAGCTCGACGAGGTTCCTGCTGGCGCCACCGTGGTCTTCTCCGCCCACGGAGTCTCACCCGAGGTGCACCGTCAGGCCGACGAGCGCGAACTGAAGACGATTGATGCGACCTGCCCGCTGGTCACCAAGGTCCACCACGAGGCCAAGCGCTTCGCCGAGGACGACTACGACATCCTTCTCATCGGCCACGAGGGCCACGAAGAGGTCGAGGGCACCGCAGGCGAGGCGCCGGACCACATCCAACTGGTCCAAAGCCCTGCGGACGTGGCCGGGATCGTCGTACGCGACCCGGCCCGTGTGGCCTGGTTGTCGCAGACGACGTTGTCGGTTGATGAGACCCTCGAAACGGTCGCGGCGATCCGCGAACGCTTCCCCCTGCTGCTCGACCCGCCCAGTGACGACATCTGTTACGCGACCCAGAACCGCCAGCTGGCGGTCAAGGAGATCGCCAAGGAAGCCGACCTGCTGATCGTGGTTGGGTCGGGCAACTCATCGAACTCGGTTCGCCTCGTCGAGGTGGCTCTGGAAGCCGGAGCCAAGGCGTCCTACCGCGTCGATGACGCCAGCGAGATCGACGAAGCCTGGCTCGAGGGTGTTTCCAAGGTCAGCGTCACCTCCGGTGCCAGCGTGCCCGAGGCCCTGGTCGACGGTGTCCTGGAGTATCTCGCCGAACGCGGCTACCCCGACGCTCTGGCGGTGCACTCGGCCGAAGAGTCGCTGATCTTCTCCCTGCCCAAGGAGTTGCGTCGCGACCTGAAGGCCGCCGGGCGCAACTAGCCGGACTCGGGGGACCGGGCGGGTTCGGCACCGACCAGAAGGCCGCGCCGAGTACGCCCAGGCCTAGCCTCCTGGTATCCATCGTGCAGGTACCGCATTGTTGACGACATGACCTTCCCCTGCGACCCGTGAGGCGCATGGGACGATCAGCGAATTCGTTCTCTGAAGGAGGACCCATGGCCAGGTTCATCGATATCCACCCCGAGAACCCGCAACCGCGGCTCGTGACGCAGGTGGTGGAGGCGCTGGCCGACGACGCGCTGATCGCCTACCCCACCGACTCCGGCTACGCCTTGGGCTGCCGGGTGGGCAACCGGGAGGGCCGCGACCGGATCCTGAAGATCCGAGGTCTCGATGATCGCCATCACTTCACCTTGATGTGCCGTGACTTCTCCCAACTCGGCCAACTGGTGCACGTCGAGAACGCCGCTTTTCGCGCCATCAAGGCTGCGACCCCCGGCCCCTACACCTTCATCCTCCCGGGCACCCCTGAGGTGCCGCGGCGGTTGCTCCACCCCAAGAAGCGCACCGTGGGGGTGCGGATCCCCGACCACGTTGTCGTCCAAGCGATCCTCGAGGAACTCGGCGAGCCGTTGTTGTCCTCGTCCCTGATCCTGCCGGGGGAGACCGAGCCGCGCACGATGGGTTGGGAGATCAAGGAGGAACTCGACCATGCTGTCGAGATCGTCGTGGAGGCAGGAGACACGCCTGCGGAACCCACCACGGTGATCGACTGGTCCGAGGGAACGCCCGAGGTACTGCGCCACGGGGCAGGCCCCGTCGACAGGTTTGAGTAGGCCAGTTGAGAAAGCCAGTCGAGAAGGTCGGTTGAGTTGGGCCGCGGGGCCAGCGTCAGACGATGCGGGTGTGCTCGGCCTGCTGGCGAATGAACAGCACGCCGAGGCTGAGCAGGTAGCCCACCACCAGCGCCACGCTGTGGTGGGAGAGGCCCGAAACGACGGCTTGCACCGACCCCACCTCGGGGCGGGCCAACGCCGATGGCTGGGCGATGGCCAACAAGATGAACAAGGACACCATCAGCAGCGGGGGCAGGACTCCTACGGTGAAGAAGTCGCGAGGACGAACCACCAGGGCCAGCACGATGCAGAGCAGAACGAAGCAGACGTCGAAGAGGACTCCGATGACGCCGGCCAGTGCCACATTCACTACGGCGGCGGTGAGCACCAAGGCGGCGCCCAACGCGATGACCTCTGATCCGGTCTCGCGTCCCTCTTCCCAGATCGTCCGGGTGTGGCTCACTGTGCCACCGTATGATCCTCGATCGGCTCCTCGTAGGAGCCACGCCCTACGGTGCGCAACTCCACCGAGCGCGGCGCGGGCAACTCATCGGTGGTCACGCCTAGATCGCTGAACCGTCGCGCAGCCACCAGCACCCGCGAGTCCAGGGACCCCATGGCTCGGTTGTAGTGCTCGACGGCGCTGTTCAGCGAGCGCCCAGCCTTGTCGAGGTGGCTGTTGAGGGTGCCCAGACGATGATGAAGATCGCGTCCGAGGCGCTGAATCTCCTGAGCCTGAGCGGTGAGCGCCTGCTGGCTCCACCCCTGGGCGACCGTACGCAACAGCGCGATGAGAGTGGTCGGCGAGGCCAGCACGACCTGGCGAGCCGCGGCGTACTCGATCAGGGTGTGGTCGTTTTCGAGAGCGACGGAGAGGAAGGAGTCGGCTGGCACGAAGAGGACCACGAACTCCGGGGTCGCCGCCAGCGAGCGCCAGTAGGCCTTGGTGCCGAGGTGATCGACGTGGGCCCTGACCTGTCGGGCGTGACGCTGCAGGTGAGTCTGACGTTGGGCGCGTTCGGTGTCGCTGTCCCCCTCGATGGCGGTGGCGTCGAGGAACGCGTCCAACGGCACCTTCGCGTCGATCACCACCTGACGGTCACCGGCGAGATGGACCACCACATCGGGGCGTTGTGCTCCGTCGTGGAGCGGGACCTGCTCGGCGAAGTCACACCGATCCACCAAACCGGCCACCTCGACCGACCGTCGCAAGTGCAACTCGCCCCACTGTCCACGCACGGTCGGCCGACGCAAGGCGCCGGCCAGCATGGAGGTCTCACGGCGGAGGGACTCGGTGGAGTGCCGCATGTGTTCGACCTGTTCGTGCAGTTGGCTCTGCCAGGTCACTCGCGTGTGCTCTAGGTCCCGCATCTGGTCCTGCAGCCGCTCCAGCCCCTCGCGAACGACTGCGTGATCCGCCGACCTCGCCTCGATCTCGGCCCGCTGAGCTCCATCTGCCGCGACGTCCCCTTCGCGCCCCTCCTCGTGAACCTGCAACCGGCCCTGGAGGTGGCCCTGGATCACGCCCCAGCGGTGGCCCAGGACGACTCCAACAGCGAGGGCGAGCAGGATGGCGCCGACTAGCAGCAGCGCGGGAAGTTGGTCCATGACCTCATGGTGACGGTCGCCACCGACAGTCCGGTTGAGGCTCGGTGTCTATCTCGACGAGTGAGGCACCACGAGACCGTGTTGCGCCACGTGCGCAAGGAGATCTGTGGGGCTCTGCGGCGAGGCGAGGTAGAACCCCTGGATGAGGTCGACCCCGAGGGAGCGAACGAGGTCGAACTGCTCCAGCGTCTCGACTCCCTCGGCGACCGACGTGAGATCGAGGTCGCCAAGCATGCGTGCGACGTGGCCGAGGAGCTTGCCTTGGTGCTTATCGCGGCCGGACATGTCCGACGTGCCTGAGACCAGACTCTGGTCGATCTTCACCCAGTGCCAAGCCCAGCTGTTCAGCAACGCGAAGGTGGAGAAGCCGGCCCCGAAGTCGTCCATGGCCAGTTCGATGCCCGAGTCACGCAACTCACCGGCCACCAACTCGTGGGCCGAGGAGAAGTTGCCAACCTGTCGTTCCGACACCTCCAAGACTAGATGCACCCCGGTGTTCTGCAGACGATCGGGCAACGACTCGAGCAGCCGGCTGTCCTGACGCAGTTGCTCGAACTCGATATTCACGCTCAGGGTGATCTCGCGCGCCGCTTGGTCCGACAGCATGGCCGCGGTCTCGATGGATTCCTGCACGACGATCTCGGTCAGCTCGTCGAGCAGTCTCAGACGGGAGGCCGAACCGACCAGCATCAGCGGAGAGACCGGGCCGAACTCGAGGTGGCGTCCTCTGACCAGCGCCTCCACACCGCAGATGGTCCGGTCACTGGCATTGACGATGGGTTGGAAGGCGACCTCGACCAGTTTCTGATCCAGCATCTCCCGCAGCATGGTGCGCTCGTCGTACCACCGCAGGGGCGTGGCGGCGGGGCGAGCACGTTTGTTGAGGCGCATCGCCCGCTCCGCCGCACGCAGCAGCGCGTCCGGGTCATCCGCCGGATCCGCTGAGTACGCCGAACCGATGCTCACCTCGATGGTGAGGAGGCGCTTGCGGACCGGCATCGGCGCTCGCACAGCGGTATGGATGGTCTCGACGATTCGGTCGAGGTGATCGGAATCGCTGAGGTGGGGCGCAACCACAGCGAACTCATCACCGCCGACCCGCCCGACGATGCAGTCACTGGAGAGCGCGCCCTTGAGTCGGCTGGCGATCTCGCGGAGGACCTCATCGGCATCGAGGTGACCGAGGTGTTCGTTGAGTTGCTTGAACCGGTCGACGTCGAGGAACAGAACGCCGATGTTCTCGTGTGGGGACCTGTCGTTGGTCGCACCCTCGAACAGTTCACGGAAGAAGCCGTGGTTCCACAGTCCCGTGAGGTCATCGGTCAGAGCCTGGCGACGCAGGCGAGCCTCACGAATCGCGTGCTGGCGCGAGGTGTCGGCCATGGTCGAGAGGGCGGTGAGAAGGCGGCGGTCCTCATCGGTGAACGGGGTGCCGCCGAAGGCGCGACGCGCCACCAGATAGCGCTTCTCTCCGAACGGCACGTAGAGGTCCGGCGGAGGAGCGGGCACCACGTCAATCGAGATATCGGAGGGAACAGCCTGTAGCGCCCACTCCCGGAGCCGCTGCTCGATCTCTCCTTCGGGCCAAGGCATCGCGATAGCCGCTTCGGACAGCACGTCGATCAGGACGCGCGGATTCCTGGTCACCGAGCGCGTCGAAGGCAGGGGAGGAGTCGGCGCACGGTCCCAACTCAACCACGTTGGGGTCCGCGCCGTGAGCATGTTCGCGGAGCAACCCGTCAAAACTGAAACGGGCCGAAACGGCCGAAGGAGTGGTCAGTCCAGTTCCACGAGCACCGGAGCGTGGTCAGAAGCGCCCTTCCCGGCGCGTTCCTCACGGTCGATGAAGGCCCCCGAGACGCGCTGAGCCAAGGCGGGTGAACCGAGGACGAAGTCGATGCGCATCCCACGATTGCGTTCGAAGCGCTGCCGGTAGTAGTCCCAGTAGGTGTAGCCAGCCGTCCCCGGCGTGTGCGGACGGACTACGTCGGCGTACCCAGCGTCCAGGAAGGCCTGGAAGGCGGCGCGTTCCCTGGGGGTGACGTGGGTGCTCTTGGCGAACGCCGCCGGGTCGAAAACGTCCTCGTCCTGGGGGGCGATGTTGAAGTCGCCCACCAGCGCCGTGGGTTGGTCCGCCCAGGTCTTCGCGGAGGCGTGCAGGCGGTCGAGCCACTCGAGTTTGTAGTCGTAGTGCGGGTCGTCGATCTTGCGACCGTTGGGCACGTAGAGGGACCAGATCCGCACCCCGCCGCAGGTGGCGCCGATCGCGCGGGCTTCGGCCGCCGGAGGATCGCCGAACTCTGGCATCTCGGGGAAACCGATCTGCACATCCTCGAGGCCGACGCGGCTGATGATCGCGACGCCGTTCCATTGGTGGTAGCCGGCGGCCGCGACCTCATAGCCTCGGGATTGCAGCCCCATCAGGGGCAACTGGTCCTCGCGGGCCTTCGTCTCCTGGACGGCCAACACATCGACGTCGTGGCGCTCGAGAAAGGCCTCCACTCGGTCGATGCGGGATCTCAGGGAGTTGACGTTCCAGGTGGCGATTCGCATCCACGCAGGCTAGTCGGAGCCGACCGTCGTGAGAGCATCAACCAGCCGGCTGGTTCGCCAGGGTCACTGGGTATCAGCGCCACACTTCACCCCGACGCCGACCAAGACGATCGAGCCGTAGCTGACGCTCCACTCGAGATACTGCTGGGAGGTCCAGCTCGGGGCTCCTTTGAGTTTTGAGTAGATGCGGACGTAGGAGACGCCGTTCGCGTTTGAGCTGCTCAAGGCGTACGTCAGGTCCTGACCGGCGCTGGCTGCACCGCTGGAAATATGGATGTCAAGACCCACCTGCACGTTGGCACTGTTGTAGAGCCTCGCGGTGTAGTCGTACAGCGTGTCCTTGTGCGGAAACTTGAATACCACGTTGGTGTAGTAGCCACCTAGGAGTCCCCCCAGGAGACCCGAGCCGGCACACGTCATTGAGGCCGCCCGCTGCACCTGATGCGCTTGAAAAACTCCCGATGTGGCTGAGGCGCTGTCGGTCCATGTCGCCCAGGTCGGCTCGACGAGCGGCCTGTCGAGGCCGGCCACTGTCCCGGCAACCAGGGCGACCACGGCGATCCCCGCAGCCCCTGCGCGGCCCTCATGCTTCCCGCCGTCTGCGGGGGGCCGACCTCCGCGACCGAAAATCACAGCGAGCAGGAAGGCGGCATAGAGGCCAAGTACGAACAGCCCAATAGGACCGGAGAACCACGACACCACGTAACCGAGTCTGGGTACGTCGAACAGCACCCGGTCGGCGGTAGTGACGCCGTAGGTCTGCGCATCGGCCACCGGATTGTCGTCGCCCCTTAGGGTAAGACGAGCGACGCGTCCCTCGATTTCGATCGCAACGATGCGGTGGGTCACGCGTTCGCCAGCGTTGTCCTCGACCGACACAACGTTGCCGACGGCAAGCTCACCTGCCGCAACCGGGACCGCGATCGCGAGTGCCCCGGTGTCAATGGCTGGCGCCATGGATCCGGAGCGGAAGATGAGGGCTCGGGCATCGAAGATCGCCATCAGCAACGCAACGAGCACGGCGGCCGTGCCGAGGACCGCCCCTACGGTGAGCAGGGTCCCGCGCAGCGATTGGACGGAGAGCACCCGTCGCAGCACCGTGCGCTGGCTCCGGTTCTGGCTCACGGCACCTGCACCGCGTCCAGCGTGAAGGTCACAACGCTCGACTGACCCTGCAGCTCCGTGGCTGCCCCCGCAGGCAGCGCCGCACGGAAGCACAGCTCCACGGTGGCGGAGGGGGCAAGGGACGGACGACTGAAGGAAACTGCGCCGGGGGCCACCGGACCTTGGATTGCGGTCCCGGTGCAGGCGCCGGCGCTGCTGGAGGGGAAGGCGGTGATCCGCAGTGCTGACCCCAGCTGATTGGCCCCACCGCCACTGTTCGTGGCAGAGGCGCCGACCGAATAGGTCAACGCCAACGAGCCGGCGTTGTTCACCTTCAGCACCACGTCCTTGGTGCCGCCGGGCGCCAGGCTGCTCATCGCGAAGTCATTGGTGAAGACTGGCGGGTTGTTCTCCACCAGCGGATCGCCGACCTTCAGGTTCAAGGTGCCCGTCGTGAACGTCCCACCAGTGACCGTCGCCTGATCGGTCCAGTAGGCGCTGGTGCTGACGGCGCCGAGGCTCAACAGGATGCCCAGGCTCAGCGCTGCCCTCACCCGTTCGGAGCACAGCGTCGTGAGGATCGTGCCCCTGCTGCGCCCGTGCCCGACCCGGCGGGACGCCCGGTGGTCAGCCATCACGCACCACTCGCTTCCGTCTCCTACCTCGCAGTTCGATGGCAAACATGCCAGCCGAGTAGAGCAGGAGGAGCGCCACCACGCCGTAGATGACGATCTGACGCTGCGCCCCGCTGATCAGATTGGTGACCCGTCCCAGGTGCGGCACGGAGTACCAGACGACCCCTTTGACCTGCACCGGCTGCACGGGCTGGGTGTCTGGAACCTGGTTGGCGTCGCCCTGGGTCTGCAGCGTCCGTTTACGCGCACCGTTGATGCCCACCGAAGTCACCCGATGGGTGACAACGGTCGAGTTGCCTGATTCGAGTTGGTAGGTGATCACCTCACCCACGCCGATCGCCTCGAAGGGCCGGGGCCTGACCACCACCATCGTTCCCGGAGGCATCGATGGCTTCATGGAACCCGTCAGGATCGTGTACGGCGTCGCGCCGGTGATTCTCGGGATCAGGACGGAGACCATCAGGGTCGCCGTGACCGCGAGGATCACCAACCAGACAAGGATGTGAGTCAGCCAACCGGCGGCCGACCCCATTCGGCTCACAAGCTCAACTTACAAGTTGTTGTTCTGCTTGACGTTGACTGTCACGTCACTCAGAACCGCGTTCAATCCGGCCACGACATTGGAGCCGTTGTCTTCGACGCCATAGGGCCAAGTGACGGTCATGGCGACCTTGATCGCGTCGTTGTTCGTGACCGTCACAGCCGTTGCTGTCGGCTGAGCGACAAGGTTGCGCGTCACCGCGATGGTCGGCACGCCAATCTCGTCGATGAGTGCCTGTGCTCCGGTGTAGGCAGTGGGAACGGTGACCGTGAAGTCGGCTTTGGTGAGGTTCGCGCCAGCGACGTTCAGGACGTAGTCGCACGTCTGCGTCAAGACGTCGCCCGGAACCAGGAGCTGGTTGGTGTAGGCAATTGCTACGCCGTTCAAGGTCCAACCAAGGCCGCAGGTCGGAGTCGTGAGGGCCAGATGGCCCGAGTTGACGGAGGTTCCGGCAGTGGTGTCCTCAGCCGTCCAGTAGGCCAGTGAACCTGCCCCACCCGTTAATAGCACGCCAGCAGCTCCTGCGGCGATGGCGCCCTTGATCGACCTCTTCATTGCGTTCTCCCTCTTGCGATCCTGATCTTCGCCTTGTGGCTGGCAAAACCGTAGGGAGGTTTTGATGCCCCCATGGGGATACTCGACAAGATCATCCTTTCGGACAGTTCTTCTGCCCGATCGGCCCATAGCCGGACGGCCGAACCGGCTAGTCGGAGCGAATCGTCGCGAGAGCATCAACCAGTCGGTCGACGTCCTCGCGGGCTTTGGTCTCCTGCGCGGCCAAGACATCGACGTCGTGACGATCCAGGAAGGTTCTACCCGGTCGATGCGGGATCTCAGTGAATTGACGTTCCAGGTGGCGACCCGCATCCGCTCAGGTTGGTGGGGCCGGTGCGACAACGACGTCGAAGGACCGGGTGGCGAGGTCTTGCCCGTTGACGCGCACCGTCACATGGTGGGCGCCTGGGTGGAGGCGCCGGGTCGACCGGTGCACGAAGTCGAACGTACGCACACACGACTCGACAGCCTGCGCGCTGAGATCGATCTCGCGGAACTTGAACACCTTTGGCGCGAGGTGCCCAGTGGCGGTCGCGAAGCCGACGACGAGATCGACCATGAGCCGCTGAGGGGCAGTCGAGGTTGATCGAAGTTCGAAGTCGACGCGCAGACGGTCGCCGATCGCCACCGGGTCCGGATCGACGGACAGAGATCGCACCTGGATCTGTGGGCTCTCGAAGCCGAAGAGTGCCAGCGCCCGGGGGTGCCCCTGCTTGAGCAGGTTGCGCATCGCATGGCGGACGATCTGGGTTGTCTCCTCGACTCCTTCTGCATGCCACGTCTCGAGGAGAGTGATGATCCGCTCGGGGTCATCCTTCGCCAGATCGTTGAGGTGGTTGGCCACCGAACGGCGTACATAGGGGGAGGGGTCGCTACGCAGTTGGCTCAGTAGATCGAGCACCGCGTCGACGGGAAGATCGAGCCTCTTCGCCCAGGGGAGTCGCGGGCGGGTGCCCTCGCTAGCCAGCCGTCGAACGTTTTCGTTCGGGTCATGGGTCCACCCGGCGACCCTTTCCAACGCTTGGGGATACTTGGTGAGGAAAGGGCGCACAGCGAATTCGGCAGTGAAGTGTTTGGTGAGTTCGACACAGGCGGCCATCCCGAGGGCGTACTCCTCCACGCAGTAAGTGGCGATGAGGTCTCCGAAGGGCCACCATCGCAATCCGTCGCTGAGGCTGGCCGCGCCGTCATCGGGCACGAAAGGGAGGGCTGTCACAAGCACGTCGAGTACGTCTCGTGGAGACATGTCGAGCATGGACCAGAGCACATCAGCGATCCGCTGGCTCCGTTGGGTGAAGGTGAGATCGAGCCAGTCGCCGCCTATCGCCGTGGCCACGAATGCGTCGACGTCGAAGCCGGGATGAGCGACCGCGACGTCTTCACCGAGGTGGCGAATCACCTCGGCGGTGAAGAGGTCCTTCAGCTTGTTCGTTTCGCTCACCGTTCGATGATGGCACTGCCGCCGGACTAGTCGGAGCCGATCGTGGCGAGGGCATCGACCAACCGGTCCACCTCGTCGATAGTGGAGTAGGCCGCGAACCCGATCCGCAGGGCACCCTCGATCAGGCTGGCGTGACGGGCAGCCTCCTGGGCGTAAAAGTGCCCGGCCGGGGCCAGGATCCCGTGGCTCGCGAGGTGTTCGGACAACACGGAGGGCCGGTGGCTTTGGGAGACGACGGGGAAGGTCGGTGTACGCCGCTCGGGAGAGCCGATGACCTCCATCCCGTCGAGTTCCGCCAAGCGACCAAGCAGGTGCTTGCTGAGGTCGTTCTCATGCGACTCAATGGCCTTCATCGAGGCCACGAGGGCTGACCGACGATCAGCGGCTTCCTCCCCAGCGATCCGGGCGATGAAGTCGACGCAAGCGGTGAGGCCAGCGAGCAACTCATAGGGGAGGGTGCCGAGTTCGAAGCGCTCGGGCACCGCGTCGCTGGAGGGGGCGAGCTTGTCGGGACGCAACGTCTCCAGCAGTTCGGGTCGGGCGGCCAGGACGCCGAGGTGCGGTCCGAAGAACTTGTACGGCGAGCAGGCCAGAAAGTCCGCCCCCGACCTGTCGAGATCGATCGACAGATGAGGGGCGAGGTGGACCGCGTCGAGGTGCACCAGGGCGCCCACGCGATGGGCGGCCGCGGCGACGGCTTCGACGTCGGGACGGGTCCCGAAGAGGTTGGAGGCGGCAGTCAGTGCGACCAGGCGGGTGCGGTCGGTCAGCACGGTTTCGATCGCGTCCACCTCCGCGGTGACCGGGTCGAAGTCCAGCCACCGGAGCGTGGCCCCTGAGCGATCTGCGGCGATCACCCACGGCCGGATGTTCGCGTCGTGGTCCAACCGGGACACCACCACCTCATCACCCGGGCCCCAGTCCTGAGCGAGGGTGCGGGCGAGGTCCATCGTCAATTGGGTCATCGACCGGCCGAAGACGATTCCCCGGGGATCGGCTCCGAGCAGATCGGCCATCGCCTGACGTGCGCCGATGGTGGTGGCCTCGGTCAGCCGCTGGCTCTCGGTGGCTGCGCCGCGCTGACACAGCCCGGCGGTCATCGCCGAGGCGACCGCCTTGGCAACCACCGAGGGCATCTGCGAACCGCCGGGGCTGTCGAAACGAATAGGTCCGCGCTGAAGGGCGGGAAAGGCGCTACGCACCCGGTCGACGTCGTAGGTCATACGAAGGCGCTTTCGCCAGTGATGGCTCGACCCACGATGAGGGTGTTGATCTCCCGCGTTCCCTCGTAGGAGTAGATGGCTTCGGCGTCGGCGACGAAGCGTCCGACGTGGTGGTCGAGCAGAATGCCGTTGCCCCCGAGGACCTCACGGGCCCAACCAACGGTCTCGCGCATCCGCACGGTCGAATGGACCTTGCACAACGAGGCGTGTTCGTCGCGAAGCGTGCCGGCGTCCTGCAGCTGCGAGGCGCGCGCGTTCATCGCCGTAGCGGCCGTCACGTTGGAGAGCATCTTGACCAGCAGGTCCTGGACGAGTTGGAACCCGGCGATCGGCTGCCCGAACTGTTCGCGGGACTTGGTGTAGCGCAGGGCATGCTCGAACGCTCCGCGGGCACAGCCGGTGGCCTGCCAGGCGACTCCCATCCGCGTCACCCGCAGGACCTCGGCGGTGTTGGCGAAGCTTTCGGCTCGGTGGAGTCGGTGGGTCTCGGGGACGAAGACGTCGGTCAGGGTGATTTCGGCGTTCTGCACAACCCGCAGGGCGATCTTGTCCTGCTGAACCTGACAGACCATTCCTGCACTGGGTTGTTCGACGATGAAGCCCTTCACCTCGCCGTCGGCCTCGTCGCGGGCCCAGATGATGACGAGGTCGGCGAACGAGGCGTTGCCGATCCACTTCTTGCGTCCGTTGAGGATCCAGCCGTCCCCGTCGCGACGAGCGCTCGTTTCCAGGCCTGCGGAGATGGCGGAGCCGACATCGGGTTCGGTCAGCCCGAAGGCGCCGATCTTCTCCATCCTGGCCATCGGGGGCAGCCAGCGCTCCTGCTGCTCCTCCGATCCGCACAGGGCGATGGAGCCCATGGCCAGACCGCCGTGGACCGCCATGAAGGTGCCGATCGAGGGGTCGATGCGGCTGAGTTCCATCGCGACCATCCCGTCGACCAACGCGCCCCGGGCCGGACAGCCGGGGCCGAGCTGGGTCGTCGGGCCGCGGTCGTGTCACGATGACCGGATGCTCGCGAGGCTGACGTCAACGGGCCCACCGACCGGCCGCCGCGCCCGCGGTGCGGCCCTTCTGACGACCCTCACCCTCCTCGCCTCGCTCAGCGCCTGTGAGGGCGCGGCCGAACCGAAGGACGAGGAGCCGGACGCGCAGGGAGCCGTGGCCAGCAGCTCGCCCACCGTGCCGCCCACGCCGTCGGAGGCGCTGGGTCTCGTCGAGGGCTGGGGCCCTGACCGCGCCGAGCTGGACCGGGCAGCGAAGATCGTCGGCCGGATGCGTCTGCCCGACCTGGCGGGGCAGGTGATCGTCGCGGAGTGGCGCGGCACGGCGGCACCGGTGCAGCTGGTCCGCGACCTCCACCTCGGTGGCGTCATCGCCTTCGACTCCAATGTCGTCTCCGCCGCACAGATCCAAGACGTGAACGCGGCTCTCACCCGTCAGGTACGCCGGAACTGGCCACTGTTCCTCGGGGTCGACCAGGAAGGTGGGGTGGTCGAGCGGATGCGCAACGCAGCCACCCGCTTCCCGGCCTTCATGAGCGCAGGGGCAGCCGGCGGCTCCGCCTTGACACGGCGGGCCTACGCGGCCAGCGGGAAGGAGCTGCGCGGGCTCGGGTTCACCGTCGACTTCGCGCCCGACGCCGACGTCACGTCAGGGCCGGGCGACCCCACGATCGGATCCCGCTCGGCATCGTCGAGGCCGGCCACGGTGGCCGAGCAGGTCGTCGCTGCTGCCACCGGATTCTCCGAGTCGGGCGTGCTGCCGGTGATCAAGCACTTCCCGGGCCACGGCTCGGTCCCCGCCGACAGCCACCTGACGCTGCCGGTGCAGACCAAGTCGCGCGACGAGCTCGACGCCTCCGACCTGGTGCCGTTCCGCCGCGCTGTCGAGGCGGGTCTGCCCGCGGTGATGGTCGGTCACCTCGACATGCGCGCGATCGACCCGCGGGTGCCGTCCTCGCTCTCCCGCGCGGTCGTGAGCGGCCTGCTCCGCGACG
>RCMY010001575.1_pt1 | contig 25619 bp, 19 predicted proteins | sample 2041341 | NCBI WGS metagenome assembly RCMY01 (sample SAMN09708234, study PRJNA481090) | Marine sediment metagenome, whole genome shotgun sequencing project.
TGTGCCGCGCGCTCGGCGGCCAATTACAGCTTTCCGGGGCAGAGGGGCGTCATGGGCTTCATCATGCTGCCGCTGGTCCTACCGGAAATCATCGTCGCGGTCGCGCTGCTGGTCATGCTAATGCAACTGGGGATGTCGCTGTCGCTATGGACTGTCATCGCTGGCCACGTCCTGATCTGCACGCCCTTCTCCATTGCGATCCTCAGCTCGGCTTTTGCGGGGATGGAGAGCAGCCTTGAGGAGGCGTCCTTTGATCTGGGCGAGACACGCTGGGGTACGTTCCGGCGCGTAACGCTGCCGCTGATTATGCCGGGTGTCATCTCTAGCCTGCTCATCACCTTCACCATCAGCCTTGATGAGTTCATCATCGCGTTCTTCCTGACCGGCACGGACGTCACCCTGCCCGTCTATATCTGGAGCCAGCTACGTTTCCCGTCCAAGCTGCCGTCGGTCATGGCGCTGGGAACGATCCTGCTGGTCGTCTCCGTTGTGCTGTTGATCATCGCCGAAGTGTTCCGGCAACGCGCGGCCCGGCGACAAGGAATGGACGCTGGCACAACACAGGGACTTGTCTGAACAATGGCCAAAGACGATCACACAGCCATCATCGAAATCAAGGACGTCTCCAAAAGCTTTGGCGTCGTCCACGCGCTGAGCGGCGTGGATGCGACCATCCGCGAGGGCGAGTTTTTCTCGCTGCTGGGCCCGTCGGGCTGCGGCAAGACGACCCTTCTGCGCCTCATCGCCGGGTTCGAGCAGACCACCGGCGGCACCATCACGATCGCTGGCAAGTCGATGAAGGGCATCCCGGCCAACAAGCGCCCGACAAACATGGTGTTCCAGAGTTACGCGATTTTTCCACACCTGAACGTGGCCGAAAATGTCGGCTATGGCCTGGTGCGCAAAAAGTTGGGCAAGGACAAGATGGCCGATGAGGTCGAGCAGGCCCTCGCCATGGTGGACCTTGCCGGTTACGGCCAGCGCAAGGCGCATGAGCTATCGGGTGGGCAGCGCCAGCGGGTCGCGCTGGCGCGCGCGTTGGTGATGCGGCCCAAGGTGATCCTGCTGGACGAGCCGCTGTCGGCGCTGGACAAGAAGTTGCGCGACCAGATGCAGCACGAGTTGCGCAGCCTGCAAAAATCGCTGGGCATCACCTTTATCCTCGTCACGCACGATCAGGAAGAGGCGCTGATCATGTCCGATCGGATCGCCGTCATTTTCGATGGCAAGATCGCACAACTCGCCTCGCCCGAAGAACTCTACCGCAGGCCCGTCACGCGCAAGGTGGCGTCGTTCATCGGCGTGATGAACTTCCTTGAGGCAACAGCGACGGGCGGTGGCGACGCGCCCTACCGCCTCAGCGTTCCGGCCCTTGGCGACGTCGAAATTCCCGCTGCGCAAGCCCCTTCAGGCCTGAGCGCCGAGCAGATCAACGTCGTCGGCGTGCGCCCTGAGATGTTCACCATCGTCGACGAGGATACCGGCGGATTCGAGCGCGAGGTGCAAGGCACTGTCACCGGCACCGACTACTACGGCGATATGACCTATTACACCGTCTCGCTGGACGGCGCGGCCCAGCCTGTCACGATCTCGATGCGCAACACCGCCGGGCGCGCTGTGGCACGCGAGGGAACCGAGGTGACCGTCGGTTGGGGCGCCGATTCCATCGTCCTGCTTGAGTGATCCGCAATGGCCGAGCCGCTTTATGACAAGAGCCATATCTCATTCCTCGAGACGCTCTGGGGCGAAGGATACCTCTCGCCGGGTGGCCCAGAGGAAGTCGCGCGCGTGTTGGACGGGCTGGATTTGCGCGGCAAGCGCGTGCTAGATATCGGCTGCGGCTCGGGAGCGATCACTCTGTCGCTGGTGCGCGACCATGGCGCGGCCCATGTGACAGGCATTGACGTCGAGGCCGACGTGGTCGCCGCCGCCCGCGCACGTATCAGCGCCGCCAACGCTGAGGACAGCGTCACCATCGAACAGGTCATACCTGGCCCCTTCCCCCATCCATCAGGCGCATTCGACGTGGTCTTTTCCAAAGACTCGATCATCCACATCCCCGGCAAGGAATTCCTAGCACGCGAGGCCTACCGCGTGCTGTCGCCCGGCGGTTGGTTCGCCGCGTCAGACTGGCTGATTGCGCATGACGACGCCCCCTCGCCTGCGATGACGGCCTATCTGGCGCTGGAGGATCTGGACTTCCAAATGGCCTCCCCCCGCCGCTACATCGAGGCGCTTGAGGATGCCGGGTTCGTCCATGTCGAGGCGCGCAGCCGCACTGCGTGGTATCTGGACGTCGCGCGCGACGAACTAAGCACGCTGGAGACCCGACGCGATGACCTGAGCGCAGCGCATGGGCGTGATTTCATCGAGCATTCCATCGTCACATGGCGCGCGATGATCGGCGTGCTGGAAACGGGCGAGCATTGCCCGCATCACCTGCGTGGGCAAAAGCCAACCTAGGCAAGCCGAACGAAAAGAGCGGACCAAAAGGCCCGCTCTTCAGTGTGTTGGCTCCATCTTAGCTTTAGAAACCCGCCTTGATCAGCTCAAACTCGGCGATCATCTTTTCGCGCAGCTCGAACGGCACGGGTGCCTGCCACAGCGTATTCGCGCGCAGCTTTTCGCTGCTTTCCAGTCCGACCGAGGCCAGCGTTTCCGCCGGTATTTTGGCCATTTCTGCATCATTCGCGTGGCCATAACCCCATGCAGTGACAATATATTCCACTGATGCCGGCTCCATCCACGCATTGATAAAGTCGTAGAACTTATCATCCGAGCCGGGGCCGTCCGCCAGCTTGGTATAGCCACAAACCCAGCTTGACGCGCCCTCGACAGTGTCGCGCTTCATTCCGATAGGATGGCCCTCGGCGACCATTGTCGCAAATGTCTCGTTCCACGCCCAAGCCAGATAAACCTCGCCGCTCTGCATGAGCTGCGCGAGGGACGAGCCGCTGTCCCAATAGGCTCGCACGTTGGGATGCACCTTGCGCAAGAAGTCCGAGGCGGCCTTGAACTCCTCGTCCGTTGCCTTGGTCCAGTCTTTGACGCCTGTGGCCAGAAACGCCAGCGCATAGGCATCGTCGACATTGTCGCCAAGGGAAATACGGCCCGCGTTCTTGGGATCTGCGAACGCCTGAAGCGATGACACATCGTCCTCGGTCTGTAATTCGGTGTTATAAATGACGGCGGTGTTGCCCCAGTCGATGGGGATGAAATAATTCTCGCCGTCCTTCTTATAGGCCTCAATGTCGCGGAAGCCGGGGTTCAGTTCGTCCCAGCGATCAATGCGAGAGGTATCGATCGGCTCCAGCAGACCGGCGTCGATCCATTTGGGCACGGATTGCGAACAGGGATGCGCGGCATCGGCCTTAAAGCCGGAGCGCAGTTTCTGAAACGCCTCTTCCTCATCGCCAAAATAGGCGAAGGTGGGGGAATCGCCGTGTTCGTCGACATACGCTTGGAAGAAGCCCGGATCCTCGTATCCGGCCCAGTCGAAAATGGTCAGTTCGGAATCGTTCGCCGATACGGCACCCGCCGCGATGATCGCAGCGGATGAGACGGCAAAGGCGAGTTTATAGTGTGCAGACATATGGTTTCTCCATGTTGGACGGCTCTTTTGCGGGCGTTTTTCGCCCGTGGCCTTGCCCAAGAGGCTAGCAGGAAACCGGCACGGCACAAGGCATAATTAGGCGATCAATCAGAAAGTTGGTAACAAGATTACTCGTTAAAATTCATTTAGTTACGATGTGAGGTTAACGCATTCATGCGGCCAATCTGCGCTCTACCTCTTCGAGTGCGCGTTCGAGAATATCGAACATCTCGTCTATCTCGGCGCGGGTGATGATCAACGGCGGCGAGAAGACAGCCATGTTAATCAACGGACGCACCAGCAACCCCATTTCCTCGCAAACTTCGTCCAGCATCGCGCCCAGCCGCCGTTCACCCGCCAGCGTGCGCGCACCGCCCTCGATGCAGCCCAGTAGGCCCATGCCGCGCACGTCGCCGACAATGTCGAACTTGCGCAATGCCTGCAGACGCTCCTGAAAATACGGAGCGATGTCGCGGACATGTTCCAGAATGCCCTCATTCTCGAGGATCTCGATATTTTTGAGCGCGGCAACGCAGCAGACCGGATGGGCAGAATATGTGTAGCCATTGGCGAACAGGATCGGGTTATCCGGATCAGTCATGCGCTCCATCACCGCGTCCGAGATGATGCAGGCACCCAGTGGCAAATAACCCGAGGTCAGACCCTTGGCGCAGGTGATGATATCGGGCGTGATGCCAAAAACGTCTTGCGAGGCGAACCAATGGCCCAGTCGGCCAAAACCGGTGACGACCTCGTCCGAGATATAGAGGATGTCGTGCGCCTTGCAGATTTCATGCGTGCGCTTGTGATATCCATCGGGCGGTATGATCACACCGCCAGAGCACAGGATCGGCTCGGCGATGAAGGCGCCCACGTTTTCGGGGCCTACCTCGGCAATCATATTCTCAAGGTCAGCCACCTTTTCGTCGCACCAATCCTCGACGCTCTGTCCCTCAGTGCGGTGATATGGATTGACGTCGGGGAGGAAGCGCACCAGCCGGCTTTCCACGTCAAAGCGGGATTTATCCCGCTCTTTGCCCGTCACCGACGACGCCAGATAGGTCGAGCCGTGATAGCCTTTTTCCCGCGCGATCACGATCTTTTTGTCCGGACGGCCAAGGCGATTGTTCAGGAAATGCATGGTGCGGATCGCGGTATCGACGGCGGTAGAACCGCCGGTGGTGAAAAACACGTTGTTCAGATCGCCGGGTGCCATATCGGCGATCTTTTTGGCCAACAGCGCCGAGGGTTCGGTCACCGTCGTCCAAGGCGACGTATAGGGCAGCGTCATGACCTGCGCGGCGATGGCGTCGGCCATCTCCTGACGGCCATAGCCGATCTGCACGCACCACATGCCCCCCGGCCCGTCGATGAACCGCTTGCCGGACGCGTCCCACAGATAGATGCCCTTGGCGCTGTCGACCATCATGTGATCGTAGCCACGCCAATCATCCATCGCAGCCCATGGGTGCAATTGGTGCGTGCGATCGAAATCGTGCAACTCTTCGGTGTCGGGCTGGTTGGTCTGGGGGTTGACGACGCTGTCCATGGCTTGTGTCCTTTCGCAAGTCTTGAGCGTAACGTATCACGGCATTGCACTGCGTAAAGTTTTTTTGAGCGCTCAAATAAAGAAATTCGATGTGGCGTAGACCTCTCTGCCCCGATATTGAAACATCCGAACCATGATGGCGAGCCCATGACCAATCAACAGACCGCCAAGCCGCGCAAAGAGCGCAAGGAAAACGCCGACAAGCGCCGCCAGCAATTGCTGGACGCAACGTGGCGCTCGATCGCCGAGAACGGCCTGTCGCGTACCACGCTGGCTACGGTGGCGGCGCAGGCGGGGCTGTCGCAGGGCGTCGCGGTGTTCTACTTCAAATCCAAGGCAGGCCTGCTGACCGAGGCACTGCGCGATCACTACGCGCGGTATCAGGCAAATTGGGAACGCGCGCTGAGCGAGGCAGGCAGCGATCCTGCGGACCGCCTGATCGCGCTGATCCGCGCAGATTTCGACCCAGATATCTGCAATCCCGAGGCGCTGTCGATCTGGTATGCCTTCTGGGGCGAGCAGAAGTTCACACCCGATTATGCGCAGGTCTCGGCCGAGTTCGACGTCGCCCGCGTCGAGGCCATGCGCGCTGCCTGCGCCGCGTTGATGACCAGCGCGCCCGAGGCCGAAATCACCCGCACTGCCGAATGGATCGACACGTTTTCCGACGGGTTTTGGCAACGCCTGCACGTGTTGCCCGGCGATTACGACGCGCAGCGCTGCCTCGATGAGACGCTGCAATTGGCCGCTCACCTCATGCCGCCGATCGCCGATCGACTTAGCGGATCTGGTCAGCGCTGACGCTGAGATAGTCGTCGTAAAAGGCCGCGATACCCCATTCCATGTCCGACAGCGGTCCCGGCACGAAATGGAACGAATTCACGCCCTCCTGATTGTGGCGGATGATACGCTCGTCATCTTGCGACGTGGCGTGCCAGAGCCATGTCAGATCGCCGTGATCATAGTCGCGGCCAGCTTGTGCATCCTCGCGCACGAACCAAACGACCTCGATCCGCGTCTCTTGCAGCGCAGACGGGACAAAGCGGTAGCCGATCATGTGATCGGCGTAGATCAGAAAGTTGTTGAGGATGCCGATCTGCATGTCCGTCGCACCCCCGTCAAAGCCTGTCAGCCCGCCCAATAGCGGGGCCAACGGCGCGCCTGTGCGACTGCCGGTATCGTAGCCCTCGAACAGCGGATAGCGCTTGAAAAACAGCGTCGCCGCGCTGGGATCGTTGCGCGTGACCTCGCCTGTCGGCACGCCCGCCGCGTGGCTGCGTGCCTCAAGCTTCTCGGTCAGTTCCGCATTCATATGCGCTGGGTCCTTGATGCTGTGCGAGCGCGCAAATTCGAGATGCGCGGGGCCGCAATGATAACACTCCATGTAATTCTCGATTGCCAGTTTCCAGTTGGCCGGGACGGGATAGGTCGCGGTATGCGCGATGCGGGTTTTCGCCAGATCGAACGGCGCGACCAGCGGCCGAAGCTGGCCCAGACCCTCGTCGATTTCGGGTGGCTCATCGCCCGCGCAGACAAAAAGCAACCCCTCGAAATTGCGCAGATGCAGCGGCAACAGGCCGTAATCAGCAGGATCAAACGCCTCGCCCATCTCACGCGCGCGGCGCAGCTTGCCTGTCAACTCGTAGGTCCAGGCGTGATAGGGACACGAGAAAACGCGCGTGTTGCCCGATGCCTCGAGGCACACGCGCGAGCCGCGGTGACGGCACACGTTCTGAAACGCACCAATGCCGCCCTCGCGGTCCCGCGCTATGATCACGGATTCGGGGCCGTAGTCGAAGACGATGAAATCGCCGGGGCTTTTCATCTGGCTTTGATGGCCGACCCAAATCCAACTGCGATTCCAATAATCACGAATATCGCTCTCGTAAATCTCGGGTGATGTGTAGAATTCGCGCGCAAGGGCGTAGCCGGGACGATAGCCGGGCCTCATATCGGCGATGGCGTTCATGACGGGCCCCCTTCGTCTGTCAGCGCGATCATCTCGCGGCGGAAATATGCGGCCTCTACCCCCTGCGGATCGCCCTCAAAAGCACGCGCAGCAGCGTGGCCGGAATGGACTGCATCCGCGATCAGGCCGGGCTGTGCGGCGTCCCCGATCAGCTCAAGCGTCTCCAGTTTGATGTCGCCACCAGCGCGCATGGCGGTTAGATCATCAAACAGCGCCGTCTCGCGCTGGCGCCCGGTGACCATCAGCACGCAGGTGCAGGGAATAGCGCGCTCGGCCTCGCCATAGACGCCCTCAGTGATGCAGGACTCCGCACTCACGCGGGTCAGCGCCCTGCCCGTCTCGATCCGCACGCCCAAGGCGATGAGGCCGCTTTGAATACGCGTCTGCTCCAGCGTCATCTCGGTCCAGGGCGACACGATGGGCGCGGGCGTGATGAGGGTCACGTCGCGGCCTGCCTCGGCCAACTGCGCGGCCAGAACCCCGCCCATGTAGGCCGGATCGTCGTCATAGATCGCAATTGGGCCTGCGGGCGGCTGCACGCCGTCCATGATGTCGTCGGGCGTCAGGATCGCCATGGCGGCGTCCATGGGAATGGGGCCATGCGACGTGCGCCCCACACCGTCCCGCCGCCACGTCGCACCTGTGGCGACAAAGACATGGGCGATGCCCAACTCAGCCACCTCGCCCGCGCTGAGCGCGCTGTGCGCATAGATCGAGACATTGGCGCGCTGGCGCAGATCGTGCAGGCGATTATCAGCCACACGCCGCCACGCGCCAAGGCCAGACAGCCCGCCTTCGCGGTGCGCACGCCCACCCAGTTCGGCGCGTGCGTCGGCCAGCGTGACGCCGTAGCCGCGCCGCGCCAGTTGCATCGCGCACTCAAGGCCTGAAGGGCCAGCGCCGACAACCAACGCCGCCTTGGCCGCACCCTTTGGCGCAATCTTTTCGGGGTGCCAACCGCGCCGCCACTCCTCGCCCATAGTCGGGTTCTGGGTGCAGCGGATCGAGATGCCTTGGTTGTCGCTTGCGACGCAGATGTTGCAGCCAATGCACTCGCGGATGTCCTCCACTCGGTTCTCGCGGATCTTGGCCGGCAGGAACGGATCTGCGATGGACGGGCGCGCGGCACCGATGAAATCGACGAGGCCCTTTTCCACCATCGAGAGCATCATGTCGGGCGAACTTAGCCGCCCGACACCCACGACGGGCCGCTGCGTCAACTCTTTGACAAAGCTGATATAGTCGTTCTGATACCCGTCTTCGGGCTGAAACCGCGTTGTGGCGCTGTCATTGTCCCAGCCCGAGACGTTGACATCCCAAAGATCGGGCAGATCGGCCAACATCTGAACCACTTCGCGTCCTTCGCCCTCGGCCTGCATCCCGGCGGGCCCTTGCATCTGATCGACAGCAAAGCGGAAGGCGACGGCGCAGGTATCGCCCACCTCCTCCTTGGTCTCCTCCAGCAGCTCGCGGATCAGGCGCGCACGGTTTTGCAGGCTGCCGCCATATTCATCGCTGCGCTGGTTCGACTGCGGCAGCAGGAAGTGTTGTGGCAGCGTCATTTCATGCCCAGCATAGACATAGATGATATCGAATCCCGCCTCGCGCGCCCGTCTCGCCGCTGCGCGATGCCAGGCGCGCAGATTACGAATATCGGCCTTGTCCATGGCGCGGGCCTGCTTGGGGTAGAGCGTCGCGATCGCGCCGTCAGACGGGGCCAAAATCGGCGCCCGCGTGCCCAGATTAGCGGCATGCGCGCCGTTATGGGCCAGTTCGATCCCCGCGAGCGCGCCGTGGGCGTGGATGGCATCCGTCATCAGCCGCAGCGCAGGGATATCGGCCGCGTCCCAGAGGCGGCCCTCGGGAGATGGGCTGAGGTCCGAGGTCGGATGAATTTCCGTCTCCTGATTGCAGACCACGCCCCAGCCGCCCTCAGCCTTCATGCCGCGCACGGCAGCGTCGGCGCGCGGGCGCAGATAGCCCATGCCGGTGCAATGTGGCACCTGATAGAACCGGTTCGGCGCGGTCACAGGACCGATGCGGACCGGCTCGAACAATCTTGCGTATTTCCCGCCTGTCATCGCGTGACTCCCTTGGTTCGGCCTTCGCTGCCATAAATGGACAATCGTCCATAATTGACTTGTCGGGGCCTCTCATGTCAACTGCGGCGCGTGAATCAACAGGATCGGGGCCGCGCCGGTGACAGTCGAAACGTCAGACAGACCCGGCAAGACCGGCAACCGCCAGCGCCTGATCGAGGCGGCGCTGGACGCCATCGCCGAGCGTGGCTTTGCAGCGGCGTCCGTCAGCGAGATCGTGACGCGCGCGGGGCTGTCGCGGGGCATGGTCCACCTGCATTTTGAAGACAAGGACGCGTTGATCGCCGAGGCTGCGCGCCATGCCAGCGACGTCTATTATGCCCAGTTGGGGGCGCATCTGAGCGCCGCGTCGCCCGGCCCCACGGGCATAATTCGCGCCGTCGTCGCCTGCGATCTATCGGATGCGGTGATGAATGCCCGCACCGTCGGCATCTGGTACGAACTGCGCGGCGCCGCGCGCACCAGCCCGGCCATTGCGGTTCATAGCGACACACGCGGCGGAAGGTTGGAGGAAGTTTTGATCAAGTCATTCCGCGCTTTGGCCGCGCGCGCCAACGACTCACCCGGCGCGCTGGCCCAAGACGCCATGCGCGGCACCATCGCGTTACTCGACGGGATATGGACCGACTTTATGCTGCATCCGAAAGGATATGATGCAGGCGATGCCCAGCGTGTGATTTTCCTCTTTCTGAACGGGCTTTTCCCCGGCCAGTTCGTTCCACCCGGCACAGGGCCGGGCCTGCACGCAAAGCTCACCGCGCAGTTCGACCCACCCCGGCTGAGCCTTGACGTGGTAGCGGCCCTGCTGGCGGATCATTATGGCCTCGCAGGCGGATTACGTCCCCTTTCGGGCGAGCGTGAGCAGAACCTGCGCCTCGACGGCCCGGACGGGTGCCGCTACGTGGTCAAGATCGCTCGCGCATCGGATGCACCCGGCGCGATCGCGTTCCAAACGCGTGTCTTGCGGCATCTGGCAGGCGATCTGGCGGGGCGTGGTATCCCCGCCGTGCATTTTACCAAGGGCGGCGAGCCGATCGTGCGGCACGGCGCCCCCGCCTCCGATGTCATCGAACTGCGCGTGCTGGATTATGTGGCGGGCCAGCCCGTCGCAGATGGCGATGCACCAACCCCGGCGCTTGCGCGCGATGCTGGCAGGTTGCTGGGGGCGACGTCTGTTGCGCTGGCGCGATTGGATACGACCCCGCCGCCCGCCTTCATGCCGTGGAACATCGAAAATGGCCTGCTGGACGATCCAGCCCTCTGGGCGTTGGGACAGGCCGACATCGGCGCGCGTGAGGCCGATTTGCGCGCCCGCTATCAGCGCCTTCTGCCGGGCCTCATGCGCCAGCGGATGCAGGTGATCCACGGCGACGCGCATCTGGAAAATCTGCTGCGCATGGCCTCGGATGCCGATGACGTGTCGGGCCTGATCGACTTTGGCGACATGTCCGTCGCGCCGCTGGTCTGCGATGCCGCAATCCTCGCACTTGGCTTTGCTGAAAACGCACGCGACCCCGCCGCGATGGCCGCTGCAGCGGTGGCGGGCTATCACTCCACCTGCCCGCTGACGGGGGGTGAGCTGGACCTCATCCACGAGGCGATGGTTGCAAGACAAGCGCTGTCGGTGCTGCTACTCGACGCGAAACTATCTGCGCCCGGCCTGCGCAGCGAGGCGCTCTACACCATGCGCGCAGGTCTGATGGACCGGCTGGGACCGCTGGCCGAACTGGATGGGGCCAGAGTGACGGCAGCAATCCGCGCAGCCTGCGGAGTGTCGCGATGACAAACATCGATGATCTGATGCACCGCCGCGATGCGGTTCTGGCGCCCTCTTACTATCACAGCTTCGCCGCACCGCTGCATATGGTGCGCGGCGCGGGCGTCTGGATGTGGGATGCCAGCGGCAAGCGCTATCTCGATTGCTATAACAACGTGCCGTCGGTCGGCCATTGCCATCCGCGCGTCACAGCCGCGCTGACGGCGCAGGCCGAAACGCTGAACACCCACACGCGCTATCTGCATGACGGTATTGTCACACTTGCCGAGCGGCTGCTGGCCAAGCTGCCCGCCGCTATTGAGACCGCCGCCTTTACCTGCACGGGGTCCGAAGCGAACGATCTGGCGCTACAGATGGCGCGGCGTTTTACGGGGGCCAAAGGCGTGGCGGTTTTTGATCACGCCTATCACGGCAACAGCGCCCTGACGCTGGCGGCGTCGCCGTCGGAATATCCAGCGTCGGAGCGACCAGACTGGCTCTGCGTGCTGGAACCGCCGAACCTATACCGAGGGCCTTACCGTGCGGACGATCCAACGGCCGCAGCTAAATATCTAGCGCTGGCCGTTCAGTCATTGGATGCGCTGGAATCCCGAGGCCAGCGGCTGGCTTGCCTGCTGCTCGATGCCAGTTGGGACGCGGACGGGCCGTTGGTTGCGCCGCCGGGCTATGTCAGCGCGCTTTGCGACGAGGTGCGCAGGCGCGGCGGGCTGATCATCTGCGATGAGGTGCAGGCGGGCTATTGCCGCATGGGCGCGCATTGGTGGGGGTTTCAGGACTACGCCATCACCCCCGATATTGTCACCTGCGGCAAACCTATGGGCGCGGGCCACCCTGTCGCCGCCACTTTCGCGCGCCGGGACGTGGCGCAGGCGTTGGCCGATACGTCGGTCTATTTCAACACGTTCGGCGGAAACCCGGTCTCGGCTGCGGTCGCGAATGCGGTGATAGACGTGATTGAGGATGAGGAATTGCTGGAGAATGCGGGCCGCGTTGGAGCCTACTTCCGCACGGCTTTGGACGCACTGCAAGAGCGGCATTCCACAATCGGCGCGGTTCAAGGCGCAGGGTTATTCTATGGTCTCGACATGGTGTCGAGCCGCGACACGCGCACGCCGTTCAGACGCGATGACATGGCGCGCCTTGGTAACATGATCGCCGAGGAAGGCGTGATAACAGGCACCTCCGGCGCAATGGGGCAAACGCTAAAGCTGCGCCCGCCGCTGGTCTTTGGCGAGGATGACGTCGACCTCGCCGTAGCGGCGATAGATCGCGCGCTGACGCAGCTCTAGTTACGCCAGCTTGGCCAGCCGCGCCTCGCGCAGCCGTGCGAAATCGTCGCCCGCATGGTAGGATGACCGGGTGAGCGGCGTGGCCGACACCATAAGGAACCCCTTGCCGAAGGCTGCCTTTTCATAGGCCGCGAATTCCTCGGGGGTGACGAACCGGTCCAGAACATGGTGCTTGGGCGTTGGTTGCAGATACTGCCCGACGGTCAGGAAATCGATATCGGCAGCGCGCATGTCGTCCATGACCTGATGCACTGCTGCGCGCTCTTCTCCGAGGCCGACCATGATGCCGGATTTGGTAAAAATGGTCGGGTCCATTTCCTTGACCCGTTGCAGCAGGCGTAGAGAGTGGAAGTAACGCGCGCCCGGACGGACGGACGGATACAGGCCCGGCACGGTCTCCAAGTTGTGGTTGAACACGTCAGGTTTCGCCTCGACGACGACCTCAAGCACGGCGGGATCGCAATGCAGGAAATCGGGAGTCAGGATTTCGATCGTGGTGCCGGGGCTGCGGTGGCGAATGGCGCGGATGGTCTGGGCGAAATGCTCGGCGCCACCATCGGCCACATCGTCGCGATCGACCGACGTGACGACGACGTGTTTCAGGCCCAGCTTTTGCACCGCATCGGCGACGCGGCCCGGCTCGAACGCGTCCAGATCCTCGGGCGGCTTGCCCGTGGCGATGTTGCAAAAGGTGCAAGCCCGGGTACAGACCTCGCCCATGATCATCATCGTGGCGTGGCCCTGAGACCAGCATTCGCCCACGTTGGGACAGCCCGCCTCTTCACAGACTGTCGTCAGTTTATTCTCGCGCATGATGCGGGCGGTCTGGGCGTAGCCCTCGCCGCCCGGTGCCTTGACGCGAATCCAGCTGGGTTTCTTCGGCTGGACATTGTCGGGGCGCTTGGCCTTTTCGGGGTGGCGCTGCGCCGGAATTTTCAGATCACGCACGACATCGGTCCCCGCGAATGGTTTGGTAACTTTGATCCAGTATATGCATGGATGGGGGGAGTTGCCAGTATAGCCGCGCTGTCGTTTGCAGTGTGCGACGTTTAACCAGTGCCCCCCACCGCAGGCGCGCCCTGCGCCGGGTGGAATGCCGTCAATCGCGACATCAGCCCGAGCGCGCTGCCCGCGTAATCTGCGTCCCCACGTCCGTCAGAACGACTGCCAATTGCGCAAACCACCCCTCGCCTGTCGTAGAGGAGCGCCGCACGAGGCAGATCGTCCGCGCAGGCTCGGGCGCGGTGAACCGCAACAGCTTCACGCCCGGCGCGCCGCGCACCTCAACCTCGGCGGCCAATTCCGGCATCAGTGTCAGGCCAAAGCCCGCCGCGACCAGCCGCGTCAATGTCGCCAGCGACGATGCCCCCATGTCGATCTGCGCATGGCCCCTGCCCCGTCCACACAGATCCAGCGCCTGATCGGTCAGGCAATGCCCGTCCTCCAGAAGCAAGAGCTGCTGCGCGCCAAGGCCTTCGGGGCGCAATGTCTCGATCCCCTCGGCCATTGTCGCCAGCCGGGCGGCGCTGCCCGCCAGCAGAAATCGATCCTCGAATAGCGGCTGCGCCACCAGCCCGCCACCCTCGACTGGCAGCGCCATCACCGCGGCATCCAGCCGTCCGGCGGCAAGGTCTGCGATCAGTCGATCAGTCTTGGCCTCCTGCACCTGCACATCCATCGAAATGTCGTCGCTGCGCAGCGCCTCGAGCGCGCCGGGCAGCAGATAGGGCGCCAGCGTCGGGATCAGTCCGAGGCGCAGACGCCCCGATAACCCGCCATGCCAGCGCGCCGCCTCTTCGAGGCTGCGCACCCCTTCGCCCACTGCCTCGGCATGGCTCAGCATCAGGCGGCCAAAGGGTGTCAGCACCACATCGCGCGCGCGACGTTCGACCAGCGGCTGGCCCAGCGTGCCCTCCAGCTCGCGAATCTGCACCGATAGCGCGGGCTGCGATATCGACACGGCAGCCGCCGCCCGGCCGAAATGGCGATGCTCGGCCAGCGCGCGGAAATAGGTCAGTTGGCGCAGGGTGACACTCATAGTTTTTCCTTATCGTTATCAGAAGAAACTGCAATTTGCATTTATGGCGTTTAGCACTCATGTTCAACTTGGAACGATTCTAGATGCTGCGTTAGGCATCGAATCCATGCATTCATCCACACGCGCGCCAAGGCGTGCGAAATCCAAGGAGACTTCTCATGGACGGCAATCTGAAATGCCCCGTTACGAGTAAAAAGAAACGCATAAATCGCGACTGGTGGCCTGATCAACTGCAAGTGAATGTGCTGCACCAGCATGGCCACAGCCCGAATCCGATGCAGCCCGATTTCAGCTACGCCGAGGCGTTCAAAAAGCTGGATCTGGACGCGGTAAAGCAGGACCTGCACGCCCTGATGACCGACAGTCAGGACTGGTGGCCCGCCGATTACGGCCATTACGGCCCCCTTTTCATCCGCATGGCATGGCATAGCGCCGGCACGTTCCGCACCGCAGACGGGCGCGGTGGATCGAACACCGGCAACCAGCGCTTTGCGCCGCTGAACAGCTGGCCCGATAACGGCAACCTCGACAAGGCGCGCCGCCTGCTGTGGCCGGTCAAGAAAAAATACGGCGACAATCTGAGCTGGGCCGACCTGCTGATCCTCGCCGGCAACGTCGCCATCGAATCGATGGGCGGGCCGATCTTTGGCTTTGGCGGAGGCCGCGCCGACATCTACGCACCCGAAGAGGACGTTCATTGGGGCGCCGAAAACGAATGGCTCGCCACCTCCGACAAGGAAAACAGCCGCTATTCCGGCGAGCGCGAGTTGGATAACCCCCTCGCCGCCGTCCAGATGGGCCTGATCTACGTCAACCCCGAAGGGCCGGACGGAAACCCCGATCCCATCGGCTCGGGCCATGATATTCGCGAGACGTTCACCCGAATGGGCGTCGATGACGCGGAAACCGTCGCGCTGGTTGCGGGCGGTCACACCTTCGGCAAGGCGCACGGTGCCACTGATCCGATCTATATGGGTCCCGAGCCCGAAGGCGGTGGGCTGGAGCAAATGGGCCTGGGCTGGAAGCTGGGTCATGAAACTGGCCACGGTGTCTACACCACCACCAGCGGTATCGAAGGCGCATGGAAACCCAACCCCACCACATGGGACATGGGCTACTTCGACGTCCTTTTTGACAACGAGTGGGTGCTGACCAAAAGTCCGGCAGGGGCGCAGCAATGGACGCCCAAAGACCCCAAACCCGAGCATATGATCGTCGACGCGCATGATCCCGAAAAGATGCATCCGCCAATGATGACCACCGCCGATCTGGCGATGCGGTTCGACGAGAAGTACGAGCAGATCTCGCGCCGTTTCCATAAGGATCCCGAGGCGTTCGCCGATGCCTTTTCGCGCGCGTGGTTCAAGCTGACTCACCGCGATATGGGCCCCAAGGCACGCTATTTGGGCAAGGACGTGCCCGCCGAAGACCTGATCTGGCAGGATCCAATTCCCGCCGCCAACTACGATCTGGTCGATGCCACAGATATCACGGCGCTCAAGGCGCAGTTCCTCGATAGCGACCTTTCGGTGGGCGATCTGGTGTTTGTCGCCTGGGCCTCGGCCTCGACTTATCGCGGGTCGGACCATCGCGGTGGCGCCAACGGCGCTCGCATCCGTCTGGCCCCTCAGAAGGATTGGGCCGGCAACGATCCGGCGCGTTTGGCAAAGGTTCTGGACAAGCTGGAGGCGATCAAGGCCGACTTTGACGCTAAATCTGGCGCGAAAAACGTGTCGATCGCTGACCTGATCGTCTTGGGTGGCGTTGCGGCCATCGAAAAGGCGGCGGCAGATGCCGGACACAAAGTCGACGTGCCGTTCCATCCGGGCCGCACCGACGCGAGCGCCGAGCAGACCGACGCCGAGAGTTTTGACGTGCTTGAGCCAGTTTCGGACGGTTTCCGCAACTACCAAAAGCAGAAGTTCAGCGTGAAGGCCGAGCATCTGATGATCGACCGCGCGCAGCTTTTGGGTCTGACTGCGCCCGAGATGGCGGTGCTGGTCGGTGGTATGCGCGCGCTCGATGCCAATCACGGCGGAGCCAAGCAAGGCGTGATGACGGACCGTCCCGGCCAATTGACCAACGATTTCTTCGTCAACCTGCTGGGCATGAATATCGAATGGGTCTCGACCGGCGAGGATCAGGACCAGTTCGAGGCCAAGGATCGCAAGACGGGCGATGTCCGCTGGACCGGCACACGCGCCGATCTGGTGTTCGGCTCAAACTCGCAACTGCGCAGCGTTGCCGAAGTCTATGCGCAGGACGATTCCGGCCCGCGCTTCGTGCGTGACTTCGTTGCCGCTTGGACCAAGGTGATGGAGGCCGACCGCTTCGATCTGAAGTGATCCGGCTGACGAACAAAAGACGTGGAGCGGGCTTGACGGCCCGCTCTTTTTTCTTGCGGCTCAGGCCAGTCTCAGTGCGGCTCAGGCAGTGTCGAATTTCACCATCTCTGGACCTGCGCTGCGCCGCCTCCTAGACTGGACGCAACTGACAAGAGGCACCCAATGGACTGGGAATCGCACCGGCGCGAGGCGCATGCCCTCGGACGCACGCAGGAATTTCTGAAACAGATCGTCTATGGTGGTAATGACGGCATCGTCACCACTTTTGCCGTCGTCGCGGGTTTTGCCGGCGCGCAGGCCGACGGGGTGGCGCAGATTGGTGGGGTGGCAGTGCTGGTCTTTGGCCTTGCCAACCTCTTTGCCGACGCGGTCAGCATGGGACTGGGCGAATTCCTGTCGATGCGTTCGGAGCATGATCTGTATCGCAACCGCCGCGCCAGCGAGATAATCGAAGTTGAGGAGGATCCGGCTCAGGAGCGCGCCGAGCTGTTCCAGATCATGCGCCAGCGCGGTGTTCCGGTCGGCGACGCGGGAACGCTTGCCGATCTCTTGATCCGGCATCCGCAGATCACGGGCGATCTGATGATGACTTATGAGTTTGGCATGCTCGACCCGGACGAGGAAAACCCGGCCCTGTCCGGCTTGATGACGTTCATATCCTTCGTGACGTTCGGCGCGGTGCCGCTCGTCCCGTATTTCCTGCTCGATCCGGAACCGCAGACATTCTGGCTGTCGGTCGGCGCGACGGGGGCGGCGCTGGTCGCGCTTGGCCTTCTACGCTGGAACGCCACGAGCGAGCGAATGGCCCGCACGGTCGGCGAGACGGTGCTGGTTGGCACCGTCTGCGCCGTGGTCGCCTATACGGTGGGCGCCATCGTCGGGGGCTGATGCGCTACCAGATCATGCCGCCGGCCTCACCAAGGCCCTCGTAATGCCGCTTGAGCCGTTGCAGTGCGATGCGCAGCACGATCTTGCCCGATCGCGCGGACCAGCCCATGCGCTTTTCGGCCTTCTCCAGCCCTTCCAGATGGCAACAGCAGCGCAGCGCGATATCGCCCAGACCGGGGCCAAGGTCATGCAGCGCACCCTCGACCCGGCGGCGCGCGGCCTCAAACCCACGGGAATGTCCGCCCGCGTTGCCACCGCCACCGGGCGCGGTCAGAAAACGGCTCCAATCCTGGGTCACGCGGGGGCCCATCTGGCTCAATTCGAAATCCTCGCGCAGACGCTCACCTGCGCGCACCAGATCCTCGGGGATGAACCGGCTGCCATCGCGGTCGCGGCGCCGTGCCAGCGCGATCAGCGGGCTTTCACTGGTGCCATAGCGGATGCGGCGCGGCGCGGCCTCGCCGCTGTCGGCCCCTTCCATGCTGAACGGCGCCTGCGCATCGGCAAAGCCCGAAGCGCGGTTTTCGGCCTCGGCCAGCAGACCGCCTAATGCGGCGCGGCCCGCCTTGGTGATGTGATACTTTGCCAGACGGCCCGGCGCGTCGCAGGCGATCCAGCCTTTCAGCGCCATCGCCTCGGCCACAGCGCGGTCGACGACAGCCGTGCGTGTGGGATCGCCGCCGCTATCACCGCGCACGACGACGGCCTTTTCCATCTGCGCCGCGACGGCCAGCACCGCTCCGGCCTCGGCCAGGCGGCGCAGGATTCGGCCCGCCTCGCGCATCAGTTGGGCCTCGGTCACTTCGGCCACGTTGCCGGGCTGTTCTTGGGTCTGGGTCGTCATGGCAGTCTCCTGATGCAGGGGACCGGCCTTTTCTCTCGGGGCGACGCGACAGCCGAGACGGCGTAGCGCCTCGTCCACCATGGGATCGTCGCGTCGGGTCTCGAAATGGCGGATACGGCGCAGCACCGTCGAGGCATGACAGCCGTTTTGCCGCGCCAGCGCACGGATCGACGATCCCTGCTCGGTATGGGCGAGGTATAGCTTCGCCCCATGCGGCACCCAAGACGGCACGCTATGCGCGCCGACGCTGTCTGTTCCCCTATCCAACATTTCTACCCTTCATATTGCATTTTCGCGGCGCTTGTTTTCGGGGTCATTGCCCCATCCGCCGCTGGTTATCCACAGACTTATCCACGTCCTTGAATACTACCTATGCGAGAAAAAGTTACCGGCCCGTTAATTGTAAACGTGTCAGCAATAATGGTTTCCAAAGTGTAAATAATTGGAAACAGGAGCGAACGCAGGGACACAGCTTTGCGCAACACCCGCCATAGTTGTGCGATGAAAAGGTCGTAATTCAGATCGGAGACCTGTGATGCAAGACATCCTAAAAGCCCTCGACAGCCTGCGCCGTCCGCGCCTTTTAATCCGCGCCGCGCGTATTGGCGCAGCCGAATACCGGCGCGACGCGCATCTGCGCCGCCATTTCGGCTATGGCGTATTGCCACGCAGCGCATCGGCGCTGGCCCGTCTGGTAGAGATGGAGGAGGCGCTCAACGATCAGCGACAGAGCGATCGCACGCGCTATTCGGCTACGCGCCATGTCGAGATCCTGATCGCCATGATGGGCGAGGCGCGGATCCTGCGCAGCGCCCTCGCGGCCTGAATGGGCGTTTCGCGAAAGCCCTGCCAAGACAGATTTTCGCGAAACGCGCGCTACGTCGCTAAGACGTGGCGCATTGCATCCCATTCACGCCCGGAGCATGGGCCGAAACGGTTGCAAGCCGCATTGCCCGCAGAGCTTACATGAAGGCGTCGGGCATCGACGCCTTCTTTTTCGCGATGTATTCGTCGAGCGCATCGGTGATGCCTTGATCCAGCGAGGGGCGCTGATAGGTGTCCAGCATCCGGTGCATGCGCAGGTTGGCCAACGTCATCGTATCGCGCGCGCCCTCCTCGTCCCACGTCTCGAACGGCTTGTAATCCAGCAGATCGGTGCGCCAGAAGGCATCCTTGAAATTGGCCTGCGTGTGAGCGCAGCCCAGATAATGCCCGCCCGGCCCAACCTCGCGGATGGCGTCCATCGCCTGCCCGTTCTCGTCATGGCTGACGCCGCGCGCCAAGTTGTGCAAAATGCCCAACTGATCGGCGTCCATCACGAACTTCTCGAACCCGGCGACAAGGCCACCCTCTAGCCAGCCACAGCTGTGCAGCATGAAGTTGACGCCGCCCAAAAGCACCGCATTCAGCGTATGCGCCGACTCGTAAGCCGCCTGCGCGTCAGGCAGTTTCGAGCCGCACAGCGCCCCGCCCGAGCGGTATGGCAGGTTCATCCGCCGCGCGAGTTGTCCCGCGCCGTATAGAATATGGCTCGCCTCGGGCGTGCCGAAGGTGGGCGCGCCCGAGTTCATGTCGATAGACGTCACGAACGCGCCAAAGATCACCGGCGCACCGGGACGGATCAGCTGACTATAGGCGACGCCCGCCATGACCTCGGCCAGCACCTGCGTCAGCGTGCCGATGACCGACACCGGCGCCATCGCGCCGCCGACGATAAAGGGTGAGATGATGCAGGCTTGGTTATTGGCCGCGTAAACCTCCAGCGCGCCCATCATCACGTCGTCAAAGGTCAGCGGCGAGTTGACGTTGATCAGCGATGTCATCACCGTGTTGTCCTGCACGAACTGTTCCCCGAACAGGATGCCGCACATATCAACACTATCCTGCGCACGGCTGGGGTCGGTGACCGAGCCCATGAAGGGCTTGTCCGACAGGGTCATATGCGCGTGCAACATATCGAGGTGACGCTTGTTCACCGGGATGTCCGTCGGCTCGCAAACGGTGCCGCCGGACATGTGCAGCCATTTCGACATATAGCCCAGCTTCACGAATTTGCGGAAATCGTCCATCGTGGCGTAGCGCCGCCCGCCTTCCATATCGCGCACAAACGGCGGGCCGTAGACCGGCGCGGTCACAAGGGTCTTGCCGCCGATCTCGACGTTGCGTTCGGGGTTGCGGGCGTGCTGGGTATAGCGGCTGGGCGCGGTCGAACACAGCTTGCGGGCCAAACCGCGCGGGATGCGCACGCGCTCGCCGTCGATCTCGGCGCCAGCTTCGCGCCAGCGCTCCAGCGCCTTGGGGTTGTCGACGACATTCACGCCGATCTCGGCCAGCACCGTCTCGGCGTTCGTCTCGATGATCTCCAGCGCCTCTTCGTTCAGCATGTCATAGACGGGGATGTTGCGCTCAATATACTTGGCGGTCTCGATGCTGACGGCTGTCCGCTCGGCCCGGCGTGCGGCACCTCCGCCGCCCCGTGTCCTACGCGGCGCTTCTACTTCTGCCATGATGTGCCACCTTCCGAAATGTCTGCGGTCCCTTGCCGGGGCCAATTGATGCGTCCTCAATATCCGAGCGCCGCGCGCCACAGGGGCGTATTTGCGCCACTTGTGGGGGGAAAGCGACATGGCCCGCCCCTCTTGCGCAAAAGCGCGGTCCGGCCTACTAGACCCGCATGAATGAGACACACCACGAACCCCTTCTTATCATCGACTTCGGCTCTCAGGTTACGCAGCTGATCGCGCGCCGCCTGCGGGAGTTGGACGTCTATTGCGAAATCCATCCGTTCCAGAAGGTCACTGATACCTTTCTGGCGGAAATGGCCCCGCGCGCCATCATTCTGTCAGGCGGCCCGGCCAGCGTCATCGACGACGGCTCGCCCCGCCCCCCGATGAAGGTTTTCGAGATGGGCGTGCCCGTCCTCGGCATCTGCTACGGACAGCAGGTGATGATGCACATGCTGGGTGGGCGCGTCGAGCGCGGCGATGGCACCGCCGAATTCGGCCGCGCCTACGTGACGCCGTCCGCGACCCGCATCAACCTGCTCAAGGGCTGGTTTATGGAAGAACGCGAGCAGGTCTGGATGAGCCACGGTGACCACGTCGCCGCGATCGCGCCCGGTTTCGAGATTTACGGCACCTCGCCCGGCGCGCCCTTTGCGGTCACCGCCGATCTGGAGCGCCGGTTTTACGCCGTCCAGTTCCATCCCGAGGTGCACCACACCCCGAACGGCCCGAACGGCAAGACGCTCTATCAGAATTTCATCCAAGACGCCGGGTTTACTGGCGACTGGACCATGGCCGCCTACCGCGAAGAGGCCGTGCGCAAGATTCGTGAGCAGGTTGGTGATAGACAGGTGATCTGCGGGCTGTCGGGCGGCGTCGATAGCTCGGTCGCCGCTGTTTTGATCCACGAGGCGATCGGAGATCAGCTGACCTGCGTTTTCGTCGATAACGGCCTCTTGCGACAGGGCGAGGCCGATGAGGTCGTCACCATGTTCCGCGATCATTATAATATTCCGCTGATCCACGCGGATGAGGCGGACCTATTTTTAGGTGAGCTTGACGGCGTAAGCGACCCTGAGACCAAAAGAAAAATCATCGGCCGCCTGTTCATCGACGTGTTCCAGAAATACGCGAACGGCATCGACGGCGCCGAATTTCTGGCCCAAGGCACGCTTTATCCCGACGTCATCGAATCGGTCAGCTTTTCGGGTGGTCCTTCGGTCACGATAAAATCGCACCACAATGTCGGCGGCCTGCCCGAGAAAATGGGCCTCAAACTGATTGAACCGCTGCGCGAGCTATTCAAGGACGAGGTCCGCGCCCTCGGCATGGAACTGGGCCTGCCCGCTAGTTTCATCGGGCGGCACCCATTCCCCGGCCCCGGCCTCGCCATCCGTTGCCCCGGTGAGATTACCCGCGAAAAGCTGGATATTCTGCGCAAGGCCGACGCCGTCTATATCGACCAGATTCGAAAGCACGGCCTATATGACGAGATTTGGCAGGCTTTCGTCGCGATCCTGCCGGTGCGCACCGTGGGGGTCATGGGCGACAGCCGCACCTACGACTTTGCCTGTGCGCTACGCGCGGTGACCTCCGTCGACGGCATGACGGCCGATTACTATCCCTTCACCCATGAATTTCTGGGCGAAACGGCGACGCGCATCATCAACGAGGTCCGCGGGATCAACCGAGTGACCTACGACATCACATCCAAACCGCCCGGCACGATCGAATGGGAATAAGCGCTAGCGTTTGACGCCGCGATACGTCTGAGCATAGCCACGCATTTAAAAGAAACCTGAGCTCGAGCTTTTTGCGAAACGTTGAAGTGTATCTTTCTGGCGACGCCGGGCGCACGCCGTCGGCGCGCTGCAATACTTCGGTATCCAAAGAGGCGTCCCTCATGGTACCCTTCCGGTTGTATTCGGAGGAGTGCAATCATGAGACATGTCCTGTTCACCACGGCATCCGCTCTCGCCTTGTTGGCCAACACGGGCCATGCTGGCAATCTCGACACCAACCAGACCCCCATAGATATAATCTTTGAGACCGGCAACTATGCCGAGCTTTCCTACGCCCGCGTTGATCCCAGCGTCTCGGGGCGGGACAACCTGGGCAATGCGATCTCGAACGTTGCGAACGATTTCTCCCTTCTGGGCAGCGGGATCAAGTTTAAGTTGACTGACCGCCTCTCGATGGCACTGATCCACGATCAACCCTACGGCGTGGATGTCCTGTATGGCGGCAACCCGGCCACGACGCTGCTGGGCGGCACACTCGCGGACGCCGACACCAACGCGCTGACCATGCTGGTGCGTTACGACGTGGCCGACGGTATCGCGCTCTATGGCGGGCCACGGGTGGTTCGGGCCGAAGGTCAGGTGACACTGTCGGGCCTCGCCTACGGCCCGCTTAACGGCTACGACGTGAAATTCGGCTCAGATCAGGCTGTGGGCTACGTGCTGGGCGCAGCCTACGAGAGACCCGAAATCGCCTTTCGCGCGGCGCTAACCTACCATTCCGAGGTCGAGCTTGACCTTCCGTCGGTCGAAACTTTTCCGGGCGGAGCCCCAGTGCAGACGGGCGACACCACCTCCAAACTGCCGCAGAGCGTCAAGTTGCAGGTGCAATCCGGCATTGCAAAGGACACCTTGGTTTTTGGCAGTATCCGCTGGTCTGAACACAATGTCTTTACCCTCGACCCGCCAAGTGCGGCACCCAACCTGACCGAACTCGACGACGCGTGGACCTACGAGATCGGCGTCGGGCGGCGCTTTTCCGACAAGTTGTCGGGCAAGCTGACCTATATCCACGAGGACGAGACCGGGAACATTCTGGTTTCGCCCCTCGCGCCCACCAAGGGGCGGCAATCGGTGGCCTTGGGCGGCGAGTATCAACTGACCGACATGGTCAGCTTGTCGGGCGGCGTAAGATACACTTGGATCGGCGATTCCCGTCCCGAAACCGGCACGCCCGATACCGCACGCGCATATTTCTCAGGCAACGACGCAATCAGCGTCGGCATGAAGATCGGCGTGAACTTCTGATTCGCCCAAGACCGCGCCGGATAAATAGCTGGCAGGCCCCGCGATCCGTCGGCGTCGCATGGCCTTTCCCTTGGCGCGCCGCCACTCTATGGATTTGACGCGCCTCGCCGCTCTGGCTACGACACGTGGGCGAGGCGCGGCAAAGGGATGCGATGATGATCTACTCCACGGCACGGGATTGGCGGGAGGCCCCGAACAAACACGTGCTGTTCTACGGCATGTCCGGGGTGGGCAAGACGCATCTGTCGAATATACTGCGCGCCTCGGGCGACTGGTTTCATTACTCGATCGACTACCGCATCGGCACCCGTCACATGGGTGAGTTGATCGCCGACAACGCCAAGGCGCACGCGATGCAGGTGCCGTTTCTGCGCGATCTACTGCTGTCGGATTCGATCTATATCGGCTCAAATATCACGTTCAACAATCTCGCCCCCGTCTCGACCTATCTGGGCAAGCCGGGATCGGTGGCCAACGGCGGAATGCCCATCCAGGATTACCGCGTCCGGCAGGATCAGTTCCGCCGGGCTGAAATCGCGGCGCTGAACGATACGGGCTATTTCATCGACCGCGCCGCGCGCCTCTATGGCTATCCCAATTTTATCTGCGACACCGGCGGGTCGATCTGCGAATGGGTGGATGGGAATGACCCAAACGATCCGCTGCTGACCGAACTGTCGCAGCGCTGCCTGCTGGTAAGGCTGGAAGGCAGCGAGGCGCACACCGCCGAGCTGATCCGCCGCTTTGACCGCGCACCGAAACCGATGGCCTATCAGCCCGAATTCCTGAATACCGTTTGGGACAAATATCTGCGCGAAAACAAGTGCATCGAGAGCGACGTTGATCCAGACAGCTTCATCCGCTGGACGTATGCCCGCGCGCTGGCCCACCGCAAACCGCGCTACGAGGCGATGGCGCCTTGGGGCATCACCCTGACGCCTACCGATGTCGAGCGTATCAGCGATGCCACCAGTTTCACGGACGTAATCGCCGAGGTCATTGATCGCCGCGCCCAGACGACTACCTAATAGCCTTCCCAAACTCCGGACCCTGCACCCATGCCCATCAAGATCCCCTCTGACCTGCCCGCCTACGACGTGCTCATGCGCGAAGGCGTTATGGTCATGGACGAGGATCAGGCGGCCACGCAGGACATCCGCCCGCTGCGCATCGGCTTGCTGAATCTGATGCCGAAGAAAATCCAGACCGAGAATCAATTCGCCCGCCTGATCGGCGCGACACCGCTCCAGATCGAGCTGAGCCTCATTCGCATGAGCGAGCATCAGGCGCTCAACACGGCGGCCGATCATATGGAGAGCTTCTATCGTTCCTTCGCCGAAGTGGCCGCCACGGGTGAGAAATTCGACGGCCTCATCATCACAGGCGCACCCATTGAGCATCTGAAGTTCCGCGACGTCACCTACTGGGACGAGCTGCGCCGCGTGTTCGACTGGACGCAGACCCATGTGCAGTCCACGTTCGGCGTCTGCTGGGGCGGCATGGCGATGATCAACCATTTTCATGGCGTCGAGAAACACATGCTGGACGCCAAGGCCTTTGGCTGCTTTCGCCATGAAAACATGCAGCCCGCCTCGCCTTACCTGCGCGGGTTTTCCGACGACATGGTCGTGCCGGTCAGCCGCTGGACCGAAATGCGCAAGACCGAGATCGACGCGGC
>RCMY010003249.1_pt1 | contig 25618 bp, 23 predicted proteins | sample 2041341 | NCBI WGS metagenome assembly RCMY01 (sample SAMN09708234, study PRJNA481090) | Marine sediment metagenome, whole genome shotgun sequencing project.
GGCGACGGCACCGGCACGATTACCATTCAGGGCGTCGATCGCCTGCACGGCGCGACGCATCCGGTCGTCACCGACCGGATCGAGCTGGGCACATACATGCTGGCCCCCGCTATCTGCGGCGGTGAGGTGGAATGCCTCGGCGGGCGGATCGATCTGCTGGCGGCGTTCTGTGAAAAACTGGATGCTGCTGGCATCTCTGTGACCGAGACCGAAAAGGGCCTGAAAGTCGCGCGCAAGAATGGCGATATCCGCGCAGTTGACGTGGCGACCCAGCCGTTCCCCGGCTTTCCCACTGATTTGCAGGCGCAGTTCATGGCGCTGATGTGTACCGCCAACGGCACCTCGGTGCTGGAAGAGAACATCTTTGAGAACCGCTTTATGCACGCGCCCGAGCTGATCCGCATGGGCGCTGATATCGAGGTGCATGGCGGTCATGCGACGGTCAAGGGTGTCAAAATGCTCAAGGGCGCGCCGGTCATGGCGACAGATCTGCGTGCGTCGGTGTCGCTGATCTTGGCTGGCCTCGCCGCCGAGGGTGAGACGATCGTGAACCGTGTTTACCATTTGGATCGCGGCTATGAGCATGTCGAGGACAAGCTGAGCGCTGTCGGCGCGAAAATCGAGCGGGTGTCAGGTCAATGAGCAAGCCAGTGAACGATGATGCCAGATTTGAGGACGCGCGCGCGGCTTCGTTGAACCTCGGCGCGCTGGATATGGACGATTTGCAGGTGATCTCGGGGTTGGCGCAGGATGCTGTTTTCCCGATTGCCGAGATGAAATGGCAAAAAGGCGCGCGCCGCTTTGCGCTGTTGCTCAATCGTTTCCGCTGGGAGGATGACGGTGCTGCACGCCACGCGCCTGAGCGGGTTCAATCGCTGCTGGTCGTCGATAATGTTTTGCATGTCACGAGCCAAGGCATCGACCGCACCGACAAGGATCTGATCCTGTCGCTGCTCAGCGTCACATTTGAGCCGGGCGAGGATGGCGCGGGCTATGTCCTGCTGACCCTCGCGGGCGACGGCGCAATCCGGCTGCAGGTCGAGGCGCTGGATGCCACTCTCAAGGACGTGACGCGCCCCTATGTCGCCCCCTCGGGCAAGACGCCCCAGCACCCCGAGGAGAGCTGAGATGAAGAAAACTCTGCTGAGTGTCGGTATTCTGGCGCTGGTCCTCGTTGGTGTTCTGCTGGTTCGTCCTACGTGGCTGGGCCGAGGCGGCGTGTCGCCCGCGCAGGTTGAGGCGATGATGGCCAAGACCGATTTTGCCCCCGGCCTCGCCGCTATCCAAGAGGCGTTTCCGGGCGAATACGACGTGTTTCTGCAAAACACTGCCGATATGGCAAATGCGGGTAAGGACGATCCGAACCTGAGCGCGCGCATGTTCGATGCATCGCGCGCCTTCACCAGTCAGTTGCGCCGCGATAACGCGCATTACATCGGGGCGGCCCCCGTGGATGCACTGCGCCAAATCCAGGCTCTCAACGGGCAAATGTTGCATTTTCTGGCGGCTGATCCGGACCTTTGCGCGCTCTATGCCGGGGCCGGGTTAGAGGGGTTCACTCAGGGGCAGGCCTTGCGGTTGGACAGCGATTTGCTGTCCCAGCTTCTGGCCGCGTCGATGCGTGCGATGGCGGCGGGGCGCGATACACCCGCTCAGCACAGCCCGCCCAGCGATGCGGACCGGGCCGAGCTGGTTGAGGGCTGGATGGACGCCAACCAACTGGACGCCGAGGCGGCTCAGGTGGTCTTTCAGAACCGCATTTCCGACCCCCGATTTTGTGCGATCGCCACGCAGTTTCAGGACTATATGGTCGAGACGAAAACACCCGCCGTTGACAGGGTCGTAGTGGATGTTTCAACCACCATGGCCGCGCAGTAACGTCTCACCCAAGGATTGTCCGATGCCCCGTTTCCTCGACTATGCCGCACCGGAGTTTGAGGCTGAATTCACCGCGCTCTTGAATGCCAAGCGTGAGGATAGCCCTGATGTGGACGACACTGTCGCCGCCATCATTGCGGACGTGCGCGCGCGCGGCGACGCGGCGGTGATCGAATTGACCGAGCGGTTCGACCGCATCGCGTTAACGCCCGAAACCATGCGGCTGAGCGCGGCAGAGATCGCGCAAGCGGCCGGTCAGGTGACGCCAGATGTGCGCGCCGCGCTGGACCTGGCTGCGGCCCGCATTCGCGCCTACCACGAACGCCAGATGCCCGCCGATGACAGCTGGACTGACGACACCGGCGCGACCCTCGGCTGGCGCTGGACGCCGGTCGATGCCGCTGGCCTCTATGTGCCGGGGGGGATCGCGACCTATCCCAGCTCGGTGTTGATGAACGCGATCCCGGCCAAGGTCGCAGGCGTTTCGCGCCTCGCGATGGTCGTGCCGACACCGGACGGCGCGCTGAACCCCGCCGTGCTGGCCGCCGCACAGATTGCCGGCGTCGATGAGATCTACCGCATCGGCGGCGCACAGGCCGTCGCGGCGCTGGCCTATGGCACCGAAACGATTGCCCCCGTGGACAAGATCACCGGCCCCGGCAACGCCTATGTCGCCGCCGCCAAACGCCGCGTTTTCGGCAAGGTCGGCATCGACATGATTGCCGGGCCGTCCGAGATCCTTGTCATTGCTGACGCGGATAACGATCCCGATTGGATCGCGCTGGATATGCTCAGCCAGGCCGAACATGACGAAAGCGCGCAGTCGATCCTGATCACAACTGATGCCGGTTTTGGGCGCAGGGTGGCGGACGCCATCGATGCGCGCCTGCACACGTTGGAGCGGCGCGCGATCGCGGGGGCCAGCTGGCGTGATTTTGGCGCGATCATCACTGTGCCGGATCTCGACACCGCTGCGCAGCTATCGGACCGCATCGCGCCTGAGCATCTGGAGCTGTGCGTGGCCGATGCCGATGCCCTCAGCGCCAAGATCACCCATGCGGGCGCAATATTCCTCGGTCAATGGACGCCCGAAGCGATTGGCGATTATGTCGGCGGGCCGAACCATGTGCTGCCCACCGCCCGCTCGGCGCGGTTCTCGTCCGGCCTTGGGGTGCTCGATTTCCTCAAGCGCACGACGCTGGCCAGCATGACACCCGAGGCGCTGCGCGCCATCGGCCCCGCCGCCGAGACGCTGGCGCAGTCCGAAAGCCTTGAGGCGCATGGCCTGTCGGTGCGCGCGCGCCTCAGCAAGCTGAACGGCTAGGGGCATTGCCCCATCCGTGCGCGCGCGTTACTGCTAATCCCAACAACAGCCGCGCGAAAGACCGCCCATGAGCCGTATCAGCCATATCGAACTTGACGACGCCAATCTGCCCGCCCCCACGCCCGAGATCGAGCAGGAGCGCAAGGTCGCCATGTTCGACCTGATGGAGGACAACACCTTTGCGCTGCCCGCCCGCGACGGGCGCGATGTGCCGAATGGCCCTTACCGCGTCGGCCTGTCGATCCGCGAGAAACGTCTGGTGTTCACCATCACCACCGAGGCCGAGGCCCCGGCGGCCGAATTTCATCTCTCGCTCAGCCCGTTCCGCCAGGTGGTCAAGGATTACTACGCCGTCTGCGAAAGCTATTTCGACGCCGTCAAAAACATGCCCCCCAGCCAGATCGAGACGATCGACATGGCCCGGCGCGGCATTCACAACGAGGGCGCGCGCATTCTGGAAGAGCGACTAGAGGGCAAGGCCGATGTCGATACCGACACCGCCCGGCGCCTTTTCACGCTGATCTGCGTGCTGCATTTCGGCGGGTAAGGCGATGGTGGCAGAGCTCCCCCAATCGATTCTGTTTTGCTGCGACTATAACGCCGTGCGCTCGCCCATGGCCGAGGGCATTATGAAAAAGCTCTACGGCACCGGCACCTATGTCCAGTCGGCCGGGGTGAAAAGCGATCAGGATATCGACGGCTTTTCCATCGCGGTCTGCGAGGAAATCGGGGTCGAACTGTCGCGCCACCGCGCGCGCAGCTTTGACGAGATGGCGCAGTGGGGCGACGATCTGGGATCGTTTGATCTGGTCGTCGCGCTCAGCCCCGCCAGCCAGCGCCGGGCGCTGGACCTGACGCGCGTCTTTCACCTCGACGTGCTATATTGGCCGATATTGGACCCAACGGGCCTCGGCGAGACGCGCGAGGCCAAGATGGCGGCATACCGACAATCACGCGACCAGATACTGGCGCACATGACTGAACGCTGGGGCGACCCGAGGGGAGACGACACATGATCGAGACTATCAAGCGCTATTTCGACGCTTTCAACATCGGCGATTCCGAAGGGATGCTGGCCTGTCTTTCGGACGACATCGCGCACCACGTCAACGAGGGCGGCATGCGTCGGGGCAAGGACATGTTCCGCGATTTTTGCGAGCATATGACCGAATGCTACCGCGAAGAGTTGACCAACATGACCCTCTTCGAGACCGAGGACGGCACCCGCGCAGCCGCCGAATATGTGGTGAACGGAACCTACATCAAAACCGACGACGGCCTGCCGGACGCCGATGGACAGACGTACAAACTGCCCGCCGGAACGTTCTTTACGCTCAAAGAGGGCCAGATCACGCGCATCACGACCTATTACAACCTGTCCGACTGGCGCAATCAGGTGTCGTGATGGCCCGCGCCGGAATTGATCTGCGCAGCCTGTCCGGCCCGGCGCTAGAGGATGCGCTGGAGGATGTCGCGCGCCTGCGGATCGAGGTCTTTCGCAGCTATCCCTACCTCTATGACGGGGATCTGGCGTATGAAACGCAGTATCTTCAAACCTATCGCGACAGCCCCGGCGCAATCCTGATCGGCGCGTTTGACGGCGCGCGTCTGGTGGGCGCGTCCACCGGAACGCCGATGGAGGATCACGCGGATGATTTTGCCGCCGCACTGGATGGGCAAGGGCTGCACCCCGAGCAAATTTTCTACTGTGCTGAATCAGTGTTGCTGCCTGCCTATCGCGGACACGGGATCGGCCATGCCTTCTTTGACCGACGCGAGGCTCATGCACGCGCGCTGGGGCGCGACGCGTCGGTGTTCTGCAGCGTGGTGCGGCCTGCGGGCTATTCGTTGCGCCCCGAGGGCTATCGCCCGCTGGACGCCTTCTGGAGCGCGCGAGGCTACGCGCCGCTGCCGGGGGCCATCGCGCGGTTTCGCTGGAAGGATCTGGACCAGCCCGGCGAGACGGATCACGACCTGCAATTATGGATGCGCGACCTTGCAGCCGAAGTTTAACGCCAAATGCCGGAGGTGCTGACAAATGCGCGCCGGATCAGGGATTTTGGGCCGTTAGTGCTAATTATCGTGCCCTTTATGGCCTCACATTCGCTGAATCACGCGCCTAAAGGCCTGAAAGGTGATCGGATTGTGTGTTCTGCGCGACTAAATCCCAAATTCTGACAGCTTTTTCTTGACGCGACTTCCCTGGATAAACCTCGCTTGTTAACCTCTCGTTAATAATAAAAAGAATATCGAGGCGGGATATACGGGTATGGAAACGGGCTTTCGGGGTGCGTTTGTTATTTCTTGGTCACAGACGGCAGTGGACGGCTTTCAGCCGGACGCGGTCGAGCAGATAGCAGTCGGCGCAACATGGCGGTGGCACGGGCAACCCGTGCGGGTCGATGGGTCGTCGGAATTGCTGCTACTGGAAAATACGGACGGACAAGGGGCAAATCGCAAAAGTGCGGCGCGCATGGTGCGCCGCTTTGCTGGCGTGGCCGTCAACGACACGCACGATCTGAGCGCGGCCGGACTGGACGACACGCCGCATGATAGCAGCTTTGTCGTGACCAACGGCGCGCAAAGCTACACTGTTAACGTAATCGAGCTGGGTGGGGGGGCGCCGCCGCTGCTGATGTTCATCGACGTGCTGCCGCCTCAGGATACCGACATGTGGGTGGTCCATCACACGTTGGAAGGCGCGCAGACCGCGTCGACCGGCCCGGCGACGGGTGGCGTCATCTGCTTTACGCCCGGCACGCGGATCGACACGCCGGACGGCCCAAAGCTGGTCGAGGATCTGCGTGAGGGCGACCGTGTTCAAACCAAGGACAGCGGCACTGAGGAAATCCAGTGGATCGGCAGCCGCCGCATGACCGGCGCGCGTCTCTTTGCCATGCCCAAGCTGCGCCCGATCCGGATCCGCGCGGGCGCACTGGGCGGTAAGCGGCCGGACGAGGAACTGCTGGTTTCGCCCGAGCATCGGATGCTGGTCCAAGGTGACGTCGCACGCGCGCTTTTCAACACGTCCGAGGTTCTGATTTCGGCCAAAGATCTTGTGAATTCCGATACGATCAAGGTCGATCTGGCCGTGCGCGAGGTGACATATATCCACCTGCTACTGCCCAGCCATCAGATCCTGTGGGCCAATGGCGTGGAAACAGAGAGCTTTCACCCCGCCAGCGTCGCCCTTTCGACGCTGGACGAGGCCGACCGCCTGCGTTTGCTCGCGCGCTATCCGGCGCGGGAACTTGAGCCGCATATTTATGGCGGCTTTGCCCGCCGCAGCCTGAGCGGCCCCGAGGCCGCGATCCTTGCGTATGAGGCGGCCTGAACGCAGGTAAGTATCTGTAGATATTGAACGAGCCCTGCGCCCGCCGCCAATGGCCGGGCATGGCTGGGCCATGTGCAGTTCAAAAAGCGCCAGAACCTGTGCTGAGGAGGGGGGTAGCCAAATCACACCCGTGCTTTGGCCGCGCTGTTGGGCAGAGCATCCAGAAAGATGTCGTTCTCGGCGCGGCTTCCGATGGTGACACGGGCCCAATGTTCGAACGGCGCTTCTTGCCAGCCCTTGATCAAAACCCCCTTGCCGCGCAGGTGTTCGGCAAGACTACTTGCCGGGGCGTGCGTGTCAAAGAAGACGAAGTTGGTCTGTGTGGGTGCGCAGGGATAGCCTTTTGACTCTAGCGCGGCTGACACTCTTTGGCGTTCGTTCGTCGCCAGACCGACGACGCGGGCCAGATGGGCGTGGTCCTTTAGCGCCTCGGCAGCGGCAGCGGCGGCCATCGCGTTGACCCCGAAAGGGTTGCGGGTTTTCATCAACGCCTTGACCAATAACGGATCGCTGGCGATCCCGTAGCCGATCCGTGCGCCCGCAAGGCCATAGGCCTTGGAGAATGTCCTTAGAACGATGGATGGCTGCCCGGTTTCATCAAGTATCCTGAGCGCGTCAAAATGCTTGCCCGGTTCGATGAACTCGACATAGGCCTCGTCAAAGCAGATCAACGTGTCGGGATCGGTCTGTGCAACGACCGCCCGAAAGTCCTGCTCTGATATGGCAGGCCCGGCGGGGTTGCTGGGCGACGAGAAAATCAAGACGCGCGGTTTGCTGTGCAGGGCCTCGCACAGACCCTCAACCGGAAACGACCAGTCGGCGTTGAAAGGCACCTTGGTCACGGTTGCACCGAATGTCAGCGCGCCGAACTCATGCAGGCCAAAGCTGGGGCAGATCGTCACCACATGATCCTGCGGGCGGATGGTGGCGCGAAACAGCGCGCCGATCAGATCCTCGGACCCGTTGCCGATGATGACGCGGTCTTGGTCGGTCTCAAGCGCGCTGGCAATCGACGCCCTGAGGGCGCTGTTCGCCGCATCAGGGTAGCGCGCCACGCCTGTTGCGGCCTCCTGCATCGCCTTGATTGCGCGCGGCGAGGGGCCAAGGGGGCTCTCATTACTGTCCAGCTTGGCCAGACAATCGATGCCATAAGTTGCCTTGAACCGATCCAGCGCAAGGCCTGCATTGTAATCGGGCAAGTTGCGGACTTCCTTGCGGATCAGGTCGTGGGGAAAAGGTGCTGACATGGGGTGTCCTTGAAACTAAAGATCAAAAATCTTGCCGGGGTTCATGATGTTATCCGGATCGAGCGCGCGTTTGATACGCGCCATTACATCCAGCGCCGGGCCATGCTCGGCGGGCAGATAGGCCTTTTTACCCAGGCCGACGCCGTGTTCGCCGGTGCAAGTGCCGCCCATCTCGATAGCCATCTCAACAAGGCTTTTGTTGATATGGCGCGCCTCGCGCGTCTCGTTTTCGTCCGCAGGATCATAGAGCAGCACCAGATGAAAATTGCCGTCACCCACATGACCGACCAAGGGGGCTAGGATCGACGTCTTGGCGATCACCTCCAGAATGGCGCTGATACAGGCGGGCAGTTGCGAGATCGGCACGCAGACATCCGTCGAGATGCCTTTGATACCGGGCCGCAAGGCGCGCGACGCATAGAGCGCATCGTGGCGGATACGCCAAAGCCGCGAGGCAGCCTCGGCAGTCTCGGCACAGTCAAAGCGGCGGGCGTCCCCGGCGAGATCCTTGAGAACTACCATGTCATGTTCGACCGCCGCGCCCGAACCTGTAAGCTCAATCCAAAGCGTCGGATGCTCCGGCAGGTCAGACTTGGAATAGCTGTTGATGGCTTTCATTTGCAGGCTGTCCGCCAGCTCGATCCGGTTCAGGCAGAGGCCGCATTGCAGGGCCATGACAACGGTTTGAGTGGCTGCCTCAATCGAATCGAAGCTGCACATCGCGGTCTGTGACGCCTCGGGGATGCCAAACAGGCGCAGCGTCAGTTCGGTGATGATGCCCAGCGTGCCTTCAGAGCCGATCATCAACCGGGTCAGATCGTATCCAGCCGATGATTTGCGCGCGCGTCCCCCGGTTTTGATGATCTCGCCATCCGGCATTACGACGGTCAGCCCCAGCACCAGATCGCGCATCGATCCATAGCGCACGGTTGTCGTACCCGACGCACGGGTGGCCGCCATGCCACCCAAGGTCGCATGCGCGCCGAGGTCCACCGGGAAAAACAACCCAGTGGCACGAAGATGTTCGTTAAGTTCCTGTCGCGTCACGCCGCATTGCACGGTGCAATCCATGTCTTCGCTCTCGACCGACAGGATCGCGTCCATCGCCGAAAGGTCGATGCTGATGCCGCCATGCGGCGCGTGGATCTGCCCCTCGATCGAGGATCCGGCGCCAAAGGGGATGACGGGCACACGGTGCGCGGTGCATGCGCGCAACACATCGCAAACCTCTTGCGTCGAGCGCACCATGACAACGGCGTCCGGCCATCTGGGAGGGAGGTGGCTTTCGCCGCTGCCATGGTGTTCGCGCGCGGCGTCCGACGTCAACAGCCGGTCGGCAAACTGGGGCCGCAAAGCATCGAGAACTGCGTTCACGTTGTCGGTCATGTCCGGCGGTTCTCCTGTGCTCTGAAACCGAAACGGGCCGCCGTCACCGGCGACCCGTCATGTCGGAATCGCCGTCGATCAGGCGTTGAACCACCAGCGTTCGCCGCAGCGGTTGCCGTCCAGATCCCAATCGCCCGAGATTTCCTCGGGGGTCGAGACCTTGGCGGATTTCGCGTCCAGGAAGTCCGCCCAGACCGGAGCGATCATGCCGCCTTCTTCGGACAAAATGGACTGACATTCATAGTATAGCTCGCGCCTTTTCGCATCGTCCTTTTCCGAACGCGCTGCGGCCAGCGCAACGTTGAACGCCTCATTGTCCCAGTTGGTCGAGTTGTAGCCGCCGAGCGACTCGCGGGAGTAGGCCAGCGACAGCATCAGATCCTCGTTGGCACGTCCTGACCAGCGCGATGCAAAGAACGGCTTTTTGCCCCAGATGTTGGACCAATACCCATCTTCCGGCTCACGCGAGACGTTGATCTTGACGCCCGCGGCTGCCGCATGCTCGCTGAACAGCTGCGCTGCATTGACTGCCCCGGTAAACGGTGTGTTCGACGCATGAAGCGTGGTTGTTAGGCCCTCTGCACCGGCCTCCTTCAAGAGCGATTTCGCCTGCTCTGGGTCATAGCTGTGCTGCTCGAAATCGGGGTTATGGTACTGGTATGCCTCGGAAATCGGTTGATCGTTCGCGATCGAGCCGTATCCGTTCAGAACCTTGTCGACCATGTCCTGACGGTTGATCGCCAGTTTCATCGCCTTGCGCACCCGCACATCCGAAAACAGCGGGTCTGTCGTCAACATGCTGAAGGCATAATGCACCTTGCCCTGCGTCTGGACCAGATCGATGCCCGGCATGACCGCCATCAGATTAGCGGTCGTGGGATCGACCGAGTTCATCACATCGATCTCGCCAGTTTGCAGCGCGGTGGTGCGGGCATTTACGTCCCGGATCGCCAGCATCTGGATCGAGTCGAAATGCGCACGGTCGGATTTCCAGTAGTTGGGGTTCTTGCTGACGATGGATTTGATGCCCGGCTCATAGGTTTCCAGAATGTAGCCGCCGGTGCCGATACCTGCGTCAAAATTCATGTCATCCGCTGGCACGATGGTCATTGTCGTCAGGGCCAGAACCGGCGGGAATCCGGCATTCGGTCCGTTCAGGGTGATTGTGACCTCATCGGGGGCGGTGGCTTGAACATCCTTCATCACGGCCGCGAGGGATTTCGTTTGCGAAATGCTCTGCTCGCCCCGATGCAGGTTGATCGAGAATACCACGTCATCGGCATCCATCGTCTTGCCGTTGTGGAATTCGACGCCTTGACGCAGTTTGAATGTCCAGACCGTCAGATCGTCGTTCGATTCCCAGCTGGTCGCCAGTTCAGGCACCAGAACACCGCCGGCGCCGATCTCGATCAGGTTGTTGCGCAGCTGCCATTGCAGGTTTTGCATGAACTTGGTCTCATTGACCTGCGGATCCAGCGTTTCGCCGGAGTCAAAGCTGCCGATGCCGAGGCGAAGTGTGCCGCCCTGGGACGGCGTCGCCGCGCGCAATGGTTGACCCGAAAGCCCCAGCGCCGCCGTTGCCCCCAGCGCGCCCGCGCCCAGCAGAAGACCGCGTCTGTTTGTCGAAAATACCATGTAGTTCCCCCTTGTTTTGCGGCCGCTTGATAGCGCCGCACGTGGCATCGCCATGTGGCTTGCCATTATGTCTAATGTTATTATGATAAATTATGACATAAGCGTATGACAAATCAGAATTGCAGGAACACTCTTTAGGGTTTCTAAATCGAGCCTCCCTGTACCAACCATATAGGCAAGCTATGCAATCGACCCTTCCTCCCCTTCGTGCGCTTCAGGCTTTCGAGAGCTTTGGACGGCTGGGATCTGTGACCGCCGCCGCCAAGGAGCTGGGCGTCACCCCCGGCGCCATCAGCCAGCAGATCAAGATTCTCGAAACCCAGTTGAAAATGCCGTTGATTTTAAAGGACGGGCGTCGGGCGTCGCTTGCGCCCACGGCACGATCCTATCATGAAGTGCTGTCAGCAGGGTTCGCAAAGCTACATCAGGCGCAGCACTTATGTCACAGCACAGGGCCGATCTGGACGTTCAGATATCGGGGTTGCCGACCTTGCTGCTGAAATGGCTGAACCCTCGGCTGCACCGCTTTGAAACCTCGCACGGTCAGGCCTCGATCCGCCTTGAGGCCACTCATGTGGAGCCCGATCCGCAATTTCTGAACCATATGTTTCGGCTGACTTACGGGACCGCTTCTGAGGTGTTCCCCCATGTGCGTGCATTGTTTCACGATGTTTGCTTTCCTGTCTGCTCGCCTCAGTTCCTTGAAAATAACCCCGCAGCGGCGGACCCGGCCACTTTGTCGTCCGTCCCGTGGGTCGATATCGATTGGGGGCCGGCCTATTCCAGTGTGCCGCGTTTAGGGGACTGGATGGCGGCCCAAGGGTTGCCACCGCTCAGCACAAAACCAGTATCGGTTCATTCGCTTTCCGGCTCGGCCCTCGAGGCTGTGGCCGGAGGGCAGGGGATCGCGCTGGCCCAATCCTCGTTTGCATCGACAGACCTCAAGCTGGGGCGGCTGGTCCGGCTGTCCGACCATGCCATAAAGATGCCCGAGCCGTATTTTATCTGCTGGGCCCCCGTAATGCTGGAAAACGAAACGTCGCGGAGCTTTCTGAACTGGATCCTGTCCGAAGCGCGCGACGGATAGATAAAAGCGTTTCGAGTACAGGCTGAGACGCAACAAGAATTCGGAACGCTTTAGGAAATCTAAACAACCGACGATCAAAAGGTCGTTTTTTTCCGACCCGTGTCTTTGTATAACGCCATCAATCTCAGCCACTTAAAAATGTCAGCTAGGAATTCAGATGTTCTTGAAAAACGCATGGTATGTCGCCGCCTGGAGCGACGAGATCGTCAACGATTTGCAGCAGGTCAAAGTGCTGGGCGAAAAGATCTGCATGTTCCGCAACCAGCAAGGCGAAGTCATCGCGATGGAGGATGCCTGCCCGCATCGCAAGCTGCCCCTGTCCAAGGGACGGATCAAGGGCGACACGGTGGAATGCGGCTATCACGGCCTGACCTTTGACTGCGCCGGGCAATGCGTCTGGGCACCGGGCGGCGGGCGCATTCCGTCGGCGGCGCGCGTGCGGCCCTATCCGGTGCATGAAAAATACGGGCTTGTCTGGATCTGGATGGGCAATGCCGCAATCGCCGATGCCGAGGACATCATCGAGATCCCCAATTTCGACAGCCCTGAATGGGGTATGAACCGCGGCGCGGCGATGGAGCTGAACTGCAACTACCTGCTGATGTGCGACAACCTGCTGGATCCGACCCATGTGGCTTGGGTTCACGAAACCTCCTTTGCTTCGGCCCAGACCAAGGATGCGCCCCTGCGCGTGACCAAGACCGACACTGGCGTGATCGTGCATCGCTGGATGATGGATCACGAGCCGGCGCCGTTCTACAAAAAGGTCGTCGAGTTCGAGGGCAATTGCGACCGCCTTCAACACTACGAAGTGCGCTATCCCAGTCACGCGCTGATCCGTGCGGTGTTTACACCTGCAGGCACGGGGGGCGTCGATGGCGCGTTGCATGAAAATACGTTCGTCATGGACAGCTATAACTTCATGACCCCCACGACCGAGACCGAAACGCGCTATTACTGGTTCCAGCTTCGCAATATCCGCCCCGACGACGAGGAGCTGTCCAAGATGATGAGCGAGGACGTGCGCGGTGCCTTTGAGGAGGATCGCGCCGTTCTGGATCAGGTGCAGATCGGCCTGTCCGAGAAAACCTCGCCGCATATCGATCTGGGCATTGATGCGGGTCAATTGCGGTTCCGCCGCCAACTGGAGGCGATGATCGCAGAAGAAGTGATGGTCGATGCCAAGATGAGCCAGTAGGGATGACGCAGGGCTTTCGCGTATTCCGCGTCGCAGACAAGGTCCGCGAGAGCGAGATCATCACCTCCTTCTATCTGGAACCGACAGATGACGCGCCTGTCTGGGCGGTAAAGCCGGGTCAGTATCTGACCCTGCGTGTTCCAAACGCCGAAGGGACCATTCTCAAGACCTACTCAGTCTCGTGCGATGCATCCGAGGCCCGTCACCACCGCATCACGGTAAAGCGTGAGGCCGGTGCGCATGGCGCGCCCGATGGGGTGGGTTCATCCTGGCTGCACGACCGGGTCGAGATTGGTGACGACATCGACATCGCAGCCCCGCGCGGCACATTTTATCTGGACGAGGATAGCAGCCGCCCGGTGTTGTTGCTGTCAGGCGGCGTTGGGCTGACGCCGCTGGTGTCGATGTTGCACCGATTGCAGGCCAGTGGCCGGGAGGTGTATTTCCTGCATGCCTGCGAGAATGGGCAGGTCCATGCGCTGCGCGACGAGGTTCTGTCATGTGAAAATGACCGGACCCGTCCGCTATTCGTCTATCGCGCGCCCAGCGGTGCGGATCTCGACGCGGGCCTGTTTCACGCCGAAGGGATGATCGACAAGGCCTTCTTGCAAAAGCACGTGCCGATTGGCGACTACGACGCTTATATCTGCGGGCCGACGCCGTTCATGGCGGCAATGTATCAGCTTCTGTTGGGGCTGGGCGTGCGCAAAAGCCAAATCGCCTATGAGTTCTTTGGCAAGGCGACGACGCTTGAGGCGCTGGTCGAAAAACCTGCTGCCGCCGCTGCGTCCAAGGCGGCCTCTCATGCGGCGCCGACCATTCAGGCGCTGACGTTCCTCACGGACCCGGACGCTTGGGCTGCCGACGACAGTATCGAAACCACGTCGAAACCGGCGGGCGCGCCCAACGGCGATGTGACGTTTCGCAAATCCAATACCTCGGCAGAGTGGGATGGATCGGCGGGATCACTGCTGGAACTGGCGGAAAATGCTGGGCTGAACCCTGATTTCAGCTGCCGCGCAGGGATCTGCAACACTTGTAAATGTGGCTTGGTCGCAGGCGAGGTCGAATATTTCGAAGACCCGCTGATCCCGCCCGAAGACGGTCAGGTGCTGATCTGTTGCGCACGACCCAAAGGCGCCGTGGTGTTGGATATCTAAGGCTACGTCGCTTGGGCCAGAAGCGCGTCCAGGGCCACGCCCGAAAGTTCGGGGCAAATCACACAGAGATGATCGCCCGGTGCCACGATCGCCCCGGCGCGCAGAATTGCGACAATCCCGGCTGTCGCGGCGCACAGCTCCTGCGGCGCGGCGTCCAGCCGGTAGAGATCGCGTAGCTGTGCCACTGGCTGACCGGCCTGCACCGGCGCGCCGATCGCGACCAGTGGCTCGACCATTCCGTGAGCCTGTGCCGTCACGACATCGGCCTGCCCCCCGAGATCGAGAAACCGTGTCCGCGGCGCCGGGGTCGCCCCTAGCCGCTGCGCGGCCTCGGCGCGCAGAACGCCGGTATGGACCAGAATGCGCAGCACTCCCTGCCATCCAGCCTCCAGCGAGCGGGGCGAAACCTTGCCCTCGCCGCCCAGTTCGCAGGACAGCATCGCGCAGCCTGCGGCATGGGCGGATTCGTCGAAATCTCCGGGCGTATCGCTGACCGGCACGACCATCGCGTTTGGCAGGCCCATCGCCGTGGCCAGATCATGGGTCTGGGCGTTGCGGGCAGGGTCAGGCGACAGGCAAAGATAGGCCGCATCCAGATAATTGGTGCCGGTGCCGCCGGAATGAAGGTCGATGGCCACATCCGCCAGCGGCATCAGCTGCGTCGCGACAAAGCCTGCAATTTCGCGCGTCGGCCCGGCAAAGGCCTGACCGGGAAACGAGCGGTTCAAGTTGCCGCCGTCCAGCGGCGACACCCGGCTGACCCCCTGGACCGCCGGCATGTTGAGGGCGGGGGCAAGGATCAGACGCCCGGCCAGATCGCCTGCCTCGAGCCTCTCGAACAGACGTCGCACGATGATCTGGCCCTCATATTCGTCACCGTGGTTTCCGGCGCACACCAACGCTGTCGGACCATCGCCGCCCCGGATTACGCCCAAGGGGGATTGGATGGTCGAAAAGGCAAACTGATTGTCGGAATGCGACAGCCCGAAACTGCCCGCGCGTTTGCCGGGGGTTGCCAGATCGAGGTCCGATTTCACGGTTCCGAAACGCAAGCTCATGGCTGGCCTTCGGTCTTCAGAATGTCGCCGCGCTCTTCCAGCAATTCTGTCAGCCAATCGGGGTCCATTTCGGGGACCGATGACAGCAGCAACTCGGTGTAGGGTTCATGGGGCGGCGAAAAGATTTCGTCCTTGGGCCCTTGCTCGACGATGACGCCGTTTTGCATCACAACAACCGTATCCGCGATCGAGCGCACCGTCGCCAGATCATGGGTAATGAACATATATGTCAGGTTCATTTCCCGTTGCAGCCGATCCAGCAGGCGCAGGATACCTTCGGCGACGAGCTGATCGAGCGCTGATGTGACCTCATCGCAGATGATGAACTCAGGCTCGGCGGCCAAGGCGCGCGCGATACACACCCGTTGCTTTTGACCACCCGACAGCTCGGCCGGCAGGCGGTCGATGAACTCATCTGGATCAAGCTCGATCAGGGTTAGCAGCTCGCGAATGCGGGCGTCTTTGGCCTTGCCCTTTAGCCCGAGGAAAAACTCCAGCGGGCGACCGATGGTCTCGCGTATCCGGTGTTTGGGATTTAGTGCCGTATCCGCCGACTGGTGGATCATCTGGACGTGGCGTTGCAGATCGGGCGAGCGGTGTTTGCTGGATTTTGGCAGCGGCGTGCCGTCGAATTTTATCTGCCCCTCCGACGGGGGCAACAACCCCATGACCACCCGCGCCAAGGTCGATTTGCCCGACCCGCTTTCGCCCACGATAGCGACGGTGCTGCCGCGCGCGATGGTCAGGCTGATGTCATCCAGAACTGTAACCGGCCCGTATCCGGCAATGACGTTCGCGATCTCAAGCAGGGGCTTCGTGCCCTCCTTTTGCGGCGGCAGCGGGGCACGGCGAAACTCGCGAACTGCCCAGAGGGATTTGGTGTATTCCTCTTGCGGGGCTGACAGCATCTGGCGCGCCGGGGCCTCTTCGACCTCGTCGCCGCGCAGCAGAACCTTGATCCGGTCTGCCATCTGCGCCACGACGGCCAGATCGTGGGTGATGTAGATTGCAGCGGTATTATATTCGCGGACAATGTCGCGGATCGCGGCCAGAACCTCGATCTGGGTGGTTACGTCCAGCGCGGTCGTGGGTTCGTCAAAGATGATCAGATCGGGACGGCAGGCCATGGCCATCGCGGTCATTGCGCGCTGCAATTGGCCGCCCGACACCTGATGCGGATAACGAAAGCCGATTTCTTCGGGGTCGGGCAGCCGAATCTTGCGATAGAGATTGACCGCATCCGATTGTGCCTCGGCGCGGCTCATGACGCCGTGTTTGACCGGGCCCTCGCAATATTGGTCGATCAGTTTGTAGGCCGGATTGAACGCCGCCGCCGCCGATTGGGCGACATAGGCGATGCGCGCGCCGCGTAGCTGGCGCAGGGTCTTGTGTGATGCGCCCCTCAACTCTTGGCCGTCAAAGTTGATCGACCCGCTGCTAATCCGGCAACCGCCCTTGGTATATCCCATCGCAGCCAGACCCAGCGTCGATTTTCCCGCGCCACTTTCCCCGATCAGGCCCAGGATTTCGCCGCGATTCAGCGTGAGGTCGACGCCATTGATGATCGGCTTCCAGCGCCGCTCGGACAGGCCTTCGATGCGGATGTCGGTCATGTTTAGGAGCAGGTCGGTCATGCGCTACTCCCTCAGCCCGGAGGACATGTGCAAAATCCAGTCGACCACAAGGTTAACGCCGATCGTCAGTAGGGCGATGGCCCCGGCGGGCAGCAAGGGGGCCAGCCCGAATGTGGCTGATTGCCATGTGGCAAAGTTGGCGAATGAGATCAGCTTGGCGCTTTCGCGCACCATGCCGCCCCAATCCGCCGTTGGTGGCTGGATGCCAAGGCCAAGGAACGACAGCGCCGAGATGAACAGGAACACAAAGCAGAACCGCAATCCGAATTCAGCGATCATCGGGGCGGCCGCGTTCGGCAGCACCTCTTTGCGGATCAGCCAGAACAGGCCCTCACCGCGCATGCGGGCAACCTCGATATAGTCCATCGTCAGGATACCTTGCGCGACGGCGCGGGACAGCCGGAAAACGCGGGTGCTGTCCAAAACCGCGATCACCAGGATCAGCGCCAGAACCGAGGTGCCGGTGATCGTGAGGATCAGCAGGGCAAAGATCAGCGGCGGAATCGCCATCAGCACATCGACGACCCGCGCGGCGATCGCGTCGAACCAGCCGCCAATCGTCGCCGCCAGCAGGCCGAACGTGGCACCGAGGAAGAACGCCAGCGCCGTCGTGGCCAAGGCGATCCCGACCGTGTTGCGCGCGCCATAGATCAGGCGCGACATCACATCGCGGCCCAAGGCATCGGTGCCAAGGTAATGTGGTGCGCTCCAAGGACTATATTGCGAACCGACCGAGGCGCTTTCGGGGAAGGGTGCGAACAGCGGCGCGCCAATGCTGAGGACCGCGTAGAAGACCACGATCCCGATGCCGATCCATGCGGAAACCGGCGCGTCTCGCAGATTATGAAGCAAGATGTGCATTGCGTTACCTCGGATGCATGAGGCGGGGGTTTGCGATGATCGACAGGATGTCAGCGGTCAGATTGAGCAGGATGTAGGTGGCCGCAAAGATCAGGCAGGCCGCCTGCACCACGGTGACGTCCCGGTTCGAAACTGAATCCACAAGGATCTGTCCAAGACCCGGATAGACAAACACGACTTCGACTAGAACGACGCCGACGATCAGATAGGCAAGGTTGAGGGCGATCACGTTGATGATCGGGGCGAGGGCGTTGGGCAGCGCATGGACCGCGATGACCCGCCAACGCTTCATCCCCTTCAGATGCGCCATCTCGATATAGGGCAGCGCCAATAGGTTTAGAATGGCCGCGCGCGTCATCCGCATCATGTAGGCCAGAACGATCAGCGTCAGCGTCATCGCGGGCAGGAAGGTGCGATAGAGCCGCTCGGCGAAACCTGCGCCAGAATCGATGCTGGCGAGGCTGGGGAACCACCCCAGACCGACCGAAAAGACCAGTATCAGGATGTAGGCGATAAAGAACTCGGGAAACGAAATCGCGGCTAGCGTCGAGCTGGACAGCATCCGATCGAAAACCGAACCGTTATAGAGTGCGGCCAACATGCCCGAGACAATTGCGATCGGCACGGCAATCGCGGCAGCATATCCCGCTAGGAAAAACGTATTCGCCGCACGTTGGCCGATCAGTTCCGAAATCGGGCGCTGGTTGGCCAGCGAGATTCCGAAATCACCGGTGAGCGCACCCCCCAGCCAAGCGAAATAGCGCACGTGCAGCGGACGGTTCAGGTCGTATTTCTCACGAAAGGCGTTGAGGCTTTCTTCGGTGGCGGCCTGACCCAACATCTCGGTCGCGATGTCACCGGGCAGCAATTCGATTGCTGCAAAGATGATGACCGTCACGACGAGCAAAGTCAGAAAGCCGACCATCAGTCGTTTCAGGATGATGGACAGAATTGAATTCATCTGGGCCACTTTTGTCCATATAAAGTCGGTTATGTCTAGATTTATAATCACCGAGTGCGTTCAAGTATACGTTGGCAAGCGCAGGAATTCTGCCTGATTGTTTAGGTTTTCTATGCAGATATGCAGGCGCGGTGGTCTTGGATCGACATTAAACATAGAGTATAGCTGTATAAATGCAGTCTTAATGAAGGCGCGTGCCATGAAAGCCACCTACAAGGATGTAAAATCCGACATCCTGTCGAAGATCACCAAAGGGGATTGGGGGCCCGGTAGCCTTATCCCCAATGAGATCGATCTGGCTGGGATTTATGGCTGCGCCCGTGCGACCGTTAACCGCGCGATGCGCGAGCTGGCCGATGATGGTATCATCGAGCGCCGCCGCAAGGCCGGTACCCGTGTGCGCGCGAGTCCGATCCGGCAGGCGCGGTTCGACATTCCGTTGGTGCGTCGCGAGATCGAGGACAAAGGCGCCGAATACCGCTATTCCCTTGCCAACCGTTCGGTTGAGGAGGCCCCCGATTGGCTACGCGCGCGGCTCAAACTCCCGGCAGGTGGCAAGGCGCTGCATCTGATCTCAATGCATTACGCGGATGGCGACCCCTATCAGCACGAAGACAGATGGATCAATCTGGCAGCGCTGCCCCAGGCAGAAGACGCTGATTTTTCTCAGGTGGGACCGAACGAATGGCTGGTTGCGACCATTCCGTTCTCGGATGCTGAAATCAGCTTTTCCGCTGGTTTGGCAGATCGGAAACTGTCCGATTACCTGGCTGGAAAAGTTGGCGATCCGGTGTTCACCATTGAGCGGTCCACCTGGTGGGAAGGGCAGGCGATCACATATGTAAAGCTGGCCTATCGGCCCGGCCACCGTATGACGACGCGCTACTGATCGTCGCGCAGAAATCCCCCGATCCCAAGGAGCCAAGCGCCATGAGTGATCCCCGACTTGCCCCTTTGACGACGCCGTGCCTCTTGCTGGACGAAGCCAGGATGAAGCGGAACATTGACCGGCTGGCCAAACATGCGGCCCTGCTGGGCGTGTCGATGCGGCCTCATCTGAAGACCGCAAAATGCGTCGAGGTCGCGCGCCATGTTCTGACAGGTGGCACCGGGCCGGCAACGGTCTCGACACTTGCTGAGGCCGAAATGTTCGCGGCAGCGGGTATCAATGACATCGTTTATGCCGTGGGGATCGGCCTCAGCAAGCTGGAGCGCGTGCTGGATTTGCACCGCGCTGGCTGTCGGTTGACAGTGCTGCTCGATTCCGCCCCTCAGGCGCGCGCCGTGGCAGCGGCCTCGAACGCGGCGGGCATCGCCATCCCGGCGATGATCGAAATCGACAGCGACGGCCATCGCAGCGGCCTGAGCCCAAGCGATCCCGAATTGATCGAAGTCGGGCGTATTTTGCACGCAGAGGGTGCCGAGCTGAGTGGCGTTCTATGCCACGCCGGCCAAAGCTATGGCGCGGTCGGGCGCGAGGCGCAGGCGAAATTCGCCGAGGTCGAGCGTCTGGCCGTCGTTTCCGCCGCCGCCGCCCTGCGCAAGGCCGGTCTGCCATGCCCGATTGTCAGCGTCGGATCGACACCGACCGCCCACGCCGCCAAGGATCTGAGCGGTGTGAGCGAACTGCGCGCGGGCGTCTATGTGTTCTTTGATCTGGTCATGGCTGGGATCGAAGTGTGCAGCGTCGATGACATTGCCCTGTCGGTTTTGACGACCGTGATTGGCCATCAGACAACACAGGGCTGGGTGATGGTCGATGCAGGCTGGATGGCCATGTCGCGCGATCGTGGCACCGCAGGTCAGGCAGTGGATCAGGGTTATGGCATCGTATGTAACGAGGCAGGAATCCCGTTAGCGGACCTCATCGTCATCCAGACCAGTCAGGAGCATGGGACGATCGCGGTGCGTTCCGGATCGGGCGCGGCAATGCCCAATCTGCCGGTCGGCACGCGCCTTCGCATTTTACCCAATCATGCCTGTGCGACCGCGGCCCAGCATCAGCGCTATCATGTGCTGCCTGAGCAGAGCGGCGCGCCCTTGATGGTTTGGGAGCGGTTCGGGGGCTGGTAAATCCTTGAAACGATAACCGCCGCTGACCTTGTGAGGACAGCGGCGGACATTTAAGCGGCGCAGATATTACAGGATACCCGGCAGGTTCAGGCCGTTTTCGCGGGCGCAGTCCAGCGCCTCGTCATAACCCGCGTCCGCGTGGCGCATGACGCCCGTGGCGGGATCGTTCCATAGCACGCGTGCAATGCGGCGGTCCGCGTCTTCGCTACCGTCGCAACAGATCACCATGCCCGAATGCTGGGAAAAGCCCATGCCGACGCCACCGCCATGATGAAACGACACCCAGGTCGCCCCGGATGCGGTGTTGAGCAGCGCGTTCAGCAGCGGCCAGTCCGATACCGCGTCTGAGCCGTCTTTCATCGCCTCGGTTTCGCGGTTCGGTGACGCGACCGAGCCTGAGTCCAGATGATCGCGGCCAATGACGATCGGCGCGCTCAGTTCGCCGGTGCGCACCATTTCATTGAAGGCCAGACCCAGCTTGTCACGCACGCCCAGACCGACCCAGCAGATGCGGGCGGGCAGGCCCTGAAACGCGATCCGCTCGCGCGCCATGTCCAGCCAATTGTGCAGGTGCGTGTCCTCGGACAGGATCTCTTTGACCTTGGCGTCGGTCTTGTAGATATCCTCTGGATCGCCCGACAGGGCCGCCCAGCGGAACGGGCCGATGCCACGGCAGAAAAGCGGGCGGATATAGGCAGGGACAAAACCCGGAAAGGCAAAGGCGTTCTCAAGCCCCTCTTCCAGCGCGACCTGCCGGATGTTGTTGCCGTAATCCAGCGTCGGCACACCGGCGTTCCAGAAATCGACCATCGCGGCGACTTGCACTTTCATAGACGCGCGCGCAGCTTTTTCCACAGCTTTGGGGTCGCTTTCGCGCTTGTCACGCCATTGCGCCATCGTCCAGCCCTGCGGCAAATAGCCGTTGATCGGATCGTGGGCCGATGTCTGATCGGTCACGATATCGGGGTGGATGCCTCGGCGCACCAGTTCGGGGAATATGTCTGCGGCATTGCCCAGAAGGCCGACTGATTTCGCCTCGCCCGCCTTGGTCCAGCGCTCGATCATCTCCAGCGCTTCGTCCAGTGTATCGGCGCGCTCGTCCACATATTTCGTGCGCAGGCGGAAATCGATACTGTCGGGGTTGCACTCCACCGCGAGGCAGCACGCCCCGGCCATCACAGCCGCCAAAGGCTGCGCGCCGCCCATGCCGCCCAAGCCGCCGGTCAGGATCCATTTGCCGGTCAGATCGCCGTCATAGTGCTGGCGGCCCGCCTCGACGAATGTCTCATATGTGCCTTGCACGATGCCTTGGCTGCCGATGTAGATCCACGACCCGGCGGTCATTTGGCCGTACATCGCGAGGCCCTTTTTATCGAGCTCGTTAAAGTGATCCCATGTCGCCCAATGCGGCACCAGATTGCTGTTGGCAATCAGAACGCGGGGGGCGTCCTTGTGCGTCTGAAACACGCCGACCGGCTTACCCGATTGCACCAGCAGGGTCTGGTCTTCTTCCAGATCCTTGAGGCTGGCGACGATGGTGTCGAAATCCTGCCATGTGCGCGCCGCGCGGCCAATGCCGCCATAGACAACCAATTCGTGCGGATTTTCGGCAACATCGGGATGCAGGTTGTTCATCAGCATTCGCATCGGCGCCTCGGTCATCCAGCTTTTGGCGGTGATTTCACTGCCGGTCGCAGGATAGACGTCGCGGGTGTTCTTGCGTGGATCGCTCATGGTTTGCCTCCAAGGGCCGGAGTTGAGGTGAGGGCCAGATCGGCCAGTTTTGTCAGTATTGCGGTCAGGTGCGGCCTAAGCCGTGACGCCTTGGCGTCGTCATAGGTCCAGGGCGCGGCCTCGGTTGTGAGGTAGGTGGATTGGGCCAGTTCCATCTGAATGGCATGGATGCCGGAGTCGGGCTGCGCGTAGTGCCGCGTGGTCCATCCGCCCTTGAACCGTCCGTTGGTAACGCTGCTATAGCCCTCGGCGGCGGCGCAGATATCTTCGACGATGGCCTCGATTTTGGGATCGCAGGTGGTGCCAATGTTTGTGCCGATGTTGAAATCAGGTAGGATTCCGTCAAAGAGAAAGGGGATATCCGACCGAATTGAGTGGCAATCATACAAGATAGCGACGCCGTGAATGCCGCGTACTCGCTCAAGCTCGGCCTTAAGGGCGGCGTGATAGGGGGCATGAAATGCCGCGCGGCGCGCCTCGACGGCTTTGGCATCCGGGGCATTTGTCCAGATGTCGTTGCCGTCAAAATCCGTCATCGGAACGAGGCCGGTGGTGTTCTGTCCCGGATAGAGCGACGCGCCCGACGGGTCGCGATTGGCGTCAACGACATAGCGGTGAAACGTCGCCCGTACCGTCGACGCGCCCGGCAGGACGCCGTCATAGAGGCGGTGAATGTGCCAGTCAGTGTCGTCCAAACCGCGCCCGCGCGGGTTCAGATCCGCAAGGATACCCTCCGGCACATAGGTGCCGGTATGGGGCAGACCCAGAACAATGGGGCTGTCGCCGCGATGCACCTCGACCGGGGTCATGTCGCAAGATCCGGCATCTGCACGCCAGCAATCTCGGCGATTGCGCCGCTTGCAATCAGGCTGGCTGCGCGTTCCAGATCAGGGGCAAGATATCGGTCGTCGCCCAGCGTTTCTACATCCTGCCGCAGACGGCTTACAACCCGCTGCAACGCATCGCTGGTGGCCAGAGGGGCGCGAAAATCAATGCCCTGCGCACCGCAGAGCAATTCGATTCCAATTATACGGTTTAGGTTTTCCAGCATCGGTCCCAGACGGCGTGCGCCATGGGCGGCCATGCTGACATGGTCCTCTTGATTGGCCGACGTTGGGGTGCTGTCGGTGACGCAGGGATTTGCCAAATGCTTGTTCTCGCTCATCAGCGCGGCGCTCGTGACCTCGGCGATCATGTAACCTGAATTAAGGCCCGGATTGGGCGTCAGGAACGGTGGCAAGTTGAAGCTGAGGACTGGATCGACGATCAACGCGACCCGGCGCTGGGCGATTGCGCCGATCTCGGCCACCGCCAGCGCGATCATGTCGGCGGCGAAACCCACCGGCTCGGCATGGAAATTCCCGCCCGAGACGATCAAATTGGCGCCGACCAGCACCAGCGGGTTGTCGGTGGCGGCGTTCGCCTCGATCTCGAGCGTTCGGGCGGCCATGCGCAAAACGTCCATCGCCGCGCCAGTCACCTGAGGCTGGCAGCGGATGCAATAGGGATCCTGCACGCGGGCATCGTCAATGACGTGGCTCTCGCGAATTTCGGACCCGGCCAGCAGGGCGCGCATTGTCTCGCCCGCTTCGATCTGGCCGCGATGGCCGCGCAGCGCATGAATTTCGGGCTGGAGAGGGGCGGTCGAGCCCATGATCGCATCAGTCGACAGCGCCGACGTCACCAGCGCCGAATGGGCCGCGCGCCATGCGCCGAACAGCCCGGCCAGCGCAAAGGCGGTCGAGAATTGCGTGCCGTTGATAAGGGCCAGCCCTTCCTTGGGGCCCAGTTCCACCGGCGTCAGCCCGGCGGCAGTGAGGGCCTTGTCCCCGCTCATAACCTGCCCGTCGAACTCGGCCTCGCCGTGGCCCATCATCGCGGCGGCCATGTGCGCCAGCGGTGCCAGATCGCCGGACGCGCCGACCGACCCTTGGGCGGGAATGACCGGCGTGACGCCCTTGTCCAGCATCGCCTCGATCAGATCGACCACCTCAAGACGCACGCCGGATGCGCCGCGTCCAAGGCTGAGCAGTTTCAGCGCCATCAGCAGCCGCGCGTGGCGGCGCGGGATCGCAGGACCGACGCCGCAGCAATGCGACAGGATCAGGTTGCGCTGAAGCGTGGCGGTATCCTTGGACGCAATCTTGACGCTGGCCAGTTTGCCAAAGCCTGTGTTCACTCCGTAAACCGCATCTGTTCCGGCCACGGCCTTGGCGATGCAGGCATGCGCCCTCTCGATATCGGGGCGGCAGGCAGGATCAAGGCGCACGGACGCCTCGGTCCAATAGACCTGAGCCAGATGATCCAGAGTGACAGCGCCGGGCGTCAGGGTGAGTGTGGTCACGAGGTGCCTCCGAAAATGCGGGTATGAAGCGGGTTAAAGCCGATGCGATAGGCCAGCTCGGCGGGGTGTTTTATATCCCAGATCGCCAGATCGGCGCGCTGCCCGGCGGCGATCTGACCGCAATCGGTCAGACCAAGGGCGGCTGCGGCGTGGCGCGTGACCCCGGTCAGCGCCTCTTCGGGCGTCATGCGAAACAGGGTGCAGGCCATGTTCATGGTCAGCAAGAGCGACGTCATCGGCGACGAGCCGGGATTGCAATCGCTGGCCAGTGCCATCGGCACGCCATGCTTACGCAGCGCCGCAATCGGCGGCGCCTGCGTCTCGCGCAAGGTGTAGAAGGCACCCGGCAGTACGACGGCCACGGTCCCGGCCTTGGCCATCGCGATGACGCCGTCCTCGTCCAGATATTCGATGTGATCCGCCGACATCGCCCCATAGGACGCGGCCAGTTTCGCACCACCAAGGTTCGACAGTTGCTCGGCATGCAGTTTCACCGGTAGGCCCAGTTCCTTTGCCACGTCGAACACGCGGGCGATCTGGTCCGGCAGAAACGCGATCCCCTCGCAGAACCCATCGACGGCATCGACCAGCCCTTCGTCGTGGGCCGCGCGCAAGGTGGGGATGCACATGTCGTCAATATAGGCGTCCGGGCTGCCCAGATATTCGACCGGCACGGCGTGCGCGCCAAGGAAAGTGGTCACGAT
>RCMY010001102.1_pt1 | contig 25610 bp, 26 predicted proteins | sample 2041341 | NCBI WGS metagenome assembly RCMY01 (sample SAMN09708234, study PRJNA481090) | Marine sediment metagenome, whole genome shotgun sequencing project.
AAATGAACATGTTCATTTACATCAGCAAATAATTGTGAAGGTTTTAGAAGTCGATGTACCTAGAAAGCGTATTCAACTAAAACTGCACAAATAGTTCAGCTAATGCTTAAAATAGCCTACCATCCTATTTATAAACATCCATTGCCAGAAGGTCATCGTTTTCCTATGATGAAATATGAGCTTCTACCACAGCAATTAATATATGAAGGTACCTGTACCAAATCTAATTTTTTCGAGCCTGAAATTCCGAATGATAAACATATTGTAGCCGTTCATGATCCTGAATATTTTTACGATTTGTTGAATATGATGATTTCAGCAAAAATGTCTCGAAAAATTGGTTTTCCAATATCGGAAGATTTGGTAGAGCGAGAACGCATAATTGCAGATGGTACCCTAAAAGCCTGTGATTTCGCGCTTCAATACGGAATTTCAATGAATATTGCTGGCGGTACTCACCATGCATACAGTGATCATGGGGAAGCATTTTGTATGTTAAATGACCAAGCCATTGGCGCGAAATACTTATTGAATAAAGGGCTAGCAAAAAAAATACTCATTGTAGATTTAGATGTTCACCAGGGTAATGGTACAGCAGAAATCTTTCAAAATGATCCTTCTGTTTTCACTTTTTCAATGCATGGAGAAGGAAATTATCCGTTTAAAAAAGAGCAATCAGATTCAGACATTCCATTACCTAAAGGTACCGATGATAAAACGTACCTCTCCATTTTAAAAGAGCACTTACCCAAATTAATCGATACAGTTCAACCAGATTTCATCTTTTACCTCAGTGGTGTTGATGTTCTTGAAAGTGATAAATTGGGTACTCTTAGTCTTACCTTAAATGGATGCAAAAAACGAGATGAATATGTACTCGACACCTGCCGTAAATTGAAAATACCTGTACAATGTAGTATGGGTGGTGGGTATTCCAAAGACATTAAAATTATTGTGGAAGCGCATGCCAATACATTTAGATTAGCGCAATCTCTTTATTTTTAGAAAGATTTTCCATGTATAGAACTCAAAATTAATTGGTACAGGTTATATTAAAAGTTGATAGAAGTTTAAATTTACCGCATGAAAAAATTAGTCTTACTCTTCATTCTAATTGGTGGCTCAACATTATATGCCCAAAATCTTGATACAGATTCAACGCAAACAAGATGGAATATGTTTACCTATGATGTTGGTAATATGTTCAAAGGAGTGGGTTATTCTTATGCAAGACCGCTACATTGGCAAGGTCAGCAATGGGCAGAATTCGGCGCTGTTGTTGGCGGTACTGGTTTAGTTTATCTATTAGATGATAATACCTCAAGGTTCATTCGAAACAACAAAGAAGCCGTTCCAAAATTCATTCGTGATTATGGAGAGATTTATGGTAGTCCTGAAAATAATTATATAGCTACATCTGGTGTATACTTTGCGGGGCTGATTACTAAAAATGAAAAATTACGTCGCACAGGGGTATTATTGATTTCTTCGGCAACCTCTGCAGGTCTTCTACAACAGGTACTAAAATCTGTAGTAGGTAGGGCCAGACCTTTGGCGAATTTAGGTAAAGACACTTTTGACCCTTTTAACTCAAGTAGAAATTTTCATTCTTTTCCATCAGGTCACGCATTACTTGCCTTTACAAATGCATACGCCATCGGAAAACAATTTAAAAATCCATGGGTAAAAGCAGGTATTTACACCTTAGGTGCTATACCGGGTATTTCACGCGTTTGGGATGGTCAACATTGGTTAAGTGATATGGTTTTTGCTTTTGCAATAAGCATTGCAACGGTTGAATCTATTGACAGATACCTTGACAAGAAATATGAAGAGAAATACAATACCCAACAAAAGTTGGTGAGCTGGAATCTAAATTTTGGTCTGGGTCAAATGGGTGTAACCATCAATTTCTAAAGACGCTTAAATATACCTTTGTTTAATTCAATCTCTCGTTAATAAATACTATGAAGTTTGATAAAACTTTGAGTACTTTAGTCTAGCAACTGAAAATTCGACCAATGAAAACTTTCATCAATTTTTTCTTTACATTATTCACCTTATTATCCATTGCCCAAACATCATCGCTTCAAAAATCTCCGATATTAACAGACGGAAATGCAAAAGACGCAGGAATGTCAACAGAGCGTCTTTCAAAAATAGACGACATGATTTCTTCAGAAGTTAGTAATGGAAATATTCCCGGAGCAGTTGCTCTGATTGCTAGAAATGGGAAAATTGTTTTTCATAAGGCTTATGGAATGGCAAATAATGAAGCGAAAATTTCGATGGAAAAGGATGCTGTTTTCCGTATTGCTTCTCAAACAAAGGCAATTACCTCAACAGCCATTATGATGCTTTGGGAAGAAGGTAGGTTTCAGTTAGATGATAATATTTCAAAATACATTCCAGAATTTGATAACGCACAAATATTAGATGCCTATAATGAAGCCGATGGCACCTACACTACCAAACCTGCAGAAAATCAAATTACTATACGAGATTTATTGACGCATACTTCAGGTATTGGGTACGGAGTAATTGATGGGGATGAAAGATTCAAGAAAATATATGCAAAAGCAGGTATCACCGATTTATTTACGACTGAAAAAATTACCATTGCCGAAAGCGTAAAAAAACTAGCAAAGTTACCATTACATCATGAACCGGGTGAGGCATTTACCTATAGTGAAGGCTTAGATGTTTTAGGATATTTTATCGAAGTTATTTCTGGGGTACCCTTTGATGAATTTGTAAAAACTAGAATTTTCGAACCTCTTAACATGATGGATACTTGGTTCTACCAACCGAAAGAAAACTATAATCGATTGGTAGCGGTTCAAAAAAAGGAAAATGACAAATGGATAAAATACCCTATTACTTTTTATGACACTGATTATCCTATAAAAGGAGCAAAAACTTTCTTTTCTGGTGGTGCAGGCCTTTCAAGCACAGCTAAAGACTACGCTACATTTTTACAGATGTATTTGAACGAGGGTGAATTGAATGGAGTACGGTTATTAAGTAGAACCACGGTAAGAAGTATTTTGGGCAATCAAATTGGAGCTATATGGGATGGTCCTAAACACCACGGACTAGCATTTTCGATAGTAAATGAAAAAGGCGAGATTTCTGGTGGCCTTGGAAGTAACGGAACATTTGAATGGGGAGGTTATTTCAATACCCAATATTTTGCTGACCCAAAAGAAAAAGTAATTGGCATTTTAATGAAACAGACCCAAGGACCTGTAGACGATAATACCGGTTGGAAATTTAAGCAAATGCTTTTTTCCAGCATTGATGATTAGGGGCCTTAAGAATCTAATAAATACAGCCCTAACTTAATTTTCCAATACGGCATTTGTTCTTCAAAAAATTCGAAATAATCTTTTAACCCTGTAACTTCGGTTAATTCTGATTTTGCATTCGCTATTTTCGATACTTCCTCAGCACTTACGAATTGATTCAAGTCAAGTTCCTCACCTTCTGCATGTTTCTTCATGAGATGACCATAGATTGTATTTTCAGAAAGGTTTCTTGCTGTTGCAATTTTCGTAACTGTTAATCCGTCAGAGAATAAATCGAACGTTTGCTCATGAGTTGCTTTCTTTGATTTTTTAACAGGAGCATATGCAGCGATTTCCTTGATAAATACATCAGCATATTTCTCTAATTTTGCCTGCCCTACACCAGACACCTCCATGAACTCTTTTTCATTTTTAGGCATCTTGATTTCCATATCCTTTAAACTGGCATCACCAAAAACAACATAAGCTGGCACACCCTGATTCTCGGCAATTCGCTGTCTTAAAAGGCGAAGTTTTTCGAAAAGTCCGGTTTTTGGAGTTTTTACTTTTGCCGTACTTTTCTTCTTTTCCTTTTCAGTTTGCAATACTGCCAATTGAATTTTCTTATTAGAAAATAGTACCTCTTTGGCTAATGGTGTTAAGCCCAATCGTGCGCCTTCCCTAAAATTAATATCCAACACACCTTGGTTCAATAACTGAATCACGTATTGTTGCAAGTCTAACCACGAAACATCTTTAATGGCGCCATAGGTTTTAATGTTTTGATATCCGCGCTCTAATACTTGAGCATTTTGTGCTCCCCTCAAAACATCGATTACCATCCCCATAGGTTCACGCTCACGTAATCGAGCAACGCCAGAACATACTTTTTGAGCCAATAAGGTAGCATCAAAATATGCTGGTGGACTAGCACAGATATCACAATTTCCACATCCTTTGGTTACTTGCTCACCAAAGTAGTTTAATAATGCAATTCGGCGGCAGCTTAATGCCTCTGCAAATTGCTGCATCCGTTCCAATTTGGCATATTCCACATCTGCATTTTCACTTTGTGAGATAAATCGACGTAGCTGAGCTACATCGGAAAAACTGTAAAACAGCAAGGCATGAGCTGGGAGTCCGTCACGACCACCACGCCCTATTTCTTGATAATACCCCTCAATATTTTTAGGAAGATTATAATGAATCACCCAACGTACGTTACTCTTATCGATTCCCATACCAAAAGCAATTGTTGCTACAATAATGGGAACTCTATCGGTTATAAATTCTTCTTGAACTTTAGACCGTTGTTCAGAAGACATTCCTGCGTGATAGGCTTTTGCCTTGAAGCCAGCCTTTTGTAATTTTTGAGCAATAGCTTCGGTACTTTTTCTACTCAAACAATAAATGATTCCGCTTTCATTTGGGCGGTCATCTAAAAAATCGAGTATGTGCTTAATTCGGTCTTGAGCAGGTTTTACATCTAAGTATAAATTAGGCCTATTGAAAGAAGCTAAATGGCGCTCTGCATTCGGAATCTTCAATTGATCAGCAATATCGTCTTGTGTAGTTCTATCTGCGGTTGCCGTAAGTGCCATTACCGGAATATTTGGAAAACGCTTTTTTAAACTACCCAATTGTGTGTAGGCAGGTCTAAAATCGTGCCCCCAAGAAGAAATACAATGTGCTTCATCTACTGCAAATAAACTAATCTCCAGGTTTTCTAAGATATAATCAAAGAACCCTAAGCTTTCTGGAGCAACATAGAACAGTTTCAATTCGCCGTTTTCTAATTGTTGCAAAATTGCCTGTCTAGTTTCTTCTGATTGAGAACTATTGTAATATGCAGCAGCAATACCATTGGCCTGTAAGACATCAACCTGGTCTTTCATTAAGGCAATTAACGGCGAAATCACTATTGCCGTACCTTCCAGCGCTAAGGCAGTTAATTGATAACAGAGTGATTTCCCTCCTCCTGTTGGCATAATTGCCAACACATCTTTTTTGTTCAAAGCATCTTCAATAATGGATAATTGATTCGGTTTAAAAGAATCATAACCAAAATGGGTTTTTAATAAAGGAAGTAGTTCTTGTACTGTTGATGTCATATGGTGCAAAAATAGGAAGTTTAAATTCCAATAAGGTCTTCCACTACGCTCAGACTGACATTAATAATTCGATTTCATCTTTTTCAAATAAGATTTTAGATATTCACTATCCTTAATTAAGGATTTATCATCAAATAAATTATTTTACAGAATGTCTTCCTAAGCGCAGTCGAAGGACTTTAATAATGTAATTACTTCCCCAACATCAACAACTCATTACATCTAATCTCAGTAATATATCTTTTCTCACCTTCTTTAGTTTCATAAGAGCGATGCGTTAGTTTACCTTCAATGGCTACTTGCTTACCTTTTGTTAAATAATTCTCGACAATCTCGGCAGTCTTTCCCCAGGCAACAATATTATGCCATTGCGTATCATCTACTTTTTCGCCTTTGGCATTTTTAAAGCTATCGGTAGTGGCAATTGAAAATTTCGCCAATTTAGTACCTCCTTCTAGATTTACTATTTCTGGGTCTTGCCCTAAGTTTCCAATTAACTGTACTTTGTTTTTTAATGCGTTCATTTTAAATAATTTTATCGTTAAACAGTTTTTCTATCAAGCCTCCTTGACTCGACACTGCAAACCTAGAACAGCTTCCAAAGACTATTCGGTCGCTAAACACTTACTATCGTTTGTAATCGTTTACAGTCGTTTGAAAACTTTTATATTACCGATAAATAGGTAACTATATAATGTTAAAGAAGTAAAATTTTTATTAAAAAAAAGAAAAGTTCAACCATTACGCATCATTACAAACCATTTTTCATTAGATAAATGAAAATGAACTTGCGTAAAACTAGTTGCAAAAACATGAAAAACTAAACACGTGTAAATAACCAACAAAAGCTCCCAAACATAGAATTGGTCTACTTATTTCTTACGATACAACCACCAATTCATATCTCTTGTTAATTCGAAACCTAATTTCTCATAAAGAAATATTGCTGGGTTTCCTTTGTTTGTATGCAGAATAGGTTTCTTATTTTCTTTTAAAATTTCTTTAGTCGTATGCGCAATTAGCTGTTTTGCTAGCCCTTTTCTTGTAGAATCAGGATTCGTTACAACCGCGCTTATTTCTACAAACTGATTCGTTTGCATTCGCTGACCGGTTATTGATACTAATTTACCTTCCTTAAATATTCCAAAATATTTACCCATTTCATAAGTTCTCTTTCTATAATAACCAGGCATAACCAACCAAATTAAATCATAAATCTCATCTATAAATTCATGACCTAAAAGCACAATGTCTTCGAATATTTGAACGTCTGTCAGCTCATTTAAAACCATCTGACATCCATCAATTTTCTTTTCTAAGAAGACTTTATCTTCATCTATTATAGGAGTTTGATTCTCTGAAACTAAAAAGAAATGATCCGTAGTTTTTAGATATTGATTTGAAGCCTTGGCTGTTTTAGCTTCATCGAAGAAAGAACCAAAAGTACACACCTCTGGGTTATAAAATTGAACTCCGTCAAATTCTACAATAAATTTTTTATGAGTTTCGTTTAAGGAATACCAGATTGGGTTTTTAAGTTGTTCTTCTAATTCTATCATTAGAATAAATATAAACGATTGAAAGAGAATGAATCGTTAATTAAAACTTTAATTGCGACCAAACTGTATTAACAATCTACGATGCTATTTCCGCATCAAATCGATGTACTTTAGAAGCGAATTCAAAATCCATCACTAGAAATTCCCTAGCAGCTTTTTCAATTTCACTATTATTCTCATAAAAATTATCTAACAAGTCAATTAATATGTTAATAGAAACTGCGGACAAGTTATTATGTTCTTGAATACTAAAATGACAATATTTAACAATTCGTTATTCCCTTATCAATCAAAAGAAGCATTTTTTTCCTACCTTAAAAGTTCTTAATTTTTAGAACAATGGATTTAAATTTGGTGGATAATGCATCAGAAAAAAGATATGAAGCATTTGTTGATGGTTCAACAGCTCGTATTGAATATATTAAGGCTCAAGATAAAATCTATTTAACCCATACCGAGGTGCCAACTGCACTTGAAGGCAAAGGATTTGGCTCTGCACTTGTACTAAAAGTTTTAGAAGACATTGAACGACAGAACTTAACATTGGTTCCTTTGTGTCCTTTTGTAGCGCTGTATCTAAAAAAACATCCGGAATGGAAAAAATTAGTGATGAAAGGTATTAATATCGGAGAATAAATCATGGAGAAAGAAATAACAAAAGAATACTCAAACGGTGAACTTGTCGTAGTTTGGAAACCAAAAAAATGCATACACGCTAAAGTTTGTATACACTTGCTTCCAGAAGTTTACAAGCCAAACGACAAGCCTTGGATTACTCCTGATACCACAACAACGTCAGCTTTAAAAAAACAAATTAATGAATGCCCTTCTGGGGCATTAACCTATTACATGAAAAACGAAATTATGGAAGAACAAAAAGTCAATAAAACTAATGCTACAGAAATTATTGTAGCGAACAACGGGCCTTTAAAAATCAAAGGTAATTTAGAAATACAATTAGCATCAGGAGAAATAGTCACCAAGGAAGGTACAACCGGTTTTTGTCGTTGTGGTGTTTCTGAAAACAAACCATTTTGCGATGGTTCTCATAGAAAAATTGACTTTATCGGATAAGAAGTATAACCGCAAAATTTACAGATGGAATTAGCCATACATAATTGGATGCGTGCAGAATCTTTGGAGCACACACTCAATAGAATTAACAAATTAGAATACTCTTATATAGAAATACAAGGTGCTCCAGAGAGCTATGACACTCAAAAAGCAAAACTACTTTTAGACATTTATGGCATTAAATGTTGGGGTTCGGTTACGTTAATGCTTGAGCAACGAAATCTGCTTGCTAAAGATCCTGCTCACCGTAAAATGTCGGTTCAATATGTAAAGGACGTTGCTAAAATGGTGTATGAATTGGGTGGTTCGGTTATTTCGTTAGTACCAGCAACAGTTGGTAAAATAGTACCCGATGCCAGACCCGACGAAGAATGGGAATGGGCTGTTGAAGGTATACAAGAAGTTTATAAGTACACTGAAGACCTTGGGCTAAAAATCGGCATTGAACCCATTAACCGTTTTGAAACTTATTTCATTAACCGAGGCGAACAAGCTTTAGCATTGGCAGAAGCTGTTGGTCCGAACTGTGGAGTTTGCCTAGACACTTTTCACATGAACTTGGAAGAGGAAAATATGTTTTGTACCATGAAAAAAGTCGGTAAACGACTCGTTAATTTTCATGTTGCCGACAACAACCGAATGGCACCAGGTATGGGGCACCTCAACTGGCCCAAAATCATCAGCACCTTAAAAGAAATAGAATATGACAAAGTGCTCTCGGTAGAATTTTGCTCTCCATTAGACCGTACACCTGCGAATCCGTATCCGAATTCTATAGAAACTAATCCTGAGGGACTAACGGCTGAACAAAAGAAGTTTTTAGAAGACCATGGTAGTTCTGCCGTTACCGATGAATTCTATACCATGCTTACCAAAAAATCAATGGACACCTTAAAAGAACTTATTAAATGAAAATTACCAATATAGAAGCGTATTGGTTACGCTGTCCTATTCCGAAAGAGAAACAACACTTCTCTGATTATGGCTTACTTACAAATTTTGATATGACCTTGGTAGTAGTTACAACTGATACCGGACTACAAGGTTTTGGAGAAGCAAAAGCAGCCGTAGGATCATCGGGTTCATGTGCCTCTATTGTGAGCTGCATAGAGAATGAACTAAAGCCACAATTATTAGGTAAGGATGCTAGAAACATATCACGTATTTGGGAACATATCTATAATGGAACAAGAGACCACTACTCGCTTTCCCGCGGACGTAAATTCCCGATATTAGGAAGAAGAGGATTAACTATTTCTGCTATGAGCGGTATTGACACTGCTTTATGGGATATTAAAGGTAAGGCCTTAGGTGCACCTGTTGTAGAATTACTAGGTGGAAGTTGTCGTGATAAAATGCCCGCTTATGCAAGTGGCGGTTGGGCAAAAGCAGATGCTATTGGCGAACAATTATTAGGTTACACTTCAAAAGGATTCAGTGGCGTGAAAATGCGCGTTGGTATTATGGACCAAACCGTTGCCGAAAGTATTAAACGGGTAAAAGCAGCACGAGAAGCATTGCCAGACCATATAAAATTAATGACCGATGCCCACGGTACTTTTAGCGTGCCAGAAGCCAAACAATTTACCAAAGGAGTTGAAGATTGTAATCTGTATTGGTTCGAAGAGCCTATAAGTCCCGATAACAAAATAGGCACTGCAGAAGTACGTGCTAATACCTTTATACCTATTGCAGCAGGTGAAAGTGAATACACCGCTTTTGATGTACGCGATTTAATTGCAGAACGGGCATTAGATGTTTTGCAACCAGATTGTGCAATTATAGGCGGTATCACCGAAGCTATGCGTGTATCACAATTGGCACATACCTATCAGCTAGAACTGGCTCCGCATTGTTGGGGATCTGCCTTTTCTTTTATGGCGGGACTCTCAGTCGCTTTTGCTTCTCCATCGGCAAATGTTATTGAATTTTCATTAGGTGGCAACCCAATGATGTATGATTTGGTGGAAGAAAATATAAACGTGGATAAGGAAGGAATGCTTGTCGCTCCTGAAAAACCAGGCTTAGGACTTACCCCAAATTGGGATTTTGTAAAAGAATTTAAACAATAATTATGGCAAAGGCAGTACATATAAATCATGTCGCACTAGTAGTTAGCAATTTAGAAGAAGCCTGTAAATTTTATGAAGAAGAATTGGGCTTAGAAGCTATTCCGGCATTTCTATTCGATTACCCTACGGCATTTTTTAAGTTTAATGAAGAACAGCAATTGCATCTAACTGAATGGGAAGATTCCTATTCTTTTAGAGGGCATATTTGCGTACAGGTAGATGATATAAATACTATGTTCTTTCGGATGAAGGAATTAGGAGTTATTGATATTAAACCATGGGGTAAAGTTCGTCAATTACCTGATGGTGCTATTCAAATGTTTGTACGTGATCCATCTGGAAATTTAGTGGAATTATCTTCTGTTCCTGGCGAGTATATTGACCCAAAAATATTCGAAGACGAATTGTTCAAAGAAGGGATATATGTCTCCGGAAGAAATGATTTCCGTGGTTACAAATCTAAAGACGCCACCCTTTACCATAAATCTGATGAGTAAGAATATCCTCTTGTTGGAAACCGTTGCCGATGAGGCAATGCAATTACTAGAAGCCGCTGAGAATATTCAGGTATTGAAAGGTTTTGATGAAACTACGCTACAGCATCATATTTCAACACGAAGAATCGATGCTATAATCACGCGAGGTAAAGGTCAGGTTAGAGCCGATTTAATGGATAAGCTTGCTGATTTACAAGTTATTTCACGATGTGGCGTAGGGTTAGATAATATTGATATATCTGAAGCTACCAAAAGAAATATAAAAGTAGTAAACGCTCCTAATTCGAATGCAGACACGATTGCAGAACATACCATTGCACTTTTACTAATGCTACAGCGCAATCTATATAATGCTATTTCTATGGTGAAAGAAAATAGATGGGGCGATAGAGGCACGTATGTTGGTGATGAAAGTCACGGTAAAACCTTGGGCATTATCGGCATGGGAAATATTGGAAAAAAGGTAGCGAAAATTGCAACAGCTTTAGGGATGAAGGTTGTGTATTGGAGTGCCAAAAAAGAAGAAGTCCCCTATCAATTTTTAGATTTTGATGCACTTTTAAGCACATCAGATAGTATTAGCCTACATCTACCTTTAACACCACAGACAGAAAATTTATTGAATGCCATCGCATTTTCAAAAATGAAATCTAATGCCTTATTAATCAACACCGCAAGAGGTGGCATTATTGACCAAAAGGAATTATACAGTGCTTTACAGAATAAAAAAATAGCAGGTTTTGCCGCCGACGTTTTAGCGCAAGAACCACCAATTGAAAATGATCAACTATTACAATTAGACAATGTCCTTATCACCGCACATTTAGGAAGTTTAACAAAAACCACCTACACAAAAATATGCACCATGACTGTTGAAAATACATTAGCGATTTTAGCAGATAAGCAACTTATGGCCAATTGTATTTACAATAGAAATGATTTGAGCATTAACTAGAATACTATGAAAAATCACAAAAGCCTACTGCTTATAGTCTTACTTATTTGTCCAATGATTGGTTTACATTCTCAACTTACGGTTAACCAAGACCGTTTAGAAAAAAGAATAACCGAACTAGCCCAATTTGGAATACAAGAGAATGGGGAAACGGAACGAGTAGCTTTTAGTGATGCAGATGTTGCTGCACAACAATGGGTAATTTCTCAATTAAAAGAAATGGGACTGGAAACCCATATCGATTTTGCAGGAAATGTACTTGGTATTCGAAAAGGAACAGACAAAACAAAAAAGCCTATTTCTTTTGGCTCACATATAGACCGTGTTCCGCATGGTGGAAACTATGACGGGTGCGTAGGCTCTATGGCTTCCTTAGAAGTTCTTAAAGTGCTCAATGAAAACAACGTCAAAACGAAACATCCGTTAGAAATCATAATTTTTTCAAATGAAGAAGGTGGTGTTGTAGGTAGCAGAGCAATTACAGGTCATTTGAAAAAAACTGCCTTTTCCGTTAAAAATTCCACAGGGTATACCATAGGCGAAGGTATGATGCGATTAGGTGGTGATACTACCAAACTTGCAGAAGTTGCTCGAAAAAGAGGTGCTATTGCAGCATTCTTAGAATTACATATTGAACAAGGCGGCGTACTAGAAAAAGAGAATCTTGACATTGGCATTGTAGAAGGTATCGTAGGTCTAAAATGGTGGAATGTTGAATTCAATGGATTTGCAAATCATGCGGGTACGACACCAATGAATGCGAGACAAGATGCCTTATTGGCCGCAGCAAAATTTATCATCGCTGTAAACGAAACAGCTACTAGTTTTGAGGGCGCACAAGTTGCTACGGTAGGCAGAATATCCGCTGAACCAGGTGCTCCAAATGTGATACCGGGTAAAGTTGTTACAAGTTTAGAAATACGTGACCTTTCATCTGAAGTTATTAAAAAAGTATATCAAGAAATTGAAAAACGAGCTTTAGAGATTAGTAAAACATCGGGTGTTGAAATTAAAATTACTGCTTTAGATACAACGGCTGATCCTGCAATAATGGATTCAACTATTCAAAAGGAGATAGAAAAAAGTATCAATTCACTTGGGCTAAGTTATAAGTCTATGCCGAGTGGTGCTGGTCATGATGCTCAAGACATGGCACTTATCGCTCCAACAGGAATGATATTTGTTCCAAGCAAAGGTGGCATTAGTCATTCTCCGAAAGAATTCACTTCCGCTCCCGATATGGCAAACGGCGCCAACGTTTTATTGAAAACTATTTTAGCGTTGGATAAAAAATTAGATTAATTGGATAACCAAGCACCCATACGCGTTGAAATCAGTTTAAATACCCCTGTAAATAAAGTATGGGAAGCATTGACCAATGTTACTCAAATGCGTAAATGGTACTTTGAAAATATACCAGATTTTAAACCTAAAGAAGGCTTTGAAACCGAGTTTAAAGTACGAAGTGGGGAACGTATTTTTACCCACATTTGGAAAATCATCGAAGTAATTCCTTTTAAAAAAATCTCTTACACGTGGAAGTTTGAAGAATATCCTGGCGAAGGCCTGTCAATCTTTGAGTTGACTGATAAAAATAATACCTCACATTTAAAACTAGAAAGCCACGTTCTAAAACCTTACCCTAAAGATATCCCTGAATTTAAAAGAGAAAGTGGCGAAGCCGGATGGGATTATCTAATTAATAAGAATTTGGTAGAATTTTTACTAAAATCTAAGGATTTCTAAGCACCAATTTTCCTGTTATTATCACTATTTTAGTTAAATCAAACCAATGAACATATTCTAATGAAAAAACTACTATCTATTTTAGCTGTAACGCTATTACTATGCAGCACTATCGTTACTGCACAAACCCAAAAAGATATTATTGAGGCCATTGAAAAAGAAGGCAATGGAAATTCACAGCTTGAACAACTAGCCTACGAATTAATGGACCTCAACGGACCACGACTGGTTGGAACTCCACAAATGAAAACTGCTCACGACTGGGCCATCAATACCTATAAAAAATGGGGTATTTCTGCAGAGAATCAACAATGGGGAACTTGGAAAGGTTGGCAACGAGGTATTACTCATGTAGATATGGTATCACCTAGAATTGCTTCATTACACGCAACTCAATTAGCTTGGAACCCTAGTACAGATAAAAAAGGAGTTACCGCATCTTTAATCACATTACCAAGTTTTGCAGATTCTTTGGCTTTTGTGAAATGGCTACCTAATGTAAAAGGAAAAATAGTCATGGTAAGTATGTTACAACCTACTGGTCGACCAGACGAAAACTGGGAAGAATACGCGACCAAAGAATCTTTTGAAAAAATGAAGTCCGAACGAGATTCATTAGAGAAAATTTGGCGTCAGAATATTAGCAATACGGGATATACCAGTAGAAATATCAATGCTGCTTTTGAAAAAGCAGGTGCAGTAGGTATCGCTCAATCAAGATGGTCCGAAGGTTTTGGAGCGAATAAAATATTCAGTGCAGGTACTGAGAAAATCCCTGCAGTTGATATTTCGTTAGAAGATTACGGCATGTTATACAGAATGGTTGAGCATGGAGCTAATCCACAGATAAAAATAGTAGCGGAATCAAAAGACTTGGGTAAAGTACCAACCTTTAATACCATTGCTACCATACCAGGAACAGAATACCCAGATGAGTATGTAATTCTTTCTGCCCATTTCGATTCTTGGGATGGAGCCACAGGTGCTACCGATAATGGAACAGGAACTATCACCATGTTAGAAGCAGCCCGTATTCTTAAAAAAGTATATCCTAACCCTAAGCGAACCATATTAATTGGGCATTGGGGAAGTGAAGAACAAGGTTTGAACGGCTCTAGCTCTTTTGTACAGGACCATCCAGAAATTGTTGTAGGTGTACAAGCTGTTTTCAATCAAGATAATGGTACGGGTCGTGTAGTTAATCTTTCTGGCCAAGGTTTTCTTCATGCATACGATTATTTAGGTCGTTGGTTAGAGGCTGTTCCTGAAACGTATAAAAATGAAATTGAAACTACGTTCCCCGGTTCACCAGGCCGTGGAGGTTCTGATTACGCTTCCTTTGTTGCTGCTGGTGCACCCGCTTTTTCATTAAGTTCGCTAAGTTGGGATTATTGGAACTATACATGGCATACTAACTTGGATACGTATGATAAAATAGTTTTCGATGATGTTCGCAACAATGCAATTCTTACCGCAATTCTTACCTATATGGCGTGTGAAGACCCTGAAAAAACATCACGTGAAAAAGCTGTTTTAGGCATTAATCCTAGATCTGGCGAGAAAGGAGAATGGCCAACACCAAGAACTCCAGAACGCAATGGGGGCCAAGAATAAAATTTCCAAATAAAAAGACCAAAAACCAACCACATCATGAGAACCATCAAACTCTTACTTTTACTGTTCCTTATTTCTCCTTTAGCACTACAATCGCAACGTAAAAAAAATAAGGTCACCGAGCCAACAATCAAACTAGAAGATTCACTATTTCAAGGATTAAAATGGCGAAATATTGGTCCGTTCAGAGGTGGAAGAAGTGTTACTTCAACTGGTGTAGTCGGTCAACCGATGACCTATTACATGGGAACTGTTGGTGGTGGAATTTGGAAAACTACGGATGATGGCATTACATGGAATAATATTTCTGACGGATTCTTGAAAACTGCGACCGTAGGTGCCATTTCAGTATCTGAAAGCAATCCGAATATTGTGATTGCCGGTATGGGCGAGCATGCCGCCCGAGGAGTAATGACTTCTATGGGTGATGGTGTATATAAATCTACCGATGCAGGTAAAACTTGGAAACATATGGGGTTAGGTGAAACCAGACATATATCTGATGTTATCATAAACCCAACCAATCCTAATATTATTCTTATTTCTGCCCAAGGGGCACAATATGGTCCTTCATCGCAACGTGGTATTTATAAATCTAAAGATGGTGGCGAAACTTGGGAGAATGTTCTTTTTATAGACAATATCACAGGTGCTTCTGCCTTATCTATGGATATGACAAACCCATCGATACTGTATGCTGCAATGTGGCAACATAGACGTTTTCCTTGGACGATGGAGTCTGGCGGGAAAAATTCGGGCATCTATAAATCAACCGATGGCGGTGATACTTGGGAACAATTAAATGAAGGTCTCCCAAAAGAAATGGGAAAAATCGGTGTTTCAGTGTCACGGGCAAATCCTGAGCGGGTCTTTGCAGTAATTGAGGCTGAAGGTGAAAAAGGAGGTGTTTATAGATCTGATGACGCGGGTAAGAAGTGGACATTAATTAATAAGGACAGAATCAATATTACTCGTTCGTGGTATTATATGGAGATTTTCGCTGACACACAAAATGAAAATATTGTTTATGTTTTAAACGCCCCAGTGACCAAATCCATTGATGGCGGTAAATCTTTTTCTCCCCTATCTACTCCGCATGGTGATAATCACGATTTATGGATTGACCCCTTGAACAATCAACGTATGATTAATTCTAATGATGGTGGGTCTAACGTATCAAACAATGGCGGTAAAAGCTGGAGTACACAAGAAAATCAAAACACAGCACAATTTTACAGGGTTATTACAGATAATTTAGTGCCTTACAATGTATATGGAGGTCAGCAAGATAATTCTACAGTTGCCATAGCTTCTAGAACTAACGATGGAGGTATTGATTGGAAAGATTGGTATGCAGTTGCCGGGGGAGAAAGCGCATTTTTAGCTTTTGACCCAGAAAATCCACAATTAATTTATGGTGGCACCTACCAAGGAAATATTGATAAGTGGGATGCTAGTACAAAAGAATCTAAACCTATTAAAGAATATCCAGAACTTGGTTTAAGTATCTCGCCCGAGAATGCAAAATATAGGTATAATTGGAATGCACCCATTATTACATCGCCACATAATAGAAAAACTATTTACCACGGTGGTAATGTAGTTTTCAAATCTACAGACGAAGGCCAAAGCTGGTCTTTTATTAGTCCCGATTTAACTAGAAACGAAAAAGACAAACACGGACTAGGAGGTGGTCCATTTACCAACGAAGCTGCAGGTGGTGAAATATACAACACTCTTACCTATCTTACCGAATCGCCACATGAAGAAGGTGTTCTTTGGTCAGGTAGCGATGATGGTTTGGTACATGTCACAAAAGATGGTGGTAATACTTGGAAAAATGTTACACCAACTGGTATTAATGAAGGCATTATAAATAGCATTGAAGTATCTCCACATGACCCAGCAACGGCCTATATTGTGCTTATGCGGTATAAGTCGATGGATTTTGATAATTATATTTTTAAAACCACAGACTATGGCACCACTTGGACGAAGATTACCAATGGAATAACTGGTGACAATACCTTTACACGTGTTGTTCGTGAAGACAGAAAGGTAAAGGGATTACTTTATGCAGGTACCGAAACAGGTCTTTATATCTCTTTGGACGACGGCTTAAATTGGCAGCCATTACAATTAAACCTACCGGTGACCCCAATAAATGATTTAACCATTCAAGATAATGATTTAGTTGCAGCCACTGCCGGTCGTGCATTTTGGATTTTAGATGATTTGGCTACGTTACAAAATATAAAAACACCTAAGCAAGAAGTTACTATTTTTCAACCTAAAGACACCTATTTGTTTATGGGTGGGTCTAGTGACAAACCTATTCCGGGGTTAGGGAGCAATCCTAAAAGCGGAGTAACTTTTGACTACTATTTAAGTGAAAAACAAGATAGCACAGAACTAAAATTAGAGGTATTAAAAGACGGTGAGGTCATTCGTACCATTACCAACCAAAAACCAAAAGACTTTAAATCTTGGCCTGGCGGCCCATCTAAACCAGATGTGATACCTTCTAAAAAAGGATACAATCGATTCACTTGGGATTTTAAAAGAGAGACATTACCAGCGGTTGATAATGTTTTTGTTCTTGGCGGTCATGATGGTTCTACAGTAGGTCCAGGAGACTATACCTTAAAACTAAGTTTAGGAACGACTATCACAGAAACTATAGTGAAAATTTTACCGAATCCGAAAGTAAAAAGTAGCCTAGAAGACTATACAGAGCAACAAGAATTTTTAAAGACTATAGAAACCACTGTGGTTGACATACATAATTCAGTTAATTCTATGCGTTCGGCAAAGGCACAATTAAAAGAATATGCTAAACTTCTAAAAGATAATGAAATAGCTGAATCTCTTTTAAAACAAGGAGATTCCTTAGTGAAACGAATTATGACTTGGGAAGAAAATTTAATACAACCCAATCAAAAAACTTTTCAAGATGTAATCAATTTTGAAAATAAGTTAAATGCCCAACTATTAAATTTAAGAAGCTACATAGATGTAGTAGAACCAAAAGTTACAGCAGGTGCCAAAGTTAGATTACAAGACCTTTTAACGCAATGGAAAACGTTTAAAACAGAACATAATGCCATCATTAATACCGAAATGGCAGCATACAATGAGATTTTCAGAAGTTTAGAAATTCCAGCACTAATATTATCCAATAAAAAATAGATACGGCATAGTGAATAATCTAATTATTGACACAACTTTTAAAGGAGAAGATTTTACTAAAACTCGTTTGCCTAGAGCAGAATATGAAAATTGCGTTTTTGAAAGATGTAACTTTTCCGAAGGATATTTAGACAACCAAATATTCATGGAATGTGAATTTATAGAATGTAACTTAAGCAATACAAACATTGTAAATACAACCTTTAAAGAGGTGAAATTTTCACATTGTAAACTTATGGGAGTGGCTTTTAATACGTGCAATACATTTTTAATGGACATATCGTTTTTTGACTGTAATCTCATTTATTCAATTTTTAATGAATTAAAACTTGTAGGGCAGTTCTTTGTTTCGTGTAAACTGAATGAAGCAGAATTTTCAGATTGCGACCTTAGTAAAGCAAACTTTGATTCGTGCGATTTAAATCGCACTATTTTTTCAAGAACGAATCTTGAAAACACAGATTTTAGCACTGCTTCAAATTTTAGCATTGACCCAGAAAAAAATAAGATTGTAGGCGCCATTTTTTCAAATGATGGTCTTGTCGGCTTATTGCAGAAGTATAAACTTAAGATAGTTAAGTGATAAACAATTTATAAAAGTGATTAGACTTATTGTTAATTCTATTAGCAAGGAAATTTAGGAAATAATTGATTTGAAAATTTAGTAGGTGACCAATAATTTATATAAATATCTTTAGAATAGTATGCTATACGTTTGAATAAGGGGTTTTTAATAAAATTAGATTCCATGAAAAAGTATCCATCAAAAATTGATTTTGGCCACTTATTTGTTATTTTATTAGTAATGGCTGGAAGCGTTATCTTAATAGTTTCGCCACAGGTATTGCATGGGCTAATAGTCAATGTGCTTTTGTTGGTTTGTATAATCCGCATGTTCACATCTACCTATTATATAATTCAAGATGGTTCCTTAATTTTAAATTCAGCTTCTTGGTTAATAAAAAAGTCTAGAACCGAACCGATAAAATGACCACTTAACAGTTTATTATCAATCTCGACCAAAGTTACCGTCTCATCATCGCTGTATCTTTTTGAAACCAAAGGAAAATCGTTTGAGGAAATCGGTAAACCAAAATTTTATAGAATGGAAGAACAACATGGTTTGTTATCGGAAATTGCAGTAGACTACCTTAATCTTTCAAAACAAAAATATGAAAAATTTTAAAATAAGCAGAACCAGAAGGCCAGAGGCTAGGCGGTACACTAATGGCATTTCTATTATTGCGATGTTGGCCATCTTTTTATTTGCATTGTTTGCCCCCATTAGTTCAAAGGCTCAAACACATGAATACCATATTGCAGTATCTGGTAATGATATGTCTGAAGGATTATCGACATCACCGTTCAAGACCATTTCGGCCGCTGCACAAATAGCTTTACCAGGCGATACAATTACCGTACACGAAGGGATTTATAGAGAACGAGTGAACCCACTGAACGGTGGCTCAAATAATTTGAATAGAATTCTTTATCGAGCCGCTCCGGGCGAGAAAGTAATTATCAAAGGTTCAGAGATTGTTACGAATTGGAAAAGGGTAAAAGGTTCCGTTTGGAAAGCAGTAATACCCAATACTACTTTTAAGAACTATAATCCTTATATAGATTTGCTAACAGGGGATTGGTTGGATAAAAAAGGGATGGAACACCATACAGGTGAGGTTTTTCTTAATGGTAAATCATTATATGAAAAGTCGTCATTAAAAGATGTTATTATTTCTGAACCATATCTTGACTCAAGGGATAAAGAGGCCTCCATCTACACTTGGTATTCAGAAGTGGATACACAAAATACTACTATATGGGCTAATTTTCAAAAATTCGACCCTAACAAAGAATTCGTGGAGATCAATGCAAGGGAAAGCTGTTTTTATCCCGATAAGACCGGGGTGAATTACATTACTGTACGGGGTTTTATTATGGATCAGGCAGCAACTCAGTGGGCAGCGCCTACCGCCGAACAGATCGGTTTGATCGGCACACATTGGAGTAAAGGGTGGGTAATAGAAGACAATATTATCAGCAACTCAAAAGCGGTCGGTATAACCCTAGGAAAAGATCGGGCAACCGGGCAAAATGTTTGGTTGAACAACCCGATCAAGGACGGGGCCACACACTATAATGAAGTTATTTTCAAGGCCCTGAACATTGGATGGTCGAAAGAAAAAATTGGCTCTCACATTGTGCGTAACAATGTAATTTTTGAATGTGGACAAGCTGGAATCGTTGGTAGCCTTGGCGGTGTTTTTAGCAAAATTTATAACAATCACATATACGATATATGGGCAAAGAGAACATTTGACGGTGCGGAAATGGCAGGAATAAAAATCCACGCTGCAATTGACATGCTCATTAAAAACAACAGGGTTCATAATGCAGGTAGAGGTATCTGGGTAGATTGGATGGCCCAAGGCACTAGAATCACAGGCAATCTATTATACGATAACACTATACAAGATTTGTTTACTGAAATGAACCATGGGCCGTGTTTGATGGACAACAATATTTGTTTATCAGAGACCTCGTTACGAGACTGGTCAGAGGGTGGTGCATTCGTTCACAATCTTTTCATGGGTAGAGTCGAGATAGGCAAGGTGTTGGATCGTTCTTCTCCCTATCACTTACCACACTCGACGATAGTGGCAGGATTGAGGAACATCAACTTAGGCGATAATCGTTTTTTTAACAACATATTCGTTAAACCTGAAATTGCCACGAGGGGTACAGAAGAAAATGTGGTTACTTTTTATGGACTGGATGGATATAAAATCGCCGAATTTGAAAATGTGGCTTCCGGTAACATATATTATAATAATGCAAAACCAGCTGAAAAAGAAACAGATTTTATTGAAACACAGACTTGGAAACCTGTAATTGAACTGGAAGAAAAAGGGGATGAAGTATATCTAAAAATGGAATGGGACACGTCTGTTTTTAATTTGATTACCGCACCGGTTACCACCAAAAGACTGGGTATGACAATTATATCAGAAGCGATATTCGAGAATCCTGATGGAATGCCCTATCTGTTCGATATCGATTTCCAAGGAAATAAAAGAAACTTGAAAAAACCCTTACCAGGGCCCTTTGAAAAAATCAAGGAAGGAATAGGTACATACAAGGTTTGGTAATTAATTGTTCAAACAAACGATATGGTGAAAGACATTTCTAAATTACATAAATATAATGCCATACTTAATAATTAGAGAGATGATGAATTTTAGAAAATCGTGATATAGTTTGTCTAACAAAGGTTTTCAATAACAGTTTAGGCAATAGTTCTAAAGTGTTTTAATGATGAAAGAACGAGGATTGTTTCTAATATCTTAATAGATGAATATAATCGTTTATTAAAATTCAAATAAAGGATTGATTATTTACAGAATAACACCATTTGGTGTTCATAATTATTTTGGGTTATTTTCTAAATAACACTATATTTAATACTTATACAACCAATATAAAGTCGATTGTAAATGAGAACTCTTCTGTTTTTTTTACTAAGCCTTTGTCTGCTTCCTTTAGTGGGGCATTCCCAAAATTTCAAAAATATTGTGGCATTCGGCGACAGTTTTACTGATAATGGTCATATCAATGGGTATGGTTTCGATAGAGATTCCAATGGTTATGTATGGGTAGAACATCTTGCAGAAATGATGGAATGTCAAGAACTCGACAATAGGGCCTGGGGAGGCGCTCGTACTGATAATGGACATTTCTTAGGATTCGATTGGTCGGGATTCAACTGGCAAATAGACGGCTATGAAATGGCGACAGATCCACAAAAGACATTATATACGGTTTGGATAGGCGTAAATGATTATTGGGATACTAAAGGTAATCCGTCAAATTCAGTTGAAAATATTAAAACAGGTCTCAACAAGCTGATTGATAAAGGTGCGAAATACTTTGTTGTGTTCAACAATTTTGATCTTACCATATCACTTGGCTATGGTCTTGAAACCGAGTATCATGCTATTGTTCCAGAAGTCAAGAAATTAACAAAAGAGTTTAATGCTGGCCTTAGCGACATGCTTTTTAACAAGAATACCGGACTTGTGCAAACCCATCCAGAAATTAAAGTTTATTTTATCGATATCTATAAATTTATGAACGATTATGTTGATGAAAATCAATATAAAAACACTCCTTGGAAAGAATCTTACAAGTTTCCTGATCCAAAAGAGTACTTATGGTACGATGAATGGCACCCAATGACAAATTGCCATTATGAAATAGCGGAATCCGTTCTAATGGAGCTCAAAAAGTAACTGAGAAATCATTACCTGCTGCGTTACCAATGTTCAAATAAAGAATTGATCAAAAAGACGAATAAAAACATATATTACTAAGTATTAAATAAAAATTATCATGGGAAAAGGTCAAGACGCAAAGAAAAATGTAAAAAAGGCACCGGTAAAAACGGCTAAAGAAAAGAAAGAAGAAAAGAGGTTGAAAAAATCAAAATAAGATTGGTATTTATCACAATTTCATTCATCTAATTTACTTCAATCAAAGTTCAAATAAAGGATTGTTTTAAATCGGTACTTCCATTCTTCACTTTCTAAATCATAATTTAGTCATATAAGTGTGATAGCATCAATGATGCTATCCAATTGTTGGCAATAATTAGATAAAGTTGAATATAACCATTATTGAGACTTGAATAAATAGGTATGACAACAACAACATTTCTAACATTTGTAGGCGACCAATGTGGAAAGGCTGTGGAAGCGATAAGCTTTTACACTTCTATCTTTCCGAATTCGGAAATTAAAAGCATAAAAAAATACTCGGAAGGAGAAGCAGGAGGTACACCTGAGCTTATTAAATATGGAGTATTTACCCTAAATGGAACTGATTATATGGTTTCTGAAAGTAATTATAATCACGCTTGGTCATTCACACCTGCAGTTTCACTTTTTATAAGTGACAATTCTGATGATGTGATACGAACACTTTTCAAAAAGCTTTCTTCAAATGGTGGTCAGGTGATGGTTCCTTTAGACAGCTACGAAGGTGATGGAGATTACGGATTCGGCAAGAAATTCGGATGGTGCCAAGACAAATATGGTATATCGTGGCAATTTGTACTTACTGAATAACCAACTATAAGAAAACTATCGAAATATAAAATAACTACTGCCAACAAAACATAACTTAATGCGGAGTTTAGGGCAAAATCGAAAGGTCTGTGTATATTTATAAAGTCGCAAAATCTTATGGATTTAGCTTTGGACAAGAAAAAATAAAACTAAACAATAAGCTTTAGCTCAGCCGTTGTATACCATTAGGATTGTAAAGGATGTGACTTTAATTTTGTAAACCATCCGCCTTAACGAACATTATAAACCAATCAATTTTATAATGGTTAATACACATATCATGAAACACTCATTAACATTCTTACTAATCTTTTTAGGATTTTCATTTCAAGTAATTTCACAAGATAGTCAAAATGAGCATCTATTAGATGGATCTTCTATGGACTATTATTACCAAAATGGAAGTGCTGTTCACGCCGAATTTGGCGAAAGTCAGTTCAAATTTAAATGGATACTCGGACCTAATGAGGGGACCTCAGAAACGTGTAATTATAGGTCAAGAAAAATTGGAGATAAACTTTACCTAGTAAATTTTAAATACGAACCAAGTTCAGCTTTCGTTACAATAGTTTTTAATTTCAATCAAAATGTGTTTTCAACTTCTGCACTACTTGGAGCAGGAACTGATAATGAATTAGTCTTATTCGAAGCTGGTATAATTGAACAGTTGTTATTAAAGGAAAAGTGATTCAAATTAATAGTACTGAATTATCTTATTAAGAATTTGAATTTCAATGGAAAATCGAAACTTTAAATTAAGGATTCTATGAAAATACCAGAAATAAAACTTGTACCTCAATTAGATACAGAAGAAGCCAAAAAAGCTGTTAGTTATAAATGGAACTAAAAAGCAGGCACCAGGCATAAGCTAGGTGGTGTGCCAGAAGAATTAAATCTAGAAGAATATCCACCTTGCATTTCGTGCAATTCTAGAATGACTTTTTATGCACAATTTGACTCTATAGGGGAAGATTACGACCTTGCGGATTGTATGGTTATCCATCAATTTGTTTGTTTTGTTTGTTTTGATTGTTTTGAGGTAAGTTGTCAATTGACACAAACCATTGTATAAATATGATGAATAAAGTACACCATATTGCCATCATAAGTTCAGATTATGAGATTTCTAAGCAATTTTATATTGATGTTTTAAGCTTGGAGGTAATAAGAGAAGTATACCGAGAAGAGCGTAAATCATATAAACTTGACTTGGCTTTAAATGGTGAGTACATCATTGAACTGTTTTCTTTCCCCAATACGCCACAACGATCATCAAGGCCAGAAGCGTGTGGATTGCGGCATTTAGCATTTGAGGTAGATGATATAGGTAAAATCATAGCACATTGTAAATCATACAATGTAATTGCAGAGCCAATACGGGTTGATGAATTCACTCAAAAGCGATTTACCTTTATTGCCGACCCAGATGACTTACCTATAGAGTTTTACGAAAAGTAGATAGAGCCGTTTGTAAACGTTTAATTTGTATATTGGTAGAAATACCTCAATATGAAACTGCTAATGCTATTCTTCCTTAGCACCACATGCTTATTACAGGCTCAAAACACCTTGTCTTTTGAAGAAGGTATGACAAGCCCAGAATCTAATCTTAAAAATATTGAATGGCTAACAGGTCATTGGAAAGGAGAAGCAATTGGTGGTATTGCCGAAGAAATATGGAGTCCGCCATTAGGCGGCGCCATGATGTTTTCATTTCGTCTGGTTGCAGACGGCGCCATTAGTTTTTATGAATTTGGGCATATACTTGAAACAGACGGCACATTAATTCTTCAACTAAAACACTTTAATGGTGACTTAAATGGTTGGGAAGAAAAAGAAGAAACAATCGATTTTAAGTTAGTAAAGGAAGAAGGCGACCGCTTTTATTTTGATGACTTCACCATAGAGAGAATATCAGATAGAGAAATAAACATGTATGTTGAGGTTGGCGAAGAAGATGGCACATCAAATGAGGTAAAATTTAACTATCATAGACAATAGATGAAAAAGCAATGTTTAGAATGCGGAAAAGAAGTTATTGGTAGAATCGATAAAAAATTCTGTAATGATTATTGTCGTAATGCCTATAATAATAAGGTAAACCCTGATAGTAAGAATCTCATTCGAAATATTAACAATAGGCTTCGAAAGAATTACAGGGTTTTAGATAGTTACAAACTCACCGATGGTAAAACCAAAACCACACGTACCCGTTTGATTGATAAAGGTTTCGAATTTGAATATGTTACCAATCTCTACACCACAAAAAAAGGAACTACGTATTTCTTTTTATATGACCTAGGGTATCTTCCTTTAGACAATGATTTTTTTATGATTGTGAAACGAGAGTAACTAGTAAAAAAAATGGCACTCTTATGAGTGC
>RCMY010001103.1_pt1 | contig 25592 bp, 21 predicted proteins | sample 2041341 | NCBI WGS metagenome assembly RCMY01 (sample SAMN09708234, study PRJNA481090) | Marine sediment metagenome, whole genome shotgun sequencing project.
TCCTAAAAAACATGGGAACGGAACTCCTGGAGGCAGGTGCAACCTTAAACGCATCAAGGTTGCAACGCTTCACCCATATTATTCTGCCGATCATCGGACCAAGTCTCGGAGCTGCCTGTCTGATCGTCTTTGCCTTTACCTTCGGCGCCTTTGAAGTTCCTTTTTTGCTTGGTCGCACCTATCCCATGACACTGCCGGTTTGGGCTTACAAAAACTACAGCGATATCGATTTGTTAGCCAGACCCGAAGGCATTGCTATTGGCTTGATCATCGCTGCAATCGTCATTACAGCTATCGTTTTATCGCAAATTTTCCTGCACTTTGGCCGCAAAAGAGGGTGGACGATATGAGAGTGCAGAAGCGGATACTATTTTTTTCCGTGCTGCTCTGTGTACTTGTACCGTTTCTGCCGCTTGTACTCTGGTCCATGAGTGAGCGCTGGTTCTATCCTGACTTACTGCCGCAATCTTTTGGACCGCGGGCCTGGACGTATGTGTTTGGAACCGCAGGCGGCCAGATAGTTACCGGTCTTTGGGCCAGTTTTTCTCTTGCGCTCGTCACCACCCTCGTCTCACTCATTCTCGGCATCCCTGCCGGACGCGCCTTGGGGTTGTATGATTTTCCCGGTAAAAAACTGATTTCCTTACTGCTGCTCCTGCCGATAATCGTGCCGCCGCTATCGGTTTCAATGGGGCTGCACTTCTGGTTCATTCAACTGCGACTAGCCGAAACTTTTACTGGAGTGGTGCTTATCCATCTCAGCTTCTGTCTCCCCTATACCATCTTTGTTATTTGGGGTGTTTTTACCGATTATAATCCGGATTTTGAACAACAGGCACGATCACTTGGTGCCTCGCCAGCGAAAATTATCATGCAGGTCATGCTGCCCATGATCTTCCCCGGGATCACGATTGCAGCGTTATTTTCTTTTCTGCTCTCCTGGTCCCAGTATCTCAGCACCTTGATTATAGGCGGCGGCAAAATGCTCACCCTGCCGATCCTGCTTTTTTCGTTGATGGATAGCGGCGACCGTCCGGTGGCGGCTGCAGTCAGTCTGGTGTTCATACTTCCGGCTCTTCTTGCCCTGTGGGGCAGTGCCCATAATCTGGGCCGCAGCGGTCTGCAGGGAGTGCGCTGATGGGAAGGTTGGGACTGCGCAGCTTGACAATCAGCTTCAGCACTAAACCGGTTATCCAGGACCTCTCGTTAGATATCAAAGATGGTGAGATGGTTTCCCTGCTCGGCCCCAGTGGCGTAGGCAAGACCACAATCCTGAAAGCCATTGCCGGATTATTGCAGCCTGCTTCCGGTTCCATTCTCATCAACGACGAACGGGTGGATCATCTCCCCGCAGAAAAACGGGATGCGGTTTTAATCTTCCAGAAGCCGCTGCTCTTCCCCTTTCTCGATGTCGGCCAAAATATCGGTTTTGGGTTGAAGATGGCCGGCATCAAAAGACCGGATGCTACCAGACAGATCGATAAGATACTTGAGATCACCGGCCTTGAAAAATTTAAACATCGCAAAATCCATCAGCTTTCCGGTGGACAACAACAGCGAGTGGCTCTGGCCCGCGGCCTGGTACTTGAACCCTCTGTCCTGCTTCTCGACGAACCACTGAGCAACCTCGATGCGGAGCTTCGCCAGCAGATGCGCGAGCTTATCTGCACCATCCAAAGACAAACGGGTACCACGATGCTGTTTGTGACCCATGACCAGAGTGAAGCTCTGGCCATCAGTGACCGGGTATGCGTACTGCTTGACGGCAGACTGCGGCAGACCGGAACTCCGGCAGAGCTTTTCTATCAGCCCGCCGATGCGGATGTGGCCCGTTTTTTTGGCTGCACCAATTTCATGAGCGGCACAATCCATAATGGTATATTCCAGAGCGGCGCAGTCAGCTGCACCACGCCACTTGGCGACTCGCCCAAGACTCTTGCCGTAATCAGACCGGAAGATATTGTTCTGAGCACCAGCGAAACAGAGAACACCATAGCAGGAAAGATAGTGCAGATACAATTTGAAGGCTCCACTACCCGTGTAACAATCGAGGCCGGAAATAACATTTTCACCGCGCTTTCCCTGCGTCCGGATTGCACCAGAGAACAAGCTGTCTGGCTGCATTTTCCTCCTGCCCGGCTGCACATTTTCCCACTCACCCAAAAACCATGACATCGACAATAAACCCCTTCGATCAATACCTCGGTCCGGTCAAGCTCTATATAGAACAACAGTGCTGGGATGATGTCCCTGCCATGAGCGGTCGCTCTTTTACCGTAGCACCCCTTGCAGGCGGGGAATATAATCTGAATTACCTGTTACAATCGCCAGCAAGACAACTGGTTTTTCGGGTCAACATGGCATCTCAGATACACAGGGACGACCAGATCCTCTATGAATTCAAGACACTGCAACTATTGCAGGACTCCGGTGTCACCCCCGTACCATTTTTTGTCGATGATAGCCGCAGCCTTATTGACCGGGGAATATCGATCATGGAATACCTGCCCGGCTGCCCGCTTGATTACCACCTGGATCTGGCCGGTGCGGCAAAGACCCTGTCAATCATCCATCAGCTGAAGATTGCCGAGGAGCACAACCATCTAATTGTTGAAAAACGGCCCCTCTCTTTGATTTTTGACGAATGCGTCGGCCTGCTGGAAACCTATTTCAACTCGGATCTGGCCAATGATGCTCTCCGCAGCTTTCTCCTGGAGGTAAAAGCCTGGGCCGCAATTGCCAGAGCGAAGGAACAGTATTTTCTTGACGATCCATGGTTCTGTATTGTCAATACGGAAGTCAACTCGGCTAATTTCATAGTCAACCGCGCCCGGCAGTCAACACACCTTATCGACTGGGAAATGCCACGCTGGGGAGACCCTTCAACAGATCTCTGTCATTTCTGCTCGCCACTCACCACGCTGTGGAAAACCGGCTTTCGTTTTTCTCCCGAAAGTCTCGATTTCTTTATCAGGCAATATAAACAAAACATCCACTCCGCAAAGCTGCGAGACACTCTGGAAGAGAGGATGCACCACAAATTTCCGTTTGTTCTGCTCCGGGGCATCTCCTGGTCGGCCATGGCCTGGGTCGCCTACCAGACCGGATATCAGGGAATTCGCAACGAAGATACCTGGAATAAAATTCAACAATATATGGACCTTGATTTTATTCGATCCCTATTTGAACCTTTCATGAAGAGCTAAATTGTAAAGTCTATGGGAACCAACAGCAAACTGCTGGTCTTTACCAGATACCCTGAAGCGGGGACAACAAAAACCAGACTCATCGCGGAGCTTGGCGCCGAAGGGGCCGCATTGCTGCAAAAAAAGCTTAGCGAAAGAGTTATTTCCCAGGCAAATCAGCTTACAAAACGTCTGGCTCTTGCAACAAGCGTCTACTATACCGGCGGCAGCAGAGAAAAAATGGCCTCCTGGCTTGGCCCGATGCACTTTGTTACCCAGGCAGATGGCGATCTCGGCCAGAGGATGCACGCAGCCTTTATGCACGCATTTGCTGGCGGTGCTAAAAGAGCGGTTCTGATCGGCAGCGATATCCCGGATATCAACGTCGATCTGCTCGAGCAGGCATTTATCGCCCTGTTGGACAAAGAGGTAGTCATTGGTCCCAGTGAGGACGGCGGTTATTACCTGATTGGCCTGGTTGCGAAAAAATCTAAGCAACTGTTGCCACTGCTCTTTACAGCAATGCCCTGGTCGACGAATGAACTTTTTGCCACGACAACCCAACGCCTCGAAAAGAGCGGGTATACTGTGGCGACCCTGCCGGCACTAAGAGATATTGACCTTCCAGCCGATCTTTCTTTTGCCCGGGCAAGGGGTTTATTATGACCGTAACTCTTTCGATCATAATCCCCACCCTCAATGAGGAAGACGTTCTCGGCAAAACCCTCGCTCGGTTGGTGGATAAAAAAAATTGTGAGGTGCTTGTCGTCGACGGAGGCAGTAGCGATGCCACCCTGGCCCTGGCTGCAAAGGCCGGCTGTAAAACCATTTCCAGCCCCAGAGGGCGCGGCAGACAGATGAACCTCGGAGCCGCTGGAGCAACAGCTGAGGTACTCCTCTTTCTACATGCCGACACCCAGCTGCCGGCAAATTTCCCCAATCTCATTCTTGACGCCGTCAACCGATCAGCTGTTGCTGCCGGTGCCTTTTCTCTGGCAATTGACAGTCCGTCAAAACGCCTTGCCATCATCGCTTGGTCCGCTAATATTCGCTCCCGCCTGCTGCATTTTCCCTACGGCGACCAGGCTCTCTTTACGACCCGAAAGATGTTTGATGTAATCGGTGGCTTTCCCGAGATGGCGATTATGGAAGATTTTGTGTTCATGCAAAAAATGAAAGAAAAAGGCCGAATAATTATCCTGCCTGAGTACGCAACAACATCTGCCCGGCGCTGGCAGAATATCGGGATCGTGCGGACGACCGTCATCAATCAGCTCATCGTCTGCGGTTATAGATTGGGCGTACCACCAATTACGCTTGAACACTGGTATCGACGGATGCGCGGCGTCGGTTGACAAAAAAAAGATAACACGTATCGCGCAGGACCACTTCGACCCCGGTTTTCTTCCCAATGGCCCAGGTTAAATAATTGATTAACTGATGGATGTATGCTAGCAGTGTAGCGATACATAAAAGATACTCCCTACTTAGTTTGCGCAGATAACGCCTGGATGACGTGCGGATTGAGAAAAAACGTCCTTAACTGCATCAATTTACATTGAATAATCGCAGAGCCTACCTTGCCTGTATCAGTATCGTTTGTATCTGGTCGGGATGGATCACCATTTCAAGGTACGGGGTGCACACTGTCCTCCAGCCGGCCGACATTACCCTTTTGCGCTATGTAACTGCTCTAATCTGCGTCTCTCCGCTAATTTTTCGCTACCAATGGTCAAAACACCGGCTGCATCAGTACCTCATGGTAGGGCTCGGTATCGGCTTCCCGTACACCATGTTGTCGTTTTATGGCTTACGTGAACTCAAAGCTGCTCATGTCGGGGTTCTGGTGAACGGAATGCTCCCGGTATTTGGCGCCATTGCCGCCTGGTTCATCCTGCGCCAGCGCGTATCGATTATGCGCTATGGGGCAATTGGGCTCATTTTCCTGGCAAATTTCATTATGGCCGGGGGCGACACGTTCTCTTGGGACCATATCACTGGAATTATACTGTTGCTTGTTGTCGCAGCACTGTATACCATGCATATGATCGGAGTAAAACACTGGGGTTTTGAGTGGAGAGACGTTCTGGTGAGTGTACCGGTGGTCAATGTGGTACTTTTCCTGCCGCTCTGGTTTGTTTTTCCAAGTGCTCTTTTTCAAGCCGACATAAAGAATATCATCAGCCAGGCCGTGTATCAGGGGATAGTGGTAAACATTTTTGCGCTCATGTTTTCCACATACGCCATTAAACACCTCGGTACAATCACCGTATCAATTTTTATGTCTGTTGTTCCGCTGAGTACAGCAATCCTCGCCTGGTTGTTGCTTGATGAAAATCTGAGCAACTATGAACTCGCCGGTATCATAGGGTGTTCCATCGGCTTATTCATCTACAGTCGAGGCCAGTTACTGGAGTCGCAAAAGCATATTCTGCGCTGACCGTCTTTTCATTGTGCAATCAGTGGATTTTTTACGACACCATGAACAAAGTTAGAGAAAGGAGAATTATTCATGTCTAGCAGTTTCGGTACACTCTTTAAGATAAGTACTTTTGGTGAATCCCATTGCAAAGCAGTGGGAGTGGTTATCGACGGCTGCCCACCGGGGCTGTCCCTTTCGGCAGAAGATATTCAACCGCAACTTGATCGAAGACGCCCCGGCCAGAGTGCCCTCTCCACAGACCGCCAGGAAGCCGACCAGGTCATCATCCTGTCCGGCACCGAGAACGGTAAAACCCTTGGCACGCCCATTGCGCTCCAGGTAGCCAATAAGGACCATCGTCCGAAAGATTACGGCAATATGCGGGACATTCCCCGTCCCTCTCATGCCGACTATACCTACCAGATGAAATATGGCATCAGGGCATCTTCCGGTGGCGGAAGATCCAGTGCCAGAGAGACTATCGGCACTGTCGCCTCGGGTGCAGTTGCCGGAAAAATTTTGCAGGAAAAATTCAATATCGACATTATTGCCTGGGTCAGCAGTGTGGGAGAAATCGACTCAGCCCCCGTGGACAGCAATACTATCAGCCGCGCAGATATCGATTCGACCATCATCCGTTGTCCCGACCATGCAGCCGCAGCTCAAATGGAAAAACTGGTGGCGGAACTAAAAGAAATTGGCGATTCGGTGGGAGGAGTTGTCTCCTGTGTCATCCGCAATGTCCCGGTCGGACTGGGAGAACCGACGTATGAGAAACTGGAGGCCAAACTGGCGCAAGCAATGATGGCCATTCCCGCCACCAAAGGATTTGAGATCGGTTCCGGTTTTGCCGGCACCAGAATGCGCGGCTCCCAGCATAACGATCCTTTTACCTGGAAGGACAACCGTCTCGGCACGACCACCAATAATTCCGGTGGTATTCAAGGCGGTATCAGCAATGGCGAGCCGATACTTCTGCGGATCGCCTTCAAACCGCCGGCGACCATCTCTCTGCCCCAGCCGACTGTTGATTTTACAGGAGAAGCGGCAATACTTGAGGCAAAAGGTCGACACGACCCGTGTGTTGTTCCCAGGGCTGTACCCATCGTCGAAAGCATGGCCGCCCTGGTCATTATCGATATGCTGCTGCAGCAGGAAGCACGTAAAGCACTTCAATTTTGAGGATTTCGCACAAGCGATCGTAGACATATCCGGCCGTGAACCGGCCGGATCATCGCCGATGTAGCAAATACTTGTTGAATCTCTTCCACGAAAGCAGTATTCATTCGAGGTTCGGGACAAGATATGCCTGCTCCCGCATTATCTTTTTTTAGGCAGATTTTAATTATTGCTACAGTCGAGTCGCCTGTTGTGAGCTTCGCATCAGAACAGTCTCAAAGGGCATTTTTTCCGGCGGAACCATAGATGACTCCTAAACGTTCGACTCTCAGCTCATATCTTGACCGATTCTCCCCTCCTGAAGGCCTTCTTCTCCTTATCCTCTCCGTTGTTGTTGGTGCATGTACTGGCCTTGCATCTGTTTTTTTTATTAAATTAATCTTTGCGATTCAAGATTTTTTTTATGGTACAGTTTATGGCCTGCTCCCTTTTCTCGGCAAGTCAATCTACCTGATCGTACCGATTGTGGGAGGCCTGCTCGTCGGTCCACTTATCCTTATGGCCAAGGAAGCAAAAGGACATGGCGTGCCGGAAGTTATGCAGGCCCTTATCCTGAAAGGCGGCCGTATCCGTGCCAGGGTCGCTGTCGCCAAGATAACTGCCTCTGCACTCTGTATCGGTACCGGTGGGTCAGCCGGCCGTGAAGGGCCAATCATCCAGGTCGGTGCAGCGCTCGGCTCTTCCATTGGCCAGGTCCTGCGACTGTCCGATGAACGTATCCGCAATCTCGTGGCCTGCGGGGCAGCGGCGGGCATTGCCGCAACCTTCAACGCTCCCATCGCCGGCGTAGCTTTTGCCATTGAAGTCCTTATGTGCGGCCTGCAGATGCGGGCATTTGGTAATGTTGTCATCGCTGCGGTGTCCGCCTCGGTTGTCAGCCGCGCCATCATCGGCGATAAATTTGCCTTCCAGGTTCCAGCTTACAGCATGAACAGTCCAGGTGAAATCGTGTTGTACCTGATCCTCGGTCTTACAGCTGCTCTTGTCGGTATCATGTTTATGAAGATGCTGAACTTTTCGGAAAATGTCTTTGACGGCTGGAAATTCCCGCAGATTGCCAAGCCGGCAGTCGGCAGCTGCCTCCTGGGTTTGCTCGGGGTCGCCTATATGAATCTGCCCGGCCTGACCTTTCCGGTCGGTTCCGCAGCTCATGGGGCAGGACTGGCAACACCCATCCCGCATATGTATGGATCGGGTTTCCCCTTCATCCAAGCGGCGATTCAAGGCCATGCCCCTCTCTGGATTTTAGTTGTCCTCATCTTTCTCAAGCCGATCGCCACTTCCTTTACCCTGGGTTCTGGTAATTCCGGCGGTGTTTTTGCACCATCACTTTTCACCGGTGCGGTATTGGGTGGCGCAATGGGCCATCTTTTCAGCTACTTGTTCCCCTCCATCGGCCTTAACACCGGCGCCTTTGCCCTGGTCGGTATGGCAGCAGTCTTTTCGGCTACCGCCCGGGCGCCGCTCACGGCGATGCTCATTGTCTTTGAGATGAGCAACGACTACTTCATGATTCTGCCCCTGATGGTGGCCGGAGTTAGCGCCAGTTATTTCTCACAGTGGCTGCACCCGGAATCCATCTACACCATGAAGCTTGCCAAACGCGGCGTCCGTTTTGCCGAAGGCCGGGATATGGACATCATGCAGGGCGTCAAGGTCAGTGAAGTAATGAAGAGCAGACCGGTCACTGTCCATAAGGATGCTTCCTTTTCCGAGGTCATGGCCCTTTTCCAGGAAACCAATATCCTTGGATTCCCGGTACTGGCCGACGACGAAAAACTCTGCGGCATCATAACCCTGCAGGATATGCACCGGGCACAATCAAAGGAAGATTTCAATTCAAGAAATGTGAAAGTATCCGATATGGCCGTTGAGGATCCTATTACAGTCTTTCCCGATGAGCCTATCTGGGTAGCTATCCAGAAAATGTCGCCCCGTGATCTGGCGAGACTGCCGGTGGTCAGCAGAGACGGATCCGGAAAGCTGTGCGGTATTATCAGCCGAAGCGATATTCTCCGTGCCTACGATGTCGGTATTGTCCGGAAACAGCGAGGGCAGATTGTCGAGCATCAGGTTGAGCTGAGAAAGCAGAAAGAAAACGGCTATGTCGAATTTGTCCTGCAACAAGAAGATACCTGCAACAACGCCATGGTCAGAGATCTGTCACTGCCTGATACCATCAATATGGTTTCCATCAAACGTGGCGGGCAGATCCTCATTCCCCGTGGTCATACCCAGCTGCACGAGGGAGACGTGGTCACTGTTTATGGCCGTCTTAAGGATATCGAAGGCATTAAGGGATTTCTCAACGCCTGCAAATTGCCCGCCCCAAAATCCTAAGACGACTCGGCAGAGTCCTGCACTCTGCCGAGCAACACTCCACCAGCGATAAAAAGTAACAGAACACTCAGAATTCCCCAGCGTGTCTCTCCAGTCATTCGTCCAACCAAACCCATCATGAGCGGACCAGTTATTGCCGCGAACTTACCGAAAACATTATAAAAACCAAAAAATTCGGCACTTTTTTCGGCCGGAATAAGTCTGCCATAGTAACTGCGACTCAGGGCTTGTATCCCGCCCATGGCCGAGGCAACAAGAAAGGCGACACTCCAAAAGGCTATGGTCTTTTTAAATGGATCATCGATCACCGGCAGGAAAAAAGCGATAAAAGTAGCCAGGCAGTAAATACCAATTCCGGCAAAGAGCATCCGCTTTGTCGAAAAAATCGTCGCTAATCGACCAAAGAGCAGAGTAAAGGGAAAGGCAATCAACTGGACAAGAAGAAGGACAACGATCAACATAGTCGACCCAAAACCAAGGTCCCTGCCATAGGCAGTCGACATGGTAATTATCGTGTCGACCCCATCGATATAAAAGAAGTAGGCCGCTAAAAAAAGAAACGCCTGCCTGTACTGCCGAATCTCCTTGAAGGTACTCCACAGTCTCTTAAAACTGCCAATGATCGGCGACGAGACGGAGGGGAGATAAAAAATCTGACGCACATGTTTAATGGTTGGTAAAGCAAACACCAACCACCAGCAGGCTACGATGACAAAAGCGGCCCTAAAGGCTCCAACCGGCAGCCCCTCCTCCACGCCGCTGCCAAGAATAAGCCCTATGATCAGCAAGAAAGGAACAACACTGCCGACATAGCCAAAGCCATAGCCACGAGTGGAGATGAGGTCCATGCGTTCCCTGCTGGTGATATCAGGCAGAAAAGCATCATAAAAGATATTCGCCCCTGCCCACCCCACCCTGGCAAAAACAAAGAAACTGAGGCAGAGTAGCCATTGGCCAGCTCCAACAAACAGCAGCAACAGCGTGAAACAGATACCGACAAAAAGGAAAAAGATAAAAAAGCGTTTTTTCATCCCCTGATAATCAGCCAACGTTCCAAGAATAGGCGCCAGGACAGCAAGCGTAAAAGCTGCCGCAGAATTGGCGAATCCCCAGGTGGCCGTCGATTCCACCCCGCTCATACCCGCTGCGGCAAAATCTTTAAAAAAAAGTGGCATCAACGCAGTGATTATCACCAGAACAAAGGCGGAGTTACCGACGTCATAGAGGGCCCAGCTGAACTCTTCTCTGGTCATTTTCAGTTTCTGGTACATTTTCCGACCCATGTGTTGAGTACCTTACAGATTATTTTCTTATTTTTTTGCAAGAACATAATCTGTCTCAAGGTACTTATCCCCGCACAGCACGGGGATTGAAAAGAGTACCCGACAAGCGAGTATTAAAAAGAACACCCGACAAGCGAGTACTGAAAAGAGTCCCGGCTTATTTCCCGTTTACCGGGGTTATAGGAAAAAGTTGACAGCAATCCCATCAAAAAGTATATGCTTTCTAATGGATACTGGATACTACAAAAAGTTTGCTATACGCCCAACCTTGACAGCTTACCCTGACTTATTACGAGTTCATCAAAAAAATTAACAACAATGCCTTTTCTCACCTATTTATCTCTGGTCCTTACCATGTTTCTCTGGGGAGGTACCTTCATCGCCGGAAGATTGCTTGCTGGCTCGGTAGAACCGGCCAGCGCAGCCTTTCTTCGTTTTCTTATTGCCTCGGCAGCCATGGTCGTCGTGACACGACTGGTTGAAAAAAGACTTATCCTGCCACCAAAAAAAATGTGGGTGCCACTCACTCTGTTAGGTATGACAGGGGTCTTTACCTACAATGTATTGTTTTTCAATGGTCTCCACCACATCAGTGCTGGTCGTGCCTCACTCATAGTGGCCAGTACCCCGCTGGTTATCACTCTTGCAGCAGCATTTTTTTTACATGAACGACTGACTTCATTGAAAGCCTGCGGGATTCTCCTGTCACTTATTGGTGCTATAACAGTTATCAGCAATGGCCATCCCGGTTCACTTTTTAGTGGTGGCTTTGGTCCCGGCGAAAAAGCCCTCATCGGATGCGTTCTCAGCTGGTCCGCCTACTCGCTCATCGGCAGGTCAGTTCTCGTCACCCTTTCGCCACTGACAGCCGTCTGCTATTCATCAATAATCGGCACCTTACTGCTCTCGGTTCCAGCCGCCAGGGAAGGCTTGTTTCGCAATATCTCAAACGTGTCCCTGCTGGATTGGACCAGTCTTGCCTATCTCGGTCTAGGCGGGACAGCTCTTGGCTTTTCTCTTTATTATCAGGGTATTAAAAAAATTGGTGCGACAAGGGCCGGTATCTTTATCAACCTCGTCCCCTTATTTTCCATCCTGCTGTCCTGGCTCATCCTGGGTGAATCCGTTAAACCCATCGTTCTCGCTGGTGGTATTCTCGTGCTTACCGGAGTGGCACTGACCAATTCCCAGAAAGCCAGGTAGTGTTTTTAAAAACCCTTCCAGCCACTTCTCATCGTTCTTACTTACCGGCCTGGCGCAATGGTTTGGAAAAAATGAGCAACTTCGGGAAATGACCAATCTGGTGATCGTCGGCGGCAACATCGCCCCCAACAAATCAGGTGATGAAGAGGAACGGGCACAAATCGAACGAATGCATGAAATTTTTACCACCTAGTATGGTTTCTGGAAGTATGCAACCAACCTCGAACGCCAGGCAACAAGCCGGTATCTGGAGATGCTCTACCATCTGCAGTTTCGTCGCCTGGCTACCGAAATAGAGCAATACAAAAGCAGCTTCAGTATCAGATAAAACCGTAATGATACAAACCCTCGATTATTCCAGCGGCATATTTACCCGTGCTGAAATAGACCCGCGGAGCACTTTTTAAATACGCCAGCTCTTCACTGTGGTTGCCGACAATGAGGCCTCTGGTCTTGCCCTCCAGCATGTCCGCGTCGTTGCCCGAATCGCCGGCCACCATGACGTGGCGGGGCAGAAATTCGTATTTGTATTGCAGATAGTCAACCGCTTTACCTTTTGAGGCGCGACCAGGCAGTATATCGAGAAACTGATTGTGGGAGTAAATGACCTTACAGCTCAGTTTCCGTTCATCCAGAGCCTGCTGAATGCTTTGCAGTCGATCATTTGTGTTTTCCAGATAGTAGCTGATCTTGTGACTGCGCTGCCCTTCTGCTTCCTGAGATACCAGAAAATCAAACTGTTGCAGGGTTTCTTTAATAAGCTCCGGTTTCCATTTATGGGAGATACGCTGCTGCCACCCCTTATCCATGCGCAGATCCGGCCCGTAGTACATCTCAGTGCCGACCGAACAGATGAGAATATCAGGCATGGGAATATTGTGCTCTGTCATCGCCTCCAGGGTGAGCTCCAGGCTGCGTCCAGTGGCCACCCCCCAGGCCAGGCTGCTGCGATGTTCATCGAGCAGGTCAAGCAACTGGTACAGACTGGCATCATCACCGATCAGGGTATTATCAATATCGGTGATCATCAATTTAGTGAGACTCGACAAGCGTTTACCAAAGGAAGGTCGCATATTATTTTTCTGGTTGGCTGATTTGTGGTTATTTTCCGCCTGATGATCCGGCAAAAGACGGCAATACTGGTCCATGGTCCTTGTGCAGTGGGTTACCCAGGAGTAGTGCTTGCGCACCCCATTGATACCATTATTTGACAAGGTATCCCACAGGCTCTGGTCGATAAGAATCTCTTTGAGCGCGCCACTGATGTCCTCCGTCTGAGCGACATCGACGAGCAGGCCGCTCTGACAATTTTTAATAATGTCCACAGGGCCGCCATCATTGGTAGCGACGATAGGCAAGCCGCAGGCCGAGGCCTCGATGAGCGTCAGGCCAAAAGGTTCAACCAGTGCGGGATTAATAAAGACTCCATGACTCTGGGCACACATCCGGTACAGGGTCGGTACCTCGGTGGCAAAATCATGTTTTTTGGGGATTGCCAGCTTACCGTAGAGATCAAAACGATCCATCTGCAGCAGCATATCAGTCAGTACTGCTTTTTCATTATCGCCCATCGTGTTGATATCCTGACGAATACCAGCAAATATCGCCAAATTGGCAATGGCCTGCAGTTCTTTATCTGTACCGTACGCCTCGATCAAACCAGTAATATTTTTGCGTTGATCGGGTCGACACAGAGCCAGGATAAATGGTTTTTCCGGTTTGGACCAGAATCGGTGCAGTTCATTTCTCAGGGTGATCTTGGTCTGTTTTGCTTCTTCACTGAGCAAATCGACATCAAGCTCCGAATCATAATAGGGGTAGAAAGCATCGAGTTCAATACCCGGCGGAATAACCGTATATTTGCCTGTTGCACCATTGGTGTACAGCCCATACTGTTTGTCTATCTCCTGCTGTGTTGAAGTAATAATCATGTCCGCTTTGCCGATTATATTCTCTTCAGTATCGATACGGGTGTTGATTTTGTACTGACGGTCGATTTCTGTTTTTTTCATGCCATCGGCAAGAAGCTTGGCCAGTTTATTTTTGCCCAGAGAATGACCGGTGAAGAAAAAAGGTGTATCAAAGGCGGCGGCAAGCTGCATGGCCACATATCCTGCATCGGCATAATGGCCGTGAAAGATATCGGGAGGTCGCTGCTGCGAAGTGATGAATTTGATTGTTTTATCAATAAATTCCTCAAGATGAGGCCAGATAAGCTCCTTTCTCAAGTACTTATACCCACCACATTGGATGCGGACGATACGTGCCCCGTCACAGATTTCTTCGATCTTTTGTGCATAGTCGCCAGAAACGTTCTTGTCTCGAACGAGCCTGGTCACCAGATCAACCTGTGCGACATCCTCATGACCGGCTAAAGCCCTGGCAAGCTCCACGACATACTTCGTCTGACCGCCGGTATCGGCGTCACGTCCTAGTTCCAGCGAGTTGCCGCGGATCAATCCATGAATACTGATGAGTTGCAGATAAAGTCGATTTGTTTTCATAAGCGTTTGTATTCTTTCGTAATAAAACCATGTCTTCGGGGTGTTCCTGATGGTTCCGCCTGGGTCGGCGTCGCAGGAGAGAAAGCTCATCCTACCCAATTGTAACCGCTCAGGCAACGGATTTTCAGAAAAGCTGCATGGGCCGTGGCGACAAATATCCGAGAAAAATTCTTTTTGAATACAGTATCCTCTGCAGGATGTGAACCGACTCAAGAATCGATAATTGCCAATTTTCGCCCAGGTCTGCTGGCATAAACAATACCGGCGAGAAGCAGTGCGCTCCCCGCCAGGGTGATCCCATTGGGGATCTCCTGAAAGAGAAGCAAAGCCAGCAGGGTTGCACCAATAGGTTCGGCTATAACAGCTACCGAGACGGAAGCAGCAGTGAGGTAGCCAAGCGCCCAATTATAGGAAGAGTGGCCAATGAGTTGCGGGAAAATGGCCATCAGCAACATGACTAAATAGGCAACAGCAGAATACCCGAACAGGCTATGACCAAGTACAACGGCCATGATGATGAGGAAAAATGCGGCCGTTGAATACACAACAGCCGTATAACACAGCAGGGACATACCATGCCGCAGACGACGGCCAATGAGCAGATAGGCGGAAGCGGCGACCGCGCCCACAAGCGCCAGGCTATTGCCGAGAAGGGGGTTGGGCTGATGGGTAAATTGCGTGAGGCTGAAATGGAATCGACCATCAACAACAGCAACCACATCCGCAACCCCGATCAGCACACTGCCGAGCATAGCCAGGGCAATGCCTATTTTTAAGGGTTTCGATAATTGTTCGCCCAGCAGAAAAGGGGCAGTCAACCCGACCCAGAGCGGCGAGGTGGTTACCAGCACCGTCGAACTGGCCACTGAGGTATATGCCAGCGAAGTAATCCACGTGGCAAAATGCAGCGCCAGCATAAACCCGGAAAGAAGCGCCAGCCGCCAGGATGTCCCCGACATCTGTCTCAGCTCGGAGCGTCGCCGTGTCAGCGCTAATGGCAGTAAGATGGCTGAGGCCAGGCTGAGTCGCCAGGCGGCAATAACTATCGAAGGCATGTCCAGCCCCTGCGCCAATCGCACCAAAATAGATCCGGAAGAAATCCCCACTACGCCGAAAATTAGTACCAGGATCGGGGGAAAGCGAGGTGATGTATCGGTAGGCATAAATCCTTTATCCTCAAGAGATATCCGGATAATGATCTCGTTCCGGGTTTAGTATTTGCCACCATAAGCAAAGGGATTATAGCCATCGCGCACCATTATTATCCAGGCAGTTGCGCAGGTACTGGGTAGAGGATTGGCATACCAGCCAAAGGGGATCAAGTACCGTCTGCTCGCATAAAGATAGGGGCTGGTCTTTCGGGTCGGAAATAATTGGCGAAAATCCTGCGGCTGGCCGGGGAAACCAACGGTTGCATAAGCGTCCAGGCGCAGAGTATCGATTGCCGCCAGCATCGCCTGCTCATCGCGTTTGAGTGTTTCCACAAAGCGTCTGGACTCTCTATAATGAGTTGATTTACTCGTGATTTTTTCATAATGGCTGATCATGGTACGCAGCATGTTGATGGCTCCAGCAGTCCATTCCGTGGAAAGAATACCCTGCCGGTAGTTTCCCCCTGTATCAATACCGTTCCCATCCTGATCTGAGAACCCAACACCCCATAAAGTTTTACCAACCCCGTACCCACCCCACGCTTTCACCTGCTGCCAGTTTAGATAGGCGGCACCAAAGCCGAACCATCTATCGATCAATTGTGGACCAAGGGCGGCAATTCCCCAGGTATTGACATCCACCGCCTTCGCTCCCTGATTTGCTAACCACCTGGTAGTACGCTTCGGATCGTCAGCACGCCCTCCCTGAACAAACTCGCCGTTACGCCAGGCCAAATCCTTAAAAAAAGCTAGAAGACCGGCTGTTTGACGATTTTTGCCGAGCCGGCCGCCGTTGATCATCACATCGATTCGTTGCAGAGCCTCGTTGATGGCTCTTGTATCCTCGGCGTTTACCTGTTGCTCATGGGTTATAATGGCCTGCAGGGTGGCACGCATTATTGTCAGCCCCGCATACAAGGAAAAATTGTTCTCAACCGACACTTCATAGGGATCGACCAACTCGTTACCCTGATTGGCTACCGTACCGGCCGGGGCATAATAGACAGCACCTGAGAGTGACTGCATCGCCGCAAAGGTGGGCAATACAAAGAGAGCGTTTCGCACGGCAGGATCCTGCAACGACACAGAGCTCAACTTGCGGTCGATGATATAATGGATATACGCAGCTTGCAGCGGCCCCACCAAAAAGGCCCAGCCATTTTCGCCGGTAATCGGCTTCCAGTCGGTCCAGGTAACCATGCCCGGTCGATATTCGGGATTCTGCGGTGGTAAGGCAGTTGTTTTAATCTGTCCGGCATACTTCGTTTCGGCAAAGGGATCTACCGATAGCCAATTTCTCGGCAGCATGCGAAAAACGTAAGCCTGTTGCTGATCTGTGACAACCTGTTGATTGTAGACAAAGACCTTGCCGCCTGTCATGGCACGATTTTCACCAGTACCGGCATGGCTGGAGTTACCGTTATAGCCCTCCTGCAGCAGATAATTTTGATTGCTGACCAGAGCGTAGGAATCCTGGTTGTTCGGCAGAGGAAATCGATTGATGACTTGGCCCAGCATGACAGCAATCTGCCATGTTGCAGCATCGTAGATGTTAATGCCGTTGTGACTGTTGATACGTTCAGTCTGAAGATCGCCTGAATGTGATTTTTTGGGGGTGAGCGAATAGGATTGCGGATCGTAAACATCAGTAACTGCGCAGCTGTTGCCCGGCAAACGGCATACATACTCGCCCCAGTATTCCGGGCTGTCCGAGAAACTCAGTGGCAGCAGACGGCCCTGGAGTTTTCCGGCTGTGGCCTTATAGAGGATTCCGTCTGCAGTGTCCCGGTCACTGACCAGAAATCGATAGCTTGACTCCAGGTCAGCATCGGTAGCTTGAGCATGTCCCAAGGGTATCATCACAAGCACATGCACGAAGAAGACAATGATTAGCACTTTTACCAGGCAGTCTGTATACATCAGCAAATGATCAGAAGATAGAGAGCGTTTTTCATTAAATACAAGAACGTTGCTATCGGCAATCCCAAAGTGTACCAGTTCCAGTTCTCATTCGAGAGATGGCTGGCAAGAGCTTAGACAGAGTCGTTTTGTATTACAGAAGAAAAGAAACCAATTCGTAAAATACTCAATGAGAGTGCTGCTCCGTAGCGAACCACAGCTCAGCAGAGCTTCATTGTATATGTATCCCTCAACATATCTTGTTCAGCATTTTTTTACCAACCTATTGCTGCCCTTCTCTCACGCAGGCCATAATCTCATTCTGCCTTAGTTCTGGCGTATAGATATAACGCGGAATTCTTGCAAGCAAGAGCAGTTGTCTTATCTTGCCTCCTGAAAGCTTTTTTTCGACTAAACTTCACCAGATGCGAACACCCATGACACGACATATTCTTGGATTTATTTTTATACTGTTTTTCAGTTCCTGTGAAAACACCAATATTCCTCTGATAACCGGGGCAGCAACCGATGCTGTGACTGCCCTTACCCTTTCAGATGAAGCTGTCAGGGATCTGGCAACACGTGCGGCGTATGTTGCAGACAGCCAGAACCTTGTGGCGCCGAAAGGAAGTTCCTACGACAAACGCCTGCAAGTGCTGACTGGCAAATATTCCGAAATGCAGCCATACACCTTCAACTTTAAGGTGTATCAGACAAAAGATGTCAATGCCTTTGCCATGGCAGATGGCACCATAAGAGTAAACAGTGGATTGATGGACCTGATGAATGATGCAGAACTTCTTTTTATCCTCGGTCATGAAATGGGCCATGTCGTACAAGAACATTCTCGAAAGAAGGTGGTGTTGGCCTATGCTTCCAGTGCACTACGAAAAGGACTTGCTGCCCAGGAAAATAACGTTGGCCTTATTGCCAGATCAATGCTGGGAGCCTTTGTCGAACGACTCACCAACGCACAATTCTCCCAAAATGAAGAACGACAGGCCGATCAATACGGCGTAAAATTCCTCAAAGCTGCTGGCCATGCCCCGGTCGCTGCGGTGTCAGCTCTTGAAAAACTTGCCGGGCTGGCCAAGCAGCATACCTTCCTGTCAAGTCATCCTGATCCCGCAGCACGAATCAAAAAACTTGCGCTGGATAAAGAAGATACCAGTGAAACGCAAGACTCTCTTGTTGACACTTTGTTTAAATATGGCGAAATGATTGTCACCCAGCTTTTTCAACTCGGACAAGCGCTGGTGAATTGGCTGCTCTCACTGTGGGGATATGCCTTGCAATCAGCTAGAGATTTGACCTCTGTAAGCCTAAAAAGGGACTACAGTCAACAATCGAAGATACAAAAATGTACAACAGCATCTAGAGTTCCTCCACTTCCTCTTGGAGGGAAAAGCTTAAACAATCTACCCAGTTTTTTCTTCCCAGTTTCCGTACGATCATCCCAGAGACCGCTCCATGGCTCTTTATATTTTTTTCGCAATAAGGACGTGTTAAATGCGTAATTTTGAACTCGAAGTCTATTTTTCAAAGTGGGAGTTTACTGCCAAATACCATATGACCGCCTCAGATGTGGAAAGCATATCCCTCAAGGAATTGCTGGGCATGGCTACCCCAGAGGAGCGTAGTGCTTTCGACAATCTATGGCTGGGCTACACAGAAACCTGGGGAGCACCAGATCTGCGCGAGAACATTGCGGCCACCTATGACAAGATGGAACAGCAAAATATCCTCTGTTTTGCAGGGGCTGAAGAGGGCATCTATACAGCCATGCGCGTTGTCCTCGATAAAAACGATCACGTAATTGTTGTCGTTCCTAATTATCAAGCTGCGGAAACCATACCCCTGGATATTTGTGAGGTAACCGGGGTGCCTCTATTGCCAAAAGAAAATTGGCGATTAGACATAGATGCAGTTGCCGGAGCTATTCGGGCGAATACCAAGCTTATTTCAATCAATGTGCCCAACAACCCAACCGGTGCAACAATACCAAGAGACGACCTTACCGAGCTCATAACACTTTGTCGGAAAAATAATACTTACCTCTTTAGCGACGAAGTATTTCGTCTTTTAGAACTGGATGAAAAAAAGCGCATGCCGCAGATTGCCGATATCTACGAGAAGGGCATTTCTCTCAATGTGCTGTCTAAGGCATACGGCTTGCCAGGTTTGAGGATTGGGTGGATTGCCAGCCAGGACAAAGAATTATTGCTGCGCCTTGAACGCTACAAGCACTATCTTTCGATCAGCAATTCAGGTCCCAGTGAGCGCCTTGCAATGATTGCTCTTAGAAACAGAGAGCACATTCTCGAGAGTAAGCGATCTCTGGTGCGAGAGAACCGGCAGACTCTTGGCCAATTCTTCGCCGACTACCCATCACTCTTTGAGTGGTCGCCCCCGGATGGCGGCTGCATCGCATTTCCACGATATACGGGAAGGGGTGGGGTTGAAAGCTTCTGCGATAGGCTGGTCAGTGAATATGGTGTCCTGCTTCTCCCCGCTTCTGTTTATCGTTCTAAGCTCATGGATACTCCCACAGACCGGTTTCGTATCGGTTTCGGCCGAAGAAACCTCGACCTGGGTCTGGCCGTGTTCCGAAAATTCCTCAACGACAAGCGCAGCGAACTAGAGGGATAACAGCGGCAAATCGCTAACACACGATATGATAAATGCATAATCGTACAACCAGGGCTCCGAGCGCTAGCGGGTATTGTGTCCCCTGATTTAACAGAAAAATTTGCAAAGACAAGCAACAATAGAAAGATTACTATTGTATAAAATGTAGACGGCTCCCCTGCCGTTGTTTTTTTATGGATTCCCGACCATTGTGCTTAATGTGCTGCCGGAATATTGCAAAAAGTGCATGTCCTTGCGCCCAGGTTTGTAGCCGGACGATGAGGACTCTCTCAAAAAGGAAGGCGCAAAGCTGCCTATGAAAAGTAATCTGTCCCACGCTATAATTGCCGCCGATGTATTGAAGTCAGGTCATGACACACAGATGATGCAATCGTTTATTGATGTTCTCGATCTCATTCTGACCTCAATCCACGAACCTGCGATGGTGCTCGGCCCAAAATTGCAGGTGGTGAAGGCCAATCATGCTTTTTACCAAACCTTTCAGATCGAACCCGAGGAGCAGGAAGGGGGAACGATTTATATGCTCGGAAACCGGCAATGGGATATTCCTGGACTGAGAGAACTGCTTGAGCACTATCTGCCGAAAAACCTTGTATGCGACAACTTCGAGATAGAACATAACTTTAAAACTATAGGCCATAAAATACTGCACTTGAACGCCAGATGGCTGTTCAGAGACAACGACAAAAGCCAGTTTATTTTTTTGACAATTGCCGACGTGACAGACCAGGAATATGACAGGCGAGGTATGGAAAATCTCGTCGAAAAGCGTTTAGCTGACTTGATCGAGGCAAAGGAAGAGGCGGAAAAAAGAAAAATGGTAGCGGAAGAGGCGCTCATCGAAATAAAGAACCTTAAAGACCAGCTGCTGGCGGAAAGAGCCTATCTGCAGGATGAAATAAAACTGAACTACGACCATGAGAATATACTCGGAAAAAGTGACGCACTGCAGCATGTGCACTACAAGATTGAACAGATTGCCGGCAGTAACACAACCGTCCTGATTCTTGGGGAAACAGGAACCGGCAAGGAGCTGGTCGCCCGGGCCCTGCACAGCTCAAGCTTGCGTAAAAATCGAGTCCTGATAAAAGTCAATTGTGCCACCCTGCCGGCAAACCTTATAGAAAGCGAACTGTTCGGCCACGAAAAAGGTGCTTTCACCGGGTCCGTAGCCAAACACCTGGGACGCTTCGAGGTCGCCGACGGAGGTACGCTCTTCCTCGATGAAATAGGTGAATTACCACTGGAGCTGCAGGCGAAACTGCTGCGGGTTATCCAGGATGGCGAATTTGAAAGGCTTGGCAGTTCTCACACCATCAAAGTCGATACGCGAATTCTGGCTGCGACCAATCGCAACCTCGAAGAAGAGGTGCGCAACGGCAGATTCCGTGAAGATCTCTGGTATCGCCTGAATGTCTTTCCGATTACCGTACCGCCTCTCCGGGACCGTCTAGACGACATCCCCACCCTCGTTGATTTTTATGTCCGGAAGATCGCCAAACGAATCGGCAAGACCATTACAATCATTCCAGCTGGGGTGATGCGGACCTTACAGGATTACCTATGGCCGGGGAATATACGGGAACTGGAAAACGTCCTCGAACGGGCGGTGATCAATTCATCGGGACCGAAACTACGGCTGGCCGATGATCTTAAACAGACGCTAAAGGATACCGGAATCAGCATAAAATCCCTGGAAACGGTTGAGAAAGAGCATATACTGCGAATACTCGATCAGACGAACTGGAAAATAAGCGGGAAAGACAGTGCGGCTGAAATCCTGGATCTCGATCGCAGCACGCTGCGCGCTCGCATGCGCAAGCTCGATATCAGCAAATAACGACCATTCGGCCGTATAGGGTAATCTGCACCAACTTTAACCAGCAGTGACACAGACCAGGATGGCCTCTCCTTCTCTCCATCTCAGCACAACCTTGCCCTGATAATCCGCCAAACAACGTACCCTTTTATTCACCAATTGGTCGTATGTGACCAATTGGTCATATGTGAGCTATTATTCGCTGGCACGGATCGCAGCCAGGATCATTCTTGTCGGATAATTTTGAGCAAGACAGATGCGTTAGGATGAATTTATGGTGTGGTTACCTCTCCTGGCACAAGGATTGCTGTATAAGATGAACAAACATCCCTTAAAAAGGGCACATCGGTAAAACGGTCACACACCAGGGTAATCACCCTCGGTGTTAACAGTGAGCACAAAAGAGTCAAATCAACAGGGAGTATGATCATGGGAGATAAGGGCGGCAAAAAAGACAAAAGAAAAAGTGAACAGCAGAGCACCGATAAAAACAGACAAAAAGAAAACGCTAAGTCCGTAAAGCAGCAAAAAGATAGCTCGATAAAAATCGGGCCAAAGAAATAATTGAGCCGCATTATCGATGTTGAATCAACCCATCATAAAAACAAGCACCGTCTTGAAATCCGGGAGAGGCGGAAAAAGGACAGAACCCTTCTTTGAAGATTTTGCCGATATTCTCGATTCTATTCGTGAACCGATACTGGTGCTTGACGGCGAGTTCCGCGTTGTAAAGGCCAATCGTTCCTTTTACCGGACCTTCAAAGTCGAACCGAACGAGACGGAAGGAACCATCATCTACCAGCTTGGCAACCATCAATGGAACATCCCCAGGTTGAAAGAGTTGCTCGAACAGATCCTGCCTGAAAATTCAAGTTTTGATGACTTTGAGGTTGAGCATACCTTTATCGGTATAGGCCAAAAGATCATGCATCTGAACGCCCGACGGATCGAAGGTATGGTAATCAAGACCCAATTGATTTTTCTGGCCATTGAGGACGTAACCAACCGGGAAAATCACAAGAAAAATCTTGAAGAGCTTGTTAAACAAAGAACCTCCGAATTGATCATTGCCGGGGAGGAGGCGGAAAAAGGCAAACAACTGGCCGAAAAATCTCTTGTCGAAATACTAAAATTAAAAACTTTGCTCGAAGCGGAAAGGGCCTATCTGCAGGAAGAAATAAAACTGGAATATAATCATAAGAACATAATCGGCCACAGCAACGGGCTGAAATACGTACTCTACAAAGTCGAGCAAATTGCCGGTAGCAGTACAACCGTTCTGATCTTAGGTGAGACCGGCACCGGCAAAGAGTCGGCCGCCCGAGCAATTCATGGTCTCAGTCCGCGCAATAAAAGGGCCTTGATAAAAATCAACTGCGCCACGCTGCCTGCCAGCCTCATCGAAAGTGAGCTTTTTGGTCATGAAAAAGGGGCATTTACTGGCTCACAGGCCAGACATCTCGGGCGATTCGAGCTGGCCGACGGGGCAACCATTTTCCTTGATGAAATCGGTGAACTGCCACTTGAGCTGCAGGCCAAACTGCTGAGAGTCCTCCAGGACGGCGAGTTCGAACGTTTGGGCGGCTCCCTGACCATCAAGGTTGATACCCGAATTATTGCCGCCACAAATCGCAACCTGGAGGAGGAAGTCCGCAAGGGCAATTTCAGAGAGGATCTCTGGTATCGCCTTAATGTTTTTCCGATAACCCTGCCCCCTCTTCGCGACCGCCGCGAGGACATCCCGCTGCTCGTCTCCTTTTACCTGAAAAAGATCGCAAAAAGATTAGGAAAATCGATTGAAATCATACCGGAAAACGTTATGCAGAATCTAAAAAATTATAACTGGCCGGGAAATATCCGGGAACTGGAAAACGTTCTCGAACGGGCTGCAATCAACTCATCCAACAACAAGTTATGTCTGGCCGATGAACTGAGGAAGCCGGTTCTGGAGATGGGTGACAACCCCAAAACCCTGGAATCGGTGGAGCGGGAATATATCATCAGGGTGCTGGAACAGACCAACTGGAAGGTAAGCGGTAAAGACAGTGCCGCTGAAATCCTCGACCTCGACCGCAGTACCTTGCGAGCCCGAATGCGTAAGCTGAGCATCGAGAAGCTGTAAGTTTTCGCCATAACCGCCGAAATGGAATCAAAACCTATGGTCATATATGACCTTAGGTTAAATGTAACCGTTGTAGTGCATCTGTCGATGGTGCGGTCAACGAGATATTCACCTCTTTAAATCTTGGAATACCATGCAGATGTAGACGATTTGGCAAACAAACTCCATCTGGCATAGAGCTTGCTCTATAAAAAGAAAGAACTCACTTAACAAAAGCGTGACCGTTCACCGGAAAATCTGAAAATCTCGTATAACCTCCGAGCTGTAAGCGATTACCAGTGCCGGAGATGCGCGAACGAGGTCTTTAAACTGTATTATTGGTACGTTTACCTACCAATGACAAAACAGATTCGGTGCTGGTGAACGCTTACACAAAATCTTTTGAAGATGCAACAAATGAGAACATCAACACTTATCGGCATCATACTCATCGCCCTGGCGGTTCTGGCTTTCGGCTATCAAGGTATCAGCTATAAAACCACTGAAAAGGTCGTCGATATTGGTCCCCTGCAAGTAACTACAGAGAAAACCAAGACCCTGCCTCTCCCGCCAATTGTTGGCGCTTTTGCTTTGGCCGGCGGCATTGCGTTGCTGGTCGTAGGGAGAAGAAAGGCCTGATCAGGGCTGTTGATGGAATGTATTCTTTTTGAATACAAAATTTTATTCACGTTTGGGCAGGTTGACTGCTGATTTACTATCCCAAAAGAGGTCCTGTAATGAAACTAACGCAAGAAGCACTCAAAATCGCAATTCTCGAAAAAGCCGAAACATCACCGAAACCCCAGCTGTATATTAAAGATTTCTATGCCTGTGACCCGGAGACGAAGCCACGTGACTTGAAAAATGTGGCCAATAATCTGGTTAAAGAAGGGAAACTGATGTTTTGGTCTTCCGGGTCAACAACTATGTATGCACTGAAACACCGCATCAAAAACGAAGAGACTACCGAAGGTATCTGATTTTTAACGGATTCATCGGGCTACTTGGAGGCAGCGGATTGCATATCAGATAATGGCAGGGGTAGGTGACCGGATTGATTCCCCCCTGCAGAACCGTAAGGCAGGCATACATGGATTCTTTTGATTCGTTTTTATTTCCGGATACCAACATTTTCCACGAAGAATGTTATCCACTGCTGTTATTTTTCACCCCACTCCACTTTTTGCAGTTGGTCGAACCAGGACCCGATTCGAATACCGATGACGAAGCTGCTTTTTTCCTGAAAAGTGGTTTGTGCCGGGCCCATATTCCCGCGCCACTCGGCGACAACCGTGAACCATTTTTACGATTGATCGGTGATATCAAAAAGAAAAGAGAGGAATACGTTGCCCAACTGAGAACCCTGACCAAAGACGCCGCACCTGCTCTTGCTGGGAGCGAGGCAGCTAACCTCAAGCATACAATCATCTCTTCTCTGCTCAAAAAACATGGTGTAAAGCACACCAACAGAGAGACCGAACTTGATCTATGGCAAGCTCGCCTGGTACTTGCCATAGCAGAGATACAGGACAAGAGTAAAGATGACCTGCATGATGAGCTTTCCTTCTTCACTGAGGACGAAATTGCCATGCTTCACACCCTGCAGGAAGAAAACGCCTCAGCTGAGGATGACCCTTTAAGCGAACTGGACAGCATCCGGGCACAACAGGAACAACCTCACGCGGGGAACATCGTCAAACGCTTTGAGGCCTGGTTGAGTCTTTTGAAAAACAAACCGGCACCGAGAGTAAAAATCTGGCTGACCACGACACGAGTCAGTGCCGACCAGATCTTTGCAAGGTATGAATCCGCCAACAAGGGGCGCGCCGTACCAGTGCTCAAACTGGCCCTTCCTGC
>RCMY010001104.1_pt1 | contig 25587 bp, 15 predicted proteins | sample 2041341 | NCBI WGS metagenome assembly RCMY01 (sample SAMN09708234, study PRJNA481090) | Marine sediment metagenome, whole genome shotgun sequencing project.
CTGGTGGGAGTATATTGTTCGTCGCTAGTTTTTTCTTTGGGGAAGAATGGACTTCCCCATTTCATTGGAGCCAACCTGCTCAGATTTCGATGGTCCTGTTGATACTTTTCGGAAGTATTATCGCTTTTACGGCATTTAATTATTTATTAAAAGTAGTTTCTGCAGAAAAAGTTGCTACTTCTGCGTATGTTAATCCGCTAATTGCTTTGGTACTTGGATGGTATGTTTTAGATGAACATATTTCGTTGCAATCGATTATCGCTGCAGTTATTTTATTGACAGGAGTCTATTTTATTAACAGGAAAAAGAGAATTTTTTAGTGGAATAATTCCTAAATTTATCATTGGAATTAGTTAAAAAAATTTAATCCAAATCGAATGAAAATACTAGCAATCGGGAAAAATTATGTTACTAACAAAGAGGATATTTCCAACCATAAAAATGGTTCTCCCATGATTTTTTCTAAACCGGAATCAAGTTTGGTTACACAGAATAAAAATGTACCGTTTCCTGAATTTACTAATAATTTGGCCTATGAGGTTGAATTGGTTATCAAAATTGGCAAAAAAGGAAAAAATATTCCCGAAAAGGAGGCAGATTCTTATATTTCTGAAATCGGACTAGGTATAGATTATACCGCCAAAGATATTTTGGCAACAATTCGCGAAGGAAAAGGACCTTGGGAATTGGCAAAAGGCTTTGACGGTTCCGCACCAGTATCGATCTTTAAGTCAGTTTCTAATTTTAAGAGTTCAGATACCATTCATTTTAGTTTGCGGATTAATGGAGTCAAAAAACAAATAGGAAACACAGATTTTATGATTTATAAATGTAACGAAATAATTGCCTATACTTCAAAATTTATGACTTTAGAGCCTGGAGATTTAATTTTTACAGGAACTCCAGTCGAAGGAGCTGGTCAAATTTTTAAAGGAGATAATTTACAAGCATCTTTAGAAGATGAATTGGTTCTTGATTTTAAAATGATTTAGAATTTCTTTTCTAAATTATAATTTTTTATTAAATATAATACTGTATTACAGTAGTTTGCGCTTTTGTGATTTTTTTAAAGGCACAATACTTATTTTTTTAGAAATGTATTCTTGTGCAAAATATTAAACTACATTTGCCGCCCAATAAGCCGTTTTAGTTGAAATGAAAATCCATTCTCAACAAGGTCATTTTTAGATTATGGAAAAGAAAGAAAATGCCGAAAATTCAAGCTTGAATTTGAAGGAAATTGATAAATGTATTACTGTATTAGAGCAATTAATTGTTGATACAAATAAAATTTTCGAAATTCCGAAAGAGCAACGTATTGCGTTGATAAAGGCTGCCGGTCAATTATCTAGACCAAGTCGTGATGAGTTTTCTCGGAGAGTTAAAGATGGTAAAAAAGCAGCAAAACGAAAAATAGCTGCCCGAGATAAGCAGATTCGTAAAGAAACCGGAATAAGAAGTGCTAGAGAAGCATCTGTATTTGTTGCTCCAAAATTATTGGAAATGGCAGAGTTGGAAAGCAAAGAAACATTGGAGTTGGAATCTTCAAGAAATTGTTACGTATGCAAAGCAGAATTTAAAAAATTACACCACTTTTACGATACGATGTGCACCGAATGTGGCGATTTTAATTATGCAAAACGATTCCAAACAGCCAATGTCAAAGGTCAGGTTGCTATAATTACCGGTTCTCGCTTAAAAATTGGTTACCATATTACCTTAATGCTGTTGCGCGGTGGGGCAACCGTAATTGCAACGACAAGGTTCCCTATAGATTCTGCGCTTCGCTTTTCAAAAGAAGCTGATTTTATAAATTGGGGTCATCGATTAAAAATTCACGGACTCGATTTACGACACATACCTAGTGTCGAAATATTTTGCAATTTTATCGAGCAAAAGTATGAGCACTTAGATATTTTAATAAATAATGCAGCGCAAACTGTTCGTCGTCCGGCAGGATTTTATTCCCATTTAATGGTAAATGAAGAAAGAGCTATTGAAACATTACCAAAAGACGTAAAAAACTTATTAACAGATCATAATGACTGCTTACAAGAACTAAAAGTTTTAACTTCTGGCGCGTCATCTAATCAAAATATACCTGTTACTTGGCATGGACCTGAGCCGGGAATTGGATTAAGAGCTTCTGCTAAACTTTCTCAAATTCCGTATAGTTTTGATAATACTTTGGTCGCAAAAGAAGTTTTCCCTCAAGGGGAATTAGATGCCGATTTGCAACAAGTAGATTTGCGCAAGACGAATAGTTGGAGGCTAAAATTGGGTGAAATTGAAACTACCGAAATGATTGAAGTGCAATTGGTAAATTCTGTCGCCCCATTTGTATTGTGTAATCGACTTTCGGAGGTAATGAAAAAAAATAACACCGGACAAAAACATATCATAAATGTGTCTGCAATGGAAGGAAAATTTCATCGCTTTTTTAAAGAAGATCGTCATCCGCATACCAATATGGCAAAAGCAGCTTTGAATATGTTAACACACACATCATCAGGTACTTTGGCAAAACATGGCATTTTTATGAATGCGGTAGATACTGGATGGGTAACGGATGAAGATCCCGCGGAATTAGCGAAAAGAAAACAAGAATTGCATGATTTTCAACCACCTTTAGACATTGTGGATGGTGCAGCACGGGTCATGGATCCTCTATTTGACGGTATCAATACCGGAAAACATTGGAGCGGAAAATTCTTAAAAGATTACCGACCAATTTCATGGTAAAATACTTCCGATTTTTCTAATTTATCTTAGTTTTTCATTAAAAAAATCTATCGTTCGCTGCCAAGAAAGTGTTGCCGCTTCCTTATCATATCGAGGTGTTGTATCGTTATGAAAACCGTGATTTACATTGGGATACATAAAAGCTTGGTATTCTTTTTTATTTTCTTTTAAAGCACTTTCATAATCCGGCCAACCAGCATTAACTCGCGTATCTAATTCTGCATATTGCAGAAGTAACGGGGCTTGAATACTTGGAACTTCTTCTTGCGTCGGCTGTCCGCCATAAAAAGGAACTGCTGCACCTAAATCCGGAATTCTTACTGCCATCATGTTTGAAATCCAACCACCAAAACAAAAACCAACAACGCCAACTTTTCCGCTACATTCGGGATGTACTTTTAAGTAATTATAAGCAGCGATGAAATCTTCTAGCATTTCATCGCTATCTCGTTGTTTTTGTAAGGTTCTACCATCATCATCATTTCCCGGATAACCACCTAATGGAGTCAACGCATCTGGCGCTAAGGAAATAAAGTTTTCTAAAGCTGCTCTTCTTCCCACATCTTCAATATACGGATTTAATCCTCGATTTTCGTGTACAACAATTATTCCGGGTAATTTGGTTTTGCTGTCTGTTGGGCGTGAAAGTAAGCCTTTTATCTCTCCGCCACCTTTGGGCGAATCATAGATTATAAATTCAGAATTTAATCTTGGGTCATTCACTTTTATTTGCAACGTACCACTATAATTTGGACTCATAAAGCTCAATAAGGATGGAACCGTAATTCCGCCAATTGCGAATAAAGACAAACGCTCCATAAATTGTCTTCTTTCAATTTTATTGTGTGCATAATCATCGTATAAATCGAAAACTTCTTGCTTAATGTCCTCTTTTTTTAGCTTTTTCATGGTTATTTCTTTAAATAGGTTTAAAATATAAATTTTGCAACAAAGAGCAATCAAATTTGCTTTTTGTAAAACAAGTGATACCTTGTCAAATATAACAAAAATCAACGATTAAAAATACTACCATAAAATTTTCAAGTAGTTGTTATTTTATCTTATTTTGTAAAAAAAATATAGAAACCATTTCCTAATATAACATTAAATTTTATAATAGTAATAATTCTTTTATGAATCTCAAAAGAGGCAAAATAGTAAAAATATTAAGTATAATTTTAGGAGGAATACTTCTTCTATTTTTTGCTTTGGTTCTTTTTATTAGAAGTCCATGGGGTCAGAGCAAAATTGTGAATTATGCAACCAATTATGTGTCTGAAAAAACAAATACTAGAGTTGAAATTGATAAATTATTCATAACTTTTGATGGTGATTTATTAGTAAAAAATCTCTTTTTAGAAGATAAAAAAGGAGATACGCTCATTTATTCAAAATACCTCGAAGCAAATGTACCATTATGGGCTATGATTCGAGGAAATGGATATGGTGTAGATGCTTTATATTGGGAAGGTTTACGAGCGAATATTCATCGAAAAGATAGCGTAAATGGCTATAATTTTCAATTTCTAATTGATGCTTTCGCTGCTGCGGATACTACTAAGTCGACTACAAAAGACACTATTAGTTCGCCAATGCAGATCATTATTGGAGATCTCCATTTCAAAGATTTGGACATTATTTTTGACGATGCTGTATTAGGAATTGACACCCACCTAGTTGTAGGCGAACTCGATGCTGCTATTAAACATTTTGATTTAGAGACGATGACTTTTGAACTTAATGAAGCTGTGATTTCAAATACCAATATCAGTTATGTTCAAAAACTGGTTGCAAAAAAATTGAATACTGAATCTGCGACTTTACCTTTGTTGGTGTTGAATGAAATCGACTTACGAAAGGTATATGTAGTTTATACCGATGTGGAAAGAGGAATGAACGCCTTGCTAGATATTGACCATTTTTATGCGGAAATTCCGAAATTGAATCTTCTTGAAAATTCCTATAAAATTGATGCGCTTGCATTAGATAACTCTATAATCAACCTAAGCCTTAAAAAAGAAGAGAAACAACAAGAAATCGATTCTCTAGAAGTTAAATACACTACATTTTCTTGGCCAGAAATGAATACGGAGGTTTCCGAAATTGATTTTAAAAATAATACGATACAATATAATGTTGGTGAGGCCTTAGCAAATAGCGATTCTTTAGATATTAATCATTTGAACATAAGTGATTTAAATTTGAAGGCGAAGAAGTTTTCTTTACAGGAAGAAAAGTTACTAGTACATTTAGAACAGTTTCAGTTCAAAGAAGAATCGGGTATTCAGCTGAATCAATTTGCTTTTGATGCCGAAATTACTGATCAATCATTGCAGGTTGAAAATTTGGTATTTCATGTCAACAAAAATAAAATTGAAGGTAAACTCAATGTAACTTATTCAAAACTAGCAAAATTGTTGCAAGAGCAAGAGCAATCAAAATTTGATTTAAATCTTGTGCATTATCAGTTAGATTTGAACGATTTACTTCTCTTGCAACCTGAATTAGAAAAGAATACGTACGTTGAAGCTCTTCGTAAAAAAATGGTTTCCGGAAACTTGAACGTGAACGGTTCTTTATCCTCTTTCCAATTAGAAAAAGCCAATCTATTTTGGGGAGATTCTACAAAAATTGCGGTAACAGGAGAAATTCAGAATATAACAAATTTGGAAAAATTGAGGTTTAATATTCCAAGTTTTCTCGCCGAATCAAATCGGACTGACGCTGCGTTATTTTTAAATGAAAAAGAGCTTGGCATAAGCTTGCCAACAACTCTTTCTCTTTCGGGAAGTGCCAATGGTTCGCTCGATAATCTATCCGCACAAGCGATATTAAATACTTCTTCAGGCGATATTGTTTTAGATGGAAGTTTTAAAAACCAAACAGAAATAGTTTATGACGCTAAAGTAGAGTTTAAAGAAATAAAATTAGGTAAAATATTAAATAACAATAAATTAGGTAATTTTAATGCTAGTATCACATCCAATGGAAATGGTGCTAATTTGAATGAGCTAAATGCAATAGTAGATGCTCAAATCTCCAATTTTAACTATAATAATTACTCGTTTAAAGGACTTTCTATTTTAGGTGCATTAGAAAATAGTAAAGGTAAAATCAATACAGATTATAAAGATGAAAATCTAAATATGACTCTCGATGCTTCTGTAGTTTTAGATTCTGTTACACTGGAAATTGGTTTAAATCTTCATGTTATTGGTGCTAATTTACAAGCTCTCGGAATTATGAAAAGAGACCTTCGAACAGGTTTTGATCTTCATGCAGATTTTAAAGGAAACAGCACTAGTTTTGATTTTATAAGCACATTAAATGACAATGTTATTGTGTATGATGAAAAAACATATTTAGTCGGAGATATTGATGCTAATGCATTTGTGCGCCCTGATTCTACTTCTGTTTCTGTAAAAAATAAACTATTTGATTTGGAGCTGGAATCGAATACCGATCCGCAAACTTTTAGTAAAGAAATTGAAAAACATGTCATGCGCTATTTTTACAGAGATTCATCTACAGTTGACATCGCTAGAAATCCTGTAAATTTAAAAATTAATGCCAGAATTAATCAAGATCCGATATTAGACGACATCTTTTATCTCAAAATAAAAAACGCGGACACGATAACTTTAGCGTTGAATTTTAATGAGAAATTGAGAATTTTAAAAGCAAAAATGAATGTCCCGAATATCGTTTATGCCGGAAATGAAATCGATAGTTTGGCTCTATCTCTAAACACAAATAAAGAAGAATTTACTTTCAATTTGGGCTTTAGAGAAATTAATGCAGGACCGTTAGCTATTCCGGAAACGGTAATAAACGGAAATCAGGTTGAGGATAAGATGTCTTTGAATTTCACTTCCTATTACGACGATGAAATTTATAATTTGGTGCAAGCAGAAATTACGGGTAGTCGAGATAGTTTGCGTTTGCATATTGTTTCGGATTCTCTAAAGTTGGATAAAAAAGACTGGAAAATACCGCAGGATAACGAAATTTTATACACTAAAACGAAAATTAATTTTAATAATTTTAAGTTTTCGCACCAAAATCAATCTTTAGAAATTACAGATCAATTGCCAAATGTAGAGAAAGAACATCTTGCTTTGGATTTTCAAAATTTTGAATTGAGTACTTTATTTAGCTATTTGAATCCTGAAAATAACTTGGTAAATGGCGAATTAAACGGGAATCTTATTATTGAAAATCCGTTATCAAACATTGGAATCTTGGCAAATTTAAAGGTAAATGATTTGAATTTACTCGATGTCAATTTAGGAACCTTAACGGCAAAAGGAGGTTCAAAAGGCGAAAATCAATATGATTTCAACCTTGATATATCTCAAGGCGCTATTGATTTAAATGTGGAAGGTGATTATACAGCATCTGAGCAATCGCCAAGTTTACGTTTAAATGCTGATTTGCAATCTCTTAAAATGCAGGCATTTGAAGGATTTTCACATGGAGAAATCACAAATACTTCTGGTATTATTACCGGAAAATTCCATTTAAATGGGACTGTAGAAAACCCGGTTTATCAAGGTGAACTCAATTTTGACAATGCTGGTTTTACAATAAAAAAACTCAATAGTGCTTTTACTTTGGCAAAGGAAACCATCGAGATTAATAAAGCTCAAATTGCTTTAAATGATTTTACCATACGCGATGAAAACTCAAACGCTTTGACAATCAATGGAAAAATTGGGACTAAGAATTTTTTAAATCCAACTTTCGATTTAAAATTTTCAGCACAAAATTTTCAGCTGCTCAATGCGACAAAAGAAGACAATGATTTTGTATATGGCGTGGCAAACTTTGATGCTACGATGAACTTGACCGGAGATTTGAAAATTCCGATAATAAAATTAAAAGCGAAGGTAAATAAAGACACGAATTTAACCTATGTTTTGCCAACTGCAACCGTAAATATTGAGAGTAGAGATGGTATTGTCGTTTTTGTCAATAAAGAAAACCCTAATGCCATTTTAACCAGAACCGAAGAAAAATCAGCAAACTTGACGGGGTTTGACATTCGAGCTTTACTAACAACCGATGAAGAAGCGCAATTTTCGGTAATTATTGATAAGCAAACAGGAGATAATTTTCAAGTTTCTGGTGAAGCGGATTTAAACTTTGGTATTGATCCAAATGGTCGAATGACACTTTCTGGATTTTACAATGCAAACAAGGGGCACTATGAAATGAATTTATACAATTTGGTAAATCGAAAATTTGAATTGGCGCCAAATAGTAAGGTTACTTGGGGTGGCAATCCCTACGATGCCAATTTAGATATTCACACTATTTATAAAGTAAAAACATCGGCATCTGCTTTGATGGCAGCACAAACTTCTGGATTAGATCCTTCCGCAAAAAATAAATACCAACAGGTCTTACCATTTTTGGTGTATTTGAATATCGACGGTGAATTAATGCGTCCTAAAATAGCTTTTCAATTGGATATGCCAGAAGAAAAACAAGGCGCCATTGGAGGCCAAGTTTATGGAAGAGTACAAGAAGTAAATCAACGAGAAGGGGAGCTAAATCGTCAAGTATTTTCGTTATTGGTTTTAAATAGATTCTATCCGGAAGCTGGTAGTGACGGTAGTAGTGGCGGAATTTCTTCTGTTGCAAGAGATAATTTAAATAGCTTACTTTCCGATCAATTAAATGTTTTTTCAGATAAGTTAATGGGTGACACTGGCGTTGAACTTGACTTTGGTTTGAACAGCTTTACCGATTATCAGGGAACAACCGAAGAGCAAAGAACACAATTGGATATTAATGCTCAGAAAAAATTATTTAATGATCGATTAATTGTTAAAGTTGGTAGTGAGGTTAATATAGAAGGCAGTGGTTCTTCAGGCGAAGATGTGCCCATGTTAGGTAATGCTAGTCTGGAATATTTATTGAGTGAAAGCGGTAAATATCGCCTAAAAGCTTTTCAAAAAAATGAATTCGAAACTGTAATTGACGGACAAACCAAGGTAAGTGGTATTGCTTTAATTTTTACCCAAGAATTTAATAAATTTAGGGAATTATGGGATGCTTTGTTTCGTGCAGAAAAGAAAAAGCAACAGCAAAATGAAGCGAAGGCAATGAAAACGGAAGCAGACAGTCAAGATGCCAAAAACGACCTAAATTAAAGAAGAAACATGTTGAAAATAAAAACATATATGATATTATTTCTAATCGCTATCCTTGTCGGGATGCAGGGTTGTAGTATCAAAAAGTTTATTCCTGAAGAGGAATTATTATATACAGGATCGACTTTAGAAATTGCCAATGACAGTTTGATTGAAAATCTAAAGAGCATGAAATCGGAACTCGAAAATACCCTGAGACCCGAGCCCAATACTAATTTTATCGGTTTGCGACTTGGTTTGTACTCTTATTACAAAAATCAAGAAGAAAATTCGGGTTTTATAAATAAATGGATCTATAAAAAAATTGGGGAAGAACCTGTTTATCTATCCGATGTGGAAACCTTAGAAATCGAAAAAATACTACGCAATCGCTTAGAAAACAATGGTTATTTCTATAGCAAGGTCGCCTCCAATTCGCAGGAAAATGAAAAGAAAAAAGAGGCTTCTGTAAATTACACTATTTCTGTAAATAAACCATACGAATTAGCTACATATCAATTAGATACAATTCCGGAAACTATTTCAAATGTTCTTAAAAAAAGTATAGATACCTCATTTTTTAAAACCAATATGCGCTTTGACTTATCTGCAATGAAAGCCGAACGTGAAAGAATAGACAGGGAGCTTAAAAATCAAGGTTTTTATAATTTTAATAATGAATTCTTAATTTTTGAAGCAGATACGAATCAGTACAAGAATAAGCGTTTTGATTTATTTTTAAAGATGAAAAAGGACGTCCCTAAAAAGGCTTTAATCCCTTATAAAATCTCTAAAATAAATGTTTATTCCAATTATGACATCCAAAAAGATTCCTTGCCAAAAGATACGCTGCGATTTAATAATAAAAATTTTGTTGAAACCGAAAACTTTTTTAAACCGAAACGATTAGATCCATTTATTCAATTAGAAGAAGGACAATTTTACAATGCAGAAACTTCGAGAAATACCTCGAGAAGACTTTCGAGTATTGGTGTTTATAAGTTTGTAAATATTCAATATGAAGAAAAACCAATTGAAGAAACCGATAGCTTAGGTTTTTTAGAAGCAAATATTTTTCTTTCTCCATTAAACAAAATGGCGCTTAGAGCAGAACTGCAAGCGGTTACCAAATCGAACAGTTTTGCCGGACCAGCTTTAGAATTAACCTATAGCAATCGAAATTTTTATAACGGTGGTGAAACGTTAAATTTAAGTGCTAATGTCGCTTATGAGGTACAATTAGGAGGCAATGAGGCAAATCAAAGCAATACTTCGGTGGGGTTGAAATCGGAATTACTATTTCCGAGAGTGATTTTTCCGTATACTTTTGGGGAGAACTTTTTTAAATATTCTGTTCCGAAAACGAAAACAAGTCTAAGTATTGACTTTTTAAATCGAACCGAATTGTATACACTTTTATCCAGTCAAACGCAATTTGGCTATATCTGGAATGAGAATAAATATACCACACATGAAATTAATCCTATTTCGATAAATTACACCAATTTAATAAAAACTACCGATGAATTTAATCAGATTTTAGAGGATAATCCATTTTTAGAACGGAGTTTCGACCAACAATTCATTGCCGGATTGAATTATTCGTTTATCTATAATGGCATGTTGGATAATAAAAAGCATCAATTTTATGCAAATACAACCTTTGATATTGCGGGAAATCTTTTGAGCTTATTTGGTAAAAATCAAGGCGTCATTCCGAATACTTTTTTAGGTCTGGAATATGCACAATATGTCAAAGCCGATTTTGATGTTAGATATCACTTTAACTTTGGCAAGGAACAAAAAATTGCAACGAGATTATTTGGAGGATATGGTTATGCATACGGTAACTCAGAAGTTTTACCCTATGTCAAACAATATTATTCGGGTGGACCAAATAGTGTGCGAGCATTTCGAATTCGTTCGCTCGGTCCGGGGGCTTATAAGAATCCAGAAACCAAAAGTACAACGTTCATCGACCAGACAGGAAACATACGTTTAGAGGCAAATGTGGAATATCGTTTTCCGATATTTTCTTATTTTAAAGGAGCATTTTTTGTAGATGCCGGAAACGTATGGTTATCTAAAGAAAATGAAGACCTTTCTGGTGGGAAATTTACTTCCGATTTTTACAAGCAATTGGGTATTGGTGCGGGTATTGGCGCTAGAGTAGATGTGCAGGGTTTTGTGATACGATTTGATTGGGCTGCTCCAATTAATGATCCCTCTTTACCCGAAGGCGAGCGCTTCGATATCAGAATTGACGAACCCGTTTTTAATTTTGCAATTGGTTATCCGTTCTAAAAAAAGTTCATATTTTATAATAGTATCCAATTAAGCAATCACGGTGATCAAATCTTCTTTTGGTTTTCTTACTTTTTTAAGGTTAACCAACCAATCATTTTCTTCATCGCGATACCCTAGAGGTAACATGACGCAACTTCGTAAACCTTTTTCTTTTAAATTCAATATTTTATCTAAAGCTGCTGGATCAAAACCTTCTAATGGTGTGCTGTCAACTCCTTCGAAAGCAGCGGCAGAAATAGCCTGAGAAAAGGAAATATAAGCTTGTTTTGCTGCATGATTGAAGTTCACTTCAGCATCTTTTTGCGGATAGGTACTCAATAATAGTTTCCGGTAATTCTCCCATCCTTCATTTTTAAATCCGCGAATTGCATTGGTTAAATCAAACATTTTATTGATTCTATCTGCGGTATAGGTATCCCAAGCGGCAAAAACCAACAAATGAGAACAATCTGTAATAACGGATTGATTCCAAGCAATTGGTCTAATCTTTTCTTTGACTTCTTGATTCGTAATAACAATTATTTCAAAAGGTTGTAATCCGCTTGAAGTTGGCGCTAAAGAAGCTGCCTCTAAAATACGGTCAATTTTATCTTGGTCAACTTTTTTACCATTCATTGCTTTGGTGGCATATCGCCATTGTAATTTTTCTAATAATTCCATTCTATTTAATTTTTGGTTCTAGTTTTAATTTTATGTGTGAGAAAAAAGGTTTCTACACTAATGCTATTCCATGCTGCTTTATAGGCTTCTTCAATTTCTTCTTGATTTATATCAAAAACGCCTCTTTGTTTCATGGTCATCAAAAAGGATAAAGGATAAATCGTATAGGCGTATAATAAATAAGGAGAAAGTGGTTTAATAATTCCTTCAATTTGTCCGCGTTCCCATAAGTCGAGTAGGGGTTGTAAATGTTTTAAACCTTCTTGTCGGCATTCTTCATCGATAACCGGACTGCTGTCACATTGTGATAAAAACAGCGCTTTTTCAATTTCGTTTAGTTTGAAATCAGCGATTCCTTTCCAAATTGTTTCAAATCCTTTTTCTATCGGAAAAGAACTATCGTATTCTTTAAAAGCGAAGGTTGTAAAGTTTTCTTTTACATCAAGATATACGCGATTAACCAAATCTTGTTTGTTTTCAAAATACAAATAAATTGTACCGGGAGAAACATTTGCCAGCTTTGCAATTTTAGACATCGGTGTTGCATGAAATCCATTGTTATTAACCAAATTAATTGTGGCATTAACCAATGCTTCCCGTTTATCCAAACTTTTCTGTAGTACTGCCATGTTGTATTTTTTTATCGATTATAGAGCAAAGATACAAAAATGAATGTTCATTCATAAAGTAAGGACTTCTTTTTTATTAACAATCAAGAACAATCGTAAAATAAAATTGGTTTTAACTTATTACATATTCGTTATTAATCTGGTCATCAATTATTTCTTTCTACTGCGATATAAGTTCGAAAAATAAAATTAGTACAAACAATTGGTGATATGTTGAAAGTATTGTGTTTTAATTTTTTAACATAATTTCAATTTTTATAAGTTCTTCTCTGTGCATCTCTACGCTGGCTCTGTAAAACTCTGTGGAACAAATTGTATAATAGCTATTTCACATTTCACAGAGAAAAAAGGAGGTTCGCTGAGAAATAAAACATATGTTTTAATAAATCTAAACAACATAAAACCATAAAGTTAAAGCTCTATTCATTAAGGAAAAAAGTATAGTTTAACCTTTTAAAGAAGATAATTTACTTATTAAAACAACACCTTTTTTAGAACCGCCCAAACATTATTGGCAACGATTTTTTGACCTTCAACGGTTGGATGAATTCCGTCTTCTTGGTTTAATTCAGCAATACCGCCGACATCTTCCAATAAAAACGGAATTAATGCCAAGTCATTTTTTTTAGCCAAATCAGAGAAAATTTCTCTGAACTCATTGCTATAAGTTTGTCCCATATTCGGTGGTAACTGCATTCCTGCAAGAATAATAGTCGCCTCAGGATATTTCGTTTGAACTGCGTCAATAATAGCTTGTAAGTTTTCTCTGGTTTCTGTTAACGGAACTCCACGTAAACCATCATTTGCACCTAATTCGAGTATGAAAACATGAATTTTTTGATTGAGAATCCATTCAATGCGGCTTTTGCCACCAGCGGAAGTTTCTCCGCTCAATCCGGAATTGATAACGGTAAAATCCAAACCTAAAGAATCGATTTTCGTTTGAATCAAACCTGGAAAAGCATCGTTAATATCGTCCAATCCATATCCGGCAGCAAGGCTATCGCCAAAGACTAATATAGTCTTGGTGGCTGTTTTGGTTTCCGGATTACTTTTCTTGACAACGGTATCCATATGCTCACTTGTATTTTTTTTAGAAGAATCTCCTGCACAAGAAAGCAGCACTGCAGCAATTAAAAAATAACAAAACTTTAAGAAAATCTGTTTCCGACTCGGGTATAAATTAAAAATCATTTGCTTATTTTGGTTGTTTATCATTTCGTAAAGAATAATTTTCAAAATTAATAGAATGTCAAAGATATTAAAGATTCATGAGCTAGAGAAAACATATACCAGTGGTGCTAAAAAAATAACCGTTTTGCAGGACATTTCTTTTGAAATTGAGCAAGGAGCGACGTTTTCTATTATCGGTCCTTCCGGAAGTGGAAAAACTACTTTACTTGGTCTATGTGCCGGATTAGATTATCCGGATTCAGGAACCGTTGAATTATGCGGTTATAATTTGCAAGATTTGAATGAAGATGAGCGTGCTCAATTGCGCAATAAGGAGGTCGGTTTTATTTTTCAAAATTTTCAATTACTACCAACACTTACTGCATTAGAAAATGTAAGTGTGCCTTTGGAATTACAAGGTGCAAAAAATGCAGCTAAAAACAGTATGAAATTATTGGATAAAGTCGGATTAGCAGACAGGTACCATCATTATCCTTCACAATTATCTGGCGGTGAGCAACAAAGGGTGGCTTTGGCGAGAGCTTTTTCAAATAATCCATCGATTTTATTTGCCGATGAACCTACCGGGAATTTAGATGATGAAACCGGTGAAAAGGTAATTCAGCTGCTGTTTCAATTAAACAAAGAAGCAGGTACAACTTTAGTAATTATATCTCATGATTTGGATTTGGCAAATAGAACCCAACAAATTTTGAGATTAAAAGGAGGGAAGATGGTCACAAACGAAAAAACAGCATTGGTTTGAGCAAGCAATTAACATCTTCGAAAGCAGGCAGCTCTTGGTTGTTTACAATGGCATGGCGCGATGGCAAGGCAAGTAGTGCGAGATTACTTCTGTTTATGGCATCGATTATTTTGGGTATTTCTGCGGTAGTTTCGATTCAATTATTTAGTGAAAATTTACAAACGAATATCGAAAGGCAATCCAAAGCTTTGATGGGAGCCGATTTTATTATCGATAGCAGACAATTACCAAATAAAAAAGTTCAAGCGATAATTGACTCTTTAGGTGCCGATGCATCGGAAGTTAATTTTTCTTCGATGGCTGCATTTCCTAAAAATGGAGGTGCTAAGCTTGTGCAAGTTCGTGGAATAGAAGGCGCTTTCCCATTTTATGGAACTCTAGATACCGAGCCTCTTGCAGCAGCAAAAACCTATCAAAAATCAGGAGGTGCTTTGGTAGATGCTACTTTGATGTTGCAATATGATTTGAATAAGGGAGACTCTATTAAATTAGGGAAACTTACTATGCCAATCGCAGGTGTTTTAAAAGCTATTCCCGGTACAACGGCTATTTCTACTTCTGTGGCGCCAACAGTAATAATTCCATTTCGTTTTATTGCGCATACCGAATTGATACAAATAGGAAGTCGAGTAGAATACCAATATTTTTTTATTGCTCCGCCAACAATGGATTTGGAACAATTAGATAAAAAACTAGACCCAATTTTAGATGCTGAAAACGCCGATTTAGATACGCACACCAGCACAAGTGAACGATTAGGGCGCAGTTACGGCAACGTGGGTAAATTTTTAAATCTGGCAGCTTTTATTGCGCTCTTGTTAGGTTGTATCGGCATTGCAAGTTCCGTACATATTTATATCAAAGAAAAACTAACAGATGTTGCGGTTTTAAAATGTATGGGAGCTACAAGAAAACAGACTTTTTTAATCTATCTCATACAAATTGCAGGAATAGGTTTTATTGGTGGAATTATTGGAACAGCTATCGGAATTGTACTCCAACAAGCATTTCCTTTTTTATTACAAGATTTTTTACCCTTTGAAGTTACCATTGCAATTACGCCGCAACCCATTTTGATGGGAATACTATTGGGTGTTTTAATGTCGGTTTTGTTTGCATTATTGCCTTTATTGAATACCTGGTATGTTTCGCCTTTAGAAGTATTGCGGGTAAATGAAGATAATCTAAACAAATCTAGAAAATCTGAGATTTTAACCTATGCAGCTGTCTTGATTTTTGTGTTTTTATTTTCCTTTTGGATTTTAAAAAATGCTCTTTTTGCCTTAGCATTTGTGCTCGGTATTTTAATTACTTTCTCCATCTTGGCAGGTATTGCAGCCTTGTTTATGAAAGCGATTAAAAAATATTTTCCTACTTCTTGGGGTTTTACGGCACGTCAAAGTTTACTGAACTTATATCGTCCGAATAATCAAACCATGGTTTTGATTATAGCAATAGGTTTAGGTACTTTTTTAATCAGTACCCTATATTTTACAAAAGACATTTTATTATCAAAAACTTCGTTGAATAGTGATGCAGATAATGCAAATATCATTTTAATGGATGTGCAAACGGAACAAAATAAAGAGGTAGCCAAAACGATAACACAAAAAGATTTAGGCGTCATCGATAATATTTCGATTGTTACAATGCGAATCCACAGTATCAATGGAAAATTGGCAAATGATATTCGTAAAGATACGACCTCAAAAATCAATGAATGGGTATTGAATCATGAATTTAGAACGACTTTTCGTGATTCGTTAAAAGATTCAGATAAGTTAATCGATGGTATTTGGACTCCCGAAATCAAGTCAGGAGAACCTATTGTAATTTCTATAGCGGATAACGTTTCTGAAAATGCGAAAGTAGGGGTAGGCGATCAAATAATTTTTAATGTGCAAGGTGTACTTATGGAAACAACGATAGGAAGCATTCGAAAAGTAGATTGGGGACGAATGCAAATGAATTTTTCGATTGTTTTCCCGAAAGGAGTATTAGAAAATGCTCCTCAATTTCAGGTTTTAACCACCCATGTTCCTGACGATTCTAGTGCGGCAATTTTGCAACAGGAGCTGGTAAAAAAATTCCCGAATGTTACTGTTATTGATTTGAGACAAGTATATCGAATTGTTGAAAACATACTAGATAAAATTTCATGGGTCATTAATTTCATGGCATTTTTCAGCATTCTGACGGGTATAATTGTCCTTATCGGATCTGTTCGTACCAGTAAATACCAACGAATTAAAGAGAGTGTTTTATTACGGACACTCGGTGCGAAAAGCAAGCAAATTTTGCAAATTACAGCTTTAGAATATTTCTATTTAGGAATAATAGGAAGCTTGATAGGCATTTTATTATCGTTGTTGAGCAGTCAATTATTAGCAACATTTTTGTTTAAAGAAGCCTTTGTGCCGAGTTGGATTCCTTTTATCGTGTTTTTGCCTGGCATTACGGTCTTGGTTTTACTTATCGGACTCAGCAATATTCAAAGTGTGTTAAAAAGTCCGCCATTAGAAGTACTTCGAAAGGAAGGTTAAAATAAAGAAATAACAAATTTCCTTAGAGATATCCGTCAGTTCTGAGTTTAGACATTTAAATAGCATTTATTTCAAAAAACTTGTTGTTGGTTTTTAAGTCTAAAATTAAAATTTATAGAATCAATTATTAGTTGAAATAAAAGTGCTTTAATCGCTATATTTTAGGGTATTATAAAATCTGATATTGTAATTTTGGAGTCAGCTATTGTATTTCTTTTGTGTAAGCAAAACGATTTGGAAATCAGAATCTAAAACGTTGTAAACTAAAATTGAATCGGCAAGAATAACTATTGTTTTACTGTAGTATTAATTGAGCAATTTACTATATTTATGCTCCAAACCAATGAAGAATAGAAAGACCATCTGAAATGAAGATTCTTCCTATTTTTTTATGAATTTCCGAAGGCAATGAATCTTTTTCAGAGAGACCACGTTTTTTTAGCTTTTAAAAATTACCTTATTGTAGTCTTTATTTTTAACTTCTTTTCACTGCCGATGCAAGCACAAAAGAAGAATGCTGCTTATCGATTGCATATTCGAAAAACCAATTTACAAGTTAAAATCGACGGAATTATTAATGAAGAAGTTTGGAAAGATACCGATGTGGCAAAAGATTTTTTTATGGTATTACCAGAAGATACAAGTATGGCAACACAGCCTTCTGAAATAAGAATGACCTATGACGATAAAAACATATATTTGGCTGCTATTTTCTTCAATAGCTCTGCAGGACCGTATTATGTAGAGTCTCTGCGAAGGGATTTTAGCTTTGGTAAAAATGATAATTTTTTATTATTTATCGACCCTTTCAACAATCAAACTACAGGGTTTTCTTTTGGTGCTAATGCTGCCGGAGCACAATGGGATGGTACCATGAATAATGGAGGCTCAATCGACCTAAACTGGGATAGTAAATGGGTTTCTGAAGTAAAACGTGATAAAGATAAATGGGTCTTAGAAATGGCAATACCATTTAAATCTATACGCTATAAAAAAGGGGTTACTGAATGGGGAATCAATTTTAGCAGACTAGATTTAAAATCAAGTGAGAAATCAAGTTGGACACCTATTCCGAGGCAATTAGCAACCGCTACTTTAGCACTTACAGGAGTTTTAGTTTGGGATCAACCGCCGCCAGAAACAGGACTCAATTTTTCTTTGATTCCTTATGTTCTGGGAAGTGCAATTAATACAGATATTGATGGGAATAACACCGATTATAAAACCAAAATTGGGGGAGATATAAAATTTGCTTTGTCTTCTTCGCTCAATTTGGATGTAACGATAAATCCAGATTTTTCACAGGTTGAAGTAGATCAGGAGATTGCTAATTTAGATCGGTTTGAGCTTTTCTTTCCCGAAAAACGGCAATTCTTTTTAGAAAATGCAGATTTGTTTGCCAATTTTGGCTACGCAACTATTCGTCCGTTTTTTTCAAGAAGAATCGGTTTAGATGTTCCCATAAACGCAGGAGTAAGAGTAAGTGGCAACATCAATCAAGATTGGCGTTTGGGTGTTATGGATATGCAAACCGATACTGATGATAAAATAGGCTTACCAAGTCAAAATTTTGCAGCCGTTTCTTTACAGCGAAAAGTATTTAGCCAATCGAGTATCGGACTTCTTTTTGTAAATAAAGAATCGATACATTATCCCGAAGACACGGATGAATATCATACTCTTTATCCAGAATACAATCGTAATATTGGTTTGGAATACAATTTAGCTTCCTATACCAATTTATGGACGGGGAAAGCTTTTTTCTTAAAATCATTTTCACCGGATGATGCGGGAAATGGATTTACACAAGCGGCAAATATTCAGTACAAAAATCAAAACTGGAACTTTGGTTTGCAGGAAGAATATGTAGATAAAGAGTATCGGGCAGAAGTAGGTTTTGTTCCGCGAAACGGTTATATCAAAATGAACCCCTTTGTAGGTTATTTATTTTATCCTAAAAATAAAAATATATTAAGTCATGGTCCTAAATGGAGTAGTAGTTACTACTTTGATGAAAGCTTTAAGAATACCGATTATCTTAATTTGCTTCAATATTATGTAAATTTTCGAAATACGAGCGCTTTTCGATTGACCTTAATCAATGAGTATGTAGAATTACTCCAACCTTTTGACCCAACCGGAACGGGTAAGCCAGAACTTCCAGCGGGTTCAAAACACCATTGGAATGCTTTGCGGATGAACTATAGTTCTAAACCACAAAGTATGTTTACGTATTCTGTTGGTACACGAATTGGGCATTATTATGACGATGGAAACTGGACAAGTCTAGATACAGAATTGGGCTATCGGTTTCAACCCTATGTTAGCCTTAGCTCGATACTGAGCTATAATAACATTGAGATGTCCGCACCTTGGAATACCACTGAATTTTGGTTAATAGGAGCGAAAGCCGATATAACTTTTACCAATAAGCTCTTTTTTGCAACCTTGTTTCAATACAATGAACAATCAAATAAATTCAACTTAAATTCGCGGTTGCAATGGCGATATAAGCCGGCATCCGATTTATTTATCGTGTACACCAATAACCAACTATTAGCTCCGTATTCGGGAAAAATACAATCGCTTACTGTAAAATTAGTGTATTGGTTTAATCCATAAAACTTTGTATTCGCTTGATTTTTGGAGAATCGATAGTTTGACGGAACGAAAAAGAATTAACATAATTCTCAAGAAAACCAAGTGAAAATATTTAATTTAGCTTCACTAAAAAATTAAAAAAATGAAATTAAAAAATAAAAAAGCAATCATTACAGGTGGTAGCAGAGGAATGGGAAAAGCTACAGCAATTGCATTTGCCAAAGAAGGAATAGATATTGCAATAACCGGACGAAATGAAAAGCTATTACAAGAAACCGTAATCGAATTAGAAAAATTTGGAATAAAAGCTATCTATGAGGTATTTGATATCGGTAACTACGATGCCGTTAAAAAAGGAATAAAAAATAGTATAGCAAGGCTTGGTTCTGTAGATATTTTGGTGAACAATGCTGGAATCGCAGCATTCGGATCGTTAAATGACATGGAAGTAAGTCAATGGACAGCTATTATTCAAACGAATGTTTTAGGAATGTACTATGTTACCAAAGAAGTTCTTCCACATTTAATTGAAAAAAATCAAGGCGATATAATCAATGTTTCCTCTACAGCTGGATTAAACGGCAATGCGAATACTTCTGCTTATTCCGCTTCAAAATTTGCAGTTATCGGTATGTCACAATCCTTGATGAAAGAAGTGCGTAAAAATAATATTAGAGTTATTACCTTAACTCCAAGTACTATTGCAACAGATTTGTCAATAGAATTAGGAATTACCGATGGAAATGCAGAAAAAGTATTGCAACCTGAAGATTTTGCTGAATTAATTGTTGCAGGATTAAAACTGCCAAGAAGAGCCATGCTTACAAATGCTTCTTTATGGTCAACCAACCCTTAACATCTAAATTATAAAATGATGAAAAATATTTATTTTCTATGTGCTATGATAATAGCACTACTACAAAGCAATGTAACAAATGCACAAGAAGAAAAAATTAGAGATTTTAATGCAAAAAATGCTCTTGAATTTGTAATGTATGATGCAAATGAGGTATGTGATGAAGCAAAAGTAAAAGAGGATGGAAAACGGCAATTGGTTACCAAAGCGATTACAGAATACAACAGTGAAATGGAACAATTTTCTTTTCAACATGCCTTAACTCTCAATGATATTGAATTTATGGTTAATATGAAACAAAAAGAAGCTATAGAAAGTAAAAATTATGAGGCAATGAAAGAATTGAGATTTAAATTAGAAGAACTTTTAGCGCCGCATCTAGATTTATTGAAAAAATCTAGTACAAAATTGAACGAAACATTGAAAAAAGTGCTTTCTGAAAAAGAATTTAAACGTTGGACAAAATACAGCGAAAAGAAAAAAGAAGCATTAAATCCTAAACCTCCTAGTGCAAATAATGCGATGCCACAAAGAGGAATGAATAATGGTCAACAGAGAGGTTTAGGCAGAGGACAACAAAGGTATTATTAATGTGCTTTTTTAAGTAGTATAATTATGCTATTTACCTTGTAAGGTAAGTCTGAATTTCTTAATATTTGTGGTAGCCATTGAAAAAAATAGTGTTTTAGGATGCTTTTTTTTACTCAACAATTATTGTTTTATAAAGCATTTTCATAGTAAATATTTAATAGTTAGTTTCTTATCTTTTTTAAAAATCAAGCAGTGTCAGAAATAAAAAAATAATGTTTGATTTTCGCAAATTTATTACAATAAACAATTTCTATTTACGTTTAATTAAATAGAATGTAACCATTATGAAAACACTCATATCCAATTGGGCGCTTCTCTCCTTATTTTTTGTCCTTGTTTTACAAAATACAAACGCACAAACAGCTCAACAAGAGGCTGAAGCGATGCTCGCACTGGTAAATAACCTTCGCGCAGATAACGGAATTACTCCGTTAACACTCAATACAGAATTAAACCAAGCAGCGTTCGACCATGCAGAAGACATGGCAACTAACGATTATTTTAGTCATATTGGTCTAAACGGATCAAGTATTTCTGATAGAGTTACAGCTTCCGGTTATACGGGTTCTTCTATTGGTGAAAATCTTGCTGCTGGTTATTCCGCTGTAGCGAACACCTTTAATCAATGGTTGAATAGCACAACGCACTTGAATAATATGCTCAATGTAAATGCAGATGAAATGGGGCTTGGTCATGCTACTTTCAGCGGTTCTACTTACACGCATTATTGGACGCAACTTTTTGGAAAAAGTGCTGTTTTGGCTGTGGAAGATCTTGAATTGGCCAAAAATTTTAGTGTATATCCAAATCCTGTAAAAGATATGTTATACCTGAATTTAAAAAACATGTCGGAAGAGGATTTTATTGTAAATATTATCAATGTAAATGGTCAAAATGTGTATCACAAATCGATGCATCAATATCCAACAGATTATACTTTGAATTTGAGTCATTTACCAACAGGAATCTATTTTTTATATGCTGAAAATCTTCCAGTTCAAAAGGTTATAAAGTATTAATAAACCAATAGTTTTTTCTACTAGAATTGCTTCAATACTTTTTGTAAAAATGTATAGAAAAGGTATATAATGTAGATTATTTTAACTTCTTTTCATTTTTAAAATCTAAATCTAAAACATTAAAATTATTAGCTGCTTTTACTAAAAGGGTAGAACCGATAGTTTCAAATAATTCATTTGTTTTCAAGATGAACTGGGTTTGCTTTTCAATTTTATAATTAGGTATACCCACTAAAGTCAGATTTGTAGTTTCAGAATAGACCTTTATCAATTCATAAAAGGCGATTTGCTCTACGGCGTTATCAATAATTTCAATCGCAACATTTACGCGTAAATCTTCCACAAGTTTTGCTATTTTTTCATAAATAATATGTTTGTCCACATTGTTATTATTCACAAATAACACACGAATATTCGTGTTATTCCATCTTGGAGATGCGATTATAAATCGTGCAATATTCAACATCATCTCGGCATTCTTACTATCCGTTTCACGCCACCATAGATCGACTGTGCTATAATTTCCGAATTTTGTTTTTTTATCAAAATCCAGATATAATAAATTATAATCCAAATGCAGTAATGCTTCGGTCATTTTAGCGTATTCTTCTGAACCTTCCAAGCCTTTAGGCCAGCCCATCATGATTGTGTTGGGTTCCACGCCTGAAAACCCGAATGTGGTCGCAATATTTTTAATTCCGTTATAAATGTTATCTACTTTGATTTGTCTCGCAAAAATACCTAGTTCTTTAAAAATTTCATCAGAAACAATTTGTTCTGTTTTCTTGAGAGGATTATCGTTGTTTTTATCTAGAATCAGTTTAAAATTGGTAACAATTCCGGTTCGACCTGATACCGTTTTACTTAACTCTAATAAATACGATTGATGCTCACTTTGACCACTGAACAAAATGATATTCGGATTCCAACTAGAGCTTACTTCTGTATTCGCGTCTATTTTTTTTAAGCCTTTATTGACAATGTTTTCCCAAACGCTGTTCCAAACATCATGCGATTGAATTTTTACTTCTTTACGTTGCAACCAAAAGTATAAACCTCCGATAACCGCTAAGGCGCCAAACATTGCAAGCATATCTAACTTGAACATTACCGCAAAACAAGCGAAAAACCCGAGTAAACCAATCCAACGCTTAATTTTAAATGTCGGCTGAAAATCTGGATTTGCCCAACTTTCCAAGAAAAAGGTAATGTTTATAAACCCATACGCTGTTAAGTAAAACATAGAAACCACACGAGCAATAACATCTAATTCTCCTATTAAGATTCCGGCTTCGGCAATCAAGAAAACCATCATGAGTGCATTCACAGGTTCATTGTTCTGACCCTTTCCTTTCGCAAATATTTTTGGAGTTACCTGATCTAATGACATCGCCTGTAAAATTCTAGGACCACCAAGAATACCTCCTAAAGCAGAAGATAAAGTCGCACCCCAAATAGCGGCTACCACTACCGGAGCAAAAAAAGCAATTTTCATTAAAATATTATAATCTGATTTTAAAGACTCAGCATCTATAGTGAATGCAATAAAAATAGCCAGAACAATATAAACAACAAGTCCAACTCCGATTGCCCATAAGGTTCCTTTCGGAATCGATTCTTTAGGATCTTTTAAATCTCCACTCATGGCAATACCCGCAGTAAATCCGGTAACGGCAGGGAAAAATATAGCAAATACAATTTCCATGGGGACAGACTCCGAGGTAGCAACCATATGAATTGTTTCGGGTACAAATTCTCTTGTTCCGAAGAAAATGGAGAGTAAGGATGCGGCAATCGCTGTTAAAATAATATATTGTGATTTTAAGGCGATAGAAGTACTTATAAGCGCCAATGCTGTTAGAGAAACCAAAGCAATGGTGCCTGTTAGTCTAAAATCATTAATGGTCATACCAAAACCAAAATAATCATTAAAACTTTCAGCAAACCCAATCAAATATAAGGCAATCGAAAGAGCTGTTCCTACATACAAAGCAATACCGATCGAGCCTCCAATAGGAATGCCCATACTTCGGGAAAGAACATAATAAACACCGCCGGCACCAATTTTTTTATCGGTTGCTACTGACGAAATGCTTAACCCAGTAGTGACAGAAATAACATGGGCAATGACAATAATAACGATGGTACCAATTAAACCAGCGTTGCCAACTACCCAGCCCAACCGCATATACATGATAACGCCTAAGATAGTAAGCAAGGAAGGAGTAAATACACCAGCAAAAGTGCCAAATTTCTTCATATCGGCCATGGTTTTGGGTTGGTTTAAAAATTAATTTTTGGAAGATACTTAAACTTTTTTAATTGGGAAAAACTTTGCATTAACTGTCCAAAATAAAATAGGTTTTACTTCTATTTTCTCATTGTAAAACAGATGATAATTAAATTTTACAGGGTTCTAAAATTAGAAGAGATAAAGTTAATCTATAATTATTAGTTGGTAAAATACTTGTTTACCTAAAACAATCCCTATTTTGCAAAAAAAAACATGAATAATAATGGCAAATAGCATCAAAGAGCAACAGGATATTTTAACAAAACTAAATATTCACGCACTGAATCCAATGCAGGAAGAAGCTATTTCTACAATTGGAAAAACTGCAAATACAATCTTGCTTTCTCCAACTGGCACTGGTAAAACATTGGCTTTTTTATTGCCAATTATAGAAATGCTAGATTCAAATAACACGGATGTACAGGCACTTATTTTAGTACCTTCACGGGAACTAGCCATACAAATTGAACAAGTAGTTCGAAATATGGGGACAGGCTATAAAGTTAATGCGGTTTATGGTGGTAGATCGATGGCAAAAGACAAAATAGAAATCAAGCATATTCCGGCAATTTTAATAGGAACACCGGGTAGAATTATTGATCATTTAAGCAACGACCGTTTTTCAAAAGAAAGCATCAAAACGTTGGTTTTGGATGAATTTGACAAGTCTCTCGAAGTAGGTTTTGAGACTGAAATGAGAGCAATTATAAAGCAATTACCTAGTTTAAGTAAACGTATTTTAACTTCTGCCACTCAAGGTGTTGCCATACCAGATTTTGTGCAATTAGAGAATCCTGTGATTATCAATTATCTAAAAGAAAAAACGGTATCGAAATTAGAAATTAAAACGGTGGTTTCCCCAGTTCAAAATAAATTACAAACACTACTAGATCTATTATTGCATCTGGGAAATCAGCAAGGTATCGTGTTCTGCAATTTAAGAGACAGTATCGAAGAGGTCCGTGTTTTTTTAGAAAAAAATAACATCTCTCATGCTTGTTTCTCAGGAGCGATGGAGCAAAAGGACAGAGAACGTTCGTTAATTAAATTTCGAAACGGAACTTGTCAAGTTTTAATTGCTACTGATTTAGCTGCCAGAGGTATAGATATTCCGGAAATGAAATATATCATTCATTACGAATTGCCCAATTCTTTGGAAGAGTTTACCCATAGAAATGGCAGAACTGCCAGAGTCCATGCGAAAGGAACTGCTTATGTATTGCAATGGGAAAAAGAACAATTACCCGAATTTATTAAAAAATCGAAAGGG
>RCMY010001105.1_pt1 | contig 25577 bp, 30 predicted proteins | sample 2041341 | NCBI WGS metagenome assembly RCMY01 (sample SAMN09708234, study PRJNA481090) | Marine sediment metagenome, whole genome shotgun sequencing project.
CTTATGTCTGCTATACGCCATTTGCCGTCGAGAAACAAAATATTCGAGTAACAAAGACAAATCCTAAAAAAAGCGTAATAACTAGCTAAAAGCCGAATGACCGCTGATCGCTCAAGGACTAAACCGCTAACGCGGTAGAATTGCCGCTTTAACCTCGATTACTTCTCACTATCAATGATCCGCTTCTAAGCTAAGTAAGGGCATCTAGCCCTTAACTTACTAAGGAGTAACATCATGACTCAGTCTAAAAAAGCTGTCAGTCCTCTTCGCCAACGCATGATAGACGATATGAATATGCGTAAACTCAGCCCTAAAACCCAGATTGGTTATCTTCGAGCGGTGACCAAACTTGCCAAGTATATTAACCATTCGCCAGCGCACGCAACAGCTGAGGAATTACGGCAATTCCAGATTGACTTGGTCGAACAAGGCACCTCAAATATCACCATCAATTCCACCATAGTTGGATTGAAATTCCTTTACTGCAAAACGCTTAAACGCACTGATATTGTGGATAAATTAAGTAGCGTGCCCACGCCACGTAAAATACCAGAAATACTGAGTCTTGAGGAAGTGAAGAGACTAATTGAGGCGGCGCACAACCTAAAATATCGCACGGCATTGTCAGTGGCATACGGAGCCGGACTGCGGATAAGTGAAGTCGTGGCCTTAAAGGTGAGCGATATTGACAGTAAACGGATGGTGCTGCGCATTCAGCAAGCCAAGGGTAAAAAAGACCGACTGGCAATGTTATCGCCTATTTTATTAGGCTACTTAAGAGATTGGTGACACTACGCCCATGCTCAGCATTTGATGTTAAATGGAGGTTGGTTATTCCCCGGACAACAACCAATTAATCCCATGTCTACTCGTCAACTGAGCCGCGCATGCAAAGCGGCAGCATATGATGCAGAAATTGGACGCAAGATATCTATGCACAGCCTGCGCCATAGCTTTGCGACCCACCTTCTGGAAGCTAGGGTGGATATACGAGTCATTCAGACTTTATTGGGGCACAGTAAATTGGAAACCACAGCATTGTATGCGCAAGTGGCGACCAAATTACTGCACGAGGTCGTTAGTCCGCTTGATGCGTTGAAGATTAAGCAGTGAGCAATATGGCATGCCTCGTCCCTCGCTTGAGGTGGCTGATGTCTTTCGCTTTTATGGCGACCAATATAAAGCAGTAAACCAAGGGCATCTTAGCCTCAATCAACTTAAAGTAATGTCGGCCATTACGCGTTGTCGAAGCGCGCAACTTGGTGGTCATCAATTACATTGCCCTCAATGTGATACGTACTTGATTGCGTATAATTCCTGCCGGACTCGGCCTTGTCGTGAAGCGATTGTCCGAAATGCCAATCAACCGCGGCCAAACGTTGGTTGAAAGCACGGCAAACCCAGTTGTTACCGGTTGATTACTACCACGTAGTCTTTACCTTACCTGCGGCCATTAGCCAGTTAGCATTTTATAATAAAACGGACGTGTACAGGCTGTTGTTTAGTGCGGCCTCGCAAACGCTCTCAACCATTGCAAAAGACCCAAAACACTTAGGCGCGGACATAGGGTCGACAATGGTGTTGCATACATGGGGTTCAGCTATGACGCACCATCCTCATGTGCATTGTATTGTGCCAGGTGGTGGAATAAGTGCCGACAAGCAGAAGTGGCAAGCCTGTAAAAAGGGGTTCTTTTTACCGGTTAAAGTCTTGTCTCGTTTATTTCGCAGGTTGTTTGTAAATAGATTACGACAGCTGTTTACTGACGGTCGTTTGCAGTTCTTTAGTGAGTTACGCGAGCTGAGTGATTCTACATGCTTCGACAAATGGTGCGCTGAGCAACAACAGCGCGAATGGGTGGTGTATGCCAAACGACCCTTTGCCGGACCCGAAGCGGTATTAGCGTACTTGTCTAGATACACCCATCGTGTGGCAATAGCGAACAGTCGATTGCGGGAAATCAATGATAAACAGGTTACTTTTACGTTCAAGGACTATCGGCTAAAAGATCGGACTAAGCAGAAAACTATGCAGTTGGACACCCATGAGTTTATTCGTCGATTTATGCTCCATGTACTGCCAACTGGGTTTCATCGTATTCGTCATTATGGACTGCTTGCTAGTCAGAGCAAACTGGCACTTGCAAGAGGTTTATTGGATGTGCCTGCGCCTGAGGCTATGCCTCAGTCGGCGACGGAAGATGATGATAAAGCCCCGTTTCACTGTCGTCAGTGCAACCAAGTCATGGAGATAATGGCGATGACACAACCGTTGTATTTAACTAGAGCACCGCCGAATATGAGATGTGAATATGAAACTAAATCAGCATCAATATCATCGTCAAAATAAGGTGAGGATACCATTATGCTTAAAATCGAAAATGCAGCGATATCATGCCATGAAATGAAAAGTAACTAAGGTAAAATAAACTGAAATGATGACTAAACATCCAAAATTAAACGTTCAAAAAATAATATTCCCGCAAGAACTGTCCACTCGCCAACAACCTAGCAATGAAATCCCCATAGCAACCATACATCGTCAGTAGTTTCCCGCGGTTTCCTCCATGAGGGATTATCCGCCAGCTGTCCTAAGTTACTTAGGATTGTTGGGATTCTGTGTGTCGACAGCTAGCTGATAATCTACATCATTGCTGCCTGTCAGCTCGACATTGCTTTAGTCTCCAATGTGCCAGTTGTGATCATTAGAGGCAACCTTATTCATTATTCCTTGAGCACATTTAAGCAGTATCATAAATGTTTGCTTAATAAAAACTAAGTAGCATGTGGAGGATGTTCAGTTTCAAACATTAATTCCCCTATTTTCCTGCTATTTATATTTAAGGCTAGTCTCAGTTTCAGACTTTACGATATTCTGTGTAGGTTTATGTGTGTAATCTTGTGGGTTAAGATGTTCTTTGAGTTTCAAACATTAATTCAATCATACATTTTTTTTTCGTTGTTAAATAAAGTGCGCAACTATTTGGATAGTGCGCTACTGGTTTAAGAAGTACGAAACTGGAAGAGTGCGATACTCAAAATAAAGTACGCTACTGAATGTGACTGGCTCTTGGAGTGGTCGCATTTTTTATTATTTATTGTTGATTTGCGAAGGTTATTGACCCACGTTTGCATTGAATTTTTGAACCACAAAAGAAGTCTACAACGCTTGTTACGCCTTGTTATTACCTTAAGTAAGTGGATCCGTATTCGATGCCAAGCATTACGATAAATACAAAAATAAAATTAATTTTTATCCGTATCGAAGATTGTTTATTAAGTAACATTAATGCCAGTTTCCTTTTTTATGTAATGAAATTTCGGCCTAAAACTCGCAAAATTTTAGAGCAAGCATTGCTTATTTTTATTTTGTAAGCACTTTTAATATGGAATCTGAAGGTAAACTGGGTAAAGTACGTTATTAATTGATTAAAGAGGAATGATTGTGGACGAAAAAACGATTAACAACGCGATTGATGCTGCGCTAGTTGCCGATGCCTACTGCCTAGGTGCACACTGGGTTTATGATGAAAACCAATTGAAGGCCCTAAAAATAAACTGGAGTGAACTTAATGCACCCTGCGCGGCGTGGCACGAGGGAAAAGGAAAAGGTGATTTTACCCATTATGGCGATCATGCAAATTGGCTGCATGAGTTTGTCAGGAATAATCAATATTTCGATATTAAGAAATACAGAGATTTTTGGGTAAACAATATGCAAAATTACAAAGGTTATATTGACGGTTCTAGCCGTGATACCTTACACGCGCTAAAAGATAATCCTACAAGCGTATTGGGGGCTACGTCGCAAGACCTTTCTATAATTGGTCGTATTGCGCCGCTACTTCTAGTCTCTGCTAGTAAAGAAGAGTTTCTGTCACAAACTAATGCATTTATCGCTTTTACACATAATTCTTATATAGTGCTTAAAGCTGGAGAATTTTTGGCATCAGTATTATATGAGGTGGCACAGGGTAAAAGTATAGCAGTCGCCTTAGACTCAGCAACGGTAGACCCGAGTTTGCAAGATGCGTTTAGCGCGGCAATGGCTTCTAAGGGGAATGACACCTTCAATACCATTAGAAACTTTGGACCTGCTTGTGGAGTTGAAGGTGGATTTGAAGGTGTTATTCACCTCTTAACGACATATAACGACTACAAAGAAGCTATGATTGAAAATGCCAAAGCTGGCGGCGATTCTTCAGCAAGAGGAATGGTGGTAGGTATGATAATGGGAGCCTCAGGACTGGAAATTCCTGCGACTTGGAAAGAGCAAATAAATGGGCTCTAAAAGCCCTTTAGATTTCAATAGTGGTTAAGTAAAAACGGTCGAATTAATTGTTGTAAATATAAGGTATGTCATGAGCATACCCCGTTAGGTTTGGCGCTAGATATTATATTGTTGCCATTTACCAAGGTAAAAGTTGTGGCGAAAATAGGCCAGGGGGCAGCATGCCCTTTTTAGTTAATTTGTGTTATTAGGAGTGTGTGTTGAGTGCTTCAAAGCGTCACGCAAGTGGCCAGGATTAAGCGTTTTGGTTTACCACTCATGACTTTCATTGGTACAGAAATTGGCTGGCGTACAACGTTTTTATTACTCGGTGCACTTGGCGCGACGATCGCGCTGCTATCAGCTAAATATTTACCGTCGATAGGTGGCGAAAAACTGACTAAGAGTAACTCGCCATTTGCGGTTCTCAAAATTCCTTCAGTAATGTTAGTGCTAGTAACTAACCTTTTTATCTGTAATGGCGCACTATGGCACCTATACCTATACCAATACCTATACCACACTATTGATAGACATTATCTCCTTTCATGGTGGTATAAACGGACTGTCACACCTGGCCTTTTTTCTATGGGGCTTGTCCTTTGGACCTCTTGTAACCATGTACCAAACGGCTGTTAGCAAGCAGGTTGACTAATGCAAAGGCAGTGGCAACTTCGGTGCAATCAAGCGTATATAACCTCTCAATGATGGCGGCTACATGGCTTGGCGGCTTAATTCTAATTCACGAGAAGTCATTAGTTGGGCATTCTCAGATAAACCAATCGTGAAATGATGACGCGGCATTACGATTGGCAGTAAATGAGCGTATTCCCTTTCAAGCAGTGGTGTTCCACTCAGATTTACATGCCAATGACGCATATCAACACTGTATGACTGAGCTCAAGGTAATTTCAAGCATGAGTCAAAAGGAAGTTGTTTGAAATGTGTAAGAGTATGCTATCAGAAATATGAAAGCTGCCATCAGGCCACCATCAAACTTTGAGTGTGATCTTGAAATTAAAAAATGAGAGGTTCCGCCCAAATAGTGCCCTTTAAAAATACGCTATTTTGTACCCTAATAAATTCCAAAAACCCATTGATAAATGTCAGTAGTGCGCAAGCGATTGATAATTATCATAGCGGGCCACCAATCCATGGTGTATTCAGGTACTGCAGGATCAGTATCAACACCTAGAAATAATAAATGTCAGAACAACATCTCTCCACGTTATCGTTGGAACGTTGGATTTGGTTGCTCATCTGGCAGTACTGATTCTTTGGATATAATAACAGTGAAAAGACAGAAGTTAAGAAGTAGAAGATCGCTTCGGCACTTAAACTCCATAATAATATAAAGAAACTTAACTAGGAGCTCACTATGAAAAGTGGCTATTTAATAAAAATATTAGCGTGCTTGGTACTTTCCAGTATCACGGTATCGGCATTTTCCCATACATACACAAGCCCTAGGCATACTAAAAGCGGTCTTGTTTCCGGCGTGATAGAAGAAGGCATTGAGGTCTATAAAGGCATTCCCTATGCCGCCGACACCAGTGGTGAAAATCGTTGGCACCCACCAAAACCCGCCCCCTCATGGGATGGCATATTGCAAGCCGATACCTTTGGTCCAAGCTGCGCACAATTTTCCAGATTTCCAGTGCCAGGACAAATCGTCGGCAGTGAAGACTGCCTATCGTTAAGTATATATACCAGCGGTAGAGGTAAATTTAAGAAGAAGAAGCCGGTCATGGTTTGGATTCATGGCGGAGGATTTAAAAATGGCTCCTCTTCCGACCCTTCGTACAACGCAACCAAAATAGCAAAAAAAGACGTGATTGTAGTTTCCATTAATTATCGGCTAGATTTCTTAGGCCGCTTTGCTCATCCAGCGATTTCAGCAGCACAACAAGATGAGCATCTTGGAAATTATGCATTAATGGATCAAATTGCCGCACTGAAATGGGTCAAACGTAATATTAAAGCATTTGGTGGCGATCCTAAAAACGTCACTATATTTGGTCAATCTGCGGGAGGTGTAGCCGTTAACTATTTAATGGGTACACCCGATTCCAAGGGTTTATTTAAAAACGCCATTGCTCAAAGTGGCGGGGTTCGTATTCATCATGCCCGCTACTTGGATCAAGCTGATTCGTTGAACCCTATATCCTTGGAGCAGCAGGGTTTAGATTTAGGTAGTTTTTTTGGCATTGCGAACGATGCTAGAGCACCCGATGCACTGCGCGACTTAAGTTTGGAGCAACTGATAATTCAGTTTCCAGAAAATGAAAATTCAATGAATCCTGTGGTTGATGGCACGTTAGTCTCCGAACCGATCGGTAAAACCTTCTATAATGGCCGTCAGCACAGTGTCAATTATATGGGCGGTGGCACCAGTCATGAGATGGCCTTCTTCCTTAATTTTGGCATTCCTTTGGAGTTGTTGTTACAGGGTTCTGATATTAATGAAGTCAGAGACCTGTATCCTGAGTATGCAGGCAATGATAGCGTTATCGGCTCATTCTGGGCTAGTGACATGCAGTTTCTAGCGCCACATAAATTCTTAGCGCAACAAATGTATAAAGTATGGAAGCCTGGTTACAATTACTATTTTGATTACCTACCCACTGCCCAGCAAAATCCATCTTCTTACGGTGTTCCTCATGGTGGCGATGTGCTATTTACTTTCGGCAACATGGCCGCCGATGCGACGGCCGAAGATATTGCTATATCTGAGATGATGATGACCGCATGGACTAACTTCGCCAAGTACGGAAATCCCAATGAATTTTCTAGTTCCAGGTCTCGTTGGCGGTCTGCTTTCGACCTAAAATGGTTGCCCACCTTTAAATGGTACGACCAAACCACAGTTATTGATGTGGACGGTATACGCAGCGAAAAAGATTTTGAAGAAATTAAAAGTCGTATGGATTTTATTCTGGAAGTGTTTGAGGAAAGCATGCAAAATCTATAACACGCATAAAGAGGAGCATATTAGGATTAATGCTCCTCAACTTTTATAAAACTACTGAATTTCTTCTGCCCTTTGACCACTCGTTCTGGAACTACTTCGTGTGTGCAGTGCTAATATCCACGATGTCGGATCAGTTGTTATTAGGATTATAACTTAAAACATCAACAAATCTTAATATATACAGGATACTTAAACGGCAGTTGTTCGCAGTATAGTGCAAGGAATACTCCAATTTTTATAGGAACGGTTTATTTCATCTTTGAACATTAAGCACAATGTTATCAATGTCAATGTTGGGAAAGTGCGATACTCGAAATAAAGTATGCAACTGAATGCGAATTACTTTTGGTGTGGTCGCATTTTTTAATTATTGCTTTTCAGAAGCGCTTAAATGTTAGGTGAAAGGCTTAACAAGCGAGATATTAATGCGTATATTAGTCAGTGCTCAGTTATCTTACTTAGCTTGTGAGTTTAAGATACGGGGTATCAAAAGCCTTATCAGCCACATACCAATCAAAAGGGTTACCAAAGAACTGATAATAACAGAATATCCAAAAGACCATCCCGGTACTCGAGATGCTGTTTCCGCCACTGCGGCAGCTATCAAGCCAACATAAGACCATGCCATCAAATAGGCGTGTGATTGCCTCCAATCAGAACGTTTACGCAATACGGCGAGATGAGCAAACACTATTGTTGCAAGGCTTATTAACGCCATCCAGTGAAATGGTCCAAAATAGCCATACAGTTCATAGTCCAATAATGCTGTGATATTCAAAAGCCACATCGCAACAACGTAGGCTCGACCTGTTAGTTTATGACGCTGCGTTCCTTTTCTTGAAAAAATAACCGCTGCACCAAAAATAATGGCGGCTACGGCGCTTAGAAAATGCACAAGCCCGAGTGGGTGCTCGAGTAAATGTTGGATCATTTCAACACCTCCGTATGGCTTAAAGATACCATTGATTTTGCAAAATGGCCATGTGTAGGCCACCGTCAATTGGATGAAAATACTGCGGGCACAATAACTTGGCGCCACTGAGCAAGGAGTTTATAGATAAGTGTCCCATTGAGGGAAACTTTCGTTTGCGCGGAATAGACAAGGCCCAGCTAATACGAGATAAACGTTATCAATTTTGTTATTTCCAAATCGCATAATGATTAAGGACTGCATTTGTGATTGGTTTTGTTTTCGCATGATCATTTAGTTCCTTTGCGCCCTGCAACAAGATTGATACGCCTGCCGTAATAATTGCCTTAAATACGAGTTCTCCGGCATCTTGCTTGACACGACTAAGAAGGTTTGTTTCTTTCATGGTATGCTTAAACTTTTGATTCGCCGCTTGCATTGCCTGCGACGTATCCTTAAGCCAATCTTTATTAAGATTATAGCCTTGGATGCTGAGTGCTAATTTTAGATTAGAACGGTAATTGTCAAGAGCATCGCTGTTCCTCCTGATATCGATTAAATCTTGTAATTTAAGACTTTTTAAATCAGGCACATCTAAGCTTAACAATCTCATCAAGGAAGCATTGTCCTGATTAATTGAGCTCTTAGAATTTGCTTGTTTTATACATGGATCTTGACAAGTAGATGCTTGATAACTGTTAATTAGCTCAATAAGCGCGATATTTTCTGGCTTACCAAAGCAGACCGTTGTACCTAATGCTGATGCGAAGTTTTTTGTAGCTTCAAAAGAACGGTAACGAGTTGATATAAATGCTTCATTATTAGTTTGATAAGGCGTTTTTTTCACATCGGGTAGTTTTAAACCCGCTTGAGTATCGGCATATTCCGTTAAGATATTAATATCGTTTCGGACTGATTGGTCTCGCCCATTTTCAAAGTCTCTTTCTGGTATTAGATAAGCTGACGGTACAAATTGAATTATATTGGCCTTAATTAAGTGCTGGCATTGATAAATAAGGTCTAAATATTTTATGGTTTTGTATTTGTAGCTATCCAACTCGATATCACTGCTAGCGCCTGCGTCAAATTGAATGGGTCGTTCGACGGTTTTATAATTAAACAAGGTGATAATATCTATACCCATCGGCAGTACAATGGTATGACAAAGCAATAATGATTTTTTGATCCACTCAAGCAATGTACTTGAGCTTGCGTCCAAATTACTATCATTACCGAGCATGCTCATATTAATTGAAATATTGAATTGTGAAGAAATAAGTGCGGGACTAAAGGTGTAAAGTTCTGGTGGCACGTAGTCGTAGGGCAAACATAATTTAGAAGCAGGCGCTCTACTACTAAGATGCTGACGCCAAATAGGCCTAAAATGGTTAATGTCATGGCGAATATTTTCGATGAATTCAGTAAACTTGTCAGTATCAAATGACGTGATAAGTTGGTAATTATCGGCCGAAATGTTTTCGCCTAAACGAGACTCAAGGTAATCGAAATAATTTGGTTGGCGTTCTTGAAATGACATGACAAATTGCCCTCATAACTCAAACAGAAACGAATATAATAAATAATATACCCTATTAAAATCAAGTTAAAAATAACAGTTTTAACTTTAATTTCAGCCCTATTCGTCTCGCTTTTATTGATAACACCCACTACAAATGCGGCTATAATTACCGACGACGCTGGCGTTGCAAGTACGACTCTCGTTGATACCTGCTTTCTCGTCTTTAGTTTTAGCTGCTAAAAAATGAATATAAGCATAATACCTTGCAAGACCGACGATGAATCCTATTTCAAACACCTTGAAAATAAAAATGCCTCGGCATTTTGCTCATCAGCAAGCTTATCTAGCTGTGCCATAGTCAGTGAAATTTTGTCAGCTAACGACGAAGGAAGCGTCAGTTCACCGTCAGCGGAAATTGGCTTCCTAAAATCATCATAATGAATGGGAATGACTAACTTGGCGTTTGTCTGCTTTACCGCATTATCCCAATAATTTGCGATGTATTTGTGAACGACAGGTTGCTTGCTCAATAAACCAATACTTAATAAAACAACATCTGCCTGAGTGTTTATTGGAAGGTCTGTGTGATGAATAGAAGAACTAGGTATGATGTGAATAAGTAGGATAAAGCACATCCCTGATCTATGCAACAGGGATTGATTTTGTTGGTATTTTGATGATTTAACTAATTATTAGAGTAGCTTGATGGCAAAGAAAATTAGGTTCGCCAAGAATATTCACTTCATTCTAATAGAAAATTACCAATATTGACCTTAACAAGCACAATAAAACATACCCTTTTTGCAAGAGAGCACGTTCAATGAATAGCATGAAAGCGCAGATTACTTGCTAGTTATCAGACTGATTATCATTTTCACTTATAAGTTTTGGACTATTTTTTCCACGTTGCGATGCCGTCACTTGGGCGCGCAGTTTACTGTAAGGCGCAAAAACGCCATAATAGCGGGTAATCCGAACCTGGTCAGGTTAATTCTCGGTGGCGGAATAAGCGCTGCAAGCTTGCCAATAAAATCAATTGGATTGAAAATATATGTGGGCTAGCCGGTTACCGGAGTACCATCTCGGTATGGGGTCTTTAATTCATAACGTACTTGTCCTTGCTTTGTGATACTTAACCGTTGCTCACTGATGGTTGGGCGGCTTATGTAACGGCAAAGACGCTCTAATTTTTCAGGCTCATCAGCATTAGGGAATACTTCACACTTAGTGCCTGCATGAAGCGAAACATTCGGTAGCCAACGCATTGAACTTACTTCATCACAATCGCCCTCCCTTGGACAATACGCCCTCGGATACACTTTTTGCAGCTAGTGCACGCGACCTTGCAGATACCGGCGACAGCCCTGCGGGTACTTAATGGCTCAAATGGACACAAGCCTTACAGCAATACTTGAATCGACATTTATTTATGGGCTTATTTTCTTTCAAAAGCCACTTCGCTCACTACGCTAAAGGCAACTACTACAAAAGGCATGTCGATGCCTTCAAAGGGCAAGCAAACCGGATGCTGTCGTTATTCACTTATTTAAATCCAGAATGGCAAAGCACCGACGGTGGCGAGTTAGTTGTGTATAAAAACCCTGGCGATAAGCAGGGTATTACCGTGTTACCCGAATACGGCACCTTGGCTTTTTTCTTAGGTGAAGAATTTGAGCATGAAGTTAAACCTTTGCGCAACCGCTACTCAATTGCGGGCTGGTTTAGGGTCAACACAAGCACAGCCGACCGCGTTGACCCACCGCTTTAGCATTTAGTCATATTAGCAACCTGTGGTATAAGGTTTGCGTTATGCCTTATTTAAGAAAACAGCATCTAGCGCGTGAATGCAATTATCAATCACTGTTGTCGAAATGTTTTCACCGATTGAAAAATTATGTGCTTGAATGGCCAACATATAACATTTAGGCATTTTTTTATAATACTCAGAGCATAAACTTAATAGCGACTCAAGGTTTAGTGAGTGCGTGGAAAAGTCACAAGGCTTATCAGTAGGGACAATTTCATTGAGTTGATATGCTGAACTTAGGTTTACCGCAGCGTCTATAAAATAGACTTGGTCGTATTGAGTAATAAGCTCAACATCTTCAATCGCTAACTGGTAGTTTCGGTAAAAATCGGCATGAAATTTTTTTTGTTCTAATACATCGACGGCAAACCAGCCAATACCATCATCTGAGCGCAGAGAATTTCCGATTCCATAAACAAGGGTTCTCAACTTTTTACTTTCTCACTAATTAGCGTATCATTTTTATACACACTTACTTTAAGTGGCATTTTCCCAATAGCGTGCGTGGCGCAACTGAGGCAGGGGTCGTAACAACGAATCGCAATTTCTATTTGATTTAGCATCTGTTCTGTTACTTCTTTTCCGTCAAACAAATTGTTAGCAACAATATTAACCGCGCGATTCATAGGCTCATTATTATGCGTTGTTGAGACAATAAGATTACAACGCGTGATTTCATCTTTAGAGCTCACGTTATAGTGATGAAGTAGCGTTCCGCGAGGTGCTTCTATTACCCCAATACCAATCGGATTACGCTTTCCTTTCTTAATTAAATTATCATTTTGTAAATCTTTATCATTTAGCAAGTCCAGCATAAGCTCTGCGCTATGCAGCATTTCTATGAGTCGGGCGTAATGGTAGTACAAAGATTGGTTGACGGTGTTGCTGCCGGCAAGTGCTTTATACTTTTCTAACCAGCTTTGCGCTTTTTTAGTTGAAATATAATCTACAACGTTAAGACGGGCCAAAGAGCCCACTCTGCTCCAGCCCTCTTGAGTACCTAATTTTTTAAGGTAGGGAAATTTTAAGTAAGTCCATTGTTTAACTTCTTCACTAAAGTGGTCCAGATATTCCATGTAATCGACATCGTTAAGAATTCGCTTACCTTGCGCATTTACGGCTCTGAGTTTGCCGTGATAAAGGTCTAGTTCGCCGTCAAATCCTACAAGGGAAAGGTGATTTGAATCAAAGGTACAAAAACTATTCATCCATGAGGAATTTTGTAGATGATAATGGTGTATAAATTCCAAAATTTCTTCACACCAGCCAATACAAGTATGAATACTTGGCACCTCAATACCATTAAAAAAGAAGTCTTTTTCTTTTAAGCTTAGGTTTTTGTGTATGCCTCCTGGTACCGCAGAAATACCATGGATTTTCTTGCCTGCTGTGGCCTTAATTATTTCTTGTCCAAACTTTCTTAACTTGATCCCCTTAATCGCAAGGTCTTTGTGGGTGTTGAGTAAACAAACAATATTTCTTTGTTCTGGCGTGGAGTTAACACCGTAAATAAGGTCTGGCGCTGCAAGGTAAAAAAAATGTAGTGCATGAGATTGAAAAATTTGGCCATAATGCATTAACCGACGCATTTTTTCGGCAACAGCGGTCAAATGATCGACGCCCACAACCTGATCAATGGCTTTTGCCGCGGCAAGGTGATGGCTAACGGGGCATATCCCACATAATCTTTGCACTAAAACGGGTGCCTCCCAGTAGGGCCGACCCTGAACAAATTTTTCGAAGCCACGAAACTCAACAATATGAAAGCGAGACTCCAACACTTTTCCGTGTTCATCTAAATGAATAGTTACCTTGCCATGGCCTTCTACACGAGTGACTGGATCAATTACAATTTTTTTAGTCATATTTTATCATTTCATAGCTAAAATGGGGGTCTTCTCCGGCTACTATAGACTTAATTGCCGTCCATATTGTTTCGCCGCTAGGGGGACAACCTGGAATAAAATAATCAATCTTTACAACTTCATGACAAGGATACACTTTATCTAGAATTTCAGGTATGTCTTCATGCTGAGGGATAATACCCAGTGAGTTGGTTGTGGGCCCATTAATATAGGCTTCTTTCAGACAACTACTTAATGGAATATTATTTCTTAAAGCAGGCAGTCCGCCCATAATCGCGCATTCACCCAGTGAGATGAGTATCTTGCATTTTTTACGATAAGCACGCAAAACCTCAACGTTTTCGTTGTTACAAACGCCTCCCTCGATTATGCCAATATCAACACTATCATCGAGTTCTTTTATGTCTGTCAGAGGTGATTTTCTTAAATCTACTAAGGTAAATAATTCTATAAGATTGAGATCTAAATCGAGAAAAGACATATGACAACCAAAGCACCCAGCGAGTGATATTGTGGCAACTGTCTTTTTCTTATTCATTGCCAACTCCAATGGGTATTATGTCATATTGACGCGATCCTACAGGCCGATCAAAGCCTTTGCCTTTTTTGAGAATAGCGCCTACTGGGCATAGTGCCACTACTTCATCAATTTTTTGCTCGCTGAGCCTATTGGCTCTGTGAATATCCATTTCCACATTTAAGCGAGAACCTTTACCGCTAAACGAAAAGACTCTTCTGCCTTTGTCATCAATAAATTTTTCGGTACAGCGTTTACATAAAATACATCGGTTATGCTCAAATAATATTTTATCAGCACTAAAATCAATTTCACGGTTGTTAAAACGATAGGGAAATCGTGGGACGGTGATTTGCATTTTATAGGCTCGGGCCTGTAAGTGACAGTCACCACTTTTTTCACAACTAGGGCAAAAATGGTTGCCTTCTATAAATAGCAACTCAACTAATGCTTTTCGCATATCTATTAACTCTTCTGTGTTAATTTCGATCTGCATATTAGCTTGTGCCGACAAGGTGCAAGCGGCCTTCGTTTTTCCATCTACTTTAATAGCGCACACTCGGCACGTGCCTAAACATGTCCCCATATCTTTGTAATAGCATAAAGTGGGTATATCAATGCCATGTTCCCGAGCTACTTCAATTAAATTTTGATTTTCCTTGGCCAGTAACTTTTTACCATCAATTTCAATCTTTATTTTTTTCATAATCTAGAACACTTTTTTTATATGCTTGAGTTTTCTTTTCTACATCAAAATGTTTGAATAAATTTTCTTTGGGCGATACTAGATTTTTGTAATAATCGGGGAATGCTTGCATACTCGTTAATAATGGGTTTGCACAGGTTTTACCTAAGCCGCAGCGCGAAGTTTGTGAAATAATTGAATGCCATGACTTTATATCTTCTAGGTTTTTCAAGGATGCTTCCCCTGATTCGATGGCCTCTATTTGCTCTAAAAAGAGCAAGTTTCCTGCACGGCAGGGTGTGCATGCACCGCAGGATTCCTGCACAAAAAATTCTGTGAAATTTTTAATAATAGACAAAATATCTCTCGTTTTATTAAAAATCATTATGCTGCCCCCTGTTGGAATATCTTCAAAACATATACGCCTATGGCCCTGGTCAGCATTGAGCATAATTCCTGAAGGACCGCCTATTTGAATAGCCAAAACATCTTTGGCTTGCACTAGTTGCAGGAGTTCGTTAATGCTAATACCCCATTCAACTTCATATATACCAGCCTTTTGGCAATCTCCAGATATACTCAGTAATTTACTACCGTAAGATTTCTTGGTCCCAAAGCTTTTAAACCATTCAGTGCCTTGCGCAATAATTCGGGTTACAGCAAAAAGGGTTTCTACATTATTAATCACAGTAGGCTTTCCAAATAGTCCTTTTTCAGAGGGGTAGGGAGGACGTACGCGAGGTTCACCTCGTTTGCCTTCAATAGACTCCAGCATGGCACTTTCTTCACCTACCACATAAGCGCCAGCGCCCAGTTGGATGCGAATATCTAAATCTGTATATTGCTTAAATTTATCAATACTTCGCTGCAACTTTTGCTGCAAATAACGATATTCAGCTCTTAAATATAGTATGGCTTCGTTGGCCGCAATTGCATAACTGGCAATAATAATGCCTTCTATCACACTATCACTATGATGGCTGAGTAGGTATCGATCTTTAAATGTCCCCGGTTCACCTTCATCAGCATTACATACAAGGTAGCGGTGTTGTTCTTTTTGTTTGTGACATTCCTCCCATTTTAACCCAGTTGAAAAACCCGCACCTCCGCTGCCTCTAAGTCCAGCGTCTTTAATGATTTGGATTATCGCCTCTGAGGTGTATTGCCGTAGTCGATTTAAGTTATAAATAGGATCATGACTTGCTAATAAAAGAGGTCCTTTCAAATAGACTTGTTCTTCAACACTCGTGGCTGGCTGTTTGTTATGTCTAAGATCATGTACTATTTTTTTCACTTTTGTGACAGTTAAGTTGGTCACAGGGCAACCATTAACGAGCGCTGCGGGTAGTTGATCACTCATTCCGATACATGAAGTTGTAAATAATCCAATATTTCCTGAAGGGTCTACCGAATTCATTTTACAATTAAGCGCTTGTTCAAACGCTTGGATTATTTCTGGATTCCCATTAATTTCTGCAATAGCTGAAATGTCTAAATATATTTTTTGTTTTCCTGCAGGGTGATCATCAAAAAAATGATAGAAAGTTAAACAGTCTTTAAGCTGAGGTACAGAGACACCAAGCTCATGTTCTAAAAGACATAAAGCTTCAAGACTCACGTAGCGGTATTGGTCTTGAATATCCCAGAAAATATCCAAAAGTCGACTAGGATTGCGCTTGTATTTATTGACTGTTTTAAATATAAATTCTTGCATAGTGTGTTTAAGTATAGGTTTAATTGAATATCTAGCAAACAAAAAATAAAAGATAAAGCTGCGCGCAGGTATATTTACCTCATATTTGTGTATTATCTACGAGGGCTTATCAAGGTAAGAATAACCAATGCACATTGACCAAATAAAATGTCTTAGATTAACAATAACAGGCACTGTGCAAGGGCTTGGGTTTCGACCAAGTGTCTATAGAAGCGCAACTGAATATGCTTTGTTTGGCTCGGTAGGTAACCAAGGTGATCAGGTAGAGATTGTCGTTCAAGGCGAATATGCTCAAATAAAAAAATGGCAGCAAAATTGGCAAACTTATTTATCCAACAAAGTTCAACTTGATAGCGTCGAAGAAGCGTGGCTTGAGCTTCAAAATGTCAGCTCGTTTAACATCATTGCAAGCCATGAAAGGCCAAGTTTTCACATACCCATCCCCAGAGATTTAAAAATTTGCAGCGCTTGTGTAAAAGAATTTTATGATCCCAATTCCCGTTGCTTTTTATATCCTTTTATTTGTTGTTCAGAATGCGGGCCGCGCTATTCTATATTGCGCAAGTTACCTTACGATCGCAAAAATACAACTTTAGATCTATTTTCTAAATGCGCTAAATGTGAGCAAGATTATAACGAGCCCAAACATCGCCGATTTCATGCACAAAATACCATTTGTCCAGAATGTGGCCCAAGGCTTCAACTCATTGATGCCGAGGGGGAAACGCAGACAACAGCGCATCCCAAAGAGTTAATTAGTCGGCTTGTTTCAATTCTTAGAGACGGTAAAGTGATAGCAGTCAAAGGAATTGGCGGTTTTCAGCTAGTGTGTAATGCTCGCAACAAAGATGCCATCAAGCGACTGCGTAAGCGCAAAAATCGGCCACATCAAGCATTAGCCGTAATGGCAAACATCAAGCATGATGCTTTGGATTTACTCAATAGTGATCAAGCACCAATAGTCATCGACAAAAGAAACAGCGATTTACCGCTAGATATTATTGCGCCTGATACTTTAACCTTAGGCGTAATGTTACCCACTAGCGCTATTCATTTGTGTCTCTTTGGAGAGCATGTAGTAGATAATCCGTTTGATTATCTTATTGTGACAAGTGCTAATAGTCATGGTGAGCCTATGGTCAGTGAGTACTCGCAAAATTTATTCAAATTAGCAGATTACGTGGTAGATCATGATCGCATGATCGTCAATGCAGTGGATGATTCTGTATGCTTAAATAAAATGCCTATTCGGCTTAGCAGAGCATATGCACCAATTGAATACAACGAACATACAAAGTGCGACATACTTGCTATGGGGGCCGATTTAAAAAACACGTTTTCGTTTTCCGCAAACAATAAAATTATACAGTCTCAGCACATCGGAGACCTATATAATATAAAAGCACTGCAAAAATATGAAAATACTATTAACGCGCTTTTAAGAATGTATCGCTGTCAGCCACAGATCCTGGTTTCAGATTTACATCCTGGGTACGCTTCTACTCAACATGCTGTGGTTTTAGCACAGCAAAAAGAAATCAAGCATATACAGGTTCAACATCATCATGCTCATTTAGCCGCATTGGCATTTGAACATTCATTAAAAGAATGTATCGTTTTAACGTGGGACGGAGGCGGTTATGGCAATAATTCTCATATTTGGGGAGGGGAATGTTTTATTTTACAAAATAAAAATATCTCTCGTTGCTCACATCTTAGCTACTCTGCTTTGTATGGCGGTGAAGCCGCGATAAAACATCCCCGTAAACAATGTCAGGCAAGGCTTTTTGAGGCCGGTATTGATGGTGAAGATCACACTCCAGAAAACAAATTTCATGCACGCTATCCTCAAACAAGTTCAATGGGGCGTTTTTTTGATGCCGTTAGTGCTCTATTATTGCCTCAATATGCTGAGGTTTCTTATGAAGGGCAGGCCGCCATAGGCTTAGAAACATTGGCAAGTACGTGGAATGAAGATAGCTATTCACTGCCTATATATTGGCAGGAAAACGTGGTTGATATTCCACCGTTATTTCGCACCTTATACGAATTGAGTTTGCTCGAACCCGCAGCTAAGGTTGCGCTTATTTTTCATCGCACCGTGGCTGAAATTGCTTGGCAGATGGCACAAGGTGCCAATAAGATTTCAAAAATACAGAATGTTGGCTTTTCAGGCGGGGTTTTTCAAAATCAACTTTTATGTAAGATGATGATAGAACGTTTTAGTCAATCAAGTTTTAAACTGCACTTGCACGAAAAGATGCCATGCAACGATGCCAATATTTCAGTAGGGCAAATTGTTGTTGCGCAATGGGGCTTAGAGAATGCATGAAGTAAGTATTGCCCAAAGTATTGCACAGAGCGCTATGCAACATCTTGCAGCCAATAGTGCCACGTGTTTAACATGCATCAGTGTAGAAATTGGTGCTTTTAGTGGCGTAGTAGCGCAAAGTCTGGAATTTGTCTGGCCTGCGGTTGCGATGAATGTGCTTGGTTATGAATGTGAAATAAATATTAAAATTGTAAGCTTAAAAATTAAGTGTAATAGTTGTGGTCATACACAAGAAGCAGACGATATTATCCAATTGTGCCATAATTGCCAAAGCACTGACGTGTTGGTGATAGAGGGAATGGACATGATAATTACTAGACTGGAGATGCAATAATGTGTGGAGATTGCGGTTGTTCTGAAGGAAATAAAGATTATTTTGTTGAAGACAAAACGATGCATGTCACATTGGATGTGTTGCAGAAGAATAAAGATATTGCGCATGATAATTGGCATTGGTTTGATGACCGACAAATTTTACCGTTAAACTTAATGAGTTCTCCAGGCTCAGGGAAGACTTTATTATTGGAAAAAACGTTTAGCCATTTTAAGGATGAACTCAAAATGATGGCATTGATTGGCGATCAACAAACCGACCGCGATGCCATTAGAATTCAAAAGGCCGGTGGCCTCGCAAAACAAATTACCACCAATAGTGCCTGTCACTTAGATGCGCTTATGGTGCAAAATAATTTAAGTGACATTGATGAAGAAACGAAACTTCTCTTTATTGAAAACGTGGGAAATCTTGTTTGCCCAAGCGCGTTTGATTTAGGAGAAAAAAAGAAGGTTGCCCTGCTATCAACCACAGAAGGCGAAGATAAACCACTTAAGTATCCGGTTCTATTTTACAAGGCCGATGTCATTATTATTACCAAAACTGATTTAATTCCTTACCTTGATTGGGACGAGGATTTTTGTTTGCAGTGTATTCGGAAAGTTAATCCTAAAGCAATAATAATTAAGCTTTCGGCCAAATCAGAAACGGGTATGCAAGCGTGGTATGACTATCTTGAAAGCGTATGTGTTTAGCGGTTCCTGTTAAAGTTATAGCAATTGAAGGAGATCAGGCCAAAGTTGATCTCAATGGTTTGCTCACTAAAATTGATATATCGTTAGTTCCTGAGGTTGAAGTTGGCAATTTCGTAATTGTCCATGTTGGTTATGCGCTCAGTATTTTAGATGAAAGTGATGCTCAGACGGTGCTGGAGTATCATGCAATATATCGATGAGTTTTATGACAATATTCGAATTCAGGAAACGCTAGAAGCGATTGCCCATAAAGCAAAAGATTTAGGTGAAGTCCGCATTATGGAGTTTTGTGGCGGGCATACTCATACTTTTTTCCAAACGGGACTCATCGACTTACTGCCAAACAATATCAAGATGATCCATGGTCCGGGTTGCCCTGTTTGCGTGCTTCCAGCAGAGCGAATTGACAGTTTTATCAAACTGTTACAAGAAGACAAAACGATCATTGGCTGTGTTTATGCAGACTTACTCAAAATTCCAACCTATTTAGGTCAAAGCCTTTTAAAAGCAAAAGGACAAGGAATAAATGTAAAAACGATTTATTCACCACTACAAGTGCTTGAGATTGCTAAAAATAACCCAGGCAATGAAGTTGTATTTTTTGCCATCGGATTTGAAACTACCTTACCCCCCACATTAGCTATGATTGAAACGGCACAAAAACAAAACCTCTCTAACCTGAGTGTTTATGGTAACCATGTTAAAACGAGTGCAGCGCTTGCGCATATTTTACAAAGCAGTGCTGATAGGCTTGAAGGAATAATTGCCCCCGGACATGTGGCCACAGTAATCGGCGAAGAACTGTTTAAAACCGCGGCACAAAAATACCAGATACCCATGGTGATCAGTGGTTTTACCCCTTTAGATTTAAGCCGAAGTTTAGTTCACTTATTAACAATGATTTCGTCGAAAGAGTATGCTTGTCTTAATGATTACAAGCGTGCGGTTCGGCCGAAAGGAAATGCTGTTGCTACCGCTTTGATGAAAAAAATGCTTGTGGATAGAGCCGAATTTACCTGGCGAGGATTAGGCACGATTGCAAACAGCGCCTATCAACTTTCACCTGACTATCGTTGTTTTGATGCGGAAGAACGATTTGTATTTAAAAAATCTATTGGCAAAGAGAATAAGGCCTGCCTTTGTCCGCAAGTATTAGTTGGCAAAAATTCACCTTTAGATTGTAAACTTTATGCGAAAGCGTGCACACCATTAAGTCCTCAAGGAAGCTGTATGGTTAGCTCAGAAGGAGCGTGCAGTGCTTATTATCGTGCAGGAAGGGGATTACCTGAATGAAAGAGATTGATTTAAGTGTGGGCGCAGGAGGACTTTCATTTCAGCATTTTTATCATAAGGTTATTTTAAAATACTTGAGCAATGAGCATTTAATTCAGGCAAATGATGCAGCAATTGTAACAATGGATTCCACTGAAGTGGTGATGGCCACCGATAGTTATGTGATTAACCCTCTTTTTTTCCCAGGCGGGGATATTGGTAAACTGGCGTTTTGCGGAACGGTGAATGATCTCGCCATGATGGGCGCAAGGCCTAAATATTTATCCTTGGCATTTATTTTGGAAGAAGGCTTTGAGGTAGAAAAACTTAAGGTAATTGTAAAATCAATCAGTACACTGTCAAAAGCGCTAGGCATTCCCGTGGTTACAGGTGATACCAAGGTTGTTGAAAAAGGAAAGGCGGATGGTCTTTTTATTAATACAAGCGGAATTGGCAGCCCGATAAAGCGTTTACCACAACAAATTAATGTAGGTGATAAGATTATTATAAGTGGAACGCTTGGTGATCATGCTATCGCCATTATGGCGGCGCGAGAAAACCTTGCGTTTCAAGTTCCTTTATTGTCAGATTGCGCCCCTTTAAATTTAATCACAGAACCTCTATTAAAAAAATACGACGGTATTAAGTTTATGCGAGACGTCACGCGCGGAGGTTTGGCCTCTGTGCTTAATGAAATTGTCAGTGGGCAAAACTTTGGCATCAGAATTGATGAAACGTGTTTACCGATTAAAAGCCAGGTAAAGTCGGCATGTGAACTCTTTGGTTTAGATGTTTTGGGACTCGCTAATGAAGGCAAGTTTATAATAATTGCGAGTAATGATGTTGCAAATCAATTATTAAGTGAAATGCACGAGCATCTGCACTCAAAAGACGCTTGTATAATAGGTGAAGTCGTCACTAGTTACCCTGCGAAAGTAGGACTAATAACAAAATTAGGACCCGAAAGAATCATAGCTTGGCCAGTAAGCGATCCGCTGCCAAGAATATGCTAATTGAACGAGTTACTCTTTGCGTATTCTCGACAAGTTCGTGACTACTTGGCAAATTTGTACAGGCACTTGCCTCTTAGCTATCAAATTATCTGCCTAATCATCCATATTCGTCTACACTTAAATTATTCAATCAAGTTCCACAAAGTAGTAATGGATAAAAACATGGTAACTGATAAAGGAAAACAATTTGGATGATTTTCGGTGCCTGAAGACGGAGAATTAATTCTTACGGTAAATGAACCTCGAGATCCTGATTTATTGGGTGCGGGATATTTTGATAATAACGCTGGCTTTATTGAGTTTACATTGGAAGTTGTCGATAGTGCTCTGTATTAACAACAGTGGTAATAAGTAACTATCCGCTGAGCTTCGGCTTCTCACAATACAAAGCGGTTATTCAGTATTCTGATTATGAGCGCCCACCAATTGAAATCACAGCACATAGTAGTCTGTCAAAGCCGATGTCAGCCACTATACTTGTACTTGCTCAGCTTGCGTCTCTGGTTTTAGCGATATTTGGTACTATTTTAATTTCGTCTTTAAATTCAGCAACGCCTTCGCTTGTCCAAACACGTACTTTAGCCTTCAAAGAAGCTTGGGCAGAGTTTATCGCTCGCGAAGTATTTAAAGATTCTAAGGGCTGTAATAAGACTAATTTTGATCTAAATAACGCATCCACTTTCGATAAAATGGTCTCAGATGATGAGATGATGCGCTTGTTGGTTCTTACTGACAGTGAAAGGGAGCGTTTGTCAGAATTGACAGATAAGCAAAGAAGCGCCGCTAATGGAGAAAATTTTCCAAACTTTGGGGCAATTCTCGCACCCTATTCAGTAGGGAAGTGCTATAGATATAATATTCTTAAATTTCTGTGTGACCTATCCGATCGAACGCCTATGGCAAACAGTAGCAATAAGACGTTAACAAAGTCTACAAAACGCACTGTTAAAGAGCTAGCTGTTCCATTGCAAAATCTAGGGGCAATGGACACAATACGAATAAAGGGTGCATCAAAATATTTGCGATTTTGACTGTCTAAAAGTTGCTGAACCATTGCTGAAATTCAGCCTCTATCAATTCTAGATCCTTGCCGAGAATGTTCTCAAGCACTCCAGCGGCGTCGGCACCGACCTTTCGTTGCTGGAAACCCTGATAAACTGAAACAAGCTTATCTTGTTCCTGTAAAAACAGCATCAGGTATCTAGCTTTGGCATGAATGGCCGCCAAGGTTGCGGTGCTCTGTTCAGTCTCACCACCCTCAAATTCGACCCAACTCATATTCACTAACTCGCGAACGGATGGAGCACTATTTGCGAGTTTTTTTAACACCTCACCACGCCAATTTGATATACCAAAAACGTGTCGGTTGTTTACTTTGGCTACCTCAAATAGCGCAGCAAGCCCCTCGTCCATCCAAGGCGGAATATTGCCAAAATTATTGCGAACCATTAGATGAAAAAGCTCGTGTCGCAATGTACCTATGCCAGTACTTGGAACATAGCCTACCATTGAAAGATCATCACGATAGGAATAACCTAAGGATTGTGACGCCACTTTAATACCATGCACAGATTCCGCTAGTTTACTTAACTCCTCGGCCGAAGAAACCAAATACACCGAAATAAATGACTCAGGTGGCCGCATACCAAATACGTTTACAAAATAATCAAATACAAGATCCAATTGTGTACCCATCTTTTGCAAATCAGCTTCCGAATGACTAAGCAGGCTGGCAATAATAAAGTTACGAGTAGGCACAACGCGCGCTTTAGTCCCTGCCAGATGGGTTAAAGAATCGACAGCTTGCTTTGCCTGATCGCGTGGAAACAATCGTTTTAGAAAGTCCGCAACTGGAATTTCGCGAACTACCTTAACCGGAATGCTTCGCACAGCGTTATCTCGATCAACAAAGTAAAACATTTTACTACGACTATTTATGCCGGCCGTAGCTCGAGTTGTGGCAAATGAAATGTAGATTGGTTTTTCTGCACTTAAACCAGATTCTATGCACAATCGTCGTTGCCTGAGGACCACTTCGCGTTGTTCATGACTTGGATTAAAATCTTTAAGTGAGGCATCAAGGTAATCGCGGCCAATTTCCTGTTTTTCTAATTGGCAAAAACTTGTGCCAATCATGTAATACACTTCAAGGTTTTTACCGTATGGTTCAAACTGATAGTCAAGCAAGCCCTCTGCAGCGTTCTTATAATCACCTGAACGCCACAAATTGCGCAAATCGTCTATAGGCGCACCAGTTGCATAAACAGATACAATGGCTGAAAATATTAGCGACAGAATGCAAGTCCTTTTCAACACCTGAATACCACTTTTTTTTAGTAATTTAGTCACACGTTTTCCCCAACGCTAATTTAGCCCTGCAAGCTCTCTCTTTGTCTTCTATCATTTTTGCAGCTAGTTCTCTCTCGCGCTCGGCTTCATTATTTACATTTATAGCACTCGGTAAATCTTCGGGCGTAGAATCGTCTATTTTGCTAGCTGAATAGTTAACATTCACTTGCCCAAGAAGATATAAGGCCGCATCATCAACATCAATATCCGCTCGTATCATCATGGTGGTCACCATCAACACAGTACCCAAAACGGCAAGAATAAGTCCCGGCGAACTACTTGAAATCGAAAACTTCCAAGCTGCACTGTCTGCCCCTAATTGAGAAACAGGTTCGCGTATTTTACCCAAAATGAATGAGGCACCAACCAATGCCAAGATCATGCCGGTAACAAATCCAAGGTAAATTATCCATACCCGCGACATAAGCACTAGACTGGCTTGTTGATAGCGCCGGTGAATGGCGTGACCTTCTAAAAGCGCGGCAGTTTGCATGCGTGCGTATTCCAACTCATTAGATTGACCAAGCACTACATTCGGACGCAGTGTTTCTGCTACTGTAGGGTCGATTTCCGTAGCCGATGCTTTAATATGCTGCTGCATTTGGAGGGCTTGCACAAACGTTGCTACGATAAAGAACGCGGATAGGAGCAGTAACAAACCACTCATTAGTGGCAATAGTTTGTCTTGCCACACATTGGTGCTTAGATGACCAGAAGCCTTACCACAAGAGTCATTTTCTTTCGTATTAGTGTCGGTCATATATGCCAGCTATGTCCTGTACTAAATATTATTTAGAGTAAACTTAATGTCTGAGCAATGCAACAGGGTTGTTTAGACTGCTTTATAAACTGGGCACCTACGACCTAACCTTTATCTCCACCTGTCAGGCAATCAGCTACCTGAAACTAAGGCAAACTACACTAGAGAATTAGAGTTGGCACCCAATTCCTCAGTTAAACTCTTCACTTAATTCGAAACCTTTCAAGATATCAAAAAAAGCCAATTGTTAAGTGAACGCATTATCAAAGCGGAATAACAATGGTCACGCCAAAAGATGACAAGCCACTTGCCAGACCCAGTAAACATATTGATGGTGTTCACACTCAGGTATGCTCCTTAATACTGAGCTTTATAACACTGAATTTTGCCCAACGATGGTCTGTTGCGACTGCATACGAGTAAAAAGTTTTAAGCGGGGTGGAGTGGTTTTGGAACTTCATTATACGCTGCCCTAATATCGACTAGATCGTCTTTTCTACGCGAAAGGTTTTAATTCGGTATTCGTTGCTAAAGGGTTGCAATGAGTGTGCTATACCATAGGCTT
>RCMY010001106.1_pt1 | contig 25558 bp, 21 predicted proteins | sample 2041341 | NCBI WGS metagenome assembly RCMY01 (sample SAMN09708234, study PRJNA481090) | Marine sediment metagenome, whole genome shotgun sequencing project.
GACCTCGGGTTCTGCGCCTCGGATCAGCAACTCCCCCGGCTCATCAGCGGGACTCCAGACCACTTCGGGTTCAGCGGTCCGCAGGCGCTGCCAGGCTCCATGAGCGGCATACGACACGTCGAGGGTCGGCAGCGACTCACCTCGATACGCCCGATCGATCTGGCTCCACAACACATCGAGCGATCCGGCGTCACTGACGATGTGGTGTGTACGAATCAGTGCACCAACGATCCCGTGCGCAGATTCATGACCGCTCCGCAGATAGTGAAGCGTCACCAGACGTCCAGTGACGAGATCGAACTGCATCTGGTTGATGCTGTCGGCAAGTTCGGCAAGCGTCGCGACGTCGGATCGCGCCTCACCGATCCACAACGCCGCGTCGACCGAGAGCGTGTTTCGGCGCGGGCCATACGAGGTGTGAAGCGTCGGTTGATGAGCAACGACCGAACGGACGGCATCGGAGAACCGCTCGATGTCAACATCGGGCGGCAAGTGATAGAGACGAGCAACGTTGTACCTAAGATCCGACGGATCACGCCGCCATTCGTAGAGCATTGCTTCCTCACCCGTCGACAACGGCCGATCGCCATCATCGAGCTGGAGTATGGACAACGAAGCTCGCGCCGACTTGGGCTCGCTGGTCGAGGCTGCCCGGACAGCCTGGGCATCCTCGATGTACGCAGCGAGGTCGGCCACGGTTCGTTTCGTGAACGGTGTCGATTCGGGAATCACGAGATCCAAAAGATCGCTGACACGCACGATCATCTCCAGAGCATGCAGCGATGTCCCTCCAAGAGCGAAGAAGTCATCGGTCGCGCGTACCCCGGACAACCCGAGCACCGTCTCCCACGCCGCTGCGACGTGCATCTCGATTGACGTCTCTGGTGCTCGCCCATCGCCGGGTGATGTGCCCAAACGTCGGAACGCTGGAGCCGGAAGTGACGCCGTGTCGACCTTGCCGTTCACGGTCAGAGGAATCGTGTCCACAACTTCGATGGCGTGTGGGACCGCATGTGTCGGGAGACCTGCGACGAGGTTGTCACGCAACATCTCGAGATCGAGACCTGGTGTGGCCTCGATCCAAAGTGTCAGGACCTCCGGTTTTCGAGGCTCGTACCCCACTTCGGCAAGCATCGTCGTGATTGCGGTCAGCTCGTCATCGTCCATGGGGTCGTCGAGCTCGAAGAGCGCTTCCTCACGGGTCTTGTGGCCGAGGCGGACGTCCCAGCTGTACGGAGCCGCGTAGTTGTGATGCCCTTGTTCGATTTTGTGGACGTAGATACCCGCTGCGTTGATCAGACAGTTTGTCGATCGGCCCGAATCAGGCGGGCGCTGCCACGTACCGCTGCTGTCGAGGGCCCGATAGAGCTCGCTCAGCTCGACGTCGACGTAGCGGTAGAAGTCGATGAACCTGATGCGATCAAAGATCGTCTCATCGGCCAGGAATTCGACGTCCATGTGCTCTGAGACGGCATCGGGCGTGGCGTGATAGACGTGCCGTGCTTCTTTGACCATCTCGTCGATGGCTGCCGGATCGAAGCGGTCCGAGTCGAACATTTCAGGAACGAGGCGGGTTTCGAAGAACTGCCCGCGCGACAGCCCGGTGACGATGGCGCCGATCCCCAGTTCCTCTGCTTTGGCAAGTGCAATCGTGTAGATCGCCTTGTAGCAGCCGTTGCACACATTCGAGAAACGGTCGAGGCTGTCACGGAAGATCTCATCCATACCATCGACGGTCACGAACTCGTGATCGACACCGAGCGCACTGGTCGCACGTCGCACGTTCGCCTTGGCGACCTCGGCGATGTAGCCGTTGTCGAGCGTGAGCGCGAACACTCGAGCGCCCATCTCGACCAGCTTGTACAGCGCGTAGGTCGAGTCCTTGCCACCCGAGATCAGGTGGACGACGTCATAGTCCCCGGTTGCCCGGTTGCGGGCATCAGCGAGCGCTGCGGTGAGGTCGTCCTCGTTCTTGAACCACGCTTCGGCTTGAGGAGCGACAAGGTCGAAGTGGTGGCAACTCGAACACACGCCGTCGCCGTCGATCGTCACATCGGGAACATCGGAGCCGAGACCACACCGAACACAGTGTTCGGTGGATTGGTTCGGATCTGGCGTCCACAGGCCGGCGACGGCCCGCTGCACTTCCGGCAACTGGAGCGCAACCTGTTCGATCTCGCCGGGTTCGAGTCGGATACCTCCGACCTTGATCTGTTCGTCGATGCGTCCGAGATAGACCATGCGATCGGCATCGAGCATGCGCACGAGATCTCCCGTGCGATAGAGCAGCAAATCTGTTCCCGATGACGGAAGGTGCACCAGTTTGTTCTCGTTCAAATCCGGACGACCCAAATAACCAGAGGTCATTCCCCGCCGAGCGATCATCAGTTCACCAGCGACCCCGAGGGGCACCGGTAGGCCGAAACGGTCGAGAACGTGAAGTTCGACTCCGGGCGCTGGCCGACCAATGGGGACCTCGGGGCCAGGGTCTGCATGCTCGTCGTAGAGGTGCTTCATGCACCCAACGACCGCTTCGGTCGGTCCGTACTCGTTAAAGATCGCCACACCGTCGCCGAGGGCCGCGACCAACCGACTTGCCAGATCGGTCATGAACGCTTCACCACCGACGACGAGGGTTCGTAGTGGGTGCTCGGCATCGATCATTCGGACAAGAAGCTCGAGGTGTGAAGGTGTCGCCTTGATCAGCGTGGCGCGCCCTTCATCGACGATTTCACGAAGGGCCGGCAACCCACCGTCGGGATGCACCGTCATCAGACCGCCAGAGAGGAACGGCAAGAATAACGTCGTGATCGTCAGATCGAACGACAACGACGTGAACAACGGCATGGATAGTTGTTGTCGGGACTTCCGCCCGACATCCCCAGGAAACACCCCTGTGTCGCCAGCCGACTTCCGCCCGACATCCCCCGGAAACACCCCTGTGTCGCCAGCCGACTTCCGCCCGACATCCCCATTTGGCGAACCTGCATTTGTATACGTGGCGTGAGCGAACCCGAGGTACTCAGACAGCCCCCGGTGCGTGATCGGCACACCTTTTGGAAGGCCGGTCGAACCCGAGGTGTAGATCACGTAGGCAAGATCGTCTGGCGAGATCTCGACATTGTCCGAGCGGATTTCGTCGACCCCGAGCTCTGCATCGAGCTCGTTGAGATCATCGAGCGAGGTGATGACCAGCGCGCAGGCTGAGTCGTCGCGGATGTGCGCTCGTCGCGCCTCCGGATACGTCGGATCGATCGGAACGAATGCGGCGCCAGCGCGCAATATCCCGTGAATTGCGAGCACCGCGTCGATTCCTAGGGGCATCTCGACGCCGACTAGATCGCCGGGACCAAACCCGGCGCGCCGAAGTGCCACAGCGATTTCGTCGAGCCGTTGGTCAACTTCGGACGCCGTGAGCACCGTGCTTCCAAGTGCGAGCGTGGGCTCGGCACCGTTTGCCCGAAGTCGCTCGGCCACAACCGCGGGCGCAACTCCGTCGAGCGGCGTCCCTGATGTCGGACGTGTGAGCGGTTCGAGAAGAAGCTTCTCGCCAGCGCCGACCAACCCGACGGTGTGGATGTTTCGGTCAGGGTCATCGACCATGGCATCGAGAACAACGGCGAAGTGTTCGCCGGCGCGTCGGCGATGATCCACCTCGGCGATCCGATGGTTCACATCGAGTGCAAGGTCCAAGATCCCGGATCCGTCGTAGTCGAGCGCTTGCATGCGAAGCCGATGGTGAGGATCGATGTGCCCGGGGTGAATCCATCTGGTGTTTGCGGGAATCGACCCGAACTCGCCAAATGTCGCACCGTGCACGTTGAGGACCGAGTCGAACGCCTGACGCGGGCTGGTGCCTGGTAGAGCAAATCGAAGCAACTCGAAGACGCTTCGAGTCACCCGCGTGTGAAGCGATGCGAATGTGTCGTCATCATGCACCTCGACACGAAGCGGGAACATCTCGACCAACGGACCGATGACCAACTTCTCAGCCTTGTGACTGCGGTGATGAATTGGGATACCGATTGTGACTACATCGTTTCCGAGGCGAGCCAAGTAGCCCGAGAGGGCGGTTGCGAGCGCTACCAAGAGCGACAGATCGGGGCTGATCAGCCTGAAGCGATCGGCGAGCAACGCGTCGAGCTTGGCTTGGCGACCGGTTCGCATGTCGATCGAAACTCGATCGGCAGCGCTCGTCGCGCCAGAATCTGGACGGTAGAGCGACGTGGGTGTGGCGTCCGCGCTCATCGCCCAGTGGTCACGCGCCTTGTCGTACCGGGCGGTTCCCATCTGGCTGGCCATTTCGTTCCAGACATCGGCGTAGCTCGGTATCTCCGTGCTGGATCCGTGATATTCGTCGGCCACGGCGTTGAAGAAGTTCGCCGAACTGGCGGCATCGATGACGATGTGGTGGACGTTGAGGTACCACGACCAACGATCTGATCCATGGTCGAGCAGCACTGATTCATACGCCGCGGACGAGATGTCGATCGGTTGAGCAATCCGTTCCTGAATCCATTGGTCGAGCACAGACTCGTCGACGCGCTGGACAGTGCATGGCGACGGAGCGGACGAGGCAACACCAGGATGAGGCACGCCATCGATCTCACGAACCGTCGATCGAAGTGCATCACTTCGATCGACGACCGAGTCGACGGCACCCAGAAACCTTCCGGGATCGATCGGTGCGTCGAATCTGGTGATCAACGCCATGTTCTGGTGCGGCGACTCGGGTTGCAACCGTTGCGACGTCCAGATCAGCTCCTGCGCTGGCGTGAGCGTCCGCCGCGGAGTGAGGTGCACCGAGTTGTCCACCGATCAGACCGATGTTCGAGATTGCAGGTAGGCAGCCATCTTGTCGATTGTTTGAAAGTTCTCCAGCGTCACGTCGCCTGGATCAACGACGAGCCCGACGGTCTCTTCCATCCAGTGCGTGATGCGGATCACACCAAGGCTGTCGACAGCTCCGGAGAGCAACAGATCAAAATCACCTGTCACCACGACGTCGTCGAGCACGATCTCGTCTTGGATGAATGCCGTCAGTTGCTCGGCGAGCGGCGTGGTCATGGGGTTTGTTCCTTGGTGGTGTCTACCGTCAAGTCGTCGAGAAGGTGCTCTCGGAGTACTCGGCGATCTAGTTTTCCGCTACCGGTGAAACGGGCGGAATCGATCTGTCTGCTCTGAGTAGGTACGGCGTAGGCAGGCAGAACAGATGCGGCCTGCTTCACAAACTTGGCGTGGTCATAGTCTGCGGTCGCACCGAGCAAACCGGCGACGAGTTCGTCCTCGCCAGATCCAGCCCGATGCACCGCAACGATCACATGGTCTGCACATTCGAGCTGTTCGAGGGCCATCTCGACTCCCTCGAGTTCGATACGAAAACCTCGAACCTTGACTTGATGGTCGACGCGTCCGTGAAAGGTCATCACGCCGTCACCATCAACCGACACCAGATCACCAGTTCGATACCAAGTTTTCCCGTCGCACTCGATGAGCACTCGTGCGTTGACCTCGGGTTGTTCCCAATACCCCTCCATCAGCTGGGGCGTCGATGCCCACAGCTCGCCGCTCTCGACCACGTTCTCGCGGCTGGGGCGACCGGCGTCGGGGTCGATGATCCGAATGTCACTGTTGTCGACCGGGTGCCCAACGGGCAACATTTTCTCAGGATCGGGCGGCTCATCAAGGAAGGCAACCGTGCACTGGTTCGTCTCGGCGGGTCCGAAAATGTTCGCAAAGCGTGCGTAGGGCGCAGCCCGCATGAATGCACCGATGATCTGCGGCGAGATCACCTCACCGCCGAAGTGCACCCAACGCAAGGCAGACAGGTCCCGGTTCTCTAGATCGCCGCGCAGCACCAGCTGATGCAACAGAAACGGGACCGAGTACCAGTAGGACACCTGCTCGTCCTGGAGACGTTGTGAATGACTTGCAGGGAGCCGCTGGAACGGCTCGGAGATGACAATGTTGGTCGCTGCGGCGAGCGGCACTGACCACAACGAATGTGTCGATATGTCGAAGTGATGTGGGGCGATGTCGCTGACCCGATCATCGGGTGTCAACCCGTACGTGCGAAGAGTCATGTTGGCGTACGCAAGACCGCTTCGGTGGGTGTGAACGATTCCTTTCGGCTCTCCTGTCGACCCCGACGTTGTCACGATGTACGACGGATGATCGACGTCGACCGTACGTGGCGACGTCGTGTCGAGTTCAGCGAGCTCGATCGGATCGATCGAACGTGAGTCGATGTTGTCAGAACTCGCCCCGATGAGCCGTTGAATCGGCCGCATCGCATGGATGTCCGCCAAAGCTGCGAGCCGCGGTGGATGTGAGATGATCGTGTCGATCTGCATCTGCTCACAGATTCGCACCAATCGGGTCGCCGGGGAACCTGGGTCGAGTGGCACGGCGATTGCGCCGATCGAGACCACAGCATGCATGGCCAGAAACCCCTCTGCGCATTTGTTGAAGTGCACCCCCACCCGGTCACCGGGTGCGACGCCGAGCTCGAGTAGCGCCGTCGACATCTGCCCCCTGGCGTGAGCGGCCTCGGCATAGGTCCACGTGCGGCCAACGTCGACGATTGCCTCGTGGTCGGGGCAATACATTGCTTGCTCATCCAGCATTCCGCTGAGCGACTGCGCGTCGAACGCGTGCGGTGCGACACTCATCTTTGCCAACCCCTCCAGTTCTGCATCGCAACTTCGCGCATCCACCAGCGTGGCGCAGAACGTACGAAGAACAAATAGTTCTTTCGGACACGAAAGAAACCAATGCTGGCTGACTCGACGAACTCGGAATTGCATATCTTCATATTTGTGGTACTCGTTGCGTGGTGAAACCTGCGTCGTTTAGCGCGGTCTGAGAGAGGTACGAAATCAATGACGAACGTGGATGCACAGCAGGACGACCTGACGGTCGTCCCTGACGCGTCCGAGACCGAGATGCTCGAAGCGTTGCTCAATGGCGAGCATCCCACGAAGATGGCGGTCGCACAGTGGGCGCGTGAAAACCTGGCCGACGAGACCTTGGAATCACGCGATCACAGCTGCACGTTCTGGCGCGACGGATGGAGCCGCATCGGGGCAAAGGGCCTCTTGGGCCTGCTTGCCTCTGCCGAATTCGGCGGTCAAGGCCGCGAACTGACCGCCGGGCTGCTCGCACTCGAAGGCCTGGGTCTGGGGTGTCGCGACGACGGGCTCGTCTTCGCCACAACGGCACAGGTACTGACAGTTGGCCTCACAATGGAACGATTTGGCACTCCCGAACAAACAGCTGAATGGATGCCCCAACTCGTCACCGGCGATGCAATCGGCTCGTTCTCGATGTCTGAGGCTGGGTCGGGCTCCGATGCATTCTCCCTACGAACGACGGCAACTCGTGTCGACGGCGGTTACATCCTGAACGGCGAGAAGAGCTGGGTCACGATGGCCCCGGTCGCCGACGTGTTCATCGTGTTTGCCACGACGAACCCCGATCTCGGTCGCTGGGGAATCACGGCCTTTGTGATTCCAGCGGCTACCCCTGGTCTGACGGTCGGCGCGAACCGGCCGAAGATGGGTATGCGCACCACTCCATTCGCCGACCTCACGTTCTCGGACTGCTTCGTACCAGAGAGTGCGTGCATGGGCGCCGAAGGCGCTGGAGCGAGCATCTTCAGTTCATCGATGGAAGCCGAACGAGGGTTTCTTCTCGTCGGTAGCATCGGAGCACTCGAACGAGTGCTCGACGATGCCGTCGAGTACGGCCGAACTCGAGAACAGTTCGGTGAAGCAATCGGATCTTTCCAAGGTGTGTCGCATTCGCTCAGCGAGGTGAAGCTCGCCCATGAGTCCGCACGTCTCTTGATGTACAAGGCCGCCGCGCTCCAACAGCGAGGTTCGAGCTCGATGATGGCCGCAGCTCTCAGCAAACTCGCCGGGAGCGAGGGCGCTCTCGCTGGCGCTCTCGCAGCAATGGAGATACACGGCGCTCGCGGATACGTCACCGAGTTCGGGGTGGAACGCGACCTACGAAATCTGAGTGGCGGTGTGATCTACGGCGGCCCTTCGGGCATCCAGAAAAACATTATCGCTCGACTCTTGGGCCTTCCGGGCTGAATCCGAATACCACGCGTCGAGCGAACACGACGCGACAAACCAATTTCGAAAACATGAGGATCATGAAGAACATGAAGATCACGGCAATGATTCGATCCCCGCGGCTGATCATGGTGGCCCTGGCCATCGTGCTCGTGCCCATGTTCGGCATGCTCTTCACCAGCCTTGCGAGCGCCCACGACGGCAAGTCGTCGGTCATATACCTCGACGTCTTCCCCGACGGCTCGGCACAAGGACAAATCGAACACCCCGTGGGGCTCTTGAATGACCTCTTCGGTCTTGACCTCGACCCACAGGAATCCACGGCAGATGACATCGCCGAGATCGAAGACGTCGTGCGTCGGTACAACGCCGACAACCTCAGTATCTCGTCCGAAGACGGCACTCCATGGGACATCACCTTCACCGGTGAGGTCGACGCCATCGAGACCGCGGACGAGATCTACGCGGCGTTTCTGTTCGACATCAACACCACATTCGACGCCGCGCCTCGGGTATTCGATGTCACGTTCGATGGCATCGTTCGCGACGAGACGCACTTCGCTTCCGTCGTGATGCGCACCGACCCGGTGACGGGCACGTTCTTGAACGAAGGTGAAGCGGTCCCCGGTTTCATCAACTCCGACAATCCGACCCTGGCCATCAACCTCGATGACCCCGACATGTGGAAGGCGTTTACCGGAACCGTCTCATTGGGTATGGAGCACATCTTCATCGGAACCGACCACATCTTGTTCATTCTCGTGCTTTTGCTTCCCGCGGTCATGTTGTTCTCCGTGAGTGGCAGCTGGGAACCGGTTCCGACGTTCAAGGCCGGACTCTGGCGCGTACTCAAGATCGCCACGGCGTTCACCATTGCTCACTCGATCACGTTGACACTCGGCGGTCTCGAGATCGTCGAACTGCCCAGCAAACTTATCGAGACGGTGATCGCGTTGTCGATCATCGCCACGGCCGCGCACAACCTGCACCCGATCTTCGCGAACCGCGAGGCCTACATCGCCTTCGCTTTCGGCATCTTCCACGGCTTCGGGTTCGCAGGATTGCTGTCCGATCTCGGTATTGGTCGGGGTCAGCGGGTGTTGTCGCTGTTGGGCTTCAACATCGGCGTCGAGATCGGGCAGGCGTTTATCATCCTTTTGCTTTTCCCAGCACTGTTCATGCTGCGGCGAACCGTCATCTACCCATTCGTGCTGCGAATTGGATCGATCGTGTTGGCACTCATCGCAGGCATCTGGGCGATCGAGCGAGTATTCGAAACGTCGCTCGGAATCGACGATCTGCTCGAGAAGTTCACTCGGGCACCGCGCGTGTTCGCCCTCGTCGCCATCGCCACGGTCGTCGCTGCTGCGATCCGACAGGTCGAGGCCGGACGAGGTCGCCTCACACCGGTCGATGGTCAGAACACACGCGAAGATGTTCCTGACGATCGCGAAGCCGCTCTCGTCTAGTCATTCCTCGACCGCACTCGATTCACCTCGCGGTGCGGCGACGAATTCCCTCGAGCGTCTTGATCATGTTCTGCTGAAGCGTTAACAGCCGAGCCTCGATGAACTTCTCTTCATCGTGTGGCTGCGCTTCGATACGCGATCGGAGCCCGGATGGGCCCGGCCCATGTACGAACGAATACGCCACGTCGGTGCCATCGGGAACCGACCGCATCGTGACCTTCCACGTCGCTGTTGGATTCTCTGGGTCACCGACGACCCACTCGAACACCTTGCCCGCATGTGCGGTGGTCACCGTCGAGGTGGTCTCCCATTCGGTGTCACCGAGGCGCTGGGTTCCGAGAAATTTCGAGCCAACCGATCCCGGACGTCCAGAACTCCACCGGCCGGACTGGAACTCCGTGCCGAAGCTGGCCATGGCGTCGAGATCTGACACGAGCTCATAGACCCGTTTTGGGTCGACCTTGATCGTTGTTTCAACCGCGACGGACGGTTGGTCGCTCAGACGCATGTAGTGAACTCCTTGCGGGCGGAAGAACAGCTTGCCAGGAAACCCGATCGAGTCCGCCTGCGAGCAGGCATCTGCGCTATGCCGTCGACCTGAGCACCCGGCCGTCGAGAAAGCTACGCCGCTCGTCGTCGCATGCGTCGTGAACAAAACACGTCGGGTCGTGATCGTTCGTCAAGCCCTCCGACTGCATGAATGCATACGCCGTCGTGGGTCCAAAAAATCGCCAGCCCATCCCCTTGAGCTCCTTTGCGAGCGCTGCCGAACGAGCGGTCTTGGCTGGGACGGCGCCGTCTTCACGTTCGGGTTCGAGCATCGCCCACTCCCAGACCCAGTCGACGATCGAACCTTCTGACTCGACCAATTCGCACGCGCGACGTGCGTTGTTGATCGTCGCCTCGATCTTTCCGCGGTGACGAATGATCCCCGCATCGCCCAGCAGGCGTTCGACGTCAGGTTCTTCGTACGTCGCGACGATTTCGAAGTCGAAATTGGCGAACACGTCGCGAAATCTGTCGCGTTTTCGAAGAATCGTGAGCCATGAGAGCCCGGATTGAAACCCCTCCAGGCAGATCTTCTCGAACAATCGGTGGTCGCTTGTCGTGGGGCGGCCCCATTCATGATCGTGATAGGCCACGTAGTCGTCGTGCCCCCAGGGCCAGCTACACCGCTGCACATCAACCATCGGCGAAGTCTAGGCAACACATTTCTTCAGAAAGGCACCGCAGCGACCGATACGGACTGCATGGCTCGACATCTACATCTTGTTCCCGCGGGAAAAGACGTGCTCGATGAGAGACTCGCCGACGAAATCGACACGAACATCGTCGACCTCGCATCTGAACGCGTCCGACGTCGCTACCGATTCCATCCGTCAGCTGGAACCGCATGGCTCGACGACCTGTTCGACGACGACGATCTCGACCCTGTCTGCTGACGACCTGTCGCCAACTCCTCAGCCGGCCGCAAGCTCTCTGAGCAACTCGAGATCAGCCGCGTCCGGTTGATCTCCAACCGTCGACCGAGACGACACACCCGTTTCCCACACCGCGAATGCTTCGGCGAAGTCGCCCGCACCGGTGTCGAAGTCGGGTGCCGATGCTGAGGGCCACCACGTCGTCGACTGCTCGATCCCGCGTGTCTCGAACCAACGCTCGCGATCCTCGTCAGAATTCAGTTCAACATCGATCATGTGACCAATCTCGTGGGAGAACACGCGATGAAGTGTCGCTGCAGTGTCCGTTGGTCGCACGAACACCTCGATTCGACGCTCGGCGGGATATGTCAACGCTCTAATCCCCTCACGTGAGCTGCGAAATTCGACCGACCAATTGGGAAACCGAGTTTGCCAGTCGAACGCGACTCGATCGAGCGCCTGTTGGCCGAGCGGAATCGACCGCGCAGTCGTGGTCGCAGCGTTGGTTTCTGGTGCAACGACAGCGTCGGTCGTCGATGGCAGCAGAACGGTCGTCGTCGATGGCGTCAGAGTTTGTGCAAGGGCCGTCGTCACGGTCCCCGGCGACGGCGCAACCGCAGCGACCGGTGCAGATGCCTTCGTCGTCGGAGCCGCGTCTGCGAGAGATTCGAGAACCGAGGTCGACGTCTCGGCGACTCCAGCGACCACCACAGCGGGAGGAGCGCCTGGGAACATCCAGAAGGCGAGTACCACCAGGGGTACGACCAGGGCCCTCGAACGCGTCCTCACACTCCCTATGGTTAGGGCAGCGCAGCAGCGGCCGCAAAGGCGGGCCGGCGGGCTGTCAGGTCAGGAACTCTCGGATCCGAGCCTTCGGCCGACCAATGATCGCCTTCTTGCCCTTCACGACGATGGGACGCTGGAGCAACGCCTTGCGTGAAGTCAAGAGCTCGACAACTGCATCTGCGTTGCCGACGTAGTCGCCCGCATCGAGCCCGAGCTTCTTGAACTGGCTGTCTTTGCGAACCAGATCTTCGACCGGATCTTCGAGTCCAGCGATGATCGCCTCGAGTGCAGCCCGATCGGGCGGCTCCTTCATGTACAGAACGACATCGTGTTCGACTCCCAGATCCTCGGCGACCGCCAAGGCATTTTTGGAGGAGCCTCAATGTGGGTTGTGATAGATCGTGACCTTTGCCATGGTTCTTCCTTGTCAGACTGCGTCGGCGTCGAGCTCGCCCGTACGGATTCGAACAACGGATTCGAGCGCGGTGACCCACACTTTTCCGTCGCCGATCTTCTCGGTCCGGGCGCCTTCGATGATCGCGTCGACTGCGACCTCGACCTGCTCATCTTCGACGATGACCTCGATGCGGGTCTTTGGCGTGAAGAGCACTCGATACTCCGTACCGCGATAGGTCTCGCTGTGCCCGCCCTGACGACCGAAACCTTGCACTTCGGAGACCGTCATGCCCTGGATCCCGGCGGCGGCAAGTGCGTCTTTCACGTCATCGAGCTTGAACGGCTTGATCACCGCGGTTACGAGCTTCATCGTTCTCCTCGAGCGCAGGACGAGCGCTCGTCAAATCTTACGTGCCGAACGGCCCGATCCATGCCATTTCGGGCTCAGCTTGTCTCCGCCGACGTCAACACATCCAGATCGAACGTGACGGAGCCAGAGACGGCTTCGGCGGGCCAGTCCACGCGCACTTCGATTGGCCCAGGAGTCGGCTGCGGCCAAACCCACCAGTCACCAGTGATCACGTGCTGATCGTGTTGGCGTCTGTCGTTCAAATTGATGTGTTCGTCGCGTTGGCCTAGTCGAAGTAGGCGCGGTGCCGCTGGTTGTGTCAGGTCGAAACGGTGAACGACCGTTCGATTGTCGAGAACGGTTCCGTCGGGGAATACCAGCTGTAACAAAAAGAAGTCAGGGCCGTCGTTGTATCGCGCACCATGTCCTGGAATCAGGGATTCTTCGGGCGCAAACATCGGTGGGAGTACCCAGGTGCGCAACGATCGGATCGAAAGTGTGAAACCCAGGCCGGTTCCATCTGAACCAAGAGCCGTCAGATCGACGCGGGAGCTGTCGCTCGAACCAACGTGCAACGGCGTTCGAATCGAGCTGATCCGAGTTGTCGGATCGGGCCCCCACCATGACCGGTGGCTGCTCTCGCGGCGATCGAGCGTCGCCAAGAGATCGTCGATCTCGGCGCGGGTGAGGTGTCGGATGCCGTAGGCGACGAGTCGTCGGGCTTCCTCGGGCTGGACGCCAAGGTCACGCAAGACATCGCAGGCACCCGACTCATCGTCGAAGAGCAATCCGTGGAGCAACTCGAACGCCCCGGTCGGACCGCGTCCATCGAGTCGAGGCGTCGACAACGCGGCGATTGCTCGGGTCGTGAGCTCAGCGGGTCGAGCGTCGGAGGGGTCGACCATCTGGCGCTGTGCGAGCCTGCGCTCGATCGCCCGATCGACTCGGAGCGTGTTGAGCGCGAAGAGTTCGATCAGCTCGACCACATCCCCTCGAGCAGTCGCGACGAGTCCATAGAGCAGGTACTCGGTCCCGCAACGGGAATCACCGTTTGCGAGCGCGGCGTGTTTGGCTACTTCAAGGGCCAATTGAGCATGATCGTCGAGAGCGAAGGCGTCCATCGATCATGAAGGTAGAGCCTGGTTCCGTTGGAAAGAAGGGCCGATCGACCATTCGATTCCGATAGCCCAAGGAGATGAGTCCGACGGCCCACATCGGAGTGTCCACCATCGCTCGAACGCTGCCCCGTACCGTGTTTTCATGTCCGTATGGCCCCCTGACGACGTCGACGTTCTCGATCTCGATGATCTCGACCAAGGCGGCCGCGGCCCGCGCCGCCGACCGAGGCAGAACAGCCAACCGACCTCGACTGAACCGCCAGGGTCGTGGACCGACCCGAGATTCCTCGTTCCGTTGCTGCTTTTTCTTTCTGCGGTCTTCGTCATCGGCATGGCCGTCCGGTCGGGGTCGATCGGTGAATCGGTCGACGAAGCGCCCGAAGTCGCCCAACAATCTGATCTCGCCCTCGCTGTTCGAGACGCGCAACTGCGAGCTGGTTTCGATGGATTGACCATCACGGAGGAAGACGGCTCGATCATCATCGAAGGGCAGGCGAGTGATGCACTCGCCGCCGCCTCGATCGGGGCTGTGGCTCGATCGGTCGATGGCACACAACGCGTCGACAACAGGGTCGTCGTGGTCGGTGGAGCGATCGAAGAACGAACGAATGTCCCTGCGGCGACGGCCACGTTGCAGACCGGCAGCGTGCAACAGGACCTCTCGTCGGTCGGTCAGATCACGTTCGAAACCGGCAGCGCGTTGCTGACTCCGGAAAGTACGGTCATCATCGATTCGGTCGCCGCGATCTTGAACAGCGCTCCTGGACTTCGTGTCGAGGTCCACGGCCACACAGACTCCGATGGTGACGATGTCAGAAATGAAGTGCTGAGTCAGGAGCGAGCAGACGCCGTGATTTTGGCACTGGCGCAACGTGGAGTCGACCAATCCCGCCTGACGGGCGTCGGGTTCGGCGAGTCGAAGCCGATCGAACCAAACATCACCGAGGAAGGTCGAGCCGTCAATCGGCGTATCGAGTTTCTTGTTGTTGGGTAACGCGTGCAGTCGAGCGACCGAGCACAACAGAATCGCCCTACGATTGCCCCGTGAAAGACTCGACCGATCTGGGTCGATCCGCACAAGGAGAGCTCGTGTCGAACCCCGAACAGCAGAACGGATCGGTTGATTGGACCCGACCTGCTTTGCTCGAGGGAACCTCGAAGGGTCAGATGCCCTGGGACTCTCGCCGTTGGGCATGGATCCTTCCCTTCGTGATCCTGCCGTTTCTGGCGATCGCAACGGTTTGGGCTGTCCAACACATCGAGCGTCAAGTTGAAACCGCTGCGCAGGAGATGCTCGACGATGCCGATATCGACACCACAAATCTGACCTTCGACGCAACGTATCGAAATGTCGTGGTTGGCGGCACGATGGCACTCGGTACCGACCCGAACGAGGTCATCGAGATCTTGGAAAAGACGTCCGGCCGGGGCAACGAAGACATTCGCTTGGCAACAGTCATCGCAGACGACGCGCCGCCGACGGTGCTCGGCGCGATTGCCGTCGAGGCTCGATCCGACGGAACCCTATTGACGTTGACCGGATCTGTTCCGTCACTGAGCGACAAAGATGAAATCCTCAACGCCGCAGGCGCAACGGGACTCTCGGTCAACGACGAGATAACCGTCTCGGGCCTCGAACCTTCGTCGACCAACGCGGCCGGTCAGATCAAGAAGTTCAGTTCCGCCGTTGGCGGGCTCCTCCACGGCTCATTCACACAAGCAGACTTGCTCGTTGGAGACGACGGGCCGGTCACCGGGTCGATTCTTGCAGTCGATCCGGAGCAGGCGGAGTTGCTCGAACGCGTGGCTGGCGATGCGGTGACGGTCACATCGCCACCCGTGCTGGGTGCCCTGGACATCTCGGTCATCTTCGATGGTGTTCGAATCGTGCTGAACGGGACAGTGTTCACCGTGGATCAGAGTGACGAGCTGGACGATGCAGCGTCGACGATCGTGGGCGCACGCAACGTCATCAACAACTTGGAAGTGACCGGTTTGGCCGAAGCGGTACCGCGCTCCAATGCTCGGGTGTCGGCCCTCGGCTCGGTTCTCTCGACCTTTGGCGGCTTGTTATCGGCCGACGCCACGCTGAACGACACGGACATCACCGTCAATGGCGAAGCCGACGATTCGAGCGGGCAATCTGCAACGGCCACCGCAGTGGCCGCAACCGGCGCGGCAAACCTTCGCCCCGGTGGCGAGGTTCGCGTCGTGGCACCCCCGGCCCCCGAGTTGTCGCTGCAAGCAGAAATCGACTTGTTGCAGGCCGAACTCGACTCGTTGCAGGACGAGATTCGAGAGACCGTCGTGTTCGAATCGGAGTCCGATGAGTTGGCCGCAGCTGCCGAGACAACGCTCGACAAGGTCGTCGCTGCGATGAATCGGTATCCGAGACCCGTCGTCGAGACAGGGGGACACACCGACTCCGAAGGAGCAGCGGACTACAACCGAGACCTGTCCCAACGACGGGCCGATGCAGTCGTCGCATACATCTCATCTGCGGGAATAGAGACCGAACGCCTCCGTTCCGTGGGCTTCGGCGAATCTCAACCTCGAGCCGACAACACCACACCAGAGGGTCGGCTGCAGAACCGACGCGTCGAGTTCATCGCCAAGGAGAGCTTCTAGATGCCAACCAGTTCACGTTCGCCGAAGGAGTACGACTCATGACCTGGGTGCTACCCGAAATTCTCATCCCGCTCCTGCTCGCCCTCGGGTTGGGTGTTCTCATCGGTTGGTTGTTGTGGAGGTGGCGACGGAGGTCGATCCACGCGAGCGAGTGGAACCAGCTCGCCCGTAACTCCTCACAGGCCCAAGCCGATGTTGCGGCAACGCGCGCTGCCTACGAAGAGGCCAACAACGAACGATCGATTCTCGCCAAACAGGTGGCGTCGCTCACCGAAGATCTCGAGGCGGCGCGCGCTGGCGAACTCGCGGCAGCGGACCAGTCCGACAGCTTGTCTGCCGACCTCGAGATCAGCCGACACGAATTTATGCAGGCCACCACTCGAGCCGCATCGCTCGAGACCGAGCTGGTCGCAGCGACGGGCTCGAGCGCTGAAAGCGAGTTGCTCGAGAAGGAGACCGCGCGCCTGCGCGACGAACTCGAACAAGCCGTCGAAGGGGGCAACCGCGAGCTCGAGGCTGCGTTGGCAGCGGCTCGAACCGAACTCGACATCTCGCAGAGCCGTATCGCCGACTTCGATGCGCGTCTGTCCATCACTACCGCCGATCTCGCCGCGGCGCACGCACGAGTGGGCGAACTCGAGGCTCTCATCAGCGATGGGGTAGCTGCGGAAACTGAACATATTGGTCAGCAAACTGGTGCACTCGCTGCCGCCTCGACCGCCGACGAGGACGTTGGCATCTCGGTTGCCGAACACGTCGATGATCTGAAGGTCATTCGTGGAATCGGGCCACGCATGGAAGAACTCTTGACCACGCTCGGCATCACGTCATGGGAACAACTGGCAGAGCTCGATGCGGCTGGAGTTTCGCGAGTCGACGATGCTTTGAGCGAGTTTCCAGGCCGAATCGAGAGAGATCAATGGGTCGACCAAGCACGCGAACTGCTATCGCAATTCCCAGATGTCGACAAACGACCCACGCGCGACACGTTTCGCAATCGCAGCAACGACGAGGACCCGTTCAACTGACTCGACTCGCTCAGTACGTGCTGGCCATCTCGTTGTTGGCAGCGTGTACGTCCAACGATCAAGCGGCAGCACCGTCAGATGACCGACCTACGTCGTCTTCGACGAGCCGACCAGATGATGGCGCTCCACCTTCAACCTTTCCACCGCTCGACAGTTCTCCCGTGGGTCCAACCACAACCTCAGTGCCTCTCCCGCCCGCAGCAAACCTGGCCGATTTGACCGACCTCGAGGGCTCATTGGTGATACGCGACGATGATGGAAACCTCGTGCTCACCGCCCCAGATGGATCCGATCGTCACGTCGTTGCCTCGGGCGATCGACAACTCCTCACGCAACCAACGTTCTCGCACGATGCAGACCGCATTGCCTGGTCAGCAATCGATGGCGCGGGCGCCACGTTGTCCGTCGCCAACATCGACGGCTCCGAAGTGGTCTCGACCAGTCTCGACAGCTCCGCGTTCTATCTGGCCTGGTCCACTGACGACTCATGGATCGCTGGGCTCAGGCCGATCACCGGAAACATCGAGCTCTTCATCGCAGAGTCGCTGACCGCTTCGATCAGACCGATCGGCACGGGGCAACCGTTCTATGTCGACTGGCGAGATGACGACTCCCTGATCGCAGCGGTGAACACCACCACGCTCGCCGAGATTCGAGTCAGAGGAAGTGTGGAACCATCCGTCGTGCCGATCGATAGCCCACTCGGCGCATTCCAGGCGCCCGCCGTCATCGAGGGTGATCCCGAGCCTCGCGACCGGCTGGTCGTGGCGATGCTTCGAGACGGCGCCAACGACGTCGTCCTCCTCGGCCCCGACGAACAATCACCATCGATCGGTCGAGCGACCGGACCGATTTCGATTGCGGTCAACCCGGTCGATCGACGGATCGCCGTTCTGGTTCTCGACAACGAACCGCAGTCGCAAGTGATCGGATTTCAACTCGATACGCCGCCAGCGCTGATCAGCGGACAGGTCTCGATCATCGATCTCGAGACTCGAGAGGTCACCGCTCGTGTCGAGCGCCAGGTCATTGCGATGCAGTGGAGCCCTGACGGTTCACGTCTCGCCGTGTTGCAGTCGAACGGCAACTCACTTCAGTGGCTCATCACGGATCCCGACACCGTGGCGGCGCTGACGCCGTTCACACCGAGTCGAGAAGTCGCCAACGGCTATCTTCCCTTCGCCGACCAATACAACCACTCCTCCACGTGGTGGTCACCAGATTCACGAGCGATGGTGATGTCGGGAAGCGTCGATGGTGAATCGGGTGTGTGGGTCGATCTGGTCGATGATGACCTTTCGGCTACCCGTGTCTCGCCAGGCGATCTTGGGTTGTGGTCTCCGCGATGAGGCCCCGATCCAGGCCGTGTCAGAGCGAAGGGTCGACACACCCGTCGAAGCCGCCGGTCCCGCTGGAGGAATCGTCGACGAAATCGTCGAGATACCCCGAACCAGTATCCGACGTCCGGTGCCAGCGCATCAAACCCTCGGCGATCGCGCGTCCCTGGGACCACTGCACGTCGTTGTCGACGAAAAGTTTGGCCTCAGACGGATTGGAGAGATACCCGGCTTCGGTGATGACCGAAACGATGCCGGGAGTAAACCGGTGGATGCCGTAGAGGTCGGCGCCCTCGCCGTTCAGACGAGCCGAGACGCCGTTTCGCCAGGTGCCCACCCACTGCGCGTCATACTTCGAGAGGCGCTCGGTGATCTCCTCGAAGAGAATGCCACCGAGTCGACGGGATTCGGGATTGCCGCCATCGATGAACAGTTCGGTTCCCGGTTTCGATTGCGTGCGCGTTGCGCCGCCGTTGTGATGGATCGAGACAAAGGCCAACGGGTTGAGCGCATTCGCAATCTCAGCACGTGACTTGAGTGGCATCCGAATGTCGGTCCGACGGGTGAGCAGAACTGAATATCCCGCCTCCTCGAGGTACCACTCGACAATCTCGGCTATTCGAAGGTTGAGCGCCTTCTCGATTGCGCCGTTGGGGCCCGACGCTCCTCCTTCGCTACCTCCGTGTCCGGGATCGAGCACGAAGTCCACCGTCAGAACTCGCTCACCTTCCGACGTCGTGACCTCGTTCCCGCACGGGGTGAGCGCACGCCATCCGCCTGCAGATGCTGGACCGATCACCGGAAGGACGACCCCACGCGGGCTGATCAGGACGCCACCGTCACCATCGACGTGCTCGACGGTGACCGACGCAGACGTGGTCGTCGTCGGAGCGGCCGTCGACGATGTGGTCGTGGGTGCTGTCGATGTGGTGGTTGGCGCTGTTGTGGTGGTGTCGTCAGACGGCTCGATCGCTCTCTCGAGCGGCTCAACAGCCGCACCGAGAGAACCATTGTCCTGGCCCGTGCTCTCCCCTTCGTTCTCGACGGCGAGAGGTTCCTCGACCGCACGCGGTAGCTCGACGGCCCCCAACACCGAGACGTCGCTGTCGGGAGCAGACGGTGCAGACGTCGGAGATATCAGCATGCGTGGCCGGACCAGCGCATCGTTCGTCGTCGAGAGGCGATCACCTGCGGTCTGCGTCACCAGCAGAGCCTGCGGTTCGCCGATCGGCGGCAAGGACAACAGCGCGGTGATGGCGCACAGTGTGCAGACTGCGGCGATGAAGATGTGACGCACGGGACCTCCGCGCCGTTTTGGCGCATGAAAAATTTCAGGGCTGGCCCCGCTCCGTATTCGAAAGACTAGATGAGGTCACGCACCGGGGTGGGGACACCTCAGCGATCGGTCGGAGGCCGATCTGGGCCCGTCCCTCGTGTGGAATCCCACGCCGAACCGCTGTTGTCTCGACCAAATGGTTCGGCTGGCGCAGAGCGGCCCTCGAGCTCGGCGTCGATGACGTCGAGTTTCCACCGAGCCTTGGCGATCTCGATTCGTAGATCGGCCACATCGTGACCGGTCTCGACCTCGTCAGCCTGCTCCAAAACTTCGCTATAGGTTTTGCTCGCATCGACATACCGTTGCTTGAGTTCGTGGTCGTCGGCGATCGTCACCCGGGGTTCCAGGTCCAAGATGAGATCGCTCATCTCCTGAATCTGAACTTTGGTGTCGGTGCGGGCGTTTGCGGTGTGCACCCGACGTGCGGTCTTCTTCCGCTTCGAGCGAACCGAGGCGAGGGCCAGGACACCGGTGATGACGCCGAGCAGCACGAACATCTCGGCGCTGCCGAAAAATCCGGTCTGGGCAGTGGTGAGCGGCACCACCTCATCTCCGAGCGTGGCGATCGTGGACGCTGCTTCCTCGAACGACTGCGCCACATCTCCTCGGTCGAAATCTTCGAGGGCAGCGACGACATTGGCGTAGGGGAAATCCGTCGTTGCACCCCCAGCGTCATCGCCAGCGACGAGAAGCAACGTTGATGGCCCACCGGCGTCAGCGAGCTCCTCGAGAGAGGATTGTGCCAAGAGCGCTGCCGGGTTCAACGCCGGGTCTTGTTGGACATCGAATGATCGATCGAAGTACGCAAAGGCGAACTCATCACCCCACCGATCGACCACCGAGCGCATTTCTTCGGCTGGAAGCGACCCGCTCTCGTCCCACCATCCTTGTTGAATGATGCTTGTCACGAGATCGCTCTGAAGCGCGTCATCTTGGGCTGAGACGTTCTCGCCGTCGACGATGAACACGACAACGAAGACGAGCAACAAGGACCTCGACACTCGCGAAATCAACGGGTGCGTCCTCACGATTCTGAACGGACCTTTTCTGGCTGAACCCCTTCGATGTCGATCGCGGTCAGAGTCATGAGTTCGTCATTGGAGGGATCAGCGATGTCGACCATACGAATGGCGTGACGCGACACGGCAGCCTCGAAGAGGTTGCGGGCAGCTCTGCCATTTCCGAACCCATGTCCCCGATCTTGTGCGTTGAAGAAGGCGAGGACCCGTTGCTCACCACTTTCGTCGAGGTGGTACTCCTGGCTACCAGCGATGAGCGCGAAGATCTTCAACAATTCCTCATTGGTGTAGTCGTCGAACTGAATCGTCCGCGGAAAACGCGAGTGCATTCCGGGATTCGCCTGCACGAGGGCCGCCATTTCTTCTGGATACCCCGCAAGGATCACCACAACGCTGTCGCGACGATCCTCGACCAGCTTCACGAGCGTGTCGATCGCCTCTCGGCCAAAGTCTTTCTCGCCACCGCGCGTGAGCGAATACGCTTCGTCGACGAGCAACACACCTTCGTTCGCACGATCGAACACCTCGGTGACCTTTGTTGCTGTTTGGCCTACGAAACCGGCAACAAGCCCGGACCTGTCGGTTTCGACGAGGTGGCCGCGCTCGACGACACCGAGACTTCGATAGATCTGCGACAACAACCGGGCAACAGTGGTTTTGCCCGTTCCTGGGTTGCCCACAAAAATCAGATGGCGGCTCGAATTGGGAACGGGAAGACCACGGTCCTGGCGAAGCTTCTGCACTTTCAGCAGCGCGGCGACGAGTTTCACTTCTTCTTTCACGGCGTCGAGCCCGATGAGTTCATCGAGTTCCGCGAGCAACTCGTCGAGTGGGCGTTCAGGCGGAAGGTCGTCCTCAGCGGTCGATGGTGCGGTTACCGGGGCGCCACTCGTAGCGACCGATGCCCCCGAATTGACGTTTCCTGACTTCATCGTGCGCAAGAGCATCGATCGAAATTGTTCGACGCCGCTCAGCTCGAAGCGGGAGGTGTATTCGTCGAGGCTGATTGCGGTGTGGGCAACACGCAGTGCGTGTTCGTAGTAGACGCTCGAGTACGCCGTGCCCGATTGTTGATCGGCGGCGACGAGCGAGTTGAACAGTCCCGAGGGTTCGTTCAGCCAGGTCCGTTTCCCGGTGATCAGGCCCGCGGCCCGCACGTCGGTCGGCGACGTGTCGGGAGGCAACAGATCGGGAAAGTGTTGCTCGAGCGCCACGATGAACGAGTCGAGCTCCTTGTCCGAATGGCTGTCATCACAGTCGATGAACGCCGCGGAACAATTGAACGCATCGAACGCGAGGTCCTTGCGCAGCTGATCTGGAGATCGCCGCAGGAGAGAGTCCGATATAGGTTCGAGCGTCGCCATGAGCTGATCGATGAATGCCTCGACCGCAGTTGCGAGGCCCAAGTCCGTTTGCGACATCCTGTCAGCCTACGGGACACGATTCGGCGAACGATTGTTGCACGAAGCCAACCTTCGTCGGACAGACTCAAAACATGACACGCGACCAAATCGACCTTCGGAGTGACACGGTCACCCGACCCGGCACCGCAATGAGGGAGGCGATCGCGACAGCTGTCGTTGGCGACGATGTGTGGGGCGACGATCCAACGGTCACCGCGCTCGAGGAAAAGACTGCGCATCTACTCGGCAAAGAGGCTGGACTGTTCGTTCCGTCAGGCACACAGTCGAACCTCTGCGCGCTGATGGCCCATTGCCAGCGCGGTGAGGAGTACATCGTCGGGCAGAACGCCCACACCTACAAGTACGAGGCCGGCGGATCCGCAGTGCTTGGCAGCATCCAGCCCCAACCGCTCGAGTTCGAACCCGACGGAACTCTCGACCTCGAACTGGTCCGATCCAAGATCAAACCCGATGACCCTCACTTCGCACAGACCACACTGCTGTCACTCGAGAACACGCACGACGGGAAGGTGCTGCCCATGTCCTACCTCGCCGACGCACGCTCATTCGTCGACGAGATGGGACTCGCACTCCACCTCGACGGCGCGCGCGTGTGGAACGCGGCAGCGGCCCTCGGCATCCCCGTCGAGCAGATCGCAGCGCCGTTCGACAGCCTCTCGGTCTGTCTGTCGAAAGGACTTGGAGCACCCGTTGGCAGCGTCCTCGTCGGCGACCAGGCCTTCATCCGTCGAGCAATCCGGTGGCGAAAGATGCTCGGCGGGGGCCTCCGACAGGCCGGCATCCTCGCAGCAGCTGGGATCTATGCGCTCGATCATCATCGAGACCGCCTCGTCGACGACCACGCGATGGCACAGACGATCGCAGACACGATCGTCGACATTCCCGGCGTCGAGTTGCTCGACGTCCAGACCAACATGGTTTTCGCAGATTTCTCGTCATTTGATGGCGATGCTGCTGCGTTCTTGGCCGACGCCGGAATTCTCGCCGCAGTTCAGGCTGGCCCGAGCAGATTCGTCACCCATCTCGATCTCCCGGCCGATACACCACGTCGCCTCCGAGACGCTCTGACCTCCTGACGCAACCCATTCGGAACACCCGGCGGGAATAGGTCGTTTGGTCTGGCGAAGTCGGCGTTGTTGCGCCGATGTCAAGAAGTATGGGCCTCCTCAGACGCCGCGCCGCCGCCGTTGGATTGATCGGATCGATTCTTGTTGTATTCGTGGCGTTGCTCGCGACGGTTGCCCTTACGGCCAATGACTCCGAAATTGCTGAAGCAGGCGTCAACGGTCTTCCACCTGATGCGCCACGGCGCGACTTGCCGAAAGTGCTCGACGGAACCGTCTTCGACAGCGCACGCGTCGGTGATCACATCGTCGTGACCGGAGACTTCACCACCATCCGACGTCGTGACGGCAGTGTGGCATCATACCGGCGAACTACTCGAGGCGCTCCTCCCCACTGTTGAGCGGGCATCGGGACGATCATCGATTCTCGCTGTCGAGCCCGCCGGAACTGATTCGTTCTATCTCGGGGGCAAGTTCGCGGCGGTCAACGGCCTGCCCCAGAGGCGTCTCACCAAGATGACGCTGAGCACGGGCGAGGTCGACACGAGTTTCGTGGCCAATGCCGACGGATCGGTTCGCGACATCGTGTTCGGACACGGTCGACTTTTCATCGGTGGTGAGTTCGAGAGCGTCAACGGTGTCGATCGTGGCCGTCTCGCTGAACTCGATCCTGACACCGGCACAGTTCAACCCGACTTCGACATCCCAATCACCGGATCGACACGGGTGGCCGGCACACCGTTCGGCCCCAAATACCTCGCGATCACGCCAGCCAATCGGTTGATCATTGCCCACCGAGCCCGGTTCGTCGGAACCGAAGAGCGACGCGGAATTGCAGTCATCGACCTGTCGGACAACAGCATCCTTCCCTGGCAAACACAGTTGTGGGGCGCGGGAGAAGAGCCTATTCACACCGTTGACGCGGAGGTCGCACCGGACGGTTCGTACATCGTCGTCGTTGGAGATGGTGGCGATGACCCACGCCTTGCTCGAGATTCGGCTGTGGCGTTTCCACTCACCGATGTGACGAACGATCACGTGACACCACTTTGGACGGCGCGAAACTTCGACAGCACATACGCCGTCGGGATCTCGAACGATGCCGTGTTCATCGGCGGGCACTTCTGCTGGGTCGAAAGCGAAGTCGCTCCAGATCCATGGCCAGGAGATGGCCAGTTCACGAACGACAACAGTTGTTTCGGTTTCACACCTGCGAGCCGATTCGCTCCCGCCGTGGTCAACAGAGACCAGATCGCGGCGCTGAACCCTGCAACTGGACATGCGCTGAACTGGGACCCTGGGAGCGACGGCCTCGAGGGCGTGCAATCGATCGAAGTGATCGAACGGGGACTTCTCGTCGGGCACGACGGCACATTCTTCGGACGCGACGGCGAAAAACGACGCGCCTGGAACGTCGGGCGTCATGGGTTCTTCGACCTCACGCAGCCGGGGCGTCCGACCAGTCTCCTGCTGATCGACTATCCAGTCATCGGAACCTGCAACGGACTCGTCCCGACGATCACGGGAACAACACGCGACGACGAACTCGAAGGTACGGACGGTCGAGATGTCATCCTCGCTGGACCAGGAGCTGACGTCGTCTTCGGATTCGATGGCAACGACGTCATTTGTGGCGGGCCCGGAAACGACGTCATACGCGGCGGTGAAGGCGATGACATTCTGTTTGGAAACGAGGCAGCCGACACCCTGTTCGGCGACGCGGGCAATGACGATCTGCGCGGCGGTTATTGGAAGGACCACCTGCTCGGTGGCGCCGGCGACGACACGTTGCGCGGTGGGCGAGGTACAGACCGACTCCAAGGTGGCAGCGGCGACGACACGGTTCTCGGCGGCGACGGCATGGACACCGTGGAAGGCAACGCCGGCCGAGATACAGCCAACGGCCAGCAGGGGCGCGACAGTGTCGCTGGTGGTCCGGGCACAGACATCGTGATCGGCGGTGCCGGCCGTGATCGTTGCAGTGGCAGCGCACTCGGTGCCCCAAATAATCGCGGAGACAGAGTTCAGGGCTGCGAACGCCGCTAGACCCGTCAGAGCAGCCGGGTAAGGTCGTCGAATCGACACGCTCATCAATCCCGACG
>RCMY010001166.1_pt1 | contig 25555 bp, 29 predicted proteins | sample 2041341 | NCBI WGS metagenome assembly RCMY01 (sample SAMN09708234, study PRJNA481090) | Marine sediment metagenome, whole genome shotgun sequencing project.
CCCCCCCCGCCCTGAACGTTTTTCACACGACACCAACACCACCACCGAACACCGACACCCAACACCCAACACCCAACACCCAACACCCAACACCACCACCGAACACCAGCGACGACGACACGAGAACGGAGGACATCATGGAGATCGGAGGTTTCGACGCCACCCAGATCGTCAGCGATCTGATGCGCATCGAGCGGATCCCGGTGACGGCACTCGAAGGTCGCAAGACCGCCGCACAGAATGCGGCGCGTGCGATCGCGTCGCTGCGTTCGTCGATGGAATCGTTCCGGCTCGCGTCCGTCAAGCTCAGCGATGTGACATCGTTCGACCGGTTCTCGACCGCCGTCTCCGACCCGGCTGCCGTCTCGGCGTCGGCGTCCAAGACCGCATCACCGGGTTCACTGACCTTCCAGGTCACCCAACTCGCCTCGGCTCACGGGCTGCGATCGGTCGGCACCGTCGCGTCGAGCAACCTCGCGATCACGACCGACCCCACCCTGGCGCTCGCCAAGGGAACCAGCGCCCTGGGGATCGCCAACGTGCGTTCGGGCGCCGGTCTCGCCGCCGGCTCGTTCGACCTCGAGGTCGTGCAGCTCTCGGCCGCCGCGAGACTCACCGGCGATTCGCAGCTCGCGGCGTCGACCACGATCGGCGTCACGCCGGACAACCGCACCCTCGAGCTGTCGATCGACGGCCAGGCCCACACCCTCACCCTGCAGGCCGGCGACTACACCCGCGAGGGTCTCGCCAGCCACATCAACGATCTGCTGCAGGCACAAGGAGCACCGGCGACCGCCAGCGCCGATGCCAGCGGCCGCCTGGTGTTCACGAGCGTCAACCACGGCGCGTCCGCCGAGATCAGCATCACCGGAGGCAACGCACGCGGCGACCTGGGTCTCGTCGACGCCACGGCGAACGGGCTCGACAACATCATCGACGTCAACGGCACCCAGACCACGGTGGCCAATGCCGCTGCAGGTCAGACCGTCGCGGTCGACACCGGAGCGGGCACACTCCACGTCGCCCTGAGCGGACCGCTGCAGATCGGCTCGACCGAGATCACGGTGGTCGGCACCGGCAGTGGCAGCCTCACCGATGTCGCCGCAGCGATCAACGGAGCAGGAGCCGGCATCACCGCCGCCGCCGTACGCGTCGACGCGTCCAACTGGCGCCTCCAGCTCGGATCGTCGACCACCGGCGAAGCCGGCGAGATCGCCGTCGACGGGGCCGCGTTCGACCAGATCGGCGGCCTCGTCGAGTCATCCGACGCACGCAACGCCCGCCTCACGATCGGCGAGGGAGCCGGCGCCTACGACATCGAGGCGTCCGGCAACACGTTCAACGAGGTGATGGCCGGACTGTCGTTCACTGCAAAGCAGATCACGACGAGCCCGGTGACGATCTCGGTCGCTCGCGACAACCAGGCGCTGGCATCCGACGTCGAGAAGATGGTCATCGCAGCGAACTCGCTGCTCGCCGAGATCAAGGTGCAGACCCGGTACGACGTTGCCAACCAGACTCAGGGCTCACTCGCGAACAACAGCACCATTCGCGGGCTCCCCGACCAGATCAGGCGGGCTCTCGGTGGCACCGTCAACGGGATCGCCTCGATGATTCCGTCCGACATCGGCATCCAGACGACTCGCGATGGCACCTTCACCTTCGACAAGGCGAAGTTCGTCGAGACGATGGGCGAGCGGCCTGGTGAGGTCGCTCGATTCCTGAGCCGAGGTGCGACGACGCCGTCAGGCGTCGGCTTCTCGGCAGCGGCAGTCGAGACGGTCTCCGGTTCCTACGACCTCGCGGTCACCACCGCCGCCGAGCGGGCGTCGACCGCTTCACTCTTCGCCGGCGGTGCGACGGCGAACACGCGGATCGGCGTACGCATCGGCGACGTCACCGCGACCTACGACGTCTCGAGCGGCCAAACGGCGGCACAGGTGATCGACGGACTCAACTCAGCCCTTGCGAGAGCGGGACTGAACGTCGTCGCCGAGTCCGACGGAGGCGGCGTCCGCCTCCGCGCCGAGACGTGGGGACGCGCAGGAGACTTCGAGTTCAACGACGACCTGGACGGAGCGGGAAGCTGGGCTGATCGGACGGGCGTCGACATCGTCGGCACGATCGACGGGATCGCCGCCACCGGTGTCGGCCAGACGTTGTCCTTGAACAGGTCGGTCGACAGCAATGCTGCCGGATTGTCGGTGACAGTCGACGGCGGCCTCCTCGGAGCGCTCGGCTCGATCGCCTACCAACCCGGTATCGCAGCGCGCGTGGCGGAGTTCGCGACCGCAGTGACGGACCTGGAAAGGGGGTCGCTCCGGACCGCCAACACCGCGGCGGACCGTCGCGTCACCGACTTCAACGACCAGATCGAGCGGTACGAGAGCCGACTCGCCATCCGCGAAGCGAGTCTCGCCCGCCAGTTCTCCAGCCTGCAGTCGCTCCTCGCTGGCCTGCAATCCCAGGGCACCACCATCTCGAGCGCCCTCGCCTCCCTCCCGAATCTCTACTCGTGACGCCACCAGTAGCCGACACCACGAAACCCCGCACGAAAGACTGACATGTACCGTCCTGACTCCTCCGGCATCGGATCACTCCGCTCCCGCTTCACCAACGACTCGCTCGAAACAGCATCGGGCCCGAAGGTGATCGTGATGTGCTTCGACCGTCTCGAACGTGACCTCGACAACGCACTCACCTCGATCGCGAACGAGGATCACGACGCCACGAATTCGCTGCTCCGCCACGCACAGGACCTGATCGGGGAAATGGTGGCGATGCTCGACGTCGACGCATGGGAGCACGCTCCGGCACTGCTGTCGGTGTACGACTACCTCCTCCGGCGCCTCGCTCAGGCCAACGCGCTCAAGGACGCTGCCGCAGTGCGCGAAGCGCGCCACCTCATCTCCGAACTCGGCGAGGGATTCCGAGGTGCCGCCGAGACCGTGGCTGCTGCGCCCACGACCGGCGCAACCCACTCTGCAACCCACGCGACCGCAAACCCCGCCACCGAACACACGGCTCCGCTGTCGTTCGACGCGGCAGGAGGCGTTGAACGACCCCGACTCTCGGTGCGGGCATGAACCACTCGGCGGTCGAGGCGTGGGACTGCGTGCTCGAGCAGATGGGGCGGCGCCTCGACGAACTCGAATCGGCAATCGAATCCGGTGATCCGTTGCCGTCGATCGACTTCACGCCTCCCGGACGGCTCCCGGCGCTGCCGCCCGAGTTCGCCGCCCGAGCGACTGCGCTGTCCGAACGGAACCAGGAAGTGTTGGCCGCCGTTTCATCGATCATCGCCGAGCACCCCGTCCCCGTGAATCGCGTGCGTCCCGACTCGGACTCCGGACGACCTCGCCGCGACGCCCGCTTCGACTTCAGTGCCTGATCACGATGCTGGTCAGCCTCGGCTTCTCCACCGCCCACGTTCCCGTGGTTGCCCTGCTCGTCAGTTCGTCGGTACTGATTGCGTCCATCACGGTGATGACGCGCACCATCGGAGGTCTCCAAGGTCCGCGATTCAGCTTTCGGCTGGGGCGCAGTGCTCGCCGGGGCCGCTCGGCGACTGTGCAGCATCGAGCCCTCGGCGTTCGCACCGTGACCGGTGTCCGACCAACGCTGCCGGCCCGTCCGGTGCAGATCGAGCACGTGCCACTCCGGCGACCTGCTCGACAATCCGGCGACACACCGGACACTCAACAACGGGGAACCACCCACACCTCGGCGACGACGACCGCTGAACAGACCATCGAGCGTCTGTTGGCCACAGAACCCGAGGTGCTGGCCGGAATCATCAACGACTGGCTTCGGACCACCGAAGCCAAGACGACTGACAGGCCGACTCACAGGGCGAATGACGCCAGGACGAAGACATGACCGATGACCGAACCGACGACAGGATGACGACGTGACCGACATCGACCGACCGGTGACCATGGACTACGTCGCTCCTGCCTTTCCCGCCTCGTCGGTGTCACGGAACATTCGACGCGTCGAGGCCGAGGTCGCGGCGTTGCGCCGCGACGCCGGGTACCGCGACGGTCATGCGCTCGGACTCGCCGATGCCCGAGAAGAAGTCGATCAAGCAATCAACGATCACCGCTCCAATGCGAACCGGTTGGCGCGGGTCGTCCAGGCGCTCGAAGATGCCGCCGACGATCTGGGGCGGCGCGATTCGCTCGCGCTCGCCGATGTCGAACGCGAGATCGTCACGATGGCGGTCGAACTCGCCGAGCAACTCATCGGTCGTGAACTCGAAGTGGCACAGGACTCGGTGATCGATGCAATGGCTCGTGCGCTGCGCGTCCTCCCCGAGCGTGGGACTCCGGTGTTGCGCGTGCACCCCGACGACGAGACGACGGCGCGCGAAGCAGCTCATGCCGATCTCGTGCGATGGCGCGGTGCCGTGACGGTGGTCGCTGATGCTCGAGTGGAAGCCGGTGGATGCATCGTCGACGTCGACGACTGCCGCATCGATGCGCAGCTCGGCCCAGCGATCGAGCGGTTGCGCGACACCCTCTGAGTCGCCTGAGTCGCCTGAGTCGCCTGAGTCGCCTGAGTCGTCTGAGTCGCCTGAGTCGCCACCCGGAGCGGTCGACTGAACACGAATCGTCGAGAACCTGCTGGCGCGTTTCACAAATGCCGGACTGTTCGTTCCGTGACCATTTCTGCGATCTCCGACACAGCGATCTCCGCGCTGCACCGAGCCCTCGATGGGCTCGACGTTCGCCAGCAGGCGACGGCGACGAACATCGCCAACCTCGAGACACCGGGCTACCAAGCCAAGGTCGTCTCGTTCGAGGACAGCCTCCGATCTGCTGCGATGGGTGGTGACCCGAGGAACGCCGAGATCTCGATGGAGCGTTCCCTCGCACCGACCCGCATGAACGGCAACAACGTCAACATCGACTTCGAACTGCTCGAGGGCTCCGAGACCCAGCTGCGTCAGCAGATGATCTCACAGGGCCTGAGCGCGAAGTACGGGATGCTCCGCACTGCGATCACCGGTCGCTGAGCGGACAGGAGAACCACACATGTCTGCAATGTTCGCAACGTTCGACTCGGCACGATCCGGGATGGGCGCCTACAAGATCTGGCTCGACGCGGTCGCCGACAACGTCGCCAACCTCGACAACGTCACCTCCACCGACCAGGCCGCCTTCGCCGAACGCTTCATCCAGGTCGAATCGGGTGGCGAAGCAGCGGGGTCGGGCGTTCGAGTCGTCGGCGCGCTGTTCGGTGACCCGAACGGCGTGGTCGCCTACGAGCCCGGCAACCCGCTCGCCGACGCCGAAGGGATGGTCCGCCGTCCCGACATCGACCTCGGCGAACAGATGGTCTACATGCAGGTCGCGCAACGTGGCTATCAGGCCAACATCAAGACCTTCGAACGTGCTCGCGAGTCGTACGAAGCCGCACTCTCGATCGGACGCTGACCATGGCAATCGTACCCATCTCCTCCATTGCTCTCCCGAGTCTCGGCCCGCTCACAGCGGCGCCGAGTGCTGCATCGACAGGCGGCGCCGGACAGTCGTTCGCCAGCTCGATCGGCAACGCACTCGAGTCGCTGTCGGATGCACACGGCAAGGTCGACGACCTGGCCGTGAAAGCTGCGACGGGTGACCTCACGGCGATCCACGACTTCACCATTGCCACCTCAGAGGTTCAGCTGATGACCCAGCTGACCGTCGAGATCCGCAACAAGGCAGTGGAATCGTTCAACGACATCATGCGGATGCAGGTCTGACCCGTGGTTGGATTCGACAGCACCCCGGGCACCCCCGGTGCCAGCAAGATGGCCGCGACGCTGAGTCGTCTCAATCCCGTCCAGAAGATCGCCCTCGGCGCCGCCGCCCTCACCCTCGTTGCCGGGTTCGCCGTGTTCTCCGGCGCCGGCGACTCCACCACCGCGAAAGCCGTTGCCTACACCGACCTCGAGCCGGCCGATGCCGCATCGGTCACCGAGGAACTGATCGCTCGCAACGTCGACTACGAACTGGCCGACGGCGGACGCACCGTGCTCGTCCCTCGAGACGAGGTCTACGACCTTCGCATCTCGCTCTCCGGACAGGGTCTCCCCTCGTCCAACGAGGGCTACGCACTGCTCGACAAGCAGGGCATCACCACCTCGGAGTTCCGCCAGCGCATCGACTACCAGCGCGCGCTCGAAGGTGAGCTGTCGCGCACGCTGCGCTCGATCGACGGGATCGACAACGTCACGGTGCACCTCGCACTCCCCGAAGACTCGGTGTTCGTCGACGAGCCGAGCAAGCCGACGGCGTCGGTGCTCGTCGCCACCACCGACCCCGGATCGATCACCAGTGACCAGGTCGCCGCAATGGTGCACCTCGTTGCAGCATCGGTGAAGAACATGGCCCCCGAGGACGTGACGATCGCGGACGCAGGTGGCCGAGTTCTGACCGACGGGTCCGGCGCTGCATCTGCTGGTGCAGGTGGCGGCAGCGGGTCCTCCGACGACTTCGAGCGCAACCTCTCCAATGAGTTGCGGCTGATGATCGGGCGAGTGACGGGGATGGAGAACGTGGCCGTCAACGTCGAAGCCGATCTCGAGACGACCGAGCGCGAAGAGGTGTCCGAACGCTTCGACAGCACCGACGAAGACGGAGTGGTCATCGGTGAACGAGTGGCGAACGAGACCTACACGGGTCTGGACGGAGCAATCGGCGGCGAGGCCGGCGTCCTCGGACCGGACGGTGCAGTACTCGAAGCCGCAGCCACCGGTGCCGGTGGCGGGGAGACCTCGTACGTCAAGGACGATGCCGAACGCACCTTCGCGGTCAACCGCACCGTCGAACAGGTGCGATTCGTGCCGGGCGCGATCAAGCGTCTCAGTGTCGCCGTCCTCGTCGACGAAACCGTCGTCACCCCGGAGCAGAGCGCCGCGATCTCAGAGATGGTCGCCACCGCAGCAGGCATCGACCCCGAACGCGGCGACCAACTGTCGGTGACCCGTCTCCCGTTCGAGGTCGTCGACACCGCAGCAGCCGACCTGGCCGCCGAGGACGCCGCAGCGGTTGCGAAGGCAGATCAGCAGAACTCACTGATCCGTACGGGAATCATTGCGTTCGTCCTCATCGTGGCGATGCTGCTCGCCTACCGCAGCACCCGCAAGGCCCGACGCGAAGTGTCGACACCGATCGACATCGGTGCCATCCGCAACGCTCCCCTCGATGACTCGTTTGCGCTGAAGAGCGGAGATTCCACCGACTTCCGTGACGGTGAATCGTCTCTCGCTGGTCTGGCGCTCGACCCCATCGATGACCCATCGATCGGTGCGCTCGAAGAGCTGAGCCTGCTCGCTGATCGCCGACCCGAGGACGTTGCCCAGATTCTCCAGGGCTGGCTGTCCGACGAGAAGGTGCGCTGATGAGCGACCTCGGGACACTCGACCCGACGACGGCCGTCCCGGTCATCGCACCGTCGATCACGAATGCGTCGGCACTCTCCGGTGCACAGAAGGCCGCGATCGTGCTGCTCAAGCTCGGCAGTGAGCGCTCTGCGCCGATCATGAAGCTGCTCGGTGATCGTGAAGTCGCAGAGGTCAGTGCCGAAATCGCCCGCGTCGGATCGATCCCGACGGCCGATGCCGACGCTTCGATCTGCGAGTTCGCTCAGCTCGCACGGAATGCCGAGAACGGTGCCACCGGAGGCGTCGAGAAGGCGCGCAGCCTGCTCGAGGCGGCCGTCGGCGTCGCCCGCGCCGAGAAGATCATGGGCGAACTCCAGCTCAACCGGAGCCGCGCACCATTCGACTTCATCGCAACGACAGAGCCGAAGCAGGTCGTGAACGTGCTGTCGGGTGAGCACCCGCAGACGGTTGCCCTCGTGCTCGCTCACCTGCAGCCCGACCAGGCGTCAGCGATTCTCAGCGGCCTCGGCGAAGAGATGCAGCGCGATGTCTCGATTCGCGTCGCCCGATTGGAGCAGACGTCTCCCGAGGTCGTTGCGCAACTCGAGACGGTGTTGCAACGACGCTTCGGCGCAGGACTCACCCGACGCTCGCCACTGGATCGCGCAGACGGCGTCCAGACCCTCATCGACATCTTGAACCGCTCCGATCGGACGACCGAGCGATCGATCTTCGAAGGACTCGAAGCCGTCGAAGCCGAACTGGCCGAGAGCATCCGACGACGAATGTTCGTGTTCGAAGACATCCTCGAACTCGAAGATCGTGCAATCCAACGGATCTTGCGCGACGTCGAGTCGAACAAGCTCGCCACTGCGCTGAAAGGCGTCCGCTCCGAGGTCAAGAACAAGGTCGCCAAGAACATGTCCGAGCGGGCGGCGAAGAACCTGGAAGAGGAGATCGCACTGCTCGGTCAGGTCCGCCTCGCCGTCGTGGAAGAGGCGCAGGGAGAAGTCGTGCAGGCAATCCGCACCCTGGAAGAGAGTGGCGAAATCGTCGTCTCCCGAGGCTCGGAAGAGTTCGTCCAGTGACACGCACCGCCGGAATGTGCAATCGGCTCGACGTCGCTCGCGGCGTCACGGCTCCCCGTGTGACCGGGACGATCTCGAGGATCGTCGGGCTCGGCTTCGACGTGAGCGGGCTGGACCTGCCCATCGGATCCGGCGTCGAAGTGCTCACCGACGACGGTGCAGGGCCCCGCGCAGGAGCTGACGGCGACACGACGTTGACCGCCGAGGTCGTCGGCTGTTCGAGCGGGGAGATCACCTGCCTTCCGTTCGGCGATGTGCGCGGTCTTCGCGTCGGTACGCGAGTGGTCGGTCTCGGTCGACCACCGTCGATCCCGGTCGGTCGTCAGCTCCTCGGCCGCATCATCGATGCACTGGGCAACCCGCTCGATGACGGCCCACCACTCACCGGACTCGAACAGGTCGGTCTCGACGGCATTCCCCCGCACCCGCTGCGCCGGCCGCGTGTCGATGAGCGCCTCTCGCTCGGTGTCCGAGCCTGGGACACGTTGATGCCGATGGGCAAGGGTCAGCGCGTGGGTGTCTTCGCCGGATCGGGCGTCGGCAAGTCGACGTTGATGGGGATGGTGGCCCGTGGGGCGACCGCCGACGTCAACGTCGTGGCCCTCATCGGCGAACGCGGACGTGAGATCCGTGAATTCGTCGAGGGCGAGCTCGGCGAAGAGGGACTCGCCCGATCGGTCGTGGTCGTCGCGACATCCGACACGCCCGCACTGGTCCGCCTTCGCGCCGCCACGGCAGCGACGCGAATCGCCGAGTGGTTCCGCGATTCCGGCGACGACGTCATGCTGATGATGGACTCGATCACCCGATACTGCATGGCGCAGCGTGAGGTCGGCCTCGCCGCCGGTGAGCCACCGACATCGCGCGGCTACCCGCCGAGTGTCTTCAGTCTGCTGCCGAAGATCCTGGAGCGGGCGGGTACCGCCGAGCGCGGATCCATCACCGGCCTGTACACGGTGCTCGTCGACGGTGACGATCACAACGAGCCGATCGCCGATGCCGTGCGATCGATCCTCGACGGCCACGTCGTGCTGTCACGCGACCTGGCCCACGCCGGCCACTACCCAGCCATCGATGCGCTTGCTTCCGTGAGCCGAGTGGCAACGTCGGTGACCGATGCCGGCGAGCAACGAGTCGCCGGCGAGCTTCGTCGGTTGATGGCCGCTCACGCCGGAGCACGCGACCTGATCGAGATCGGCGCCTACGTGCCGGGGAGCAACCCACTCGTCGACCGCGCCGTCGGACTCCGCGATCAGATCGATGGCTTCCTGCGTCAGCCGGTGGAGGACCGTCAACCAGCAGATGTGAGCTTCGCTCAACTGTCGACGCTGCTCGCGACGCCGGTGCCGGCGCCTCTGGCAACGATGATGGCTGAACCGGCTCGGTCAGCTGACAACACACCAGTGGGTGTGCGATGAACCGGGCGCGTCTCGACACGGTTCTGCGGATCCGATCACTCCAGGAGCGCCTCGCACGCGGTGAGATCGAACACGAACGAGCCGTCGTTGCTCGCTGTGACCACGCCGTGTCGGTCGCGCAGCATGCCGTCGAAGCCAGAGCCCGACGCGCCCCGACCTCTCCGGGCGCATTCATCGCCCAGCGTGAAATGCTCGATGTCGGCACGCACCAGATCGGCATGGCGGCAGCGACGTCGGCCCAGGCCCAGTTCGGCCTCGACCGCGCAGTGGTCGACTGGACCGCCACGCGCCGTCGGCTCGAGGGCATCCAACGCCTCGATGAACGACTCGCCTCCGAAGCCGTCGCAGAAGATGCGGCTCGCGAGCAACTCGAACTCGACGACATCGTCGTCACCCGGTGGAAGCGAGCGGTTCGATGACGCCACTCCCGATCACCGCCATCTCGGCTCGCATCAGTTCGATCGAGTCGCGGTTTCGTCCTCCCGGCGTCGACAGAGTCGCCTCGACGTCCCCGACCGGGTCGGCGGGCTCCGGTGCCGCGTTCTCGGATGCCTACAGCGCAGCGTCGGCAACCGCTCCGTCTCGAATGGGCCTGGGCGCAGGTACGACCGTTCCCTCGGCCACCTCCTTCGCCTTCCCGTCGACGGTGGCGGTTCCGTGGTCACAACTGCCCGGCTCCACACAGTCGGCGTACACACCGGTATCGGTCGGTGCATGGAACGGTGTCGGCGCAGTCGGATCAACCGGGTACGCGACACCCGCCTCGCCGGGTTCGATCCCGACCGGGCCTGCTGGACAGACGCTCGAGAGTCTGGACGCTCGTCCGGTCGTAGCGGGCACGCCCTACGCCGAGCTCTTCGACGCTGCAGGGCAGCGCCACGGAGTACCGCCACGGCTGTTGGCGTCGATCGGCTGGGTGGAGTCGCGCTACAACCCGAATGCACTCAGCCCCGACGGAGCGCAGGGTGTCATGCAGTTGATGCCGTTCGTCTCCGAGGCGTACGGGGCCGACCCGCACGTCCCGGCACAGGCGATCGACGCCGCGGCACAACTCCTGTCCGAGCACCACGACCGATTCGGCAACTGGGAACTCTCCGTTGCGTCCTACTTCTCCGGCGCCGGTGCAGTCAGTCGCGCCGGCAACCAACCACCCACCTCCCGTTCGCACGACTACGTGCGATCGGTCACCGAGCGGCTCCCTCACGTATGACGACCACCACGACCACCACGACCACCACGACAAGAGCAACGACCCCCAGCCCGTCCAATCGCGCAGCGTTCCCCGGTGCCCTCGCGACACCGCCCAGGCTGGATTCGAGTGCCGATCGCCGACCTGACCCCGGCGTCGGGTCGAGAGACGAACCGTCATTCGGTGACGTCTTCGAAGTCGAGTCGGTTGCCGGTCGTCGAGGACGTCGCGACTCGAATGGTCACGACTCGAACATGCGTGACTCGAACGTGCGTGACTCGAACGTGCGTGATCGGCACGAGACTCCCGGATCAGAACGTGGCGACGACGCCGAGCGCGCGGCTGATGATCGTCGTGACGACACCGCCGCCGAAGCAGCCGCCGAAGCCGCCGCCGGCACAGCCGCCGCGCACGACGCGGCGATGCGCCAGGAGCGACGAGCGTCTGACACAGCTGCGGCCGACAACGCCGTGCGCGCCGAGTCCGATGCCGATTCGGATTCGGCGACGTCGATCGACTCGGCGCCGTTGCTTGATACCGCCACACGACAACCGGCTGCTGCTGGTGCTGCCGGCGCGGTGGCGGCTGGTGCTGACGGGACCGAGACCGAGACCGCGGCCGGGATTGCGGCCGGGGCGACCGATGTCGACGCCACCGAGCTGATGGTCGATCCCGATGTGGAGGGATTGCTTCCCGACGAGCCGCTCAGCCCCGCGCCGAGTGGGGCTGCGGCCGACGCCCCCACCGTGAAGGGAGCCGCCGGTCAGCAGTCACCAACGGGCCAACACGGTGTCGTCGAGCAGGCGGGGCTCGCCGGAGCGGCGAGCACCTCGACCGGTTCCGCCGCGGCATCCGCACCAGTCTCGGCGCCGGCATCGAACGCTGCCGCGGACCAGCTCCGCAACACCGAGTTGGTCCGCAAGAGCGACATCCAACGCCTCGGTGCGATGACCCGGATCGGACTCGACATCGCGACCGACGAACTGGGCGCAATCCGTGTCGAGGCACTCGACCGCGGAGGCGCCCTCCACATGACATTGAGCAGCGAGGACGCCGCCACCCGGCAGATGCTCGCCGACCGGTCGCGAGAACTCCGCAGCTCACTCGGTGAGAACCTGGCGTCATTCGACGTCGACCAACGCAACGACGGTGAGCGCCGCCGCCACGAGACGCACGGTCGTTCCGGAGAGACCGCTGCGTCATCCACTGCGTCGGCCTCCGCTCCGATCTCCAGCACGAGCGGTCCGCTGACCGTTGCATCAACCGAAGCCGCCGCGATCGACGGACCGCTCGATCTCCGCCTCTGACCGGCGACACGACCCCTGAGGACTCAACCATGGCCACGATCACACCCACATCATCGAACGCGACGCAGGCTGTCGACTTCACAGCATCGTCCCAGCCCACCACAGCAGCGGAGAACCCCGGCTCGATACTCGACCGCGACGCGTTCCTCAAGCTCTTGGTCGCCCAACTCAAGTATCAGGATCCGACGAGCCCGACGGATGCGTCAGCGATGATGGCCCAGACGTCCCAGCTGACGATGGTGGAACGGCTCGAAGACATCAACAAAGCACTCACCTCTGCAGCGGTGACCGATCGGTTGACACTCGCCGGCACGATGGTCGGGCGCCAGGTGACCTTTCAGAGCGAGAGCGGCCCCTCGACCGCCATCGTCGACTCCGTCCGCTTCGTCAATGGCGACTTCGTCCTGTCCGCCGGCGGCTTCGCCGTGCCGATGGAGGCGATCATCGAAGTCGGCTCGCCACCGGCCGCCGTCGCCGCACCTGCTTCCGCTCCCGCTTCTGCTTCTGCGGCGCCCGCTGCGGAAGGATTGCGTCAGGCGTCGTGGTGAACATGGCCCAACCTGTCGGCGCAATGCGCCGGTCGGCGGACGATTCCCATCGTCACCCCTTCGAAGGTCGGACGGAGTCCGACCCCTGCCGACCCCGGCACCAGCGGCACGGATGCTGCTCCCGTCCACTTCCGGACACAGCACATCACTCAGGAGAACCACAGCAATGATCCGTTCCATGTCCAGCGCCCTCTCGGGCCTCCGCAACCACCAGACGAAGATCGACGTCATCGGCAACGACATCGCCAACGTCTCCACCGTGGGCTACAAGAGCGTCTCGACGGTCTTCTCCGACATCTTGAGCCAGCAGATCGGCGGCGCCACGGCACCCGGCGGTCAGGTCGGCGGCACCAACCCGGCCCAGGTCGGGCTCGGGTCGCGCCTCGCTGGAACGGTGCAGTCGTTCGCTCAGGGTGCACTCCAGCGCACGGGTCGGCCGACCGATCTCGCCATCCAGGGCGACGGCTTCTTCGTCGTCGACAACGGCGGTGAGCAGCTCTACACCCGGGCCGGCGCCTTCACGCTGGACGGCGAAGGCCGAGTCACGACACTCGACGGCATGCTGGTCCAGGGCTGGCAGGCGGGCGACAACGGTGCCATCAACACGAACCTGGCGCTCGGACCGATCGAGATCCGCTCGGGCGACATCCTGCCCCCCGACCAGACCACGCGGATCAGCGTCGGCGGCAACCTGCCGGCGGCGGCCGCCATCGGCGACGAGACGACCCTGTCGCTCACGACTTACGACGATCAGGGTGATGCCAAGCTCCTCGAACTGACACTCACGAAGACTGCCGTCAACGAGTGGACTGCGAGCGCAGAGTACGGCGAACCGCCGGCACCGGTCGCCCTGCTCAACAATGTGCTCACCTTCGGCCCGCTCGGCGAGCTGACGAGCCCGGCGACTGGCAACATCAACATCGCCGGCGGCACGATCGCCGGCATGACCGAACCGATCGCCATCGACATCGGCACGGCCGGCACGCCCGGACGCCTCACCCAGTTCACCAGCGAGGTGAGCGCCACGGTCCAGGACCAGAACGGCAGCCCGTCAGGCGTGCTCACGTCGTTCGACATCGGCCAGGACGGCAAGATCACGGGCAGCTACTCGAACGGTCGCCGAGGCAACATCGGTCAGCTGGCCATGGCGACGTTCACCAACCCCGAAGGCCTCGAGCGACTCGCCGGGACGTGGCGCAACTCGCCCAACTCCGGGCTCGCCCAGATCGGCACGGCTGCCACCGGCGGACGCGGGCTGATCGCCGCCGGCACCCTGGAGATGTCGAACGTCGACCTCGCCGAAGAGTTCACGCAGTTGATCATCGCCCAGCGTGGATTCCAGGGCAACGCTCGAATGATCACGACGTCGGACGAAGTGCTCCAGGAAGTCGTCAACCTCCGCCGATGAGCAGGTCAGCGACATCGACGAGCGAACCCAGGGCGTTCGACTTCCGGCATCCCTCGACGATGTCGCGCGAGCACGTGCGCACGCTCCAGATCGTCCAGGAGACGATGGCGCGCGGGCTCGCTGCGACGCTCGCATCGTCACTGCGCGCCGTTGCCCAGGTGTCGATCGCCGGCATCGAACAGCGGCCGTACGAGGAGTACGTGCGCATGCTGCCGAACCCGTCGATGCTGACGACACTGTCACTCTCCCCGCTCGCAGGCGAGGCTGCACTCGAGTTCCCGTTGCCACTCGCTTTCGCCACGACCGAGCTGATGCTCGGCGGATCCGGGTCGGCAACGCAACCCGTCCGTGCCATGACCGACCTCGAGCGGGCACTGATGCAGAACGTCGTGGAACTGCTGCTTCCGGTCATCCGAACGGCATTCGAGCCGGTCGTCGCCATGGATCCGCAGATCACCGGTCAAGAGGCCAACCCGCTGTTCGCTCAGGTGGCGGCGTCGACCGACATGGTCATCTTGATCGCCTTCGACGCACGCATCGAATCGGTGACCGAACAGATCCGGTTGTGCATCCCATCCGCCGGTCTGCAACCACACCTGGCTGAACTCTCCGAGCACGCCCGGCTCGGGGCGCTCAGCGCTGACAAGCTCGCCGTCGAACGGAATCGGCTGCACGCCCACCTCAGCGAGGCCGAAGTGGAAGTGGCCGCGCGGTTCAGGCCGCTCGTCGCCTCGTCGCACCAGATCCTCGATCTGAGAGTTGGCGACGTGATGCTCCTCGATCATCCGGTCGAAGCGCCGCTGACACTCGAGGTCGACGGCGTGGCCGTGCACGACGTGCGAATCGGACGCGTCAACCGCCACCTCGCGGTCAGCGTCGACGGTGCGGTCGAACCGGGACGCCACCGCAAGCGGCATCGTCTGCACTCCATGCAGTGACGCCTGCGAATTCTGTCATCGCACCTTCTTGACGATTGGCGGACCCTCCACACAGTCGCTCGTGTGCCCGATCAACCGGGACAGCGACTTCTGATGGAGACATACGTGATTGCAACCGACACATCGACCCTCGACGAGCAGGCTCTGTCGCAAGTGGCCCTCGCCGCAGCCGGAGCACTCGGCATCGACGGCCAGGTCGAAACCACCGGTGACTGGCCGACCGACGCCGGTGATGCCCACGTGATGGCCTCGTTCCGAGGAGTGGTCGGGGGCAGTCTGCACCTCATTGCCGACTCCGAAACGGTGCAGCGCCTTCTCGCGGATGCGTCGATGGCGCCTGCCCTGCTCGGCCCGGTACTCGAATCCCTCGGTGTCGCCACCGACGACATCGAGGTCGACCCCTTCACGGTGTCTCCTTCGAGGCCCGACGGGATCGCCAGGATCGTGCGGCCCGATGTCGCCCCGGTCTGGATCGGGTTGACCATGGCGACCGAGTCGGTCCCGAAAGAGTTCGAGCCGGCGCCGGTGAAGGGTGCAGCGGCCGCCGGCCCCGGCCGAAACCCAGCCATGATGGGCTCGCTCGCGATGTTGAGCGACGTCGAGATGGACGTCACCGTCGAACTGGGACGGACCAAGATGCCGATTCGGGAGTTGCTCGCGTTGCAACCGGGCATGGTCGTCGAGATCGACCGTGCCGCTGGTGCGCCGATCGATGTGCTCGTCAACGGGCGACTGATCGCATGCGGCGAGGTCGTCGTCATCGACGAGGAGTTCGGCGTGCGGATCACCGAGATCATCTCCAACGAGACCCACGCCTGACGATGGACGCCGGATTCGTCGCACTCGTCGTACGTTCAGTGGTGTCACTCGCTGTCGTACTCGCAGTGATCGCGGTCGCCTACACGATCGCAAATCGGCGGGCCAACGGTGGGACCACTCGTGCCTTCACTCGCCCGGCATCGAAGGCCGCATCTCGCCGAGCACCCGCTGCGTTGGAGACCATCGCTCGCGTCGGCCTCTCGCGTGGGTCCGCCGCCGTCGCGGTTCGCTTCGCGGATCAAGTCGTGCTCCTCGGCGTGACCGAGGGAAGCCCGGTCACGGTGTTGCGTGAGATCCCGGCCGCACACTGGGACGAACTGTCAGAAGTCGAGCAGGTCGTGGCAACTCCGGTCGCCGTCGACGGGACGGACCGCGAACTGGTCTCGATGGCACGACCCAACTTCATCGACGCACTCCGGGAAGCGACCTCCCGACGTGTGTGACAGCACCGCGACGGCACTCCCGGTCCCCACGGCACTGCCGGTCCAACGGCCCGCGCAGCGATTCCGCCATGCGATCGCCGTGATCGTCTCGGTGATCGCCGCCCTCCTGGCTGTCGCCACTCCTTCGGGCATGACCGAGGCGGCTGCTCCACCAGCGCCGCCGAACCCGGCTGAACAAGTCGATCCGATCGACCCCATCGAGATCCCCAACATTCCGACCATCGACCTCCCGATTGCGGACACGGCCCCCGAGTCGCCGCGGTTCACTCCTCGCCAGGCCGACTTCGATGCCAACGGATTCGGCGACGACGACGGCCCGACATCGATCGGGATCGAACTGCCCGACGTCGAGGGTGGCTCATCCAACGTCGTCGTGATCATCCTGCTGCTGTCGGTGTTGTCGGTTGCGCCGAGCGTGCTCGTGCTGACCACCTCCTTCACCCGCATCGTCATCGTCCTCTCACTGACTCGCAACGCGCTCGGCATCCCCCAGCTCCCGCCGCAGCAGGTCATCGTCGGGCTCAGCCTGTTCCTGACGTTGTTCGTCATGGGTCCGACACTCGAGTTGCTGAACGAAAACGCCTTGCAACCCCTTCTTGACGACGAGATCACGTTGAGCGAGGCCTACACCGAAGCCGAAGGTCCGATCCGGGAGTTCATGCTCGAGTCGACGCGGGAAGCGGAACTGAAGATCTTCCTCGACGCTGCGGACATCGACGGGCCGGTCGTACGCGACGAAGTGCCGCTCAAGGCCCTGATCCCCGCGTTCGTGCTCTCCGAGCTGAAATCTGCATTCATCATCGGGTTCATCATCTTCGTGCCGTTCATGGTGATCGACCTCGTGGTCTCCGCGGTCCTCACCTCGCTCGGGATGATGATGCTGCCGCCGACGTTCGTCTCGCTCCCGATGAAGCTCTTGCTGTTCATCCTGCTGGACGGCTGGACCCTTGTGGTCACGACCTTGCTCTCGTCATATTGACGATGCTCACCTGTCGTCTCCTGTCCCTCCACTCGTCTGCTGCTGAATCGATCTCTTCATGAACTCCTCTGACGCCATCGACATCGCCACCGACGCACTCGTCGTCATCGCCAAGATCTCTGCCCCGTTCCTCCTCGTGGTCCTCGCCATTGGTCTGATCGTCGGGCTGATGCAATCGGTCACCCAACTGCAGGAGCCGACGCTGTCCTTCGTTCCCAAGCTGATCGGAGCAGCCGTCGTCATCGCCGTCGCAGGCCCGTGGATGCTCGACACGCTCATCGGGTTCAGCCACGAGCTCTTCGAACGGACGCCGCAGCTCCTCGAGGGCTGACCCGGCCCGAGCACGAACCAAGGACGAATCGAGATGGACTTCACGATGCCGCTGAGTTCGGTGATGGGATTCTTCTTCGCACTCGTTCGCACCACTGCATGGATCTCGATCTGTCCGCCGTTCAGCTCGCCGAGCATCCCGAAGCGGATCCGGATCGGGCTCGCCACGGCGATCTCGTTCACCATCGCGGCCAAGATCGGCGCCGTCAGCCCCGAGTCATTGGAGCTCGGCCCCTTCGTCGGGTCGATCCTGACTCAGATCCTGGCCGGCCTCGCACTCGGATTCGCCGTGTCCTTCCTGTTCTCGGCGATCCAGAGTGCAGGAGACCTGATCGACCTGCAGGTCGGTTTCTCGCTCGGAGCAGTGCTCGACCCGCTGAGCGGTGTGTCGGCATCGCCGATCGGACGACTGCACCAACTCCTGGCCATCACCATCCTGTTCACGATCGACGGGCACGTGATGATCGTGCGCGGCTACCTGCGTTCGGTCGAGGCGGTGCCGCTCGGCACGCTCGACATGGCAGTGTTCGCCGAACAGCTCCTCGGGCTGCTCGGTGTGTTCCTCGCCGCCGCTGTCGAGATCGGGCTGCCGGTGCTCGCTGCACTGTTCCTCGCCGAGATCGCCCTCGGGTTGCTCGGCAAGGTCGCCCCGCAGCTGAACATCCTCGTCCTCGGATTCGCGGCGAAGTCCTTCATCGCGATTCTGTTGCTCGGACTGACCCTGGTGATGCTGCCCGAGACGGTCGAGTCACTCATCGGGCGAGCGATCCGCGCCGGTGCAGAAGCGTTCCAGGCGTGACCCATGTCCAAGAGTGACAAGACCGAGCAGGCGACACCGAAGAAACAGAAGGAGAGTCGCCGCAAGGGCCAGATCGCCAAGTCGCAGGATCTGAGCGCGTGGACGAGTCTGCTGGTCGGGCTCTACCTGGTGCCGCTGACGGTCGGACGGATGGCCGAAGTGGTCAGCGAGTCGTTGAATCGGGTCCGTGAGGTGTCCCCCGAATCGACGGCGGAAACGACGTTGGGGATGCTCGGTGCCACGTTGCAGGCCGGGTTCCTCGCGGCCGCACCGCTGATGGTGGTCGCCATGGGTGTGACGCTGATGGCGACGCTCGCCCAGACCGGTCCGCTGTTGACACTCAAGCCGCTCGTGCCGGACTTCAAGCGGGTCAATCCGAAGAACGGAATCCAGCGGTTGGTCTCGCCCCGTTCCCTGTGGGAGACGGGCAAGCAGTTGCTGAAGATCGCGTTGGTGATCGGGGTCGCGTGGCCGCAGGCGACCGGGCTCGTCGAGATGCTGACCGGGCGAGGGCGCCTCGCACTGTCTGCTGCCCTTCCTGCGACCGGCGACGTGGTTCTCGGACTCGTGCGGACCATTGCCTGGACGGTGGTGTTGCTGTCCGTGGCCGACTACGGCTACCAGCGATATCAGAACAAGAAGGACATGAAGATGACCAAGCAGGAGGTCAAGGACGAACACAAGAACTCAGAGGGTGACGGCTCGGTCAAAGGCCGGATGCGCCAGATGGCTCGATCGATGGCGCGCAACCGGATGATCACCGACATGGCCGATGCCGACGTGATCATCACCAACCCGACACACATCGCCGTCGCATTGCGCTACGACATGGCCGCCGGTGGGGCGCCGAAGGTGCTGGCGGTCGGGGCCGGCTCACTCGCTGCGCGGATTCGCGAACGGGGTCTCGAAGCCGACATTCCGATGGTCGAGGCGAAACCGTTGGCCCGGGCACTCTGGCGAGCGTGCGACGTCGGCGACGAGGTGCCGGTGCCGCTGTACGAAGCAGTGGCCAAGGTCCTCGTGTTCGTTCGCCAGCTCGACCGGCGCATCAAGCGTTCGCGGTCGATCGATCTGCCTCGAGCAGCTCGCGTCGACGAGGCCCTCCTGGAATCCATCCCCAAGAAGCGCCGTCGTCGCCGGTGAGGGTGAGGGTGAGTCGGCGCAGTCGGCACGTTCTCGTCTCGACAGCGCGAGTTGTTGCGGTGTGGTCGTCAGCGGGTGGGGCGCTTGGGGAACGCTGACGGGCTCGCCGGGCCACTGACGGCACCGATGACTCCGCTGCTGTCAGCGGCGCGAGCCGCTTCGTTCTCCTGGGAGATCTGTGCGTACACCTCTTGGCGGTGGACCGTGACGCTGCGCGGGGCGTCGACGCCGAGGCGCACCTGATCGCGTGAGCTCTCGACGATGGTCACCACGACGTCGTCGCCGATGACGATGCTCTCGCCCGTCTTGCGGGTCAGGATCAACATCAGGCGGCACCAATCGGTTGGGACTCGGCCAGGGGTGCCTGGACCGGCCAGTCACCTTCGTCCAAGATGATCTGTCGACCGCGCCGGGTGGCGGTGTCGATGAGCACGGGGGCACGCAGGTTGGTGGTGAGCGTTGCTTTCTCACCGTCGCGGCGGATCGTCACCATCACGAGGACGCACAGATCGTCGGGTGACGCATCGTCGACCGAGTTCGGGTCGATGTCGATGTCGTAGTCCGGGTACGCGACCCACGGCACGGTGGTGAGGAATGCGAGGTCGGGGTCGACCACATCCTGGAGCCAGTAGAGGGAGTGTCGGCCCTCGGCACCTTCGACGCCGAGCAGGTCACCGGCACCGACGAGCACCATGGACCGAGCCCCGCGGAAACCGGGGAGGCCGTCGGCAAAGAGCACGACCTCCGCGTCGTTCACGTCGATCGTGCCGAATCTGGTTGTCTCCACCTGCATGACGGGCCTCCTGGCTCGGTTCGAGTATTGCCGGATCAGAGCTGTTGGACAACGACCCTCTCCTCCGGACAGTCGAGATCGTCCGGAGAAGTTCGCCATCGGCACCCAACCCTGGCGGACCGAGTCGGACAAACCGCCAGTGGCAGAACGATCGATCGGGACCGACCTCCATGAAGAATTCCAAACTTGCGCAGGCTGGCTTCCCCGCCATCATCGTGCTCGTGGTGACGGTGATGATCCTCCCACTGCCGTCGAGCCTGCTCGACCTGTTGATCGTCGCGAACATCTCGACCGCAGTGCTGATCCTGCTCGTCTCGACCAACGTTCGCCGAGCGCTCGAGTTCTCGTCGTTCCCCTCACTGCTCCTCGTGGTGACGCTCGTCCGCATCGGTCTCAACGTGTCCACGTCGCGCGCCGTGCTCTCCGACGGCGATGCCGGCAAGGTCATCGAGACATTCGGTTCGTTCGTCGTCGGCGGCAACATCGTCGTCGGCTTCGTCATCTTCTTGATCATCACCCTCGTCCAGTTCGTTGTGATCTCCAGTGGTTCGGGTCGCGTTGCCGAGGTCACTGCACGATTCACCCTCGATGCGATGCCCGGCAAGCAGATGGCGATCGACGCCGACCTCAACGCCGGTGTCCTCACCGACGAGGAGGCAAAGGTGCGCCGACAGGACGTCGCCGACGAAGCCGACTTCTACGGCGCGATGGACGGTGCATCAAAGTTCGTCAAGGGCGATGCGATCGCCGGTCTCGTGATCACGATGGTCAACCTCGTCGGCGGGCTCATCGTCGGCGTCCTGCAGAACGGCATGGATCTCGGTGACGCCGTCACCAAGTACAGCCTGCTCACGGTCGGTGACGGACTCGTTGCCCAGATCCCGGCGCTGCTGGTCTCGATCTCGTCGGGTCTCATCGTCACCCGGTCCGCCGGCGAGACCGGCGATCTCGGATCCGACGTGCTGCGCCAGTTCGCTCGCCAGGGCCAAGCCGTCCGATCAGGCGGGCTCGTGGTGCTGCTGATGATGCTCGTACCGGGGATGCCCAAGATTCCGTTCCTGCTGTGTGGTGTCACACTCCTCGTGCTCGGCCAACGCCTGGTCAAGCAGCCCGAGGTGGTCGAGGTGGTCGAGGCGAACGACGTCGCCGAAGACGAACCGCTGACCCCGCAGCGGATTGCGCTCGACGCCCGCGTCGAGGCCCTCGAACTCGACCTCGCGTACGACATGATCGAACTGGTCGACGGCTCGGTGGGCGGTGACCTGCTCGATCGCGTCGGTGCGTTGCGACGCAAGATCGCCACCGAGCTCGGGTTCGTGATGCCGTCGATCCGCACCCGCGACGAGCCGACGCTCGCAGCGCACACCTACATCATCCGGGTCCACGGTGTCGAGGTCGGCCGGGGTGAGGCGCCACCGCAACGGATCCTCGTGATCGGCGACGACCTCTCCGCGCTGCCCGGCGAGGACATCGAGGAACCCGTCTTCGGACTTCCGGCCCGCTGGGTGCCGATGGAGTTCCGGTCACAGGCGGAACTCGCAGGTCACACCGTGGTCGATCGGTCCGCACTCATCGTCACCCATCTCGCTGAGGTGATCCGCCGCCGAGCCGGTCGACTCCTGTCGCGGACCGACGTCACCGAACTCCTCGAGAGCGTCGGCGACACCGACCCCGTGGTGATCGAAGACCTGACCGCCGCCGGCGTGACCAACTCCGAGATGCAAGGCGTCTTGGCAGCGCTCCTCGACGACGGTGTCGCAATCCGCGATCTGGTTCGCATCGTCGAGGCGGTCGGCGACCGCGCTCGGACCAACCGCTCTCCTGATGCGCTCGTCGAAGCCGCTCGTGCGGCACTCGGCCCGGCGATCACCACCGCGCACTCGGTGCACGGCACGCTGTCGGTCGTCGCCATCGCTCCGACGATCGAAGCGCAGCTCGCTGCCGGGTTCGAGATCTCTGACGCCGGAGCGGTGCTGCGCCTCGCGCCGGACCTGCACGATCATGTGGTGTCAGAGTTCGCCCGCGTGTCGACGCTTGCTGCGGCTCGCGGCCTCCCGACCGTGATCGTGTGCGCCCCGGGACTCCGGCCGGCGCTCGCCCGACTGATCCGCCAGACCGCCCCCGGCGTCGCAGCGATCTCCTATCGCGAGATCGGCGACCACCTGACGCTCGATGTGATCGGCACGGTCGAAGATGCCAACGCGGCGATCGATCCACTCAACTCGACCAGAAGTCTGCCGATGAACACACCGATGATGAACGAGGAACATGATGACCGACTTGCACGCCGCGCCTGACCTCACGCCCGGAGATCTCGACGACACCCCGACCGGTCTGCGCCGGTTCCGCGGTGCGACCCTCGACGAGGCGCTCGCCGCGGCGCGGCTCGATCTCGGCGACGGGCTCGAGATCGTGGAGGCGAACCGAATTCGCCGCGGCGGTCTCGGTGGCTTCTTCGCGACCGACCTCGGGATCGAAGTCATCGTCGCCGGCCCGAACTCGACGACGTCGACGACATCGAACACGCAGGAAGTGACGACAGCAGTCGATCGCCTCCTCGGACGATTCGACCTGCAGGGCGGAGACCGATTCGTTCCGAGCGAGGCCGAAGCCGGCCCGGCCGCGGCCGCGACCCCGACCCCGAATCTCGATGCTGTGGTACGTGACCCGCACCCCTTTGCCACACAACTCGCACGAGAGCTGACCTCGAACGAGTTCACCGAACCAGACGAGTGGGACCACGAGCACGGGGATTCGCCCGACCTCGATCCGACTGCACACGTGCAGCGCACATCCCGCTTCGAACCCGCCCCATCGAGGCCCTCGACATCATCAGACACATCCACATCCTCCGGTTCCTGGGACTTCTCAGGACTGTCGGATCCACTGGTCCCGCCGATTGCCGAGACCGGCGAACCGTCTGCGGCACGTCCCGACCACGGCACCATCGGTGCGGTCACCGCTGCCCGACCCGTCGCGTCCCGACCTGTCCAAGCTGCATCGAGCGAAATTGCATCGAGCGATTCTCAATCGAGCGACGATGCGTTGGCCGACATCGACCAACTGCTGCTCCGAGCCGGAGTCAGCCTGCCGGTCGAGGTTGCATCCGTCCCACCAGCGGTGACCGCAGCCGTCGTCGCAGCCGAGACGACGCCCGACCCGATCAGCGCTACGGGCTCCACCGCCCTCGCGCTCCCGACGAGCGAACTGCTCCTCGAGACCGCAGACCGGCTCGCCGAGCAACTCGCTGCGGTCGAGCCCCACGTCAACGGCACGGCGCGCACGCTGCACAAGCTCAAGCTCAAGATCAACTCACCTGACGGAGGGTCGGTGGAGATGACGGCTGAATGGAGCGGCGATGAGTAAGAAGCGCAGTGAGACGGAGTCGGCGACCCCCGAGTTCCGATTGATCGTGACTCGCCCGAATGGGCGGGGTCCGATCGGCCCGTACCGACTGGCGCTGGCCGTGGCGTTCGCCATGGTGATCGGCGGCGGTCGGCTGTGGAGCACGCTGCGCGACGGTGCCGCCGATGACGCCGCACTGCTCGCAGCGGCCGCTGCCGGGGTGTTCGTCTGGATCGTCCTGACCGTGATCGACAACATCCTCGGATCCGTCGCCAAGCCCGGACCCACCCCCGCCGCCGCCGACCACGTCGACGGCGACCACCCGGTCGCCGCTCGCTAGCAGGGTGCTGAACACCGAGGTGTGACGGCGGTTCGCTGCCGGCCTCGATGTGGTCGAGGACCGCTGCGGGTCGGGACGTTTGCGACACGGACCTCTGCGACACGGACCCTTGCGACACGGATGCCGATGTCACCTCATTCCGAATTGGTCTCGCCCGCTGTTGGTTCCGATGTGAGTCAGGGCGCTTGCGGTTGTTTGCCGATGTGGGGGAGCGTGGAACCGGCCACCTCGACCGGCCACCTCGTCCGGGACGGGTTGGGCGTCAGCGGAGGTAGTCGACGAGCGACGGCGGGAGCACCCGGCCGGCGGCCTGCAGCGTCGCCGTGTAGGCGTTCTCGCTGGCCTGCATCTCGATCAACGCCTCGGCGAGGTCGATGTCTTCGACGACCGAGAGCCGTCCGGCCAGATCGGCGCGTTCTACGCCCGCCCGGACCGTGATGGACTCCAGGTGGCTGGCACGACGACCGATCTCGGCTGCGGCGCCGCCGAGTCGGGTGACCGCAGCATCGAGGTTGGCGTGCTCGGTCGCGAGAGCTCCGGTGTCGCCGGCACTCGTTGCCGCGGCGAGTCGGTCGATCACGGCGAACAGGTCGCCCGCCGGATCGCCTTGCGCACCGAAGATCTGTTCGCCGGTCAGGTTCGCGGTGAGCGTGACACCTGGTGCGACGGAGCGTTCGAAGTTCGTGGCGTTGCCGTTGTAGGCGCCAGTCGTTGCGTCGTATGCAGCTCCGCTGGCGGTCCCGTTGAAGAGGGGCCGACCGAGGTACCGATCAGTTCCTCGCGCAGGCCGTTCAATTCAGCAGCGATCGCAGCGCGAGCGGTCGGGCTCGTCGAGCCGCTGTTCGATGCCTGCACGGTCAATTCCTTGACTCGGGTGAGCACGTCGAGCGACGACACCAGCGCGGTGTCGGACGACTGCAGCCGTGCCGCAGTGTCCTCAGCAGTCCGCGTCAGTTGATCACCGCGCCGAAGACGTTGCCGCAGAGCGAGTGCGTCGACGGCGCGATTCGGATCGTCGGAGACACGCTCGAACGCCTTGCCCGACGACGTGCGAGCTTGATTCGTCTGCAAGCGTGAGAACGCGCTCGACAGGTCGAGCATCGTCGAACGCATCGCCATGGAGTTGGTCAGTCGCATTTCATCGTCCCTTCGGATCCCGTGTGGGGAAGCTGACTCATCGTCCGACCAGGCCGGTGCGTTCGATGAGCGTGCCGAGCATCTGATCGATCGCCGTGAGCACACGGGCCGATGCTTCGTAACCTCGCTGCGCCTGGATCAGGTTGACCATCTCTTCGT
>RCMY010001365.1_pt1 | contig 25527 bp, 26 predicted proteins | sample 2041341 | NCBI WGS metagenome assembly RCMY01 (sample SAMN09708234, study PRJNA481090) | Marine sediment metagenome, whole genome shotgun sequencing project.
CGTTTCGCCATTTTTCCGGTACGGCTCGGTAGTCTCGGAGTTCCTGGATTGTTCATACGTTTTGGGGAAGCCGCCGTCGCCTCGAGCGGTTGAGCAAGGTGGAGGTAAATAATGAAAGCTTTCTTGAAACGTCCGGTGGTCCGTTGGTTGGTCGGAATCGGGTTTGTGGCCGGTGCAGCAGTGGCCTGGTATCTGGTGTCGCCGCTGTTTATTACCAACGAAGTGAACGACGAGTTCCCTATGGCCGCAGCCGCTCAGGTTCCCGACGATATGACGCTCGCCGAAGTTGAAGCAGAGATGGTCAAAGCGGCCGATGCCCCGTCCGTCGAGGCAGAGGAGCCGATGCCACCGGAGACACCCTCGGTGCTCGCGTCTGGCTCGTTTCAAGATGCCGACAACTTCCACAAGGGGAGTGGCGTAGCGACTCTATACGAGATCGAGGACGGCTCAACGGTCGTGCGCCTCGAAGACTTTGAAGTGACGAACGGTCCCGACCTTCACGTCCTTCTTTCAACGAGCGACGACCCGGCTGCTGATCTCGGCGACTACATCGACTTGGGATCTTTAAAAGGGAACGTTGGCAACCAGAACTACGACGTTCCGGCCGACATGGACGTTTCGCAATATCGATCCGTAATCATTTACTGCGAACCGTTCCACGTGTTGTTTTCGAGTGCCAGGCTAAGTGGTTAGCCGGTCCCCGGCGCCCTTAGCGATGCTCACGAACACCTCCAGCGGCATAGCTGCGACCGCATCACCGACCACTTCTAGTGGTAATTCGTCGAGATTGCGGAACCGCACGCAACTCTTGCCGCAGTCGTACCGTGTACCGGCCGCCGCATACGCGGATTCGAACTCGGCCCGGTGTATGCGTCGACCGTGTCTGCTTCCGACTTCATAGGGCAAGGTTATCCGAGCCGGGTATTCCGCGCTGGCGGACCGCGCCAACGAGCGCTGCGGCGACAAGCAGGCTGACGCCGGTGACGGTCCAGGCCGCCTGATAAGAACGGTTTTCGATGAGCCACCCGAATAGGGCTGGTCCAGCGCCAGCGCCAAGGAAGACGCCGGCCTGAGTTATGGCCGTCGAACCGGCGGGGCGCCCGGCGTTGGCTCTGACGACCCCGAAGGTAAGCAGGCCTGGCCATCCCCATCCGGTTGAAAACGCCGCCAGGGTGACGATCGCAAACCAGGCTGATCGGGTGGCACCGAGGGCGAAGAAGCATGTTGCACCGATGACAGCCAGCCACATCATGAATCCGAGTCCGCTTGAGCCGGTTCGATCCGCGAGATATCCGTAGGTGGCTCTGGCCACGATGGTGGTGAGCGAGGCAACGGCGAGCAGCGTGCCTGCGCCCGCCTCGGAGAAGCCGTGGCTGATGGCCGCATCCACATGAAACGTACCGAGTACGCCGGCCGCAAGTGTGGCGAATCCACTACCGATTCCGAGCACGGTCAGCCAACGAGAGGTCATCGGCTGGTGTTGTGCGGCGGGCTCGACTGGGATTGATCGGGTCGACTCGGGCGGGATCAGCCAGAGCAATCCAAGCGCGATGACCGCCCCCAATCCATAGGCCCATCGCCAGCCGACTGTGAGAACTATCGACGGAACCGCAATCCCGGCCAGCAAACTGGCGGATGGGATGCCGGCATGCTTGATACCAAATACGAGTCCCCGGCGGTCCGAGGGAATATGGCGAGCCAACGCCAGGTTGGCGGCCGGGTTGGCCGCCCCATAGATCGCCGCGGTGATTGCCAGGACTATGCCTAACGCCCATACATTACGAACTGCGGTGGCGATGACGAGTAAGAGCATCGACGCGGCCAATGCGTTGAAGCGCATCGTCCGATGCCAGCCGATCCGCTCAACCAGATTGCCGATCCGTGACGACGACACGGCGGCCGTAAGGAAGAAGATCGACGTGAGGATGCCCAGTTCCTGCACCCCGTAGCCAAGCTCTGGACCGGCCTGAGCGATAGCGGCGGCGGTGATAAACGCTGGAAGGGTTGAGACGGTGATGACCAATACGGCGCTGGCAATCAATCGCCAATGAAGATCAACTATCGCGGTCATTTCGACAGTCTTGCCCGCATCAAGCGCCAAGCCGAATCCCTGCCATCCGTGGGTTGGAGGTCCGCCAGATCGAAATGTTCCAGCGGTAGCCTGCGCGACGTGTTTCGTTTCCGGGCCTTGACGGCTCTGCTTGTTGGTGTGCTCGTTTCGGGGCTGTTGAGCGGTGGGCTCATCGCCAATGCCGAAACTGAACTCGAGAAGGCCGAACGGTTAGCTGCAGCAGCACAACGCAGTCGCAACGTCGCCGAAGGAACGTACGTGGCCGATCGGGCGACGGCCACCGACCTCGAACTGCGGCTGGGACTCACGTTGGCGCACTATCAACGCGTCAATGGCGAGCTCGAGCAACTCGGCCTGCAACTGGCAGGGGAGCGAGCCGACATGGATCTCATCCGAGCCGAGGTCATCGCACTTGATGACGAAGCTCAGGACCGAGCCGTCGGCGCCTACATCCGTAGTTTGGCCGCTCCCGGGAGCAGTATGTTCCTCAGTGGAAGCTTCGAGTCGGTGTCAGTCGTGAATGAGACGATCAGGCGGGCTGCTGAACTCGACGTAGGGGTCTTCGAACTCCTTGATCTCAAGCGGGACGAACTCGCTGAACACACCCTCGAGCTTCAGGCAGGCGTGGATGAACTTGCGCTCCTCAACAACGAATTGGCTGGGACCCGCATCGAACTTGATGAGCTCTTTTGGTTGGCCGATGCTCGGGTGGCTGATGCTCTTCGCAACCTGGAGTCCGCCGACGAAGCGTACCGGCAGGCGCAAGCCACCCTTAAGGAAGCCCAGGACAAATACCGGTGGACCGGGTCGGTCGAGCAGTGGAGATCGCTGGTTGAGAAGTACTTTCCTGAGGACCGGGTTGAAGAAGCGCTCCGGGTGATGGCTTGCGAGTCGCGGGGGAACCCCAACGCCAAAAATCCGGCCTCGACGGCTACAGGCCTGTTCCAGTTCCTTGATCGAACCTGGGCCTGGATGAGCGTCATGTCGGGCTGGAATGGATACTCGCGCCTCGACCCTGAAGCGAATGTGGCCGTTGCGGCGTATCTCATGAAGTTCTCGATCCGCAGTGGTCATCCCGGCGGCGCCTGGGGCCACTGGGAGTGCAAGCCCTAGCTCAGTGCACCCTCCAGGGTCGCGATCTAACGCCTTGTCGTTCTTGCGTGCCAATGATCGGCCTTGGTCCTAGATCAAGTCTGGTCAGGAGCCTCCGAGGGCGGCAAGCCGCTCACCCATTTCATGGCGGAGGGCACTAACGGCGTTGGGAGGTCGGATCAGAACTTCGAAGTCGACGATCTTGCCATCTTCGAGTCGGATCAGGTCGACCCCTTTGAGTTCTAGGTCACCGATTCGCGCCGTGAATTCCAGTGCCCAGTTGTCGTCGTCGATCCACTGCCGGTGATACTCGAAGTCCTCGAAAATATCCATGACCGTTGACAAGATGAGCATCGTGACCGGTTTTCCTTCCCGGTTTTTCCAATAGGTGGGTGGCCGGAATGTGACGTTTTCGTGGAGTAGGTCATCGAGATGCCCGATGTCTCGTTCGACGACGAATCGGTGCCATTGCTTCAGTGGATCTGCCATTAGATCAGCTTATAGGTCGGCTGTTCGAGGTTGATGCAGTCGCCACATATATATGCCGATTCCGACTGAAGCAGCCAGGTTGATACTCGAGACGCCGTCGCGCATCGGGAAGGCGATCAGCCGATCAGCGGCTTGCCTGGTCACGTCCGATAGGCCAGTCCGTTCGCTTCCGAATGCGAGGATGGCGTCGTTGGGCGGAACAAATCCGGACCCATCATCTCCGTCCGGGTCGAAGGCGATAATCGGCCGGTTAGTGACTGGAAGCTCGTCTATCTGCAGGGTCGGCACTGCGAAATGCAAGCCGGCCGAACCCCGCATGGCTGCCGGATGCCATGGGTCGATGTCTCCGAGCGCGATGACCCCGGCTGCCCCTCCCGCCGCAGATATCCGAATCGCCGCCCCGATGTTGCCGAGGTGGCGGGGTTGGTCGAGGAGCACGATGGGAGCATCTCGTCGTATTTGGGCCGGATCTAGCGGTACCGGTCGTCGAGCCACGGCGGCGATTCCGGTTGGGTGCGGATGGCGAAAGAGGGCAGTGAAGTCCTCGGCCGCGACCTGGTCTGCCCGCTCAACCACTTCGAACATTTCTGGGGCCAACGTCTGAACGAGTTCGTCGAGCGAACGGTCGTGGCTGTGAACCACGGTGATTAGTTCGGCCCCGAAACGATGTGCATGCTTCACGGCGTGAAAGCCCTCCAGGATCACCAGAGACGGATCCGAACTAGCTCGGGCGAACCATTCCATCAGGGAGCTAGGCGAACCGACGTGAGATGAGCTTCTCGAACCCACATGGGCCGCGGTCGACGTTCGTCGACAACGAGATAAAGGGTGCCAGCCGGTTCGTGGTCAGGATCATCTGAGGCTCCCGGCTGGACCCACCAGCCCAGTGAGATCACATGGCCGGCGATGGCTCCCTGGCCGTCACCGGGGTCTGCGCAGGTTGTAACGAGTAGGTGTTGACTGAGCGCTACGGCGAAATCGGCATGGTGTTCCACAGTTAGGCCAGGTGGCCGACGATCGAGCGACTTCGTTTGAGCTTGCAGGTCATCCAGTTTCTCCTCAGTGATGGCTCTGGTTTTCGTAACTTGCTCGGTGCGACTGGTTCTGATCCCTACCTTACGGGCAGAGGCCGTCAGCGGTGATCCCCCGGCCACACATCACTTGTTCTTCGATGCTTTTCAGTGAGAAACCGTCAGCTCCCGCTTGGCCAAAGACGTGAAGTCGGAACCCGACTACGGCATCGTCCCCAAGGCCCACCACGTCGATTGTCACCTCACCCAGATCCCCGGTCGAGGGTGCCACCGTTACCGTGATACGGGAGGGCGGGTCTTCTGACTTGGCGCTATCCGCCACAAGCATGCCCAGATCGAGCATGGTTGCCGCGCTAGGAGTCTTGCCGCCGAATGTGTTCGCTACGTACCGGGCGGTAGCGTCGTCAACCGTTCCGAGATACGCCATAAACGAAGAATTCGCCCACCCGGTCGTTCCATCGACTGTGACCTCGTTCCAGATCGTGCGAGTCAGCAAACGGTGCTGACCCGTGGCGACGATTTCGGCATACGTGGGGTGGAGTTGTGCGACGATCGGTTGGTCGGTGCCCGGTCCTGAGCGTACGTTCAGCACGTCATCAAAGGCGACTCCGATGACCCCGAGCACGTCACCCGCGCCGGGTCCGAGGTCGAAGGGCTCGCCTGCGAGAGTTGTCGACGTCGAACCGGTGGTGCTGCTGGTCGGTACCAACGTCGTTGTTGTTGTGGCCGTTTGACCGAACGTCGTTGTTGTGCCGACCGTCGTCGGGGTTGGAACTGTTGGCGTGATGGTCGTGGTGTTGGTCGGCAAAGTCGTCGAACCCGCAGTACCTGAGCACGCAACCGTCAACACCACCAACACAAGAAACGCCGTACTTCGATGCATTGATCGTCCCCCTCATGGACGAATATCTTGTTGTCAACCCGGATCGTACGCTGGAACCGTCGGCGATCGGATCGTTTCGATAGCGATTCTCTTCTCGATGTGTAATGATGTAATGATCATTACGCATCGGAAGGATCTGATATGGACGACGTAAACGCCTGGTTCGTGGGGAGGCTTCCCGACGATTGGTTCGATGATGTCGCCATCACTGGGGACCGCGACGAAATCATCGTGATGGGCGCACTGGCGCCTCCGTCGACCGAAGGACTCGAAGGCGACCAGATTCGTATCGCTGAGCGGAGTCGAATCGACGGGTTTCGCGAAGACTCCCGACAGCACCGGATGAAGATCGCCGAACAAGCGCAGCGCACCTTTGAACGAAAGGTCTCCTGGGGAGCGAATTGCGGTGAGACCCGAGTGTTGTTCACCCACCTCGCCGTACCGGCCATGACCAGACTTCGCCTCAAGGAGCGAGCGCTGCTTGACACACTTATTGATGGCGGCGTCGCCAGGAGCCGGAGCGAAGCGTTGGCGTGGTGTGTCCAGCTCGTAGGTGAGCACGAGGCCGACTGGGTGGCCGACCTGCGGGAAGCGCTTTCCAACGTCGAGGCGGTCAGAGAGCGCAAGTGATGGATCGTTGACCAGTTTCTGAGGTCTAGGCAACCGCTGGTGCGGGGTAGAATCGGAGGATGGCGACCTATGACTACATCATTGTCGGTGCGGGATCAGCGGGATCGGTCCTTGCCAACCGGCTGAGCGCCGACTCCGGTACGCGGGTTTTGGTGCTGGAAGCTGGCGGTTCGAATAAGCATATGAACGTCGCCACTCCGGCGGCATTCTCCAAGCTGTTCCAAACGAACCGAGATTGGAACTATTTCACTCAGCCCGAGCCCGACGCCGACGACCGTCAGCTCTACTTACCGCGCGGCAAGATGCTGGGCGGGTCATCATCGATGAACGCCATGATCTACATTCGCGGCAATCGGATCGACTACGACGGTTGGGCCTCGGCCGGGTGCGACGGATGGTCCTACGACGAAGTCTTACCGTACTTCAAGAAGTCGGAACACAATGAACGCGGCGCCGACGCGTTCCACGGTGTCGACGGTCCGCTAAACGTGGCCGATCAACGGTCAGTCAACGAGTTGTCGCTGGCATTCGTCGATGCCGCCGTCGATATTGGTTACTCCCGTAACGAGGACTTCAACGGGGCGGACCAAGTAGGTGTCGGCGCCTACCAGGTGACCCAAAAGAAAGGCGCTCGGTGGAGTACGGCGGACGCCTATCTCGTCCCGGCCATGAAACGCCGTAATCTGACGATTTGTACCGATGCCCACGCCAGTCGAATCGTCATCGAGGGCGGCCGGGCGGTGGGAGTCGAATACCGACGAAACGGTGAGACGATCGTCGATCGTGCCGATGGCGAGGTCATCGTTGCTGGCGGCGCCTACAACACTCCGCAGCTCCTTATGTTGTCTGGAATAGGACCGGCTTCGCATCTCTCGGAGTTCAATATCGACGTCGCGGTCGATAACGCCAATGTCGGTGCACATCTGCAAGACCACCCGGTCATCATGAATATCTTCAAGGTATCCAAGCCGGTCAGTCTCGCTCATGCCGAAAAGCCGGCTCGCCTGGCTGAGTACCTCCTGTTCAAGAAGGGCATGCTGTCGTCGAACGTGGGTGAGGCGGGCGGGTTCGTGCACACCCGCGACGGTCTTGAGGGACCCGACATCCAATTCCATTTTGCTCCGGGATACTTCAATCGGCACGGCTTCGAAGTGACCGACGGCGATGCCATGTCGATGGGGCCCACGTTGGTCGCTCCGAAGAGTCGGGGACACGTGCGGCTACGAAGCGCCAACCCGCTGGTCCATCCCGACATCCTTTCGCAGGCACTGAGCCATCCAGATGACCTTCGCTCCCTGATCGACGGCATGAAGATCACGCGCCAAATCGCTCATTCGAGTGTGTTCGATCAGTACCAGGGGGGCGAGCTTCACCCGGGTGACGACGCCAAGACTGATGATGAGCTGGTTGCCTACATCCGGTCGAAAGCCGAACTGTTGTACCACCCATCTGGAACAGCTCGAATGGGGCCCGATGCGTCGAGCGCGGTTGTTGACCCTCAGCTGCGGGTATTCGGGGTCGATGGATTGCGGGTGGTTGATGCGTCGGTGATGCCAACTGTTATTCGAGGAAACACGAACGCGCCGACCGTCATGATTGCCGAGAAAGCGGCCGACCTCATTCTCAGTGCCTAAAGCCAAATACGTCCAGCTTGAACGGGTGGGCCGCCGACTGCGCAGGGAGCTTCGACGGGCGACCCGCATTGTCCGACTCCTCAGCAGTCGACACTTTCGAGCCTGGGGGAGGGCTGCTCTTTCTGAACCTCCCAACCACGTGGCGGAAGCGCAACGGTCTGCCTGGCTGAAGTCGGACGCCTCGGTTGGCAAACACTCCCTCCGAGTTCTGGCTGAGACGGCCAGCAAGGATGCGTACGCCGACCGGCTTCTAGCGGCTCTTGTCCGCAGCCGGGGAGCGCAGGTGGTAGTCGAACTCGGCACGAACATCGGTCTCAGCGGCACCTATCTTGCCAGTGCCCTTCCCGCCGGTGGTCGCCTGGCAACGATCGACCAGTCGGCAGATCGGCAGGCGCTGGCGGCCGGGTTGTTTTCCCTGGCCGGGGTGGCCGATCGAATTGACATCATCAACGGTTCGTTCGTTGAAACGTTGGCCCGGGCGGCCGCCGCAGGGTTCGATATCGCCTTCGTAGACGGAGACCACACGTACGACGCGACCATGTGGTTGGTCGAAAAACTCCTCGCCAGCGCCTCTCCCGGCGCTGTTTTGGTCCTCGACGACATCAACCACTCCACCCAAATGCGGAAGGCCTGGGCTGATCTCAGGGCAAAACCAGGGGTCCGATCGCTAGCGCTGACAGACTTGGGCGTGCTCGAGGTTCTTTGATCAGCGGGCCTGTACTTCTCGCCACGATCGGGGCGGCGGCTTGGTCGCACGAATACGGTGATCCAATCCCGCAAGATCATCCATTTATTGAATCGGGGTTTCGGGTGCAGCCATGTCGTCAGGGAGTGGGGTGCGAACTTCCCGGCAGATTGGTTAGCCGTATCGCCGCGCCCGGGTGTCGGGCGTTGCTAACGTCGGAGCGCCGGACGAATGGGAGGTTCCATGGCTCGTTGGATGTTATTGGGCGCGCTGATGCTCCTTGTGGCTTGTGGCCCCGAGGCGTCTGCGCCTCTTCCGGTCGGTCCTATTCCTGGTACTGATCGAACCGTCGATGTTTCTATCACGGAATTCGAGTTTCACTTGGCGTCGAACGAGTTCAGGAAGGGCGAGACGGTCGGTTTTCGAATTGTCAATGATGGGAAGGTCTCTCATGAATTCCGGCTTACGTCGAGCGTGGAATTGGAACATTTCCTGGCTGAACGCGAAGAGACCGACGACGATGAACCCTTTGACGAGCAAAGCATGCTGGTTCGCCTGAGTCCCGGCGAGCGGCAGGAGACAATTGTCACCTTCGGTGACAACGGCGCGTATGACGTTCTCGTGTGTGTTATTCCAGGCCACCTTGAGGCGGGAATGCGGGCCGACCTTATTTTTGCTCCCTAACGGGCAGGAATCTGGTTCGCCTGTTACGTTTCGACTGGGACCTACCCGAGGAGGCATTGTGCAGAGAAAAAGCTTGGCAGTCGTATTGGTGGTTTTTGGAATCATAATCTCTGCTTGTGGGTCAAGCGCACCGGCGACCGAGATCGACGTGACGCTCAAGGAATTCAGTATGACCCCCACGGACTGGACGGTCGCGGCCGGGGAAGAGATCACGATCAACATAACAAACGACGGGACCATCGATCATGAATGGGTGATCCTGAAGAATGGTGTGACGATTGCGAGTGAGGCCGATCTTCCGGAAACCGAAGAAGAGCTCCTAGCCGACTTCGTGTACTGGGAAGAAGAGGTCGAGTCAGGCGATTCGCAGTCGTTCACCTTTACTGCTCCAGAAGCGGGGACGTACCAGATCGTTTGTGCAATCGAAGATCACTTCAACGGTGGCATGGAAGGCGAAATGGTCTCCAAATAGATCAGTTGGTGAACAAAAAGGAGGGCCGCAACGCTGCGGCCCTCCTTTTTTGATCAGCAGATCAGCCGCGAACCGCCGCCGCCAGGATCGGCATGAGGGTGAGTGCGGTTGGGTCGGCTTCCATCGCCACGAGCCCCTTGGCGATATTGTGCGCCTGCTTGTTGGACGCGAACCAGAGCGGTTTGAGTGGCTGCCGAAAGGGACCGCGAATCACCGACTTTTGAGCTTGATCGAACATGAGGGTGTTGTGCACGACACCGCGCCCTGAGCGAACATCATTCAACGGGTGCCCAGGGAAGGCGCCCCAGGTGGTGGTCATGAATGCGAAGCCCAGACCGGTCCAGACATTGACCCCGACGGTGCCATACCGTAGATCGGCGACCGCCTGCTCGACAGCTGCGGCAATCTCCGGATCCTTCAGCGAAGCCGGATGCACAATCAACGATGCCCCCAGGGTTCCCCAGGCGTTTTCGTTGGCGAAACGAACTGCATCCTCGATGTAGCTGACAACCGACCGTTCGCTTCTGAGGGGCGCTTCGCCGAACACGCCGGCAAACGCCTCGACAGCAAAACAGGTGTGGTCCGGATCGTCGGCATCGAGATCATGAATGAGGGTCCAGGGGACTGCGCCTCCGGCGTCGTCACCGTGGGTCCGAACGCTCGGGTGAGAAGCTGAGAAATGCTCCCATCGGTCTCGTGCGCCGGGGTAGTAGGGGTCACGATCTGGAGTGGCGTGAAGCGCATCGGAGATCGTGTCGAGTAGCGCTTCGCGTTGGTTCCATTGCTCGTGAGTGATGACGATGCGGGTGGCGATACAGTTGAAGCCGGCGTTGTGTGTGAGCATCCCGGCGATGTTCTCACCTTGGTAGGCGAGATCTTTCTCCGACCAGGGACCGGGGACAACGATGACCGGGCTGACATTGCCCAATTCTGACGAGATCGGCTTGGTAAGCAGCGGTTCGTTGGCAGCCTTGCGGGCGGCGCCTTCGGTCCCGGACCCGTACACAATCGCATCATGAGTCTTATCCGAGCCGGTGATATGAATCGAGTCGACCTTCGCATGCCGGGCGAGGTGGGAGCCGACGTCTGCCCCCCCATAGACAATCGCCATGAAATCTCTCCCGATCAAACCGGCGAAGACCTCAGCCAGGAAGGGACCCATGTATTCGTTGACCGGGTTCATTTTGAGGATCACAACGGCGTCTTCGACGAACATCTTGTAAAGAGTGTCGGTCGGGGCGATCGAGGCGATATTGCCAGCCCCAAGGACGAGGGCTAGCTCTGGTGACCTGGCGGCGTGCGGTTGATACGCGACAGCCATGGTTGAGTTTAGATTGCCGGGGGTAACGCCCGGCTGCATCCACACTTCTCCGGAGTACCCCTGCCACAGAACCTTGTCCCAATTGTCGGCCGGGAACACCTCAGCGACGGTTTGGCCATTGGGTCGGGTTGTCACCGGTCCCGGAATCGATGGAAGACCCGTATCGCGAATCGACTCCAGGGTCTGAATAAGCAGCCTGGCATTACGGATGGTGAGTACCGGTCCAGCATGCCACTCTTCCCCGGCGACCGGGTCAGTCATGGCAATCCCTTTGGCGTCACAGGCAGCCTGGACCCACGCCGGCCCGACTGCCTTGGCATTTTCGATCACCGAGTAGAGCAGGGCAATTCGCTCCTCGACGCTCACGTCGATCCACGCCTGACGAAATTCACTGAGTACGTTGACGAGGCTGTCGAGTTCCTCGATCGACGTCGGTTCTATGTGTGAGTTTCCTTCGGGCTTGATGATGCTGCCGGCCAGTGTGGTCATGGCTTCCTCCGTGTCGCTCTTACCGTATCGCATCCGGCGGCGGTACACACGCGGAGGGCCGCTAACGTTTCCGATCTCATTCACAAGGATTCACCATGCAGGCCGGAATAGTTGGTCTCCCCAACGTTGGTAAGTCAACGCTCTTCAACGCTCTCACCGCAGCAGGAGCTGAGGCGGCCAACTATCCGTTTGCCACGATCGAGCCGAATGTCGGAATCGTTTCCGTTCCCGATGATCGGTTGGGCCAGCTTCAGTCAGTGATTGCTACCAAGAAAGTCATCCCGGCGGCGGTCGAGATCGTCGACATTGCCGGACTGGTTCGAGGTGCATCAGAAGGGGAGGGACTTGGAAATCAGTTCCTCGGGCATATTCGGTCGGTTGACGCAGTCCTGCATGTTGTTCGGTGCTTTGACTCCGATGACATCACCCACGTCGAGGGAACTGTTGACCCGCGCCGTGACATCGAGACGATCGAAACCGAACTGATCCTCGCCGACCTCGCCGTCGCCGACCGCCGGTTGGAGCGACTCTCAAAGTCGGTCCGGGTAGGTGACAAAGGAGCCGGATTCGCTCACGACGTGACAGATCGGCTCATCAGAGCCCTCAACGAGGGTGTACCGGCCAGAGCGGTGAGTTTCAACGTCGAGGAACGCGCCACGCTCTGGGATTCTCAGCTCATCACCATGAAACCAGTCCTGTATGTGTGCAACGTCGATGAGGCTGGCCTGGCGGGGAATGCTCACACTGCGGTTGTTGAGGAGATGGCGGCCGAGCAGGGAGCTGGCTGCATCACATTGTGTGCTCAGGCGGAGGCAGATATTGCCGAACTTCCCGAAGAGGAACGACCCGAGTTCCTGGCGGAGTTAGGCCTCGAGGAGCCGGGTCTTGCGGTGTTGGGGAGAGCCGCATATGCGCTCTTAGGGCTCGAAACCTATTTTACGGCTGGCGAGAAAGAGATTCGGGCGTGGACAGTCAAGGCGGGTACCAAAGCGCCGCAAGCGGCCGGAGTCATCCACACTGATTTTGAACGCGGCTTCATCCGAGTCGAGGTCTACCGCATCGATGACATGTTGGAGCTCGGCTCGGAAGTTGCCCTCAAAGCGGCAGGAAAGATGCGCGTTGAGGGCAAGGAATACACGGTCGTCGACGGCGACGTGATGCACTTCCGCTTCAACGTCTGAGTATCTTGGCAACCATGCACCGCCACCTCATTGCCCTCTTGTTGCTGGCTAGTGCGTGCAGCACCCAGACGGCGACTACCACCACGACCGCTGTTGCGACCGCGAGCACGATTGCGACAACGACCTCGGTTCTCACCGCAGCACCGACGACGACCGCGTCGCCCGTGGATTCGACTGTCCCGCCAACCGAAGCGAAGCCCACCGGCGACATATTCCTCAATACCGAACTGGAGCGATTCCGATCGGCCACGGAGATCCTGCTCAGCCGCGACGAAGCGGGGAGCGACGTAATCATTTCGTCGAGTATCGCGGCTGCCTATGTACGCGAACCCGAGAGTATCGAAGCCACCGTCACCTCCGGAGATCAGGTCGCTCACGTGATTGGGATCGGCGAAACGTTCTGGATCGACGACGGGGCGGGCTGGCAAGAGAACGCCGCCGCCGAGCAGTTGCTATCGCTCACCAGTGTCACTGCGCTTACACCTGACACGTTGGGCCCGATCCTGCTCAGGCTGACAAACGTAGGGGTCGAGGAACTAAACGGTCGACAGGCAACGCACTATCAAGGAGGGATTGCCGACGTTCGAGCGTGGCTGGGCGGCTCGCCAGAACTCGATCAGTTTGCCGTACTCGACTTGGGGTCGATTGACGTCTGGGTCGACGAAGCCGGATTCGTAAGCAAGGCCGCCTACGTGTTCGGAGGCACCAGGGTCAACTCGTCAGCGACCGAGTTCTATCGGGCGACGTTCGAACTGTTCGACTTCGATGCCGACTTCGAAGTCAACCCGCCTGCCTAGCGCCTGGTGACACACCACTACGTCCCCGAGTAGTTCGGTGGCCGTTTCTCGACGAAGGCGGCAATGCCTTCGGTGGTGTCCTTGCTCCTCGACATATCAGTGATGTTGCGGGCCTCGGTCTCCATCTGCGACTCAAGGGACTCCCCGAAGGTGGCGAGCAGCATCTGTTTCACCCGCCCATATGCAAGCGTCGGGCCGGCAGCCAGGTCGCGCCCTAGCTGGGTCGCTTCGGTCAGAAGGTCCTTGTCGGGGACTACCCGGGTGATGAGCTGCCAGTCCAAGGCCTCGGCTGCGCTAAGCGTGCGATTGGTAAGCAGCAACTCTGCCGCCCGGCGCAGTCCGATGGCACGGGGGAGAAAGTAGGTGGAACTCCCGTCCGGGGACAGAGCTGACCGGGTGTAGGCAGATACGAACTTGGCTGATTCGGCACTGATCACGATGTCGCCGGCCATCGCAAGGCTGAATCCGGCGCCTGCTGCCGTTCCATTCACTGCGACGATCAAAGGGGCGTCCATGCGAGCGAAACGGGAGATAGCGGCGTGAAGGTATACGGTCATCTCCTTCAAAAGGTGCGCCATGCTCTCGGCAGCCATAAATGCCTTGATGTCCCCGCCTGCCGAAAACATCTTGCCGCTTCCGGTTATGAGGACTGCCCGGATGTCGGGGTTCTCGTCACATTCGATGGCGGCCTGCATCAGTTCCCTGCTTGTCGCCAGGTCGAGGGCGTTGGCTGCATCAGGCCGGTTCAATGTGATGGTTGCCAGACCGTCTGAAGTGTCAAACAAGAGGTTCGAGTAGTTCATCCGTCCGAAGTTAGCGGGGCGAGTTACGGGGTGGTGGACAACTCGTCGACCATCAGGCTCGCGTAGGCACAAATGTCGAATGTAGGGTCGATCGACCAACGAATGCTCAACCCGTTGAGAGCCCCCAACAGAATCTCCATCCGATGCTCGGCCAGGCTCGATGAAACCACCGGATGCTCACGGACGTAGGCGGCCGTGAAGCGTTCGACTCGTTGTTCGTGATGGCGCTGAATTCGTCCGGCCAGGTGGTCCTGGGTGAGTGCGGCTGTCACCGCCATCTGGGCGTACACCCGGCCGAGCTCGGGGTCTTTCATGACAAACCCCGTGTAAGCGTTCACCAGTTTCTCGACGGTGTCGTTTCCCGTTCCTTCGGGGTCCGGGTCAAAGGCGCTGATCGCATCGCGAACCACCGTCAAAACGGCTTCGTCTTTGGTGGCGAACAGGTTGTAAAACGAGCCGGCCTGAATTCCGGCCAGGGCACAAATGGCCTTGACCGTGATGGCTTCGAAACCGAACTCGCTCAGCAAACGGCGGGTTGCCTCGAGGATTTTGCCCTGGGTTTCGAGTCCAACCTTGTAGCGCGCCATAGGTCACCAATAGTAGGGGGTTCAGCCGAGCGACGGAGATGCCGATAGTGCATCGAGACAATTTTGAGTCTCCAGCTAAATTTGAGTGTTATTATAAAATTGAGTGTATACTAAAAATTGCCCCATCGACGAGCTGAAGGCTGTACATGAGCCATTACAAAGCCAACCTGCGAGATCAGGAGTTCAACCTTTTTGAGGCGAACCCGATCACCGAGTACGTTGAGACGTTTGGCGGCATGGACGAGGACACGGCCCGCATGATTCTCCGCGAGGTCGAACGGCTCGCCGTTGGTCCTTGGGGTGATTCTTTCATCGCCGCTGATCGCACTGAGTTGAAGCTGGTCGATGGCGAGGTGGTTCTTCCGGACGCGATGAAGAAATCGATCGACGCATATCGCGAAGCGGGCTGGGGTCGTTTGTCGATGCCGGTTGAACTGGACGGTGCCGGCGCCCCACCTTCGGTAGTTATTGCCACCCTTGAGCTACTGACCGGTTCGCAACCGACCGCCTACTTCTATGCGTCCGGTGAGCTGATGGCGCGGGTACTTTTCGACGAAGGAACAGCCGACCAGCGGCGAATCGCGCACTATATGCTTGACCGCAACTGGGGCGGCACGATGGTTCTGACCGAGCCTGACGCCGGATCCGATGTTGGTGCCGGCACGACCAAGGCAACCCAACTCGAAGGCGACATGTATCGCATCGACGGTGTCAAGCGGTTCATCACGTCTGGTGAGTTTGATCATGCCGAAAACATCATCCATCTGGTGCTTGCCAGGCCGGAGGGTGCCGGTCCCGGAACCAAAGGTCTCTCGCTATTCATGGTTCCCAAGTTCCTCATCAATGATGACGGTTCGCTCGGTGACCGCAATGGGGTCTTTGCCACCAACATCGAAAAGAAGATGGGTATCAAGGGATCAACTACCTGCGAGTTGAGTTTTGGGGTTGACACGCCCGCCTATGGATGGCTGGTCGGTTCAAAGCACGACGGTATTCGTCAGATGTTCCGGGTCATCGAACATGCTCGCATGCTCATCGGCACCAAATCTGCCGCCACCTTGTCGACCGGTTACCTCAACGCACTCGCCTACGCCAAGGAGCGGGTGCAAGGCCCCGATCTCGCCATGGCCACCGATAAGACTGCTCCCCGGGTCGAAATCATTCGTCATCCCAATGTGCGGCGAATGCTCATGCTCCAAAAGGCGTACTCAGAGGGTCTCCGAGCCCTGGTGATGTACACCGCCTGGGTGCAAGATCAGATCATCCTCCACCCAGAGGACGAATACCTTGAGGCGCTCAACGACCTGTTGCTGCCGCTTGTGAAAGGCTATTCGTCAGAAAAGGCTTACGAGCTGCTCTCCACGTCGTTGCAGGTGTTCGGCGGGTCAGGATTCACGATGGACTATCCCATTGAGCAATACATCCGTGACGCCAAGATCGACTCCGTCTACGAGGGCACAACTGGCATCCAGGCGATGGACCTGTTCTTCCGAAAGATCGCCCGCGATCAAGGAGCGACCCTCACGCGGATTGCGAGCCAGATTGCTGAGTTCGTCAAGGCAGGCGGCGACGACGACGTCCTCGGATCTGAGCGCGAACTACTCGGCAAGGCACTTGACGACGTGCAGGGGCAGTTGGGAGTCCTGGTTGGGCACCTGATGGCGTCTATGCAGGATCGGCCTGAGATCTACAAAGCCGGGTTACATCTTGACGGCCTACTCAACTCGCTGTCTGAGGTCATTATCGGCTGGCTGCTGTTGCGCCATGCCGAGATCGCCGCTGCCAAGTTGCCGACCGCCACCGGCGATGACGTCTTCTTCTACGAAGGCAAAGTCGCCAGTGCCCGGTTCTTCGTGCGGGACGCACTTCCCAATGTTGCGGCCCGCCGGGCGGCTGCCGAAGCCGAAGACGGATCGCTTATGTCGATGCCAGACGAGGCCTTCTAGAAGTCAGCCAGCTTCATGGTTCCTGTAACTCGGGACCGGCTCGAACGAGGCAAGAATCGCGACTGCCTTGGTCGCGGGTCACATTGCTGACGTCGGATCCAAGCGCCACGAGGTCTCGGGTTCTTCCTCGTAAATGATTTCTAAGCCACGAGACATTAAGGCGATTGTATGTTCGCCCGTTCTCTACCGATTATTCGCCAGACGCTCGGTAAATCGGGAGAGGCTCGAGACTGTCGAGGATCGCGAAGGCTTGCTGGCGGGTCTGGTCGTCGACATCCGGGCCGAACCCGATCACAATATCGACGGACCGGCCATTGAAGAACCGGCTACTCGTTCTGATTTCCGCATCGATTGACAGGGGGGAGCCGACGATATAACCGAGCCGTTCCAGGCAATCGAGATCCGGGTCGAGCGCAGATACCGGGCCGACATCTTCCTGATCGAAATGGGTGAGCCACACGCTGAAGTCTGTGGATTCTCCATAGGCGACCGATACCAGGGCGTCGGTGGGGCCAAGCTGGCCAAGCAGTCCTAGCGGATAGATGCCACACCGATCGAGCGAATCGTCCGGGGTGAAGGTGGTGGCGGTGATCAGGTCCCGTTCTGAAAGCTCGAGTGACGCCCAGGATTCGGGCAGGGCGTGTTGCCACTCACCATCGTTCGATCCCCTGGATGACCAGCGGGTGGGCGACAGTACCGTCGCCTGGGTGGAGTCCACGAAGGCCGGACTAATCGTCACGTACGACTCGTCCTGGCGGGCAATAATGTCCGCATTGTCAAACCGTACGATGGCGCTCCCGAAGTCCGACTCGGCTGTTCCGCCCGTCGCGAACTTCAAAGGCTCGGTCAAACTGAGGACCAGGTTCCCGCGAATGTCGACAGGTTCAATGAGGGCGGCGATCTCGTCAGCCAGTTCGGTTCGGCCCCCCGTCCAGATAAAGTACTTGTCGTAGCCTCCCACGATCCGAATCCCGTTACTTTCGACAGTCACCGAAGGCTGGCGGCGAACGGTCCCAACCACCGACTGGACGTCCCAGAATTCGTTGTCGAATTGGAGCAGCGTCGCCGATGATTTGTGACCCTGGCGCGGGAGTCCTTCGATGGCGAAGAGGCCCCCATTTGGGGTCCATCCCACGACGGTTTCGGGTGGGCCGACCTGACACAGGCCATTGAAGGCCCGGTCGTAGAAAGCGTTCTGGGCCAGCTCGACTGCGTTGCATGGTCCGAAAAGAAGATCGTCTGTTTTGTAGACACGGCCAGAGCTCGTTTCGACGATAAGGACCGGTTCAGACCGGTCAGGGGTGTACTGGGTACCCACCAGTTCCTGTAAGTCGAGGGGCACATCGTCCCAGCTGATGACGGGTCCGCCCGCACTCATCACCAGAGTGACCTCGTTGATGTCGAATACCTCAGTTCCAGGGAGTGGCGATTGCATATAAGCCACTCCGGCAGGTACTTCCGGGTCGGGGTTGGCAAGCCACTTGGCCTGGCTGACGATGCTCGAGTCGAGTCCCGCATCTCGGAGGAGATCGACTACGTCGATGAGGTCGTAGCCGACCAGGTGGGGCATTATTGCGAGGGGTTGCTGGGCAGGGGCGGTCAGGTCCGGGAGTGAGTCTGATGGAACATCGACCGGTGATCCAACCGAACCCAGAAGCGCCATGGCCACGATGACGGCGGCGCCTGCCGCAACGAGGGTCCCGATCTTGGCGGCGGGACGCTCTGGTTGGTCCTCGAGAACGATGCGATCGTCGTCTGAGCTCACGATCCGATCTTAGGGGTGAGGACTGCCAAAGGGAACAGAAGTCCTGACCGGGCTCGCCCAAATTGAGCGGCGGATCATTGCTACGGGGCTGGAAATGCCCGGCTCTCGACCATGATGCACGGGCCGGCCAGGTACTCGAAATCGTTCGCATCCAGGTATTCGACGATGGCGGCACTCTCGCTGCCCGGCTGGTACCAGATCCGTTTGTAGCCGAGCTGATTTGCCTCCTCGGCGATGGTGATGCCTACCTCGGGTGGAACCACGACGTCGATGATGTCTGGTGGTTCCGGAAGGTCGGCAAGGGTGGCGAAAACTGGATCCCCGTCGACGGATTGGCGGGTTGGGTTGACGGCAAACACCCGGTAACCCTTCCGTTTCAGGTCCCGGTAAATCTTCCCGCCGAACTTGAAGGGATCGTCGGTAGCTCCGATGACGGCGATAGCCGACGTATGGTCGGCAAGTATGTCGTCAAACGTCGTCATGTTCCTAGGCTAGCGATACGCGCTTGTGAGGTTGGCTAAATTCTCAAGAGCCTCTGCAACCTCGGCTGGTTCGCCCTGGGGAAGACCAGCGACTGCCCGTGCGAACCCTGCATCGATGAGCGGCTCGATATATTGTGCTTCTGGCCGGACCTGGAAGACGCCGAGTTCGATTGTGGACGGATCCCGGCCGGCATCGGTAGCGGCCTGTCGGAGCAACGTTACCTGTTCGAGAATTGGAGTCCGGCTGGCGATCGGCATCCATCCGTCGCAGAACTCGATGATGTGCGCGAACGTCTTGGGACCGCCCGACGAGCCGAGTATCACCGGCGGGTGGGGCTTGGTAACCGGCTTTGGCCACGACCAACTGGACGAGAAGTCGACGTGGTAGCCGTGGAAGGACGCTTCGTCCTTGGTCCACAGTTCCTTCATCGCCAGGATCTTTTCTCGCACTACGTCGCGACGCTCGGTGTAGCGAACCCCGTGGTGGCCCATCTCCTCCTTGTTCCAGCCGTATCCGATGCCGAAGAGCAGTCGCCCGTTCGAGATCATGTCGAGCGACGCGACCTCCTTGGCCAGCCAGATCGGGTCGCGCTGGGCGACAAGGGTGATTCCAGTTCCCAGCCTGAGCGTGGTCGTGGATGCCGCCGCCGCAGCGAGGGCGACGAACTGATCATGGGTTCGCCAATACTGCTCGGGGAGCGGCGGAGCGCCTACCCGGCCGCCCCATGGGGTGGTGCGATCTGTCGGAATGTGGCTGTGTTCGGGGAACCAGAGTGACTCGAAGCCAAGCTCCTCCGCCTTTTTGGCCAGTTCGATCGGCTGCATAGTTGTGTCGGTCGGGAAAATAGAGACGCCAAAATCCATGCCGCCACCCTACCAACCCACCCACTGCTGCAACCCTGGGTTCAACCCTGGGTTCCCGCACCCATTATCGGGTGCTGGGGCCCTAAGAACAAGCGGCGTTGGGCGCCACTTCTCGCTACCGTTGCCGTATGACCACCACTTCGATTCGGACCTGCCCGCTATGTGAAGCTACCTGTGGGTTAGAGCTCACGATCGAAGATGGATCAGTCAAGGTGATTCGAGGGGACAAAGCCGACGTCTTCTCTAGAGGATTCATCTGCCCGAAGGGCACCACGTTGGGCCGTCTGCATGAGGATCCCGATCGGCTACGCAAGCCGCTCATCAATAAGGAAGGCGTATTCGTCGAAGTCGAATGGGATGAAGCCATTGCCGCTGCCGGAGCGGGACTTCGACGGGTCATCGACGAACACGGACCGTCCGCAGCTGCTGCCTATGTCGGAAACCCGAATGTCCATAATCTGGCCGGCAGTCTGTATCTCCGGCCGTTGCTCAAGGCGCTTGGCAGCCCGAATGTCTTCTCGGCCTCGACCGTCGATCAGATGCCGAAGCATGTTTCATGCGGAGCCATGTTCGGGAACCCGGATCTCATCCCGGTCCCCGACATTGATCGGACCGACTACCTGCTGATGCTCGGTGCCGACCCGCATGAGTCGAACGGTTCCCTGGCAACAGCGCCCGATTGGCCGGGGCGCATGGATGCGATTCGGGAGCGGGGCGGAAAGATCGTCACGGTCGACCCTCGCCGATCGAAGACCGCCAAAGCCTCTGACGAGCACCTTTTCATCCGCCCCGGAACGGATAGTGCCTGGCTGGCAGCGTTGATCACGACCGTTCTCAGCACAACCGAGCCAGAACTCCCGGATTTCATGGTCGGTCTTGGCGAGGCCAAGCGGTCCCTGGCGCCGTTTACTGCCGAGTCCGTTGCCGGGGTAACCGGCATCCCGGCGGAAGTGACTCGACGGATCGCGACCGAGTTCAGCGCTGCGCCGACGGCGGTCGCCTACGGTCGCATGGGAACGCATACGACCGAGTTCGGAACACTGGCCTCCTGGCTGGCAGATCTCTTGAACATCGTTTCCGGCAATCTCGACTCCGCAGGCGGGGCGATGTTTCCGATGAGCGCCATCGTCACTCCGAAGTCCGAGTCCGGCGGTCGCGGGTTCATGACCGGTCGGTATCGGTCGCGGGTTGGGAACCATCCCGAAGTACGCGGTGAGATGCCGTCGGCTGCCCTCGTCGAAGAGATCGAAACTCCGGGGGATGGCCAGGTGCGCGCCCTACTGGTGGTTGGCGGAAACCCGGCTCGCTCAATCCCCGACTCGGCGAAGGTTGAATCAGCCTTTGAACAGCTCGACTTCATGGTGGCCGTGGACGTCTATCTCACCGAGACGGCGCGCCACGCCGATGTCGTACTTCCCCCACCTTCGGTCCTGGAACGAGCTCATTTTGATGTGGCGTTCACTGCGTTGATGGTTCGGAATACCGCCAACTATTCACCCCCGACCTTCGAGAAGCCTCACGATCATCCATCGGAATGGGAGATCCTGCTGAGGCTTGCCGCGTCCATCCAAGGCAATGGTCTGTCCGCCGATCAGATGGACGAGGCGGGAGCTGCCGCCCTTCTTGCGAAGGCGCTGACCAACCCGGCCTCGCCGGCTTTTGGGACCGATCAAGTTGTTGCTTGGGATGAGGTTTGCCGATTCACCGGCCCGCAACGCATCCTCGATATTCGCCTCCGGACCGGACGATACGGAGACGGATTCGGTTCCAATCCGGAAGGTTTGAGTCTGCAGAAGCTCATCGATAACCAGCACGGCATCGACCTCGGACCGCTCGAACCACGCCTGCCGCTGGCGTTGAATAACACTGACGGCTTGGTGCATTTGGCCCCACCTCAGTTTGTTGAAGACCTCCCGCGGCTGGCAGCAACCCTGAAGGCAGATCGCAGTGCCTACCTCCTTGTCGGCCGCCGTCAGCTGCGCTCGAATAACTCCTGGATGCACAACATTGAGGTTCTCGTGAAGGGCAAGGATCGATGCACGCTTCTCATGCACCCAGCCGATGCCGAATCCCTCGGTGTCGAGGCGGATTCCTCGGTCACGGTCCGTTCAGAAGCTGGCGAGCTTCTGGCCCCGGTCGAACTATCCGAGGACATGATGCCGGGTGTTGTCTCCCTTCCGCACGGTTGGGGCCATAACGATCCCGATGCCCGGCTCGCTGTGGCTGCGACCCGTCCCGGCGTAAACTCCAACATTCTCTCGGCCCGTTCCGCGATTGATCCGTTGTCCGGCAACGCCCGCTTGAACGGAATTCCAGTGGAACTCGTCAGGGTCGGTTGAACAAAAGCTTGTTCAGACACGTGGCGTTGATCCTGGCTGCCCTGCTGACATTGACCAGTTGCGCCAACGATAGAGCCGATCGAATCGAGGGCGTATGGCTGTTGGATTCGGTCGCCGTCAACGGCGTACTCTCGGACCTCAATCCTGGCTTGTCGGCCAATAACGATCTGGGTGTGCCCGCCTGGTTTGACTTTGGCCAAGACGGCCGGTTCGAGGGAAGCGGGCCGTGCAATCAGATTTCTGGTCAGTACGATCTTGATGGGGCCAGTTTGACGACGACCAACGTCTATTCCTCGTTGGTCGTTTGTTCGGAGGAGTCGAGCAGTCTCGAGGCTTCCATATTGGACGTGTTGGCGAGAGCGGACGTGCACTTTTCGAGTGACATTCGTATGCAGTGGCAGACCGAGAAAACCACCCTGACGTTTCGTCGAGCGCCGTGAGGTATCAGACTGCGGTCGGATGGATTAAGAAGCGGGCTGTCAGTCTTGTCGTTTTGGTACTGGCCGTTCTCATCGCCCTGGCTGTGCTGACCGGGGTCTTCTGGGTGGTCAATGGAGAACTCCCGCCGGTGCTTGATCCAGAGCGAGCAGATGTCAAAACCCAGCTCGCCGATTTTTCGGTGAGCACCGACCTGCTGTTTGCCTACAACAGTTCTGAACTTGAAGCCGATGCTCTACAACGGCTCGACGTGATTGCGGCGTACCTGTCCGACTATCCGACGTATCCGATCGTCGTGGCTGGCCACGCCGATTCAACCGGCGAATCTGAGTACAACCTCGCCCTCAGCGAGGCTCGTGCCGAAGCGGTGGTCGTGTACTTGTTGTCGGCTGGAGTGGCCAACGAGCTGGATTCGATTGGCTACGGGGACACGGACCCAATCGCTACAAACAGCACCGACGAAGGCCGGGCCGCCAACCGACGAGTGACGTTCGCTATCGCCGGTTGATCAAAGCTCAAATGTTTGGATTACCTCGGCGAAGGTTTCGAGAGATCCGGGTCGGTGAAGGTTGGCGATCGCCACGATGGCGACGTCGACTCCCGCCTCGGCTACACATTATCTGCGACAGTGCCGCCGCTGAATGGGCCGAGTAGGACGTCTTTGGGGATCCCCATTGCGGCCGACTCGGCTTCGAGCTCCTGTTTCGTGTTGTAGACGAATGTTGGCGAGAGGTGAGTTACGTCAATATCTGATGGATCACGCCCGGCGGCTTCACAATGCGCATGCAGCACCGACAACTTGTGTCGCACTTCGGCTGGATCGCCCATCAGATTGCAGGCGTCGGCGAACTGAGCGACCAGTTTGAGGGTTCGCTTTTCGCCACTGCCACCCACCAGGATTGGTATCCGCTCCTGGGTCGGGCGGGGGTACGCCATTGCTTCAGGAATGCTGACGACCTTCCCTTCGAACGACTTGGCGCCAGCACCCCACAAGATAGGGAGTGCCTGGAGCGCATCTTCGAGCAGGTCGAGGCGTTTTCGGTCAGGCGGGTACTCGTAGCCGAATGCCTCGTGCTCCTGCTTGAACCAGCCAGCACCAATTCCACAAATTGCCCGCCCCCCAGACAGAACGTCAAGCGTTGCAATGATCTTGGCGAGCAGTCCGACGTTTCGGTAGGTGAGCCCGGTCACCAGCGTGCCGAGCCTGATCGTATCGGTGACCCCGGCCAGCCACGCCAGGGTCGTGTATGCCTCGAGCATGTCATTCCAGGCGGGCCCAATCTGTGGGATCTGCCGGAGGTGGTCCATGACCCACAGACTTTCGAACCCGGCTGCTTCCGCCCGGTGAGCAATGGCGGCGAGCGTGTCGGGGGTGGATACGTCGCCCCACTCGAAGTTGGAGACCTGGAGTCCGAAGCGCAAACGCCGGTTTGGAGTGACCGGGTCCGCTGCCCATGCCCCCGCCGCAACCGGGATGACATGGTCGGCGCCGTACACCGCCGCGAATCCCTCCGCGTCGAGTTGCGGACGCGTCTCGGCATACCGGGTGATCTGACTGTCGAGCACCTTCGGGGGGATGCTGCGGCTGCGTCGCTTGTTGCGGTCTTTGCAGATCTTGGCTTCGGTGTCGAACCCAACCGCGATGGCGGGCATACGGGCGGCGGCGGCCTTCTCGCGCCAGCGCTGCCGGTCTTCGACGTTGAGCCCAAGTGTGTCGATCACCGTGACCAGACCCCGTTTGAGGCGGGCCTCAACAATCCCTTCGAGAATGGCGAAGGCATCGGCTGAAGCCTTTTGGTCGTGCTGGCCTGTCCCGACTGCAGCACGGAGAGCGTCCGACGACACCACCTGACCCGGCTTGAAGTTGGCTTCTGCCCAGGTAGTCTTTCCGCTTCCCGACGGCCCGACCAGGACGATCAAAGATGGAATCGGAATCCGAATCGACATGCCGCCAGCCTACCGTTGCGCCAGTGACGACTGATTTCCGACAGGTCGAGCCATTTGGTCGACCCAGGATCGTGCCTTAGTCATGGCCAGCGGGCTCTCAGGCAGCAGGATCGTGCAGAGGTTGCGGGGTCTCTGGATGGTTCTATGGAGAGTCGAAGAACCGATCCCGAACGCAGAGTGCCCGACCTGTCGGCGGCCCGTGGTCGTCGCGTCACAGCACGGTGGGAGTTTCTTCGTCGGTCCGTTGCGCGTAGCGGCGACCCATGATGAGCTGGTGGCGGCGTGCATTGTGCACGGTCGGACGCCGTTTAACGACCAGTGGGTACGGTCCTTTGAGCGGCCTACTGAGTGATGGACTCCAACACGGCCGCGAATCCGTCGATGTCAGCGGCCGTTGGCTCATGGGTCCACACATCCACCCCGGCGAGCAGGTCGGCGTACTCTTGCTCCTGTCCTGGCCGGACGACTGCCCGGATGGGGACCTCAGAACCGAGTATCTCCTGGTACTTGGCGAGTATGGCTCGATGTTGAGGTCGTTCGAGGTCCAGGTCAAAGATGACCCCGCTGGCGGAGGCGATCTTTTCGCAGAACTCGCCCTTGAGGATCGGGCATAGAGTGGCGTGCGGGGGACCGGGACATGTTGAGACATGATGGCCAAGTTTCTCTAAGAGGTCGGCCTGAGTCGACCGATTACCGCCACAGTCCCACAGGATGGTGTCGAGGGTTTCCATATCGAACCTCCTTTGCGCTCATGATGCGGCATGAACCGTACGCGAGCTAGAGGCAAAGGGCGGCTTGGTATAGAGCCGTCACAGAACCAGTCCGCCCTGGCGGCTGATAGCCTCACCTAGTGATCACACCCGACGGCCTTGGTTTCGAGACGCTGGCGCTGCATGC
>RCMY010001110.1_pt1 | contig 25519 bp, 22 predicted proteins | sample 2041341 | NCBI WGS metagenome assembly RCMY01 (sample SAMN09708234, study PRJNA481090) | Marine sediment metagenome, whole genome shotgun sequencing project.
CAAGTCTCCTTTAGCCAAACCAAAATTTTAACACTACCCAATTTTATAGTGGGTTCCTTAAAAGTGCGTACTTATATTTACCTTATCCTATCCTCTATACTAAATGCAAGGAACGTTCCTTGCACGCAACTAGGAGGTTTGTATAGATGAAAATTTCAGACAAAAAAAATGATCGCTTTATTTTCCTTTTATTCTTGATTGGATTTTTACTGGGACTTGGTGTCGATTTATATGTCCCATCACTACCTGCAATCACAAAATATTTTAGCACGCAGCCACTGCTTGTGCAATCGAGTATCAGCCTGTATATGTTCGGATATGGGATTGCCCAAATTTTTTTTGGTATAGCATCGGATTGTACTGGCCGCCGGAAAATTTTATGTAAAGCGAGTTTGTCCTACGCTCTCATAAGCTTTTTCATTGCCTATTCCCCAAGTATTTTTGTACTTGACTTGCTTCGCTTTGCGCAGGGCATAGCTGTCGCTGGCCTAGCCGTAGTGGGAAGGGCAATGCTCGTAGATTGTTTTTCTGGCAACGATTTAGTAAAAGCCAGCAGCTGGTTTGGCTTAAGTTGGTCACTAGGCCCAATCATCGGCCCTTTTATCGGAAGCTATCTGCAACTCTTTTTAGGCTGGCATGGCTCTTTCTATTTTTTTAGTTTCTATGGATTTGCATTGTATGCTTTCATTGTCTATAAAATTCCAGAGACCGCTCCGACACGTCAGGAATTTAATACCGCTCCCATTCTTAAAACAATCCAAAAGGTTGCAAGCCAACCAATTTTCATAGCAATGACAATGATTGGCGGCCTTGGATATGCAGCAATTGTCGCCTTCAATATTATGGGACCATTTATTCTTCAAGAACTTTTAGGTTTCAGTGTCATTGATTATGGATACATTGCGTTACTACTTGGTCTGTCGTATTTTCTCGGATGTACTGCAAACCGCATAATGGGAAAATATTTTTCAGCAGATATGATCCTAATCTATTCCTGCTTAGCCGCTTTTTTTCTTAGCTGTTTGTTCTGCATTGCAACGCTTCACGATGCCCTTTCAAGCAGCATTCTCTTATTTTTTACGTTGCTTATCTTCTTTTGCTGTGGTTTTATTGTGCCCTGCACTTTGGCCAAATCGATGTCTATCTTCCCCCAGCATGCTGGAACAGCAAGTTCTATTTTCGGTGCATTATCTGGAATCATCGTAGCTGTCATAACTATTTTTTCGGGAATGATCTCTCTCAGCAGCATTCTGCCGCTTGGATTTCTTTATATTTTCTTATTCACCCTAAGCGTTATTTCGCTAAAGTTTTCTTTAAAAACTCAGCCCAAAATCAAATATTCTTTAGGTTCACAAAACCATGATTTTTTAAAGTAAAAATTTATTACAAATCAGGCCACCTATTTGCAAATGAATTTCTTTCTCAAAGACTTGCTAAATAGTAAACATTTGTGTATTATATAATAGTACATATTTATTTACTATCTAGAAAGAGGTTTTTATGATTCAATCCAGTAATGAAAGATTATTTTATTTTTCCGTCAACTCGGCTAAATATTTCAGCATTTTATTCGCCTTGGCAATCATTCCATTGTCTGCCATTTTGCCTGCATCAATTAGTTGGGAAAATGGTCCATTAGAAGATTTTCAAGTGCTCTTGCTATTTTCTGGTTGCTTAATCAGTTTATATTTCTACAAACAAGCTCCTCACTCGCGCTTCCGTAAAATGTGGCTGACGACCAGTGGCCTTTTCTTACTGCTTACGGGCAGAGAACTAAGCTGGGGGCGCGTCTTCTTTCAAACAAAACTGACAACACATGGTCCAGAATTTTTGTCCATGAGTCATATTCCCCACCATATGATTATTAACATTTTGCTTGGCTGTTTGATTTTAGCAGTATTGGCCGGGATAATTTTTTTCGTTCCTTGGGGAAAATTATTTTTTGATATTCCTTGGCCGACTTCTTTCATCTTTTTGCTATTCCTTGGTGCGCTGTTATCGACGATTGGTGACCACAGCTGGATTTTCCCATCTGACCAAGGTGAGAACATGGAAGAACTCGGTGAGATTTTAATGTATTCTCTGCTTTTACATCTGACGCTATACTATCATTATTGGCTAAAAAAATTAGATTGTAACTAAGGTTCGAATAAAAAACACTTCCCGCGATATTGTCCTCTCATCTGATGATATAGATGGTATAGAGGCTTTTTCGCGGGAAGTGTTTTTTTAGTCCTTATCGACTTCCAGTAAACGATGAAAATAACTGTTAGCTCCGTATAGAGCTGCGACTGGATTGTGCCCAGTGACACGGTCTTTGGTAACAAGAGTCGTCACCGGCGCCTTTGCATAGCGGTAGAATAAGCTGTCATGTCCAACGCACAGTCCGACGACGACATTGAGCTGTGTTTTTTGCTTGTTGAGTAGTTTTGCCTGCCAAACGGGATTGCAAATATGCTCAAAGGATTTGCGCAGGTATTTTTGTTCGATGCCGATCTCCGTTTTGTCGATGGCACCTACTTTACAGGCGACGCCAAAGACCTCAAATCCGTGCAGCTTTAAAATGCGGGCAAAAACTCGGCTTTCTTCGATGAGTCCGATGCAAGTCGCTACACCGATTTTTTTTGCTCCGATGCGCCGGGCAAATTCCATGATTTCTTCTACTCTCGTGTATTTTCCATAAAAGGCACCCTCGACCTCAGCTCCGGCAACCGCCAGCGTTCGAACTTCTTCATTATCTCGGTAAAGCGCTTTGATGCTTTCTATTTCTTTTTCGGATAATTGGGTTGTCAGGCAAAAATCCGGATATTTTCCTTCTGCCTTGTTACAGGTGTTCACGCCACAATCCGTGCAGCTCAGGCAATTGCTCTGTTTTTTATGTTCCATACAAAAAATCTCCTCTGTCTCATTTAGCATCAATCATTTAGCGTCAATGCTCACATAGTCGGACTGGCTGTAGACTTTTTCAGTGATGTCCTGCCCGATGCCAGGAAGTTCCGGAACGGTATACCGGCCCTTTATCGGCTGATAATTATAGAGGCATAGCTCTTCATATTCTGGCAGCAAGGTTTTTTGATGATGCTCATGGATGCAAAAATTCGGAATGGCAATCTCAGCATGGAGTGCAGCTGCTTCAGCCACGCCAGTCCCCGCAACGTGCGCCTGGACCGTGACTTCAAAAACATGAGCCATATCGGCAATCTTCTTGAATTCACTGAATCCGCCGCAAGATCCCAAATCCGGTTGAATGACGTCGATGGATCGGTCTTCAAGAAATGGCAGAAAGCCCCAACGCGTATAGACCCGTTCACCCGATGCGATTGGAATATTGATTTTTTTCTTCGCTTCTTTCAAAAGATGCGGATTGAGCGGCGTATTGATTTCCTCGTAGAGGAAAATATTATAGTCTTCGATTGCCCTGGCAAATTGGACAGCACTGACTAAATCCGTATTTCCATGATTCTCAATGATGATATCGACAGCCGGACCAACGGCTTCGCGAATCGCCTGCACTCTTTCCACCCCGATCTGAATGGTTTCGTACGACAGTGGCCCTTCTAAGAAGACGCCCTTGGTGCTGCCGGAGCGATCATGCGCCAATACATCGACTTTGAGCGCATCGTAGCCTTCCGCAACAGCTTTGAGCGCTTCTTCAGCATATTCTTCTTTACGGCCCTTGGATTTTCGTTCTTTGCCCCAGCCAAATTGTATCTGTGAAGCATATACTCTCAAATCTTCGCGGTTTTTTCCACCTAATAGTTTATATACGGGCAAGTTGAGCGCTTTCCCTTTAATATCCCAAAGAGCGATGTCGAATGCCGAAATCCCCGAAAAAATAACGGTTCCACCACCCTGTCCCCAAAAGGTCTTTTTCAATAGCTTTTCCCATATTGCTTCTGTGTTGAACGGGTCTTCTCCAATCAGCAAACGAGCAAAATCCTTGAGGATTCCAGCCGCTGCACTGCCCCCTGCCCCATAGGCCATTCCCGCCTCACCAATGCCATAGATACCCTCATCCGTAGAAACCTTGAGCAAAATTGGGCGTTGCCCAGATTGCGGGCGTTTATGTACGTGAAATATTTCGATTTTAGTGATTTTCATTTTTATCAAACTCCTTATTTATCTATTAAATAGCATATTGTTCCTGGGGACATCGACAGTTTTGCCCTGCAAGATACGCTCTAGGATTCTCTTTTCAAAATAGGCAAAACTGCTGTCTTTGCTGCGAGGTCTTGCCAGCGTTATTTTTTCATCCAAAGCGATGCCGCCGTCTTCAATCAGTATGACTCTATCCGCGAGATACACCGCCTCACTCACATCATGCGTGACAAGGACCACCGTGAATTTTTGCTCCTGCCATAGAGATTCGATGAGCTGCTGCATTTGAATGCGGGTGAGTGCATCAAGGGCTCCGAGCGGTTCATCGAGCAGCAAAACCTTGGGTTTCCCCGCCAGGGCTCTTGCTAGAGAAACTCTTTGTCGCTGCCCGCCCGACAAGACTTCTGGCCATTCATCAGCCTTATCCAAAAGATTAACTGTGCGCAAAGCCTCCTTGGCAGTTTCGATATCTCTCCCGCGCGCTCCGATTGCAACATTTTCCAAAACCGTTTTCCAGGGAAGAAGCCTTGCCTCTTGAAAAAGGTACCGAACCTGCGAGTTGATTTCACTGGCAATATTTCCATCTACCTCAACTGCACCTTTCGTAGGAAGATCGAGATGCGACACCAAACGGAGCAACGTGCTTTTGCCGCAGCCGCTCTTTCCTACCAAAGCAACGAACTCCCCTGGCGCGACTTCCAGATTGATTCCCTTTAAGATATCCACTTCGCCAAAACTCTTTTTGAGCGCAGCCAACTTGATTGCTGCCCCATTTGTAGAAATCTCCCCCATCACTCTTACCTCCCTCTATAATTTGCATGCCAGCGCAACAGTCTTTTTTCCAAAAGCCCGGCAATAAAATCCGACAAGCTGCCAAGCACAGCATAAATCAGCAAACTGAGCACAATAACATCCATCAACATGAATTCGCGGGCATTCGTTGCCATATAACCTATACCGGATTTAGCCGCTACGGTTTCAGCCACGATCAAGGTAATCCACATCCTGCCCAAAGATTGCCGCAAGCCGATCATGATCGACGACATTGCTCCCGGCAAAATAATGTCTTTGAACATCTCCCAGCGACTCAAGCCATACGTCTTGCCCATTTCCAAAAGAGTTTTGTCGATATAACGAATGCCGTGAAAGGTATTGAGATAAATCGGGAAAAAGGTTCCCAAAGAAATCAGTACGATTTTCGCGGTTTCTCCAATACCGAACCAGATCAGTATGAGCGGCAACAATGCCAGATGCGGAACATTGCGGACCATCTGTACCGGCGTATTCAAGATTTCTTCTGCCCATTTGAACTGGCCGTTGACGATGCCTAAGACAAAGCCTATACTGCCGCCAATGATAAACCCTGCAACCGCACGAAACGTACTGATGGTCAGATTATCCCAAAGACTGCCATCTTGCAGCAGACGCACAAACACATTCCAGACTTCGTTCGGCGCCGGAAACAAACTCTGCGAATTTTGTCCCTGTGTCAGAAAAAACCAAGCAATAAGCGCAACCAGAGGAATGCTCCAAGGAAAAGCAATATCGTGGAGCAGCAGGCTTTTAATATTTTGTAAACTTGCTGAGGATTTCGTCAAACGAGTGGTCAAAAATTCCATGAACATCTACCTCCTTCAATAATCCCAAACCATGAAATACATTGGCTATATCCTGCTCTGAAGCAATGGTTGCTTCATCGACCGGAACGATACGCGTATGGACCTGAGAATTTTCTTCTTTTAATATGCTAAGAAACTCTTCTGGCTTTTGGTTGATTTCGCCGCTATAAAGCTTCGCCCATTCATCTTGATGTGTTCTTGCCCACTCATTGGCTTCATGGAAACGTGCTAGATAGTCAGCAATTGCTGCATGCTTTGCCGGGTCCTTGATGGAATCTGGCGTCGCATACCAATAAAAATCACCCGAGAGAACTTGCTGCGCTGATTGCAGCGTCTTTGCTCCCTTCTTATGGGCCGAGCGAATCGCATTGCCATAGCCAGCGTATGCATCGACTTCACCCGTCAAAAGTGCAGATAAACCATCCGAGGTCGACATCGGAATCGCATCGATATCTTTCCAGGAAATACCACCATCTGTCAGCATCTTGGCCAGAAAATACTGTGCAGTCGTATTTTTGACATAGGCGACTTTTTTCCCCTTTAACTCAGCAACCGTTTTTATAGACGAGTTCGGTCCGATCAAAAGTTCTTGATCAAGCGTTGGCCCCTTTTTGGTGGCAATGATCTTAAAGTTTCCTTGATTGGCTGCCTGCGAAGCAAATAGCGGTGGAATCTGACTGCCGGTTCCCAAGTCCATTTGGTTTGCCGCTAAAGCTTCCATGACGAGATTGCCTCCTTGCATGACGTTGAACTCCACTTTATATGGTGTATTGTCTAGCCCAGCAGCTTTGATGATGGACTGGGCATTTCTGCCTTCTGCGGCTCCGACCCGCAACACGACTTTGGACATATCCACCTCTGTTTTTGCTTCCGCCAAAACATTTTTCTCCAAAGGATTGACCTCACTCGTATTTTTTCCTTCATTTTTTCCACAGCCAGCAAGCAGCAACAATAGGCTTCCCGCAAGGACAAACAATAAAAGTGTCTTCTTTTTCCACGTCATAAAAAATTCCTCATTTCTAAAATAAATACAAAAAGACCGGGCATACTTAAAAATGCCCAGTCTTTATTTGTTATAATCAACTGTTTGTTCATTTCTATGAAATTGTCACAAGCTGGCTAACGAATCTTCGGCTTTGCCGATCGATTAACATATTAACCATATATGCTTTATATTTTTTATTGTAATCACTTTGGACTTCCTTGTCAAGTAATTTTCTAGGATTTACTATGTATGATTTTAGGCAAGCTTAAGATTCCCGTGCCTAAAACAACACCGCATACAATGAGCAGCAAAGAAAAGAAATACCGCAGGAAAAGCTCTTCTCCTAGAAAGACTGCCGCAGCAAATATGCCAACAATCGGCGATGCATTTTGAAATAGCGCGGCCACAGAAGCGCCCACGCGATGGATGCTCGTATTCCATAGCAGTGCTCCCACCGCCGTGCTCATGAAACTGGAAAAGAGCAATACCGAAATAATGGTAGGATTGAACGGAATTTCAGCATAATCACTAATTGAATTCAAGCTCAGATTCAATATGGTGAGCCCGACTGCCGCAATAAGATGGCTATAGGCCGTAACCGCTAAAGACGAACTGTGGATGACTGCTTTTTTGACAAATAACGACCCGATAGAAAAAACAATAGCTGCCAAACAAATCATACAATCACCAAAAGCAGTTGCTCCACTTTGGCCCTGGCCAATGACTACCAAAAATATCCCGCACAAACCTAAAAAAAGACCGATGCCCTTTGCCGCAGTAAATCGCTCTTTAAGAAAAACGGACGCCAGCAACGTCGTCACTAAAGGACTGAGGCTCAAAATCAAGATTGCATGAGCGCTGCTTGTCGCTTTCAGCCCCGCAGTCAATGCCATTTGATGAAAGAATATGCAAAACATTGACACGCCGAGCGTCGAGCCCCAGGCCTTTCGCGGCAAAGCTCTATTTTTGTTCTTACAGGCAAAAAAAGTGAATAAAAAAGCACTGGCCAAGAGCAAGCGAGTCGAAGCCAGCATGATGGGGGAAAAGAATTGCGTCAGATATTTGATGGAGACCGTATTTACCCCCCATAGAACTACGACCATTAGTAACGTCAGATAAACTTCTTTTTTCACCGTTGTATTTTCCAAAAAAACGCCTCATTTTCGTTGATTCTGCCAGCAGAAAGTACGCATTTGACAGTTATCTTCCATGATATACCAACTAAAAGAGCATGTCAAAAAGCACCAAAACGGCTCTAGCAGGCCGCTTTGGTGCTTTTTGACCATATATCATTGAACTTAATCTTTTTTATATTTTTGCAATAAATTTTTCAGAACTTGTGCATGATGCCCTTCGTCATTCGCTGCAGCATCAACCTCAGCCGCTGCTTGTGCCAACCCGAGGCCTTTGAGCGACTCTACGATTTTTTTGATTTCGAGCATACCATTTTCCTCGCCGTGAACAGCCTGTTCAAGGACTTTGAAAAAATCGACTGGCATCTTGCCATTGAGCGTCCCGTACAAACCAGCATGGCGCGCTTCGTCATTGCCTAGCCCGATGAGGGTCTGGGCAATATCATCAAAGCCTTGCTCTTTAGCCAATCGCGATAAGGTATAATAAATTCCTACGCCCTGGAGTTCAAGGTTCCAATACTGTTCGATCTTGTCTTTCAATTCCGTATCCTTTGTAATTCCATGTAAACTCATTTGAATTCCCCCTGCATTTTTATTTTAAGCTTCGAGTTGTTTGACGATTTCTTTAGCGAATAAAGTACTCGATTGCGGATTTTGGCCGGTTACTAGATTGCCATCCACAACGACATATTCTTGCCACATATCTTTTTTGCTATAGCTGCCGCCAAGTTCCTTGAGCTTGTCTTCCAGCATAAATGGCACGAGTTTTTCCAGTTGTACCGCAAATTCTTCTTCATTGGTGAACCCCGTGACTTTTTTACCCGCTAAAATAGATTTCCCATCCGGCATAACGGCACTGACTAAGGCTGCCGGACCATGGCAGACAGCACCGACCAGCTTACCCGCCTGTATAAAATCTGCTAAGAGTTTTGCCAAAAGTTTGTCCGTCGCCAGATCGAACATCGGCCCATGCCCACCCGGCAAAACCAAAGCATCATAATCTTCGTCGGCAACCGCAGACAATTTTTCCGTAGCCTGCAAAAACCCTCTTGCCTTGCTCCATTCCTGCGGAATTTCACCAGTCAAGCTATTCGGGTCGAGCGGGATCGTACCACCGAGCGGACTTGCCACAAGAATTTCATACCCAGCTTTTTCAAATTCAATATACGGTACGGCAAATTCCTCTAACCATAGGCCCGTATCGTGCTTTCCTTGCATCGAATCAACATTGGTAACCACCATTAATACTCTTTTTTTCATTTCAATCTTCCTCTCTTTATATAAAATGACCATTCATATTTATTATTTTATAAAATAATGCAGGATCTCACCTGCATCATTATCTACTTCGTTTGCGGTCGCAGCAATACATCGAATAAAATCTTTAAATCCTGCTGAACCGGATCTACCGATTTACTTACTTTCATGCGGAGCAAGCTGCCCTGCCATGCATCCCAAACCACAGCTGCCAAAGCTTTTGCCTCGACATCGTTTCTTACCGTATGCGAAGCTTGTCCTAAAGACAAATATTCTGTCACTACCGCTTGAAAAGCCTCGATCGATTCTTGCAGTGCCACACGGCATACATCGCTTGCCTCGCTGATTTCAGCAGCCAAGGTACCGAGCAAACAACCCTTCTTCAATTCCAAACAACGATATTTTTCAACCGCCGTCAAAAAAGAAGCATACAGGGCTTGCGCCGCGTCTTCGGTCTTTGCCTCGCCCAGCGCCTTGCGCCAAGTCGCCAGGCTTGTACTTGCATAATAGCGGATGACTTCCGCAGCAAAATCTTCTTTGCTGGCAAAATAATTATAAAAAGACCCTTTCGGAATGCTCGCACTCGCAGCGATTTCCTGTATTCCTGTCGCATTATAACCGCTCTCTTGCAATAAAAGAACGCCTTCTTCCAGCAAAAGCTGCTTGGTCTTTTCCATGTCGGCATTTGATCTTCGAGCCATACCATACACCTCCTTTTGCAATTTTGCTATGTTTATATTATATGACCAGTCGTCTTTAATGTCAATAAAAATTTCTGAATAAAAAAAGGCAATGCTGCCTCATTACGCTAGACAAACATTGCCTTTGTTCTATTGTTTTGGCGAAAGCACCGGATCTTGTTTACCCGTAAAGAGCAGCAAAATACCGATGATCGTCGATAGGACCGAACCGAGCAAAATTGCCAGCTTAGCCGATTCGAGCAGCAACACATCCGTAAAGGCGAGATTGGCGATAAAAATCGACATAGTAAACCCAATGCCGGCAAAAAAGCCACCAGCCCACATTTCCCGCCAACTCAAACCAGCTGGCCTCTCTGCAACCTTCAGTTTCTCCAATAGCCAGCACATCCCGACAATACCGATGGGCTTGCCTAGAGTGAGCCCAACGATGATACCCAGCGATACTGGCTCGACAACATCGATCAATAGCTCGGTACGAATGGTAACGCCACCGTTTGCAAGCGCAAACAATGGCAAAATCAAAAATGCAGTCACCGGATGGAGTGCGTGCTCAAGGCGTTGAAGTGGTGTTCCCGCTTCACTATAAAGCCTCGATAATTGCGAAAGCACCCGGTTATATGCAGGGTCTGCCAACACTCTTTGCTCTGATACACTTAGCTCTTGCAGCTGCCGCGTCAAATGACCTCCTTTTGCCGCGGCTCGCTTTCGGCTCAAGCTGCTTTTGACTGGAATCGCAAACGCAGCGATTACTCCGGCCAGCGTCGCATGCACGCCAGAAAATAAGATTGCTCCCCAAAGAAGCACACTAAGCAGAATATAAACAAATAGATTCCGCACCCCAGCCCGATTGAGCAGCAGCATAACCGACAAAATCAAAAGTCCCGCCAAAAGCCAGCCCCATACCGGCGGTGCTGAATAAAAAAGCCCGATGAGTAAAATCGCGCCGATATCATCGACAATCGCCAAAGCAGTCAAAAAAACCTTCATGGACAAAGGCACTCTGCTGCCCAGCAGTGAAAGCACCCCCAGCGCAAAAGCGATGTCCGTAGCAGTAGGAATCGCCCAGCCACGGATTGTTTCTGGATTACCGCCTTGCAGCAAGATAAAGAAAACTGCCGGCATCAACATTCCGCCGATTGCCGCCGCCACCGGAAACAATGCCTTACGAAATACCGATAGCTCACCGACCAGCATTTCCCGTTTGATTTCCAGCCCAATCAAAAAGAAAAATATCGCCATCAGCCCATCATTGAGCCAATGGTGCAAGTTCTTTTCCAACACAAGCCCATTCAAATAGACCCCAAAAACCGTATTGTCCCATACCGCATGGTATTGCTGAGAAAAATTTGAATTTGCCCATAACATCCCGATAATCAGTGCCAATATCAAGAGGTTTCCCCCAGATGCACTGGCCTGCATGAACAATTTAAAAGGTTCTGTTAAAAATGTCTGCACAGTTCTAGCTACACGCAGCCTGAATTTTTTACGCATAAGACCCCCACCTTTGCTATATGCTTCAAAGGAAACTCTCTTATTATTTTTTTGCTGAATCTAATGAACATATTTGCTATGTTCCCCGCAAATCCTGCACGGCCTTCAAGGAGATGCCCTTACACACATCACCATTTTTAGACAAAAAAATAGAAGGAGCCCTTGGTGACAGGCTCCTCCGAATTTTAAAGCATATGAATTTGTTATCATTATACGCAGGAAAGTTTTTTTTGTCAAATGACACGAATAAAATCAAAGCTTGAATTTATCCATCATCTGGCTCAGCACATCGGCTTCTTCTTCGAGCTTTTTGGCGCTTTGCGCTATCGATTGCACGGTTGCGGTTTGTTGCTCTGTTGCCGCCGCCACTTCTTCCGTCGCTGCCGCATGGTTTTCTGAAACAGACGCCACTTCGCCCATAGACCTCGAGGCTTCCTCTGCCTTGCGGTCGACCTGGCTGACTTCTTTTGAGATATCTTCGATTTTCTGGACAAAGTCATTGATCGATTGGTGGATTCTTGCCAAAGAATCGTTGCTGATCTTGGCTGATGCTTCAAGGTCGACGGCGATTGCCATCTCCGTCGTGATTTCTTTGACGGCTTGGTCTGTATTTTCCTGTATTTCATGGATCAGATACGATATTTCCTGGCTCGATTGTTCTGCCTGTTCTGCTAGCTTACGAACTTCTTCCGCAACAACCGCAAAGCCTCGGCCATGCTCACCCGCTCTGGCAGCCTCAATCGCTGCATTGAGCGCGAGCAAATTGGTTTGACCGCTAATGTTAGAAATGACTTCGACAATCTGGCCGATTTTCTGTGATTTTCCGGATAGATTCCCGATTGCCGCATGAACGCCCTCGGCGGCTTTTTTGTTCGCATCCATGAGATTTGCCTGTTCAACCACAGCGGAGTTCCCCGTAGCTACAGAAGCTTTGACCTGTTCCGCCGTTTTATTCGATTCATTGAGATTTTTTGTGATCAAGCTGACCGAGCCCGTCATATTCAAGATTCGCTCCGCGCTCTTTTGAATATTGACGGCCTGCTGCGTAGAATCCTGCGCCATCGTCGTAATCGTCGTCGCAATCTGTTCAGATACTCGTCCGGCATTTTCCGCCGCACCACACATTTCTTTGGAAGAAGTCATCATATACTGGGTCATGCTTTGGACTTCCTGGATGAGCTTCTTAAGATTCGTCGCCATCTGGTTGAACGCCTGTCCCAAAATCGCAATCTCATCGCTGCCTTGTACTTGCGCCTTGACCGTCAGATTACCGCCGGCAATTTCTTTGGCGTTTTCCGTCAAGTCCTTGATTGGGCCCACAATTCTACGAGCCAGCACCATCGTGCTGCCAAAGGCACAAAGCAGTGCCAGCAGCGCAATTGCAATATAGGTATTGCGCAGATCTTTAAGCGGTGCGTACATTTCTTTTTCCGGCACAGCAAAAGCGATCGTCCAGCCAGTACTTGGAATCTTGCGGTAAACCGCCATTTTATCGTCATCACCAAAATTGTATTTGATGTTGCCGCCAGTCCCCGTGAGCATCGCTTTCGCCATGTCCTTGAGCCCATTTTCTTCAAGCAGGTTCTTCGATACCATTTTTTCATCCGGATGGGCTAGAATGATTCCTTTATCATCTAAGATAAACGCATATCCTTTGCCATCGAGCGTCGCATTTTTTATCATCCCAGATAAGGTTTCAAGCAAAATGTCTTCCCCTAATACTCCCATAAGCTTACCATCTTTATCCTTGAGGGCAATAGATGGGCTTACGCAATACTTCTTAGTCGTGACATCAATATAAGGGGAACTGAAATTCAAGCCGCTTTTCTGGGCAGCCTCTTTATACCAACCACGTTTTCTCGGATCATAATCTGCCGGCATAGCTGAGCCTTCACCATGGAAGAAACGTCCATCCTCAAATCCGATGTAAATATCTGAAATCGTCTTATCTGTTTTATCCAAAGTGATATATCCTTTAGATAAGTCCGCTGGCGAAGCATTGTTGATGATGAACGCCAGATCCGTAATCGTCTTTGCTTTCATGATGAGCCATGAATCAATCTGACCGGCCTGCTGGTCCGCAATAGATCCCATACGCGAATCTATGCCTTCGGTCAACTGCTTGTTGGAATTCCAATAGCCGACTCCGCAGACCACAAATAAGACAATAGCCATCATCAATACGATATACAGCGTTAGTTTCTTTTGCAAATTCATGTAATTCCCTCCCCTGATTTGTAATAAATTGAATATTTTGTAATTCATTGCGTTCAGTAGGTTCTATAGGAAAAACAATTTCTCATATGCTTCATCTTCGTCGTCCTCTGGATAAATCCCTTCTGTATTTTTATGTCCCTTTTAATATTTTATGACAACAAAAAAACGGAGCCGCCTTTCGCTGTGCCCCGTTTTCTCCATTTTTTCATTCACCTTTTTTTTCTGTCCAAAGGCGCACGATATGGCGATATTGTCGATCAAGCCATAACAAATAGCCTTCTTCACGGTCAATGGCATGGTCGAGTATCAAAAAATGGCCGATGTTCTCATTTTTTTCTGCTTCCGTGGGAAAAATGATTTCCATCCGGCTCTTCAAATGCTTTATCTTTTTTTGATGAATCGCGATCTGCTCTTCAAACATTTTCCCCAAGGTATCTGCCTGTTCACCGCGAACAAAATACAGCTTCAAGATAAATTCATCCTTCGTCGCAGCCAACTCTGGCGTAGCTGAAACAATCCATTGTCTCAGTTTGTCGCGGCCTTGCGGCGTAAGTGAATAATATGTTTTTTCTAATTTATTGCCGACAATTCCATGACGTGATGCAATGAAACCACGGTCCTCAAGCTTCTTGAGTTCCGGATAAATCTGGCTATGGCTCGCCTGCCAAAATTCACCGATTTCCTCTTCAAAGCTTTTTTTCAAATCGTAGCCTGTCTGCTCATCTTTGGCGAGCAGCCCCAATAAAATATATTCCAGCGTATTTTTTTTAGCCATCATTTTTCCTCCTTGACAATTCTCTTATATCAGTATATCATATAATTAAATCATGTAAATATATACATGTTTGTTTAGATATGAACTAGGAGGATTTTTAACATGGCAGACAAAAAAGTATTTAAAGACCTGGACGATTTTTTAGGGACACATTTCATCTACACTTATGATAACGGCTGGGAATATGAATGGTACGCAAAAAATGATCATACGGTCGATTACCGTATTCACGGTGGAATGGTAGCAGGCCGCTGGGTAACTGACCAGGAAGCACATATTGTAAAACTTACTGACGGCGTTTTCAAAATCACTTGGACAGAACCTACGGGAACTGACGTTGCTTTGGATTTCATGCCAAACGAAGGCAAGCTGCACGGCGTCATCTTCTTCCCGAAATGGGTTCACGAACATCCTGAAATTACGGTAACTTACCAGAACGAACACATTCCATTGATGGAAGAATCCCGTGTAAAATACGAAACATATCCAAAATATGTTGTTCCTGAATTTGCTCAGATCACATACATGGGCGATGCCGGTATCGACAACAACGATGTCATCAGTGAAGCACCTTACGAAGGCATGCCTTCTGACATCCGCAACGGTAAATATTTCGATGCGAACTATAAACGCATCAAAAAATAAGAACACTTCCGTTTTTTGACGCAGTTTCTCCCACATTTAAAACTGCGCCAAAAGAGCCCTTTATCATTGAATTCAAGTTCAACGATAAAGGGCTCTTTTTATTGATTCAATAGTTTTTGTTCATTCACCGTTTATTTTTAAACTTACACATCCTTTGGCAAGAGCTTTACAATGGCTTTCTTCATTTCTTCTTGTACTTTTTCACGATTTTCTTTTTTCTTGAGATACATCGCATCATCAGCCCGGCGGAAGATCGCATTCATTTCCTGCCCGCGATATCCCATACTGATTCCTATCGAAATATACAATGGCACCCCTTTAGGTTTTCTCTGTGCTTTTTCTATACTTTCCTGTATCCGAAAATGCAGGTCTTGCATCTCTCTAGTTGAAGTCTCTTCGAGAAGGATGACGAATTCATCGCCGCCTATGCGAGCAGCAATGTGCTTGCCACACTCCGTTTGAATCACATTTGCTGCCTGCAGCAACAATTGGTCTCCAGCCTCATGACCCAGTGAATCATTTACCAGCTTCAGTGCATCGAGATCAGCAACGAGAATGCCAATAGGGAATTTTTGTTCATCATAAGCGACCTGCAGTTCTTGCTCAAAAAAGCTGCGATTATAAAGCCCGGTCAAACCATCATGATAACTTGTGTACTTTAGAGCCTCTTCCATCTCTTTTCGTTGCGTGATATCCCGGATTACCAGCAGCACTTCCCCACTGCCATAAGGAACGATACGAACTTCTTTTGCCAGTAAATTTCCAGCTTCTTCACGTTCATATTCACATATTTGACGCTCACCTGTTTTTATCGCCTGGGCTACCGCTTCCATGATTGTGGCCGCAATCGAAACTGGCCATATATCTTGAACATTCTGCCCTTTTTTGCTTTCTGGATCTTCGAGCAACGAGCAGTCTTTGGTACTGATTACTTCAATTACCGTGCCCTTATCTGTCAATCGCACAAGAGCATCTGGGATCGCCTGCACAATTGCCTTGTTCTTTGCCTCGCTCTCACAGATAGCATCTTCCCATAACTTATGCTGGGTCACATCGATAATCGTGCCAACAATAACTGGTTTCCCATCCATTTTGCAAGCTTTTGAATAGATTTGCCCGTCGATGATTTCCCCTGATTTATGTGCCAGCTTAACCTCATAGGAAAGCCCCGGTACCAATCCGTTTATTCTTTTTTTGATATTTTCTTCGACAACAGCCTGCTGTTCTGGCTGGACCAGCTGCAAGACCGATTCTTGCGCCTCTATTTCTTCGACTGAATAACCAACCATTTCGCTAAGAGTCGGATTTATATAGATGATGTGACCGTGTTCATTCATTACATACACACCAACACTTGAATTTTCACTGACAAAACGGAACAATTCCTCGGTTTCCTGACGCTTCGTATTCAAGGCTTGCAAGGTATCGATATCTTCTAACAAACGCTTGAGCATCGTCGTGAATGCATCGCGAATCTGTACCAATTCCTCGGGGGCAGTTGCGGTAAATCCAGCATTTCTCGGTAAAAGATCATATTCCCCGGCATCGAGATGTTTGATCATTTTGATCAAGGCCGCCACCGGCGAATTGATTCGGCGAAGAAAAAACGATGTGACTAAGGAAAAGAGTACAATGACAATCGCGCCAAAAATAACGACCATTCCCATTTTTTTATATACCGGAGCCAGCACTTCGCTTTCTTCGATTTCACCAGTAACAACCCAATCAGCCGCCCCAGAAAGTCCCGTATAAGCGCCTAAGATATTAGCCCCGCCAGCCGTTTGGTAGACCCCTGAATAAATCGTCGCCCGTCCTTCTCTGTACAAGGCCTCCATTTTTTCGCTCCACTTTTCAAGGCCTCTGTTCGACCCTAGCTGACTTAAAACCGATGGCGTACCGATGATTTCACCTGTTTTATCGCGGAGGTAAATATGCCCCGTCTGCCCAATACTAAAATCATCAATGATTCCCGCTACAGCATCGAGCTTGACAGCAGCTGCAACTACACCCGAAAATTTTCCCGAAAGATCATATACCGGCGAACTGAATAATACGACCCGTTCGTGTGATACCCTGTCTTCAAGGGTGTTGGTCACATAGGACTCGCCCTTTTTCGCTCTTAGAAAATATTCCCTATCCGCTACATTGATTCCCGACCCCGACATGATGCCCTGCCCATTTACAAAAGCAATCCAGGAAAATTCTGGGCTATTGTTCTTGAGTACATCCAGCGATTGCTTCGTGTCACCCCGCCTTACCGTATCGAGCTGTGCCACCATTTTTATTTTATCGCTATTTTCTCTGAACCAATAGTCGATCATTCCTGCTTGCAAGGATACAACACCTTCGAAGCTTCGTATGGCAAATGCCTTGGCATTTTCTATCTCATAGTAGGAAAACGCACTGAAGAGGAGTACGATTCCCACCGTCATTGCCAAGATCATCAGGCGAAAATAGCCGGAAATATTTTTTAGGAACATCTGGTTGAAAAATTTGAAAGCATTCACTATACTTCTCCTCACAATCAGCAAATAAATTTATGTACCCGGTTGCCGGAGGCTTCCCTGCCAGCTAAAATGATCGATATTTTCTTTATAGTTTTTTTATATCTTTCTTAAAATTTCTACTTCGCTATTTTAGCTCAATAATCCTTTTTCTTCAAAAAAATCAAACTGTCCCGGTTTTTACAAAATATAGAAGTTCCCGCTTTTAAACACAATTTACCTATTAATAAAATTCAGCAAAACTCCTGCGCTATGCTATACTACAAAGAGTGAATTTTTCACCGACTATTTCATTTTCAGAAAAGAGCGTGCGTACACATCATGCCGTATGAAATAAACAATCAAATTGCTATGCTCCGGCAGCATCTCCGGGAAATCCCCCAGGACACGGATGCCTTATCTCTTTTAGCCAGTCTTTATATGGCGATTGGCAAATATACCGATGCGCTTAAAACCGCAAAAAAAATATTGGTATTGCGTCCCGAAGACTACGAGACTCTCTACCTTATGGCAAAAGCTTACGAGGCTATCGGCCAAGATAAAAAATCCTTTTCCTTTTTGGAAAAAGTCCTGCAAATCAATGAAAATCACAGCCGCGCTCATATCGACGAGGCCTGTTATTTCGAAAAACAAAAGCAGCTCAAAGAGCGCATCGCTTGCCTTGAAAAAGCGATTCAATGCTGCCGCGAACAAGACGATGCTCTGCTGAGCACGGCCCTCATGGAGTTAGGCGGGGACTATATTCGCCTTGGCGATATCGCTGCTGGCAAAACCTGCTTTTTAGATGCGACAGTAGCTGCTGCATCCTTTGAGGAAAAACGAGCCGCTTACAGCAGCTATTTGATGAGCGCAAATTATGATGAAGCCCTATCGGATGACGCTATGCTCACGGAACACGAAAAGTACAGCTTTCTTTTAAACAACGAAGAAACCTTTCAACATGAAGTTCCCGTGGGCAAAAAGAAGCTTCGTATCGGCTATCTTTCAACAGATTTTTATCATCATGTCATGGCGTATTTTTTATATCCGCTGCTGCATCGTTACAATCGGCAAGACTTCGAGGTTATCTGCTATCGTCGTAATGAATTTACTGACGATGCCACCGAGCAGTTGCAAGCGTCAGACACTATCTGGCGCGACATTTCTGCAATGGATGCAAAAGACGCGGCTAACCAGATCCATCAAGACGAAATTGACATCTTAGTTGAGCTCGGCGGCCATACCGCGGGAAATGGGCTCGACATACTCGCCTATAAGCCCGCGCCCTTGCAAATTTGCGGCATCGGCTACATCAATACAACAGGGCTGAAATTCATCGACTATTTTTTGACCGATACCAACGTCGATCCTCCCGGGAAAAATGATGAATTCTTCACCGAAAAGCTTTTAAGACTGCCGCACTCCCACTGGTCTTATGCCAAGCGACTCGATGCACCGGACTGCGGCAAAACTGCAGCTCGGGAAAATGGCTATATCACTTTTGGCAGCTTCAATAACTTTGCCAAGACCACCGATGAAATGCTGCTGCTTTGGCGTGAAATCCTCGAAAAAGTTCCGGGCTCCAGGTTGATCTTAAAAAGCAAGGTCTTTGGTTATGCCTATGGGCGTGAATATATCGGCAACCGATTAAGCGCACTGGGATTTTCCTTGGAACGCATCGATTTACGCCCAGCAACAGCAACCCATATGCAAGAATACCGTGAAGTGGACATCGCCCTTGATACCAGCCCTTATGTCGGCGGAGCGACGACTTGTGAGGCTCTGTACATGGGTGTTCCAGTCATCACACTTGAAAAGGATCGACACGCCTCAAGATTTGGCTATAGCATGCTCAAAGCCATCGAACTTGAAGAATGTATTGCTTCAACAAAAGAAGACTACGTAATGAAAGCCGTTGATTTAGCCAACGATCTAGATCATCTCGACGAGCTTCACCAGGGACAATTGCGCGAAAAAATGCTAGATTCTCCATTGATGGATCCGACAATTTATATGAGCGACTTAGAGAATGCTTACCGAAAAATCTGGCAGGATCTCGTCGCAGCAAAATAAAAAGGAAGCACTTTATCTGGCGGCAAAAACCGCACCAGACAAAGTGCTTCCTCTATTTTATGCTATATTGAATTTTTGCAATCAGCAGCCCATTTTTTTCTTCAAGGCGCTGTATTCCGTGACTACGTAATGTTCCGCCCATTCCTGGTCTTCGATTGGTTCGACTTGGACTGAACAATATTTGAGTTCCGGCGTTTTCGATATAGGATCGAGATGCTCAATGGTCAAATCGTTGCAAGCTCCGATCCACCAATGATAGGTCATATAGACCGTCCCTTTATTGGCTCTATCCGTTTCTAGTGCCCGCGCAATTACTTTGCCACGGCGCGAAGCCACCCATAAGAGTTCTTGATCTTTGATGCCCGCAGAAGCCAAATCAACTGAATTCATTTGGATGTATCCCGGTTCATCCGAGAGAATGCGCAAGGCGTTGCAGTTTCCCGTCATCGTCCGAACCGAATAATGCCCGACCTCACGTACAGTGGAAAGCACCAACGGATATTCATCGTCTGGCATTTCCTTTGGCTGACGATATGGTGCGGCAAATAAAAGGCCCTTGCCGCTCGGTCGCGTAAATTTATTGCCTTCGTACAAATACGGCGTCCCTTGGTCTTCTTCATCGACACATGGCCATTGTATGCAGCCCAGTTCGTCGAGCTTCTTATAAGATGCCCCGGCATATAGTGGGCAAAGCGCACGCAGCTCATCCCATATTTCTTCGGTGTTCTTATACTTCATTGGATAGCCCATCGCCGTTGACATCAAGGAAATGATTTCCCAATCCGGTTTCACATCACCTTTTGGTTCCACTGCTTTATTGAATTTCTGGAAACCTCTGTCTGCTGCCGAATAGACGCCTTCATGTTCGCCCCAAGAAGTTGCCGGGAAAATGACATCGGCATGCAGTGCGGTCTTATTCATAAAGATATCCTGTACGATGACCAAATCCATGGCTGCCAAAGCTTCGCGTATGCCATTGGCATCCGGATCGCTCTGTACTGGATCTTCCCCGAAGATATAGTAGGCTTTGATTTTTCCTTCACGAGCCATATGTGGTACTTCTGTTAGGCATATGCCGCGTTTTTTCGGCAATTTTACGCCCCAAGCTTTTTCAAATTTTTTGCGCAAGGTTTCGTCTTCGACGGATTGATATCCCGGGAAGACATTTGGCAATGCGCCCATGTCGCATGAGCCCTGCACGTTGTTCTGTCCACGTACTGGACCGACACCGACATTCGGCCGTCCGAGGTTCCCCGTCAAAAGAGCCAAGGAAGCCAAGCCTTCGACTACATCTACCGCTTGACCGAACTGTGTGACGCCCATGCCCCAAAGAATCGTTGCGCTCTCAGCGGCAGCATACATCCTAGCCGCTGCATAAATATCCTTTGCTGGCACGCCGACAAGTTTTTCTACGGTTTCTGGGCTGTATTCCATTACAATTTTCTTGTATTCGTCAAAGCCTTCGGTATATTTTTCCACATAGTCTTTTTTATAAAGATTTTCTGTAAGCAAAACATATGCCAAGGCATTGACTAATGCCATATTCGTGCCGTTTTTGAGCGGCAGCCATAAATCTGAGATTTTGGCCTGTTCGCTGAAACGAGGATCAGCCGTGATGATTTTTGCTCCCTTAGCTTTGGCTTTAAGAATGCGGCGAGCAACGATAGGATGGGTTACCGCCGGATTGTAACCAAAAATAAACACACATTTGGTGTCTTCAATTTCTGGAATCGAATTGGACATCGCCCCATTCCCTAAGGAAAGCTCTAACCCAGAAACTGACGAGCCATGGCAGACTCTCGCACAATGATCGACATTGTTCGTCCCCACAGCCGCACGAGCAAATTTTTGCATGACATAATTGGCTTCATTTCCCGGACCTCTGGCTGCACCCGTACACATGATAGCATCTGAACCATATTCTTTCTTGATTGCCTGCAGTCGCCCCGCCGCAAAAGAAATCGCTTCATCCCAAGACACTTCTTCTAGTTCAGCATCACGGCTGCGGCGAATCATCGGCTTGGTCACACGAGCGGTAAGCCTTTTGTTGTTTTTCAAGAAATCCCAGCCATAATACCCTTTTAGGCATAGCTCTCCTTGATTGTTGCGGCCCTGACCAGGTTCCGCTGAAATGATTTCACCGTGTTCGACTGTAAGCAGTATCTCGCAGCCACTGGCACAGTATGGACAAATTGTCTTTACTTTGTTTCCCATGTTTTCCGCTCCTTTACCCCTGGACAAAACCAGCTGCATGTCTTCTTTTATTATTGATTTTCTGAGAAAATTCTTCACTTCTAACTTTCTTCAACGCATTTGTCGGACAAACTTTTATACAGGCTGGCCCAGCGTCCTTGCTGCTGCACAAGTCGCATTTTATGACGTGCAAATTACCCGCTTTTTTACTGCCACGGATCTCAATTGCGCCATAAGGGCAGGCCATCATGCAGGCTTTACAGCCGATGCAGGATTCTTCATGGATCTGTACGGAGCTTTCTCCTTGCACAAGCGCGCCTCTGACGCAAGCCTTCGCGCAAGGTGCGTCTTCACACTGGCGGCATTGCACCGGCGCTGTGACACGGGCTGTTTTTACAACACTTAGGCGCGCATTGAAATTTTCTTTGGTAAGTGCTGCCAAATCGGGTTCTTCTTGATGAGCCAGCACACAGGCTACCTCACAAGTCCTACACCCGATGCATTTTTCTGGATCTGCTATTACAAAATCATTCATGTCTTTTTTCCTTTCGCCTTCCGGTCATCGATTCGCCGGTTTCATTTTATATTTTGAGCAGCGTAGGTTGTGTGCAGCAATTTATGCGAAGCATGTCCTAGCGGCTCACCTAAAAACTCTTCATAGATTTTTCCGATTTCCGGATTTTCGTGCGATGCATGCAGGCTTTTTTCCGCATCATGCCGATACAAACCCAGACGTCGTTTATCATAAGCTTCCTGTATCTGCGTTCCCATATAAAGCTTAGGCTGCCCGCCGCCGCTGATACAGCCTTCCGGGCAAGTCATAACTTCCATGAACTGAAAATCTGCTTTGTTTTGCTTGATTTTCTCCAGCAGCGGTTCTGCGTTTTTAAGACCAGCAACGATCCATGTCTTAAGCTTAAGACCGTCAAGATCGAGCTGAATATGTTTCGCTCCGCGGCCTTCACGCAAACCAATGATCTTATCTTGCGTCAACGGTTTTCCCATAAGACGCTCATAAGCTGTGCGCAAAGCCGCTTCCATGACGCCTCCGGTCACGCCAAAAAGTGTCCCCGCACCCGAATAAAGACCCAGCGGGCTATCAAAATCTTCTTCTGGAAGCGACGCAAAATCGATACCGGCTTCTTTGATCAGATAGGCAAGTTCACTCGTTGTCAAAACAGCGTCGACATCTTGGCAACCACTGTCCGCCATTTCAGCTCGCTCCGCTTCGTATTCTTTGCATGTACAAGGCATTACAGCCACACTATAGATATGCTGGGCTGTGCGGCCCGTTTTTTCTGCACCATACGTCTTGAACATCGCCCCGGCCATCTGCTGTGGGGATTTACAACTCGATAAATGAGGAATAAGCTCTGGATGCTTCGTTTCAACAAACCGCACCCAAGCCGGACAACATGAAGTGAACATCGGCAACACCCCACCGTTTTGAACACGATCCAAAAGCTCGCCCGCTTCCTCCATAATCGTCAAATCCGCACCAAAATTCGTGTCATAGACCTGATCGAAACCAAGGCGGCGAAGTGCCGCTGCCATCTTCCCCGGCGTAAGTGCACCAAGTTCCAGACCAAAATCCTCCGCTAACGACACCCGAACAGCCGGCGCGCATTGCACCATTTTATAAGCACGTGTCTTTAATGCAGCCTGTACTTCAGTATAAACCCCGATATAATGTGCTGCAAATATTGGGCCGGCATAATCTTCCGGCAAATTGCGTTCTCTCTTCTTCTGTGCAATCGACGCCGAACTATGTTCCAGCACCGAAGCATAGGCACTGCAGATTTGTACGCACTGCCCACAGCGAACACATTTTTCCTGATTGATTCCTTGGCTTTCACCGCTGGCTCCGTCAATGGCATCGACAGGACAAACCGAATGACAGCGCTGGCAGCCTGTACAAAGCTCTCCATCTATACTCACTGCTGTTTGCTTTTTTTCCATTGAAAACTCTCCTACTCTACATCCAGCCGGCCAATTGCCAGCAAATATTCCACTGCCCGATTTCTCTTGTTTTTTACCTCTTGCTGAGGCTCTATATAGCGAAGCGCCTTTTGCGGACAGGTTTCAATACAAGCTGGTCCAGCATCTCGCCCCTGGCACAAATCACATTTTCCCGCAAATCCCGGCTTATTCGGTTTTTTCAAAATCTCAATTACCCCAAACGGGCATGCAGCAATACAGTTTTTACACCCAGTACACTGCGTCTCGTCGATGATGACTTTCTGCCCGATTACCTCGATTGCACCGCTTGCACAGCTGCGCCGACAAGGAGCATCTTCACAATGATGACATTGAACCGGCATGGCATCCTTACCTTTTTTGACAAAAAAAAGTCGTGGCATGATCTGTGCATCCACACTACCTATCGTGTATCCAGCCTTCATGCTATGCGACGCCGAACAGGCCACTTCGCAGGCACGGCAACCAATACACTTACTTTTATCCGCATGGACAAAAGATTGTAAAAATTTTTCCAAACTCACTGCCTCCAATAAAATAATCAAAACAATTTTCGGTTTTGACGAAAACCATCTTTCTGTATTACAATTATACACAGATTAGCCGTATACTAATAATACTTAAAATATTTACTTCATATACCATTAAAGTATATAAAAGGGATGTTGATTTTATGATTCCAACACGCGAGCTCCAATACTTCTTGACCATTGTCCAGGAAGGCAGTATCCTGGCCGCAGCCCAGGTACTTCATATGGCCCAGCCCCCGCTCAGTCGCAGTATAAAGCAACTCGAAGAAACACTCGGCTGCAAACTCTTTGAACGCGGACCACGAAAAATAACGCTGACTGCCGCCGGCAAGATTTTTCAAAACAGAGCGGAACAAATGATGAAACTCATGTCCACTACCTTGACCGAAGTAAAAGAATTCCAAGCAGGCAATCAAGGAATGTTATCCATTGGCACTGCCACCTCTTGCGGCGTAACCGTACTGCCAAAAGTCGCTAATATATTTCATCAACAATATCCCAACTTGAAATTTGAGCTTTGGGAAGAATCGTCGGTCCGCATCACCGAACTCATCAAAGCCGGTATCATTGAACTCGGGCTCATTCGCTTTTCCTTTGATGCCGATACCTTCAATATCATCCGTCTGCCCAGAGAACCTTTGGTTGCGGCGATTCCTCTGCATGAAGAAGAGAATTTTCCTAAGACGAGCTATCTTTCTTTAGCTGAGCTTGCAGAAAAACCATTGATGATCCACCGCAAATATGAAAACATTCTTTCGGAAAAATGCCAACAAATCGGCTTCGACCCCCATTATCTCTGCAAAGCAGGAAACATTTTACCACTTTTGGCCTGGGCCGATGCTGGCGTCGGCATCGCCATCGTACCCAAAGCGGCGATTGGCATGATTCCAACGCCAAACCTGAGTTTTCGCACGATAACCGATCCGTTGGTAGAGCTCAACGCCGCTATTATCTGGCTGCGCAACCATGAGCTCTCCCCTGCCGCCCAAAACTTTCTCGATGTATTCATGACCCTGCATACGATTTGACCACCATTTCAAAAAACTATAAAACACGACCGCCTTGGCAACAATAAATTCAATCATAAAAAATTTCCCACAAGAAAAAAACACTTTCGCAGATAGGCTACCCTATGCGAAAGTGTTCTCTTAAAGCTATATAAAATTATGGTTGGTAAGCAAATTCACAATTCACCAATGATTTTTAAAGGAATATTATCTCATCTCAGCGAATTTTATAACTCATCGACTCTTTTCAATTTCAAAAAACTGCCGTCTATTCAGTTTGCCCTAAGCCTGGATTTTGGCTCCCTATCAACAAACTGCTGGCGGATGACCTTGCC